>Ga0180438_10010428_pt1 | contig 11394 bp, 9 predicted proteins | sample SS_ome_12_FD_132455 | JGI IMG/M metagenome (GOLD analysis project Ga0180438, IMG submission 132455) | Hypersaline lake sediment archaeal communities from the Salton Sea, California, USA - SS_3_D_2 metaG | ecosystem: Environmental > Aquatic > Non-marine Saline and Alkaline > Hypersaline >...
CAACTCGCAGAAGAACACGGGGATGTACGCCCACGGGCTGGCCACGATCGTGCTTTGCGAGGCCCTGGCCATGACCCGCGACCCGGCCCTGCGCGAGCCCGCCCGGCGCGCGGTCGATTTCATCGTCAAGGCCCAGCACGCGGCCGGGGGCTGGCGCTATGAGCCGGGCGAGGCGGGCGACCTCAGCGTGACCGGCTGGCAGGTCATGGCGCTGGAAAGTGCCCGAAGCGCCGGGCTGACGGTCCCGCTGGAGACGCTCGATAAGGCGGGCAAGTTTCTCGACAGCGTGCAGTCGTCCGGGGGGAGCCGCTACTGCTACCAGCCGGGCCGGGAGCCGACGGCCGCCATGACCGCCGAGGGGCTGCTCTGCCGGGTGTACCTGGGCACCAGCCCTGCCGACCTTAGGGTGCTCGCGGGCGCCCGCTGGCTGCTCGACGAGAACCCGCCCGAGAGGGACGAGCCGAACATCTACTACTGGTACTACGGCACCCAGCTCATGCACCAAGTGGGCGGGCCGGAGTGGGACGAGTGGAACCGGCAGATGCGCGAGCTGTTCTTGGACATGCAGGTCCAGGCCGGGTCTGACGGCGGGAGTTGGACCCCGCGCGGCGGCCACGCCGACTCGGGCGGGCGTTTGTACATGACCGCCCTGGCCACCTGCATCCTCGAGGCCTACTACCGGCACGCGCGGATCGCGCCCCCGCACGAGGTCATTCCGCCCGGTCGGATCGCTCCGTAGCCCGGGTCGCGCACGAATGTTCGTAGTGGCCCGATTCATCGGGCCCGGGCCCCGCGCGTCAACGGTGCAACGACCGCATGAATGCGGTCACTACGAACGGCGGGTTTTACAGCGACAGCACGAACTCGACGAGGTCGTTGATCTGCTCCTCGGTGAGCTTGGAAACCTCGCCTCCCTTTTCGCCGTGCTTGCCTTTGGTCAGCAGCTCCTGGATGGTCAGGTAGTGGCCGTCGTGCATGTAGGGGGCGGTGCGCCAGCACTCGATGAGCGTGGGGGTGTCGAAGTCGGCGCGGCGGTCGTACTTGCCCTTGCTCGCGACGTCGTGCATCTTCATGTCGGTGTAGAGCGGCTCGGGGTGGCACTCGGCGCAGTTGATCTTCTTGTCGAAGAAGAGCTTCTTGCCCCGCTCGGCGGCGGCGCTGAGCTTGCCGTTTTCCAGGTGGGGGCTGGGCACTGGCTTGAGCGCCTTGAGATACTCGTCGATGGCGACTGCTTCCTCCTCGGGCCGCACGGCGAACTGGATGTGGGTGATGCCCGCCCGGACCCCCTCCTCGGCGTTGGCACGCACGCCCGAGGCCATGGCCGGCGGCGTCTGGTGGGCCAGCAACATGCTGCGCACGTTTTTCGGGTTGCCCAGCCCGTCGTTCATCAAGTCCCAGTTGAGCCCGTCGACCCGGGCGTCCGGGTGGCAGCTCGAGCAGCTCTGCCAGTGCTGGAAACAGAGGTCGGCGTTGTGGAAGAGCATCTCGCCGCGGCGCTGAACCGTCATGTTCGGCTTGGCGCCCAGGGCGATGGTGGGCACGGGCCCATAGTGCTTCTTCTCCAAATCGACCACGGCCAGGTTCTCGGTGAAGTAGCAGGCGACGTAGGCGGTGTTGCCCACCACGCAGAGCCCTCGCGGTCCGTTGACGGCCGGCTCGCCCTCGATGCGGTATCCCCAGGGCCCGCCGCCCCGCATGTAGATCCGCGTCTTCAGGTCCACCAGGAACGCCAGGTCGTTGGGCACGTCGGCGGCCACGGCCGAGGCAAAGAGGTCCTTGTCGTAGATGCGGTTGGTCGGCTCCGTATCGGCGGCGGGCAGGGCCAGCAGCTTCTGCATCAGCCCGGCCGCGTCGATCACGCTCAGCTCGTGCGTGCCCGCGTGGCTGACCACGATCCGCGAGCCGTCGGCGGTGGTGGCCACGCCCCAGGGGTTGGCCGCCCCGAGGTCCACGTCGTCGAGCAACACGGTGTTCAGCAGCTTACGGGCGGCCACATCGATGATGCTCAGGGCGTTGGTGTTCATCCAGCCGCGCTCGAGCTGCGTGGTGGGCATCTGGTAGCGGGCCAGGATGTGGGTGCAGAAGACGTACTTCCCGTCCGGCGAGATGCACAGGTCGCGCATGCCCGTCGAACCGTTGGGAAGGCGGATGTTCACGGTCGCGTGCTTGACCGGGGCGGGCTCCTCCGGCTTCTTCTCGGCCTCACCTTCCGCCTTGGAGGCTTCGCCCTCCGGCGCGGCGGCCTCGGCGGCCGGGGCCACTTCCCGGCCCGTGTTGATCGCCGTGACGTAGCAGGCCACGTCGTAGCCGTCCGAGGGATCCAGCGGCAGGTGGTTGATCACGAAGACCGTCTTGCCGTCGGGCGTGACGGCCGCGCCGTACGGCTCGCGCACCATCGGCACGCGGGCGACCTCCTTCTTCGTTTCCAGGTCGATGATCGAGACGTCGTCGTCGAAGCGGTTGCAGACGTAGAGTTCCTTGTTGTCGGGACTGACGGCCGGGCCGATCGCCGTGTGGCCCGCGGGGATCGTCCCGCTCACCTTGCCGCCGGCCACGTCGACGATGGCCACGGTGCTCTTCGCCCCCAGGCAGGTGACGTAGAGCGTGGCCCCGTCGGGGCTCAGGACCAGGCCGGTGGGCGGGGCGGGCACGGCGATCTGGCGGGCCACCTTGTTGGACGCCGCGTCGACCACGGCGACCTGCACCGCGTCGCGGTTGGCCACGAACAGGGTCTTGCCGTCGGGCGAGGCAACCACCGCGACCGGGCCAAGGTACTGGGCGACCGCCGGCGACGCCGCCAGCCACCTCAGGCAAACCAGACACAGCACCACCGCGATTCGACCGATCGTTAGCTGTTCCCGGGTCATGATCTCGATACTCCTCAGTGCAGGGTGGAGGGATTACCGGTTGCGCACTGCTTTGGCGTGATGGCTCGGAGCCGCAAGAGCCACAGGCGTGACGGCCGCGCCGACCGCCGGCGGGCCGCGGTGCTCACACAGTTGTAGCGCACAGTATACCGTGCCGCAATAGGCCTGTCGACAAAACCGGCCGGGACCCGCGGGAGCCGCCTTCTTCCCCCGCCGCAGTGGGGAACCGGGTCCGTCTACCTTGCCGTGTCCGGCTGAGTCCGACCACCGGCGACGGCACGGCATGGCCGCGCGTCCCGGAGCAGCGGAGCATGCTCGGCCCTCCGGTAGATTTTCCCGCCCGGGCGGGGAATCAGCCGGGGATTCCGGAAGTCGTCCCAGAGGTCTTGGTCCTCGGAGAAGAGCACTCGAGCGCCGCTCACGCGGGCCAGGGCGATGACGTGGGGGTCGTCAGAAACGCAAAGCCCGGTGTTCTGTACGACGGCCTCTTCGGCGTCCACCTCCTCGTCGGGATACCTCCGCGCACGGCCGGAGCGGATAAGCTCGGCGAAGTAGCGGCGGGCCTTCCGCACTTGGAGGATCTCCCGCCTCAAGCGGCCCCCGAGAGGGACCATTCCCCTTCCCTTCTCGAGCCATCGGCAAATGGGCACGTGATCCGGATGAGACGGCTGGTTCAGGAAGTCCGCCGTCTTGTTGGCATCGATGATCAGGCACAAGTGTCTACACTCCGATGAATCGATGCTCTTCGCGGAGGAAGAAGTCCCGATAGCTGGGCGGTGCGTTGGTGATGTTTCCTTCGCAGTCCAGCTCCAGGGGGTATATCTGCACGGAGCCGTCTTCTTCGCGCTGGAAGTAGAGTATCTGCGCGTCGTCGGGCGAGATCGCTTCGTCGTCGCGGACCTCCATGCGAATCCGGTCCACCAGATAGTCGCTGTGCGTCTCGACGACGAACCGCTTGTTCTGGGACTCCGCAAGCCGCATCAGCAGTGTGCCGAGCTGGGCCTGGGCCCTCGGGTGCAAGTGAACCTCCGGCTGCTGGATCAGAAGCGTGCTGCCCGGCTCGCTGCGCAGGATGTCGACCAGGATCGGCAATGCCTGGCTCACGCCGTAGCCCACGTCGGCCAGGTTGAAGGCTGGCTGGCCCTCGAAGCCGAGCCTGATCTGGAAGGGCGTGGCTTCCTCGTCGCCGAGTCGCTTGACCGTGATGCTGTGGAATAGTCCCGACGCAGCTCCGAACTCCTGCAATGCCCGCTCGAGGGATCTTGCCTCGCTTGTGTTCTCCGTCAGAGTGGTCGCCAGCACCATAGGAATATGGGTTCCCTCGGGATCCGGGGACGTGCTGAGGGGGTCGTAAGTCCGGCGGGGTTTCGTGCGAATCGGCGCCGTGGCGTACGGGCGGATCGCAAGAAACGAAGCGAACGCGTCAATCAAGCGGTCGATCGTGTCCAGGTCGCTATCATCGGGAGGATTTCCCTCGGTAGAGAAGTCGCGCTCACTGCCACGGATAGCGCTTCGCCTCCACACCACGCCCCGGATGCCGAAAACAGTGGTAACCTGCAACGGAATCCGCGCAAGCCCCGGTCCTGAGACCGCGTAACGTCCCTTGGGGGAAGACACCTCGACCTTGTCCAGGGCAGTCTTATCCGAAAACGTCAACACGCATCCGTGTGGCGCGCACTCCACTTGCCACTTTGCCAAGTAAGGTTGCCCCTTGCGACTGGCAAAAGTCGCGTTGAAAAACGCCGTCTCACCGAATCCGGTTTCCGACGCACGCGGGTCTGCCGATAGCGTGCGACTGAATATGCCGACGGAAAACGATTCGGCGAGTACACCGTCGTCCGTCCGGTTGGCGACATCCTGGAACGCCCCGAGCAGAAAAGGTTCTTCGTTGAAGTTGAACGATAGCGGGGCCTTAAGTATGTCCGAAACCAGACGCAGCATCGCCAGAAACGTCGACTTCCCAGTACTGTTCTCGCCCACCAGTACGGTCACCGGGGCAAGGGGGGCCGGCGGGGGATTGGTGAAACAGCGTACGTTCTCGATATGAAGGGCGAACATCGGCAGCCTCCGGGGAACGCTTTCCCCCTATTTGTACCGGACGGGGCAGGAAGAGGCAATCCGGAAACCCGTCACAGCGCCCGCCGGTGGCGGCGCTTGCCGCGGCGGCCGAAGATGGGCTTCTGCTCCGGGGGCGTTTCGGTTTGCGAGGCGGGCGGCTGGCCCGGCTCCTGCTCGACCGGCTCGGTGGCGACCGGCTTGTCGAAGGCCGCGAAACCGGGGATCTCGTCGCGCTTAAGCAGCCGGTTGATGCGGATCTCGATCCGGGTCAGCTCGTTGCCCTCCTCGGGGGTGACGAACGTGTAGGCCACGCCCTCGCGACCCATGCGCCCGGTGCGGCCCACGCGGTGGACGTAGTCGTCGCAGAACTGGGGCACGTCGAAGTTGATGATGTGCGAGATGCTGGTCACATCGATGCCCCGGCCCACCACGTCGGTGGCCACGAGGAATCGGGTCTTGCCCTCCCGGAAGCTCCGCATCACCCGATCCCGCGAGGTCTGCGGCAGGTCGCCGTGGATCACGTCGGCCGACTCGAGCTTGCGGTAGAGCCGGCGATAGACCTTGTCCGTGCCCCGCTTGGTCCGGCAGAAGATGATCGCCTGGTGCGGCTGGTCGCGCTTCAACAGCTCGACCAGCAGATCGAACTTCCGCTCCGGATCGACCGTAAAGTAGAACTGCTCGATCGTCTCGACGGTGACGTCCTGGGGCGAGAAGTCCAGCTCCTCGGGCTCGCGCATGTAGCGCTGGGCCAGGCGCCGCACCGGCGGGGGAATCGTGGCGCTTAAGAGCAAGGTCTGGCGCGACTGCGGGCAGCGGCGCAGGATCTTCTCGATGTCGGGCCGAAAGCCGATGTCCAGCATCCGGTCGGCCTCGTCGAGCACCACGAACCGCACGTCGCCGAGCATCAGCGCCCCCCGGGCCATGAGATCGAGCACGCGCCCCGGAGTGCCCACGACGATCTCCGCCCCGCGAGCGAGCTTCTCGGTCTGCGGGCGGATCGGCTTGCCGCCGTAAACGGCCACCACGTGGACCCGGCGGCCGGCCGAAAGCTTGTCGCACTCGTCGCGGACCTGCACGGCCAGCTCGCGCGTGGGGGCCAGCACCAGGGCCTGCGGCAGACCGCCCTTGCGGTGCGGGCGGAGCTGCTCGAGGATCGGGATGGCGAACGCGGCGGTCTTGCCCGTGCCGGTCCGGGCCTGCCCCATCACGTCGACCTCGGCCATGGCCCGGGGAATCAGCCCCTCCTGGATCGGCGTGGGCTCGAAGTAGCCGGCCTTGTGCAGGGCCGCGAGCATTACGTCCGAGAGACTCAGCTTCGCAAACGCGGCTGGCTCGCCGGGAGGAACGGGGGTCTCGGGCTCGGCAGGCGGCTCGGGCGGGGACTCGGGCTCGGCGGGCGGAGGGGACTCGGGCGCCGCCGCGCCGGCGGGCTTGCGACGGCGCCGGCGGCGGCGGCCGCCCGACTTCGAGCGCGGCTTCGGGCCGGACGGCGGGGCCGACTTCTCGGCGTTTCCGCCGCGCCGGTGGGAAGACGCCCCGGATTTCGGTTCGGTTCTCTTTTTCTTCAAGATAGAGTCCTGTCCTTTTGTGCGGGTCGTCCTTTCCTTCCGGGCTATCCTCCCAGGGCCCACTCCTCGAGCATCGCAAACTGCCGATCGAACCGGTGTTCGTCCACTCCCACGGGGCTCTTGAAAAAGCTGGCCAAGAACGGCATCAGCCCCACGTGGTCGCGGCGATACGCCAGCTCGGTCAGCCGGACCAGGTCGAGCACCAGCGGAGCGGCCAGCACCGAGTCGCACCCCTGCCAGGTGAACTGCAGCGTCATCGGCGTATCGAGGAACCCTCGGAAGTGGACGTGGTCCCAGGCCGTCTTCCAGTCGCCGAGGCTCTCGATTCTCTCGATCGACACCAGCGTCTGCGGCCGGTATCCGAGGATCTCGCCCACGAGATGGTCCTTACTGGTCACTTTCGCCCGCTTGCTAACCGGGTCGTCGAGCACGCGGCTGTCGAGGTTGCCGAAGATGTTGTGGCCCACCCAACTCATCACTTGCAGATTGCGCCGCGCGAACATCGGGGCCAGCACGCTTTTCATCAAGGTCTCGCCCGTCTTGCCGTCGCAGCCCATGTGGCGCGTGCCGCAAGCCCGGGCCAGCTCGTCGAGCGCCGGCGAGTTCGAGCCCAGCGAGGGCGTGAAATTGACGAACGAATGGCCCGACTCCAACGCCGCCACCGCGTACAGCGAGCTGGCCGGCAGCGGGCACTTGCCAGCGCTTTCCAGCAGCGGCTCCAGTTCCGTCCACCGCAGCGGCACGTCGGTCGGCTCGGCGACCGGCTCGGTCGAGGCCACGCAGACCACCACCACGTGCCCGAGCCCCTCGGACTCGACGAACTCGGCCAGGTCCTGCTTGAGCCGCTCGACCGCGTGACGGGGCGACTTGTCGCGGGGCAGGTCCAGGTCGGCGAACCCGGCGATCGTGGGGCCCGACTTCTCCAACGTGCCCGGCCGGATCCGCCCGTCGATCCGCTCCAGTTCGGCACGGCACTGCTCGAACAGTTCCCGGTCGAACGTGTGGCTCTCGCGCATGAGCCTCGCGGCCTCCTCGGGCAGCGAGACCCCGCGGATTTCATGCCCGCCGACCACGAACCGGGTCCACTCGGCCAGTCCCAGTCCGGCAAAGGCCGGCAGTTCGCTGACCAATCCGGCAGTGCCCAGGAGCCCCTGCTTCAGGGCGGCCAGCCCAACGGTCGCGGTGGCGGCCACACCGCCTCTCGCGCCGACGAACCATATACCAACGGGGGTTTCTGCCATGGAGGCGGGCCTTGGTGAGCCGGAAAAAAGCGGCCTTCGCGGGCTGGGGTGCCTTGGAAGGGAGGCTGCAAGCCACTATGATTGTTCGCCGAGTTTTGCTGCCCGTCAACCGGGGGGCAGGGTTCTCCGTTCGGCGCGGGTTTCCTGACCCCGCCGACGCTACGCCGCTACTACCCCAAAGGACTCCACCCATGACCATGACCATCTCCCGCGCGATCCAAGCCCTGGAGCCCTCGGCCACCATGGCCATGGCCGCGAAGGCCAAGGAGCTGAAGGCGGCGGGCAAGGTGGTCTACGACCTGAGCCTGGGCGAGCCCGACTTCGACACGCCCCAGCATATATGCGACGCGGCGGCCGAGGCGATGCGGGCAGGCCACACCCACTACACCCCGGCCAGCGGCATCCCGGAGCTGAAACGGGCGGTGGCCGAGCAATACGAAGCGGCCCACGGTTTGCACTACGATCCGGCCCAGGTCGTGGTGGCCAACGGGGCGAAGCACGCACTGCACAACGCCTTCACCGTGCTGTTGGACCCGGGCGACGAGGTAATTATCCCCGCCCCTTACTGGGTTAGCTACGCCGAGCTGGTCAAGCTCGCCGGCGCCACGTCGGTGATCGTGTCCACCGATCAGGACGACGATTTCCTGCTCACCGTCGAGCAGCTCCGCGAGGCGCTCACCGAGCGGACCAAGATGCTGCTCTTGTGCAGTCCCAGCAACCCGACCGGGACCATGTACTCGCCCGAGCAGCTCGGCGAGCTGGCCGACGTGGCCGTCGAGCGGGACCTGGTCGTGATGGCCGACGAGATCTACGACCGCCTGGTCTACGCGGGGCACACCTTCGCCAGCTTCGCCACGGTGCGCCCCGGCTTGCAGGATCGCGTGGTGATCGTCAATGGGGTGAGCAAGACCTACGCCATGACCGGCTGGCGCATCGGCTGGACCCTCTCGCCGCCGCACGTGGCCAAGGCGATGGACAGCCTCCAGAGCCAGGAGACCTCGAACCCGTCGAGCATCAGCCAGTACGCGGCGCTGGCCGCCATCGAGGGGCCGCAGGAGTGCGTCGGGCAAATGACGGCCGAGTTCGCCAAACGGCGCCAGTTCGTCATGCAGCGGATCGCCGGGATCCGGGGCTTAAGCTGCCCCGAAATGGCCGGGGCCTTCTACGCCTTCATCAACATCAGCGAGCACCTGGGCCGGAAGTACGGCGGCGTGCCGGTCGACGACTCGACCGCCTGGAGCCTGGAGCTATTGGCCCAGAAGAGCGTGGCCACCGTGATGGGCTCGGCCTTCGGCATGGACGGCTACGCCCGGGTCTCCTTCGCCACGAGCATGGCGAACCTCGAGGCGGCGTTCGACCGGATCGAGGAGTTCGTGGCGTAAGTCGTTTAACCGCAAGCCGAAGGCGCGCGGTGCAGTAACTGATGGGTAACGGGAGCCCGCGCGCACGCCTTCGTCTTGCGGTTAAACGCAAACCCACTGTACATCCGCCCGGTGCCCGATTATCCTCAAAGGGTTCCCGCCATCGGACGTGACAACGTATTCGACCCCTCGATTGGAGACCTCCCATGCAAGAGAAGCATACCCTCGACCGGCGTTCGCTCCTGAAAGCGGCCGGGACCACGGCCGGGCTGGCCGCCGTGGGCGCGGCGGTGCCGGGCGCCTCGGGCGCCGAGTCGTGCGCGGCCAAGACAGCCTGCATTCAGTTCAAGAATGAGCAGTTCTACGGCGCCGACGGCAAGTTCGACGTCGAGAAGGGCAAAGACGCAGTGCTCGCGCTCTGCGAGTACCACGGCTACCCGATCTTCCCCGAGCTGCGCGACGGCCTGTGGGTCTCCGACTACGCCACCGGCGAGTACACCAAGCTGGGGCTGGCCGCCTACATGTTCGTCAACAACGTGGAAGACAAGTACATGATGTTGGACATATTCCTCATGCCCGGCCAGATGTTGCCCGAGCACTGGCACGTCGAGGGCGAGGGCAACCCGGCCAAGCGCGAAGGATGGCTGGTGCGCTGGGGGCTGAGCCACATCGTGGGCATCGGCGAGCCGAACCTGAGCAAGGAGGTCGTGGTGCCCAAGTGCCACTGGGGCGGCAAAGTCACCACCGAGCGCGAGGTGATCGCCAAGCCCGGCATGTTCGTCCCCCTGGCCAAGGTCGGCACCCGCCACTGGCAGTTCGCCGGGCCAGAAGGCGCCATCATCACCGAGGTGGCCAACGTCCACACCAACTCGGCCGTGCGCCACAGCGACCCGGGGATGAATGAGTATTTCTTGAAGGGGTAGGCCGCGCCCCGACGTGCGATGCCGCGAATCCTCAGCCCCGAACCCTGGACCCCGCCCCCCGCCGCTGCCGATACCCCCAAAGTGCGGACCAAGTTTCCACCCGGGGACCGACGGCAGCATGGAAACCTCGCTCCACAAGCAGCTCAAGTCGCTCTATGGCGGAGAGGGGGCCCAGTTCGAGGTGCCCGTGGGCAAGTACCGCGTCGACGTGGTCGCCGGGGGGCGGCTGGTCGAGATCCAGCACGGGCCGCTCTGGGCCATCCGCGACAAGGTCCGGCACCTGCTCCGCGAGCACCGCGTGACGGTCGTCAAGCCGATCGTGGCGCGCAAGCGCCTGGTCAAGCGGGCGAAGAAGGGCGGCGAGGTCGTGGAACGGCGCTACAGCCCCAAACGGGGAACGCTGCTCGACCTGTTCGACGACCTGGTCCACTTCACCCGCGTCTTTCCCCATCGCCGCTTGACCCTCGAGGTGGCCCTGGTGGAGATCGAGGAGTGGCGCTACCCGGGCCACGGCCGGCGCCGGCGGTGGCGGGAGAGCGACCACCAGGTCGAGGACCAGAAGCTCGTCGAGGTGCGCGGGACGCGGCAATTCCGGACCGGTCGCGACTTGGCCGGGCTGATCGGCTGCAAGCTGCCCGACCCCTTCCACACCGGCCATCTGGCCGAGTCGCTCGATGTGCCGCGGTGGGCGGCCCAGCGCGTGGCCTACTGCTTCCGCGAGAGCGGCACCACCCAGCCGGTGGGAAAGCGGGGCAACGCCTGGCTATACCGCTGGGCGCCGGACGCGATGCCTGAGGTCGTGTAGCTCCGACGCCGGGTAGCTCCGACGCCGCGTAGCTCCGACGCTCCGCGGCGGAGCAGGACTGCCGTCAGTGGCGTCTGCGGCCCACGCCCATTGCCGAAAAGGCGCCACTGAAGTGCCGCCACAACGAAGCCCCGCCGCCTCAGCGCGCGCGACATCCGGGGCTCATCCTTCCCAGATTTTCCATTTGCCCCAACCTCCGCGACGGCCGGTTAGGTCGTATAATTGAGAGGACAGGGGGCATCTGCGTGGCCCGGGAAAGGCTCATCCGGCGCACCGGGGTCTTCCGATTCTAGCGGTACTGCGGATGGGACCGTCCCCGCGCACCGCGATTCTGGAAAAGACGGGGCGTCTAGGTAAGTTCTTCGCGTTGCCCAACACCGGCAAGAGGCGCGGCGTGTCCCAATCCCGCCTTTTGCGCGGTCCATTGATCCGCGATAATGGCCGACACGGCGTGCGGCCGGTTTTCAAGATCGACGGGGTCTGACTGTGAACATCCTCTTCGCCACCAGCGAGGCGGTCCCCTTTGCCAAGACGGGGGGGCTGGCCGACGTCTGCGGGGCCCTGCCCGGCG
>Ga0180438_10010429_pt1 | contig 11394 bp, 12 predicted proteins | sample SS_ome_12_FD_132455 | JGI IMG/M metagenome (GOLD analysis project Ga0180438, IMG submission 132455) | Hypersaline lake sediment archaeal communities from the Salton Sea, California, USA - SS_3_D_2 metaG | ecosystem: Environmental > Aquatic > Non-marine Saline and Alkaline > Hypersaline >...
ACGATGAAAAGAGGAACCAAAGTTAATAGTACAATAATTAGTTTATTTACCCATGCGCCTGGGTAGGTTGCAATAAATACTGGTAGGCCAAAAAATACCACATCATAGGTAAAGTGTGTGATTATTCCTGCGAGTAATCCAAATTTTAGATAAACGGCTCCAAATATTAAGGATGGAATAATAAGTTCCACTAAACGAGCATATGCTGGTTGAGCTGCGTAATTAGCGTGAGCTGCACCAAAAATAATTGCTTGTAAAATCATAGCTATAACGATAAAAAGATTTCTTTTTCCATACCGTTTTCCAATAATTGCAGCACCTGCAAGTGGTATGGCTCTAAATAAACATTCTTCCCAAAATCCAGCACCCAATGATCTTGTGATTGAAGTTACCCAAGGGAAATAATTTGCAATTACATTTGGATCTACCAGTTCATCAGATGGCATCCACCAGCCTAAGTATTTGGTGGTAAAAATATATGTTGCGATAACTATCGAGATGTCTATCCCGACAAGAAGATATCCAGCTATAGTTCTGCCAAAAACAGCAATTGAATTTGCATTGTTTTTGGACCATGTTTTCCAAAATTGTATATGGCCACCAAATGCTACGCGTTAAGCTTTCAGCCGCCATGAAAGATATTGTGTACAAAATCAACATGTACAAAAAGCTTATAAATGCCCTTATCAGGTAATTTATCAAAAAACTTTGGGCAGATGTTGCAGTGTTATAACCCATCCATGCCAAAGGTAATTTGTTTATGTTTTCTAATAAGATTCCAGCTGATACTATAATTCCTGCTATCAATGGTGCTTTCCAGATGACATATCTTTTTTTGAATAAGAAAAATAGTCCAATTAGGCATCCGCCCAAAAGGTATAATAATTTTACCAATAAACTTGCTGCACCGGCTAAACTTTCATTATCAGAGCGCATTTGTGAATATTTTTTAAAAAAATTATCAGGTATTTTTATAAAATGGTTTAACTGAGTAACGTTGTCTCCGTTGACCACTATTTTGAGTCGGTAAAATCCTTTACCTATTGTTTTATCTTTTCTTTCGTACACAAATGTGTGGTCAACTCTTTTACTTGGTCTTTCGACTTTTGATGATTCTACCAATTTGTATTGATCTAATTGTATATTCCATTTTTCCGTTGCCTCTTTTTCAGCTATTTCTTGAGCTTTATCAGTTTTTAAGCTTGCTCCTGGTGTATCTTCAGAGATTATTTCAACAAATCCATAAGGCTGTCCATCAGGTTTGAATTTTATGTATGTTTCATTTTTTTCTTTTTCTTTAAAATGTCGCACGACCCATTTGTATGGCATATCAAGGCCATCTTTCATCATTTTTACAAATTCCTTTTTGCCGCCGGCTTCAAGCTCTACAAATATTTTAGTTGCATTATCAACTTTGAAAGATGCTGATTGGCTAAAATCTTTTGGTCCCCAGTTAAATTTTTTGGAAAGAATTTTTGCTTTATTTAAAGCCTGGGTGCGGTTCATTTTTATATCTACATTTACGATTGGAAAGGCTGTAGAGAAATATTTAAATGAGAAAACTACGCTTGCAGCAAAGATGATCAAAAATAAAACCCAAAAAAGGGGGTTTCTAGTTATACCTTTTTTTGTTTCTGTCATTTTTATCCTTTTATAAATTATTTAATTATACTCATTTATCCTAAATTATAAGCCAGAATAATGCTAGGACATATTATATTTTTGATTCAAAAGATTGAAAACGAAGGCAATTAGCGTTTAAGTCACTTAAAATATTGATTTTTTCCCTCTAAAAGTTTTATTAATAGAGTAGATGATAGATGTAACCACTAATAACGAGGGGGGTATAAATATGAGTAAAATTTATATATTTGTTGCTGTGCTATTTTTTTTTACTATGAATAATAGTGTATTTTCGATGAATAAAGAAAAAAAATCGTACAAACGTACGAAAAGTTTTCCAGTTATCATTAACTCAAACGTTAAAAAGATAAACTTTCAAAAGAAAAAATATTCACAAAGTGTGAAGACTTTGCTTAGCAAGGGAAGCGGAGAAAGAGTAAACTATACACACAGGATAAAATATTCTGGCGCAAATATTTGTAGTTCTAACAAGGGCTTAAAAGAGTGTCCTTTTGTAGAGCCGATAAAAAAAGATGAAGATCCAGAAAATGAAATAACCAGGATGGATCGCATTATTGTGCTAAAAAAACGCTGTAATGAGCGCAAAAAGAAGCAGAGTGTTTGGGCTAGTTTGTAAGTTGCATGCAAATATTAGATGGAGTTTTTTTCTCTCATAAAATCTATGCGTTAAACACCTTTTTTGTGGTTTTATCCGTATAAAAATTAGATTAACGGTTGATGTTCTTTACAGGGGGTGTTACTACTAAGCTAGGGTTATTTTGTTTTAATTAAGGAGGTGAAACATGTTTGAAGCTATATTTTATTTAGCTATCTCATTTACCTTGTCTGGTAAATTATGTCCTTGTACTTGGTTTTCTCAAAAAAATGTTTCCAAAAAAGTTATTATGCCAGAAGAGAGTAATTTGTATTGCATAGAAGATACCATAGATCGTTACAAAAAAAGAAACTATGAGTACAAAAAAGAGTCAAAAAAATATATAAGAAGAGTTGGATTGCCTATTTGTTTAGAGTTGGAAAAAGAGATAGATAAAAACTATGAACCAAAAACTATTTTGTATAGCCTAGAAACCGTTGATGCTGCAAAAAAAAGACTTTTTAAGGATTATCCAATTACATTTTCTAAAAAACCTGCTATTTACAAGTCTCAGCTTATAAAAGCGTACAAAATGCTTAAAATGATTATTTTTTTTCTTGAGACGCAGGAGATAAAGTCTAAACAACAAAGTTGTGACAATAGATGGGAATTATTTGACACCAAAAAGAAAGAGATTAAAGCTTTTCTTAAATATAAACAAGATATGGATAATCATTTACTTGCTTCCTTTGTGGGAGCATTCAAAACATATACCGATGATTATTTTAAAAAACTAACGGAAAGAGAAAAGGAGTATAATAAACTGGAAAAAACTAAAATTTTTTTACACAACATAAAAAATACAAGTGTAAAGCAAATCAAAAAGAAAATTAAAAAAAGCTTTCATGATAACGTAAAGTAAGCTCTTTTTGTACAATTCATTGATGTTTTTTGCTTTTAGGTGTTATTCCTAAAATAAGAATAACCTTTAACCAAAGGGGGTGGGCGATGAATAAATACGAACTTTTCTTTGTAGCGTATCTCGTATGTTTTATTTTTACCAATTCATATTCTTTTAAAAATAAGAGCAAAACACATCCGATTTATTCAAGAGCTTATGATATCAATTGTTTTAAATTAGGAAAAAATAATAAAATAGAAGCTATAGGTTTCTACAAAACGATTTTTGGTAAAGATAAATATAATGAGGTCATAGATAAAGCCATAGATGATTTTAAAGAGAAAGATAAAGTGTACGTGTTTTGTTGCTCACGAAGAAAAAATTGCAAAAAGGTAAAAGATAAATTATACAAGAAGCATCCTATTATTTATTCTAAAAAATCATCACAAAAAGAATTATTAAAAGCCTATGTAAACCTTCTTCTCATACAACTTTATATTTTAAAAAAAGAAAAAATTTCAGGAAAATATTCTGTTACAATTGCGGCTAATAGGGTAGAAGTGTACAAAAGAGAAAATGGTGAAATAAAAAAATATGTTGAAAAATGTAAAGAGTTAAAAACAAAAGAACTTTTTGAACGGGTTAAAGAGAGTGATGATCGAATAAAAAAAGATTTTGATGAGCTGCTCGAGAAGGAGCAGCTTTGCAATGAGTTTAAATTAGCTCGATGGACTTTGGAGGCTATGGAAGAAGAATTTCTTGCAATTAAGGAAAAAGAAAAAGAGCTTGAAAAAAAGTTGCAGGTGTGATCTTATCCTCCATCAAATAATGAAAGTAGTTCGTATACATTACAAAAGCGCTTCACGGCGCTTTTTGTTTTTTCTAATTTCTGGTTTTTTGATACAAAAATCTGCTCGATGCCAAATTTTTCTGCCTCTTTGATATGCATACTAATCTGATTTATCGGCTTAATACGCCCCGTCAAACTGATCTCGCCAAGTGCTATAGATTTTTGGGAGAGTGGCTGTTGAAAATAGCTTGAAAGCAACGCAAGTGCGATGCCCAAATCGGTTGAACTTCCTTTAATTTTAAATCCACCACCAACTTTAAAGAAGATATCATGAGTGCTAAGTTTTATCTGTAGATATTTTTCCAAAATTGCAGCGATAAGCACTACCTGCTTATGATCTATTCCGGAAACTACTCTTTGTGGGATTCCAAGTTTTGAATGGATTGTTAATGCTTGCAGTTCAAGCAAGAGTGGCCGAGAGCCTTCAACAAAACTTATCAACATTGATCCTGGCGAGTTTGAAACTTGGTCGATCAAGTGTTGATTTATGTTTGGCATTTCTTGCAGTCCGTTTTGTGTCATCTCAAAAAATCCAAGTTCGTTTATAGTGCCGAATCTATTTTTTACCGAGCGCAAAATTCTTGTTTGCCAACGATCTTCACCTTGCAAATAAAAAACTCCGTCTACCATATGCTCCAAAGTTTTTGGTCCAGCAATATTTCCTTCTTTTGTGATGTGTCCGCTTAAGAGTGTTGCGATGTTGTTCTCTTTTGCTAATCGCATAAGCAAAAAGGCAGATTCTCGTAGTTGCCCAATACTGCCGGGAATTGTTTGGGTTTGGTTTGTGTAGCAGTTTTGTATTGAATCGATGATCAGCAGATCCGGCTTTTCTTTTTGTGCAATTGCAATGATAGATTCAAGATCTGCTTGATCAGAAAAAAGGAGATTTTCATTAAAACATGCGAGTCTTTCTGCTCTACTTTTTACCTGTTGCAACGATTCTTCCGAAGAGAAATAAAAAACTTTATTTTTTTTTGCCAAACTATTGCAAACCTGCAGGAGTAAAGTTGATTTTCCAATTCCGGGGTCTCCTGTTAGAATCAACAAAGAGCCTGCCATTATGCCACCACCTAAAACACGATCCCATTCTGATATATCACACACCATTCTTTTATTGGCGCCAGATTCTATACAATTTAGGGCAACCAAAGATATTTCTGTTTTGGAAGCAAATCCGACCTTTGGTTTTATTGCTTGTTTAATTTCTTGGAATGTTTCCCATTTTTTGCATTCTGGGCAGCATCCAAGCCATTTAACTGAGCTATAACTACAGCTGTTACATTTAAAATGTATTTTTGTTTTACCCATAAAGTTGTTTTTGTTTTTTAAATTCTGGTTTTTTATCTATTTGATGGCAATCTCTACATCTTGCTTCATAACATTCAGCTCCACCTACCAGTATAACAGGATCGTCATATTTTGCAGGTTTGTTATTTACCAATCGTTGGGTCAATGTTGCATCTTTTCCACATATTGTGCATATTGCTTGCAATTTTGTTACTTTATCTGCGATAGACAAAAGAATAGGCATAGATCCAGCCGGAGCAGTTCTGAAATCAAGTTCATAGCCTGCGACGATAACTCTTTTTCCGTCGTCAATTAATTTACAGATAATCGAGATTATTGAAGAATCAAACCATTGAACTTCGTCGATTCCTATAACTTCGATGTTGTTTTCTAATCCTAGTTGCAAGATCTGATTTACATCTTCAATTGCCTCTGCTTCAAGTTTATTTCCATCGTGCGAAACAATGCACTCGATCATAAAACGATCATCAAGACTATGTTTGCAGGTTAAAACATTTTGTTTTGCAATCTGCGCTCTGCGCAATCTTCTGATTAATTCTTCCGATTTTCCAGAAAACATTGGTCCGCATATTACTTCTAATGATCCTTTTTTATTTAAATTTGTAGACATAAGGTTCCTATTTTTTTTGTTAAATGTAATACTCCATTAAGATTAAAGGGAAATAGATTTTTTTAAAGCTTTAAATCAATCTCAATTTATTACTTGGAATAATGTTTTAGATATCTTTTCTTCTATCAATTTGTTTTTGTGTAATCGATCAAGAATTTTTTTTGGTGTTTCTTTAAATATGTTTTTTTCATTTTTTTTAGCTTTATGGTTAACGAGAATTTTGGCAATTTCAATTTCTTGGTGTATGACTGCATAGTGCAAAGGGGTGAATAATAGTTTTTTGTCTTGCAAGTTTGGATTTATTTTCTTTTTACTATTTTCTAATATTTTTTTTACGGCAGCAGTTTTTTCTTCTGAGCTATAAACTTTGGTGCTTATTATCTGATGCAATGCTGCCAGGCCTGTTTGCTTATCACATTGATTAGGGTCACACTTTTTTATAAGAAGATCCATTATTTTAGGGTAGGGTATTGCCAATTGCCAGAGCGTTTTGCTAACCAGATCTTGGTATCTACAACCGAGCATAGCAGTTGTGTGCCTTATTGCTTTTACTTTTATGTTTGGATCTGTTTTTTCTAAAAGCTGTTCAAAAATTTTCATATAGTTTTTGCAATCGGGTCTATACGTTTTTTTGTGAGGTTTGTTGATCAGGTAAAACATGATGATATGGGCGGGTATGAGATTTTTATAATCCTTGAGATTTGGATCTGCATTTTTTTTCAAAAGTGATGGAATCATGTCTGCCAATATTGATGCGACATAATGTATAAGCCTTTTTTCGTTCGCAATAGGCAAATTGATCATCTCAGGGGTTACGGCTTTAAGTTTTTTGTGTATTGTTTCAAGCACCAAAGGATCCGATGCCCATCGTATCTTTGGTGTTTTACTTTTTTTTGTAGATATAGCTATTGATCGTGCTAAACCTGTGCTTTTGTATGCTTTGTGAGCTTTTAAAAAATTGACTATCTCATTTAAGGCAAGCAAGTTTTTTAGCTTTGTTTTTCTTTTCGTTTCAATATGATATTCTTTTTTTAATATAACATCAGGACGTTGAATGAGCTTCCTAATGATCTTTATAGTTTTCTTTTTTGATACAAAGTCATTGATTAAACTGTAGATGTATTTGCTGTTGTTTTCACACTTAGACATGTTGATTTCTCCTAAGTGTTTCTTAAAAAATTCATTTGATCGTTTTGATTTTAAAATATGTGAATAGGTTTCAATGAATTCCAAAGCTTTGTAAATATCCTGGTCTGATATAAGTTGGCAAATTTCTTCATATAGTGCAAATGTACATATGTCATATGAGTCTTGATTGTTTATTTCTTTTGTATAAGCGAAAGCGCTTATAATTCCTTTATTTTTTATTATGCTGTTTGTTTTTGTGTATATTTCAAAATATTCTGAGTTCATACTCCATATCGGTGTGCTTAAATATAGAATCCAGGTAGATAAAGATAGTTTGGATTTTGATAAAGACATATTTGGGCCCTTTTTTTTTATAGATTTAAGGTGCCGGTTTTATTCACTCTTTCTTTATATTACGTTATTATAATGAGAGTCAATATTAAAACTTTAAAAAAGTACGATTTTTATATGAAAAAAACAAGCAATAATTTAAAAAAAGAAGAATTTTCAATGCCGCTCAATAGATATCTTGCCCATGCAGGGGTTTGTTCCAGGAGACAAGCGGTTGCTTTTATTAAGCAAGGATTGGTCACAGTAGGAAACAAAGTTATTAGAGAGCCTGGTTACAAGGTTGTGGCTGAGGATCAGATAAAATTTAAAAACAAGCTTATACGGGTTGAAAAAAAGGTTTACATTCTTTTGAACAAGCCTAAAGATTTTGTTACTACATTATCCGATGAAAGAGGCAGAAAAATCGTTAGTGATCTTTTTAAAGGTGTAATTAAAGAGCGAATATATCCAGTTGGAAGGCTAGACAGAGCTACAACTGGTTTACTTCTTTTAACAAATGATGGTGATCTTGCACAAAGGCTTGCTCACCCCCGATATGGAGTTAAAAAAGTTTATAACGTTACTCTAAGATCTCTGTTGAAGAGTGGGGATTTGGAGAAAATTAAAGAGGGTGTTACGCTTTCAGACGGTTTTATTGCGGTTGACAAAATTTCTTATATCCTAGGAAAAAAGAAGAATAATCTGAGAATAGAAATTCATAGCGGAAAAAACAGAATCGTTAGAAGAATTTTTAGGCATCTGGGCTACAATATTGCTAAGCTTGATAGAATAAATTATGCTGGGCTAACAAAAAAAGGGCTTGCTACTAGAAAATGGCGTAAACTTACAAGATATGAGATTGATAGTTTGAAAAAGCTTAGCAAAATCAAAAGTGAGGCAAAAAGTGGAAATTCCAGATCAAAAAAAAATTAATGATAAAGAAATAATAAAATTAACTTCAGATTATGTTCGCACTCATCTTGAGCTGGAAGCCTCCGGGCATGACTGGTGGCACGTGTACCGTGTGTGGCAGTTAGCTAAATTTATTGCAAAGCAGGAATCCGCAGATTTTTTTGTGGTTGAATTGGCTGCGTTATTACACGACATTGCCGATTGGAAGTTTTATGGTGGCGATGAGGATATAGGAGCCAAGACAGCCAAGAAGTGGATGAGTAATTTTTCTTTGCCAGAAAGTACCATTGATCATATTTGCCAGATCATAAAAGATATTTCTTTTAAGGGTGCAGGTGTTGCCGACAAGATGAAAAGCAAAGAAGGAAAAATTGTGCAGGATGCTGATAGGCTTGATGCTATAGGCGCAGTAGGAATTGCTAGATGTTTTGCTTATGGGGGAAATAAAAATAATGTTATGCACGATCCTCGATTTAAACCAAAAATGCACAGCTCAGCTAAAGAATATTTTTTTTCTGAATCTACCAGCATAAGTCATTTTTATGAAAAGCTTCTTTTGCTTAAGGGTCGAATTAATACTCAAACGGGACGAAAAATAGCTGAAAAACGGCACAAATTTATGAAGAAATTTCTCGATAATTTTTTTCAAGAATGGGAGGCAAAAGATGTCGAATGAATACATTTTGGTTGAAAAATCTTTATCTCTAAGTGGAGAGGTTAAGTTGGTAGGTGCAAAAAATGCCGTTCTTGTCATTATGGCATCATTGATTTTAACTGACGGAAAATCTCTATTGTCAAATGTTCCAAATTCTCAAGATGTTCGTAGCATGATTGAGTTGCTAGAGATTTTAGGTGCAAAAGTTTTATTTGATTCAAAAAATAATACTCTTGAAGTTGATACGAGTAGAATTGATAGTTTTAAAGTGCCGTACGAAATTATGAAAAAAATGCGGGCATCGGTTTTAGTTATGGGGCCTTTGCTTGCAAAGTTTGGGTGTGCTCAAATTGCTTTGCCAGGTGGTTGCGTTATTGGTTCTAGGCCAATAGATTATCATCTGAATAATTTCAAAAAAATGGGGGCAGACATTGAGGCTGTTGGCGATTCTATTTCTGCGCGTGTAAAAAATAGGTTTAAACCAACAAAGTTGGTATTGGAGTATCCGAGTGTTGGTGCGACTGAAAATATTTTGATGGCCTCGGTTTTTACCAAGGGGATAACAAGAATTGTAAATGCTGCGCTTGAGCCTGAAGTTCTTGATCTTATATCGGTGCTCAAAAAAATGGGTGCAAATATAAACATTCTTCCTGCTTCATCGATAGAAATCGAAGGGGTATCAACCTTAAAGCCGATAGAGCATAAAGTTATTAATGATAGGTTAGAAGCAGGAGCTTTGCTTTTGGCTTCAGCTATTACCGGAGGTCAGATTTATCTTCCCGATGCACCAGCCTGGGCGATGGATCTTTTTCTTTTTAAGCTTGAGCAGATGGGACATTATATAGAAGTGGGCTCTGATGAAGTTGGTGTAACATTAAAAGCTACAAATTCGCCGAAAGCGGTTTCATTCAAAACTGGCCCTTATCCTGGATTTCCTACAGATTTGCAATCGCCTATGATGGCAGCGCAATGTATTGCTGAAGGAAAAAGTATAGTTGAAGAAACTGTTTTTGAAAATAGATTGTTGCATGTTCGTGAATTGCAAAAAATGGGAGCACAAATTCAAGTTGAGCACAACAGGGCGATAGTTACTGGTGTTGACCAGCTATATGGAGCATCAGTGATTGCAACCGATATTCGGGCCTCTTGTTGTCTAGTTTTAGCAGGATTTGTGGCTGAAGGAAAAACGATTATGTCTGGAGTTAATCATTTTAAAAGAGGTTACGATTCTTTGGATAAAAAGTTTATCGGTTTGGGTGCTTGCATTAAGCTGATGAAAATAGATGAGTTTTTGGATTTTAATAAAATTGATCAGTTTGAAGAAAATTTTGAAGAAATTAAAAATTAAATATGATCGACTCTTTTTTTAAAAAAATAAAAACTAAAAGCCGTGAATACTGTTGTAAGAATCAGTAATCCAGCGATGCAGGTTGGTATTGAAAAAAAACTATTTTTGCCTAACATTGCATGTCGTAATCCTTCAGTTATATACATGATTGGGTTTAGGTACAACAAGTAACTTAGTTTGGGCGCGGTTGATTGTATGATGTACATCGGCGTCCAAAGTCCACCTAAAACTAGCAAGGGAATATTAACTCTCATCCACAAACTTGTGATGCTTTTTGGATTTTTTAACATAGTTGAGCACAAAAGGTTGTATGCCGAGAGGCACAATGCTCCTACAAAAAGAATTAAAAAAAGTTTTGGCCATGAGGTATGGCTTGTATCGATGTAATTCCACAAGATCAGTTTTGACATAGGAAAAAAGGGTAGTGAAATACAAAAGGCAAAAAGGGTTGCAAAGACTATCCTTTGAACAAGTAATAATTGAGGATTGATTATGGTGATCTGATATTCAACAAATCGATCAGTCTCTAGGTCAAATAGTAGCCGTGCCATGAGAGAAAAGGTTAACACCATAAGAATCATCATGGAATTTCCGATGAGAAATATGGTGCTGATATGAGTTTGTTGTGTGCCAAATAAAATATTAGCTTGAATGTAGGCGAAAGAAATGGCAAAGGTTAGAGGTCTTATTATTCCAAAGTTGACGATATATCTTTTTATTTGTTTTTTGTATCTACAAAAATCTCGTCTTAAAAATTGAAAAAATAACATGAATGATCGGTTTATATATTTATACATAGTCGAGCCGTTTTTTAATGGTTGGCAATAATAAAAATAAATTTAATAGTATCGCAAAACTAACGACTGTAAGGCATATTGGCAGTGGGATAAATGTATCTCCACCGATAAGTGCAGATCGTAATCCTTCGACCGTATAGGTAATCGGATTGAACAAAAATAGTATTCCCCAAAATTGCGAAAACGCATAAACCTTTTTCCAAACGACAAATATTGCACCAAAAGCAAAAAGAGGTTCTAATCTTCTAGTCCATATGTTTGACCAAAACCAGTGGTATTCATAGGCAAAACTGAACAATAAAAATAACGTTGCAAAAAAGATGAGGGATAAAAGATA
>Ga0180438_10010430_pt1 | contig 11393 bp, 10 predicted proteins | sample SS_ome_12_FD_132455 | JGI IMG/M metagenome (GOLD analysis project Ga0180438, IMG submission 132455) | Hypersaline lake sediment archaeal communities from the Salton Sea, California, USA - SS_3_D_2 metaG | ecosystem: Environmental > Aquatic > Non-marine Saline and Alkaline > Hypersaline >...
ATGCACCCGCTGCATGCGATGCGTCAACGAGTGCAAGATGGGCGCCATCGCCGAGGACCCTCACCGCTATGCGGGGCCGGAATGCATCGAGTGCTACACGTGTCTCGCAATATGCCCCGAAAGGGCGATCTCGTTCACCACGGGCTATGAGGCCAGCGGGCGCGAGGACGAGCTGCGGCTCGACCGGCGGAGAGTGCTTCAGGCCGTAGGGCTGGGGGCGGCCGCGCTGGTGATCCCCAAAGTCGACTGGAGCGCGAAGCCGAGCGAGGCCGGTGAGCGCGTGCTGAAGATCTCTGCAGCACGTCTCATCCGACCTCCCGGCGCGCTTCCCGAGCCTGAGTTCGTCACCGCCTGCATCCGCTGTGGCGAGTGCATGAAGGTCTGCCCGACCAACGCCATCCAGCCGGCAGTGGGCGAAGGAGGGCTCGAGGCCCTCGCCACACCCATCATCGTCCCCCGCATCGGCCCCTGCATGCAGCCGTGCGACCTCTGCGGACGGGTATGTCCGACGCGAGCATTGCAGCCCTTCACCGTCGAGGAGAAGTCCTATCTCTACCTGGGCACGGCCTCCGTGGATCGCAGCACCTGCATCGCATGGGCCGAAGACAAGCAGTGTCTCATCTGCGATGAGGCCTGTCCCTATGACGCCGTTTCCCAGCGCGTCATCGAGGGCCTCGGGAGACCGGCCGTCGATGAGAGGATATGCGTCGGCTGCGGTATGTGTGAATGGGTCTGCCCGGTGGAGCCGCTGGGAGCGATCCGGGTGGGTTCCTCGGGAGACAGGCGACACCTGACGCGTGAGGAACGGCAACGCCTGCGGGAGCAAGCCGGGAAGGAGAGCACGGACGAGTCGCCGTATCCCGGTGTGTGATGCCCGGGTCAGGAGGTAGATGAACGGTGAGGTGGTGGCGGCTGGCGCTGGGCGGGGCGCTCCTTCTCTGGGTGCTGGGCACAGCATACGTTCAAGCGCGGCGGCGCGGCCGAGAGCTGGGCCTGGCGGTGCTGCTCCTGGGGGGCGCTGTCCTCGCATACATCGCGGCCGCGTTGATACCGCGGCCGCCGATGGTCGAAGCCGTTGCAACGTCCCTCGTCGTCGGGTCAGTGCTGCTGCTTGCCGGCGCCATAGCTGTGCTGCTATGGCACGGGTTCCGACAGTGAGAGTGCGGCCGTGAGTTCGATTGTCGGCCAAGTACTGAACGATCGCTACGAAGTCCTCGAGAAGATTGGCGAGGGCGGGATGGCGATCGCGTATCGCGGCCGAGACCGGGTCCTGGGGCGCGTCGTCGCCATAAAGACCATGCGCCCGGAGCTGGCAACCGACGACGCCTTCGTGGCGCGCTTCCGCCGAGAAGCGCGGGCCGCGGCCGGTGTCGCGCACGAGCACATCGCAAGCGTCTACGACACCGGCAGCGACGGGAACTTGCATTACATCGTCATGGAGTACGTCGAGGGCGAGAGCCTGAAGGAGCGCCTGCGCCGGCAAGGCCCCCTGGCCCTCGACGAGGCGCTTCGCATAGCGTCGCAAACCGCAGAGGCGCTGGATGCAGCCCACGCCGCGGGAGTTGTCCACCGAGACATCAAGCCGCAGAACATCCTCCTGGGCCGAGGCGGAACCGTCAAAGTCACCGACTTCGGAATTGCCCGCGCCGCTTCAGCGCCGGGACATACCGACACGAGCGCCATCATCGGCTCAGTCTACTACAGCTCCCCGGAGCAAGCGCGCGGCGAGGCCGTCGGGCCCCAGGGCGACATCTACTCACTCGGAGCGACGCTCTTCCACATGCTCACCGGACGCCCGCCGTTCCAGGACGGCGACCGACTGGCGATCCTCCACAAGCACATATACGATCGTCCTCCCCGCCCAAGCACGCTCCGGCCCGGCCTCCCCCCAGAGGTGGACTCCGTCATCGGGCATTCACTTGAGAAGGAGCTCTCACAACGCTTCGCGTCCGCGCGCGAGGTCTCGAGCTACCTCGCCGCCTGTCCGCGTACCGAGGAGGCAGGGCCCCACGCACAGGCAGCGAGATGGTGGCGAAGTCATTTCGGCCGAGGCGCCGACGCGGTGGGATGGTGGGTGCGGACGCGCGGGCTGTGGGTCGTCGTGGCGGCCGCTGTGCTCATCGCGGTCGTGGCCGGTGTGACCCGCTGGGCTTCCGCTCGCGGCCGCGCCGAGATGGTGATGGTGCCGGACGTCGTGGGCATGAGCGCAGGCGCGGCCCGCGCTTATCTCGACGAGCTCTCGCTGAAGTACCGCGAGGTGGGCAGCCGCGCGAGCGACGACGTGGAGGCCGGAGCGTTGCTGAGCCAGGACCCAGCCGCGAACATCAACGTGCGGTCTGGCACTGTGGTGAAGGTCGTGCTCAGCGAAGGGCCGAGCCATGTCATCGTTCCCGCAGTCACACGCATGTCTGTCGCCCAAGCGCAGCGCAATCTCCAGGCGGCCGGACTGACGGGCGGTGCCGTGCAGGAGACGTACGACCCCGGCGTCCCGCGCGGCTACGTCGCCAGCACTTTGCCGGCCGCCGGAGCCCGGGCCGTGCGCGGTACAGCCGTCGATCTCGTTGTGAGCCTGGGCCCGAAGCCGACCGAACCAGGAGGCCCGCCGGCGACCGGCCCATCCGGGCCGCATGGCGCTCGCGAGGAGACTCTCACCTATATGGTTCCGGCCGACGCCGGGGCCGACGGCGAGGTGGAAGTCGTCATCGAGATCGTCGACGAGGAAGGCCGCCGCAAGATCTACCAAGGACGCCATAAACCGGGTGAGAAAATCCCCGCGCAGAGGATCGAAGTCACAGCAAAGACGAAGGCGCGCATTCTCGTGGACGGCAAGGTCGAGGCCGAGAGGGAATACCTTCCCTAGCGCGCAGTACAGCCAGCCGCGGACAGCTCTGGCGCTCCGTTCGAGATGCGGGCGGGGCGCTTTGCTGTGCACTATGCCGATGCGTTCTGAAGACGTCCAGAGGCGCCTCTGGGCCGATGGTAGGTTCCCAAACAAATGTGGAATAAGTCACTGGCTTTTGCGGCAGCGCGGGCTCGTGGCCGAGGGGCTAGCCCTCACTTCGGAGGCTGGCCGGGTCGACAGCTACCCCCTCTGACAGGCCTCGAGTATCGGCAATCCATGCCGCCCAAACGCGGGTGCTATGCGCAGGGAATTCACCGCGATCAGTGCCTTTTCGATGTTGATCGCATTCATGGCGGGCGCCGTGCTCTGCATGCAGATCGCTCACGTGCGGATGCCGCCCGAGTGGAACCTCTCCGCCCCAGCTCTCTGGACTCTCGAAGCGGCGATCTTCGGCACTGTGGTCTATGCTTGGCGGCCAGCGGTCACCATCGTTGGCTGGCTCCTCGGCATTGCGGGGCTGCTGGTGGTGCGTCTGGGCCTGACGGCGGGAGCCGCGGCGGGGCTTACGGCAATGCACGGCACCGAGAGCACCCTCCTGGCGACCCAAGAAACCGCGACCGCGGTGCCGCGGCTGTGCGCCGTCGTCTTCTCTGCAATGATCTGCTATCCCCTGCGCTCCTTCCTCCCGGAGAGGCCGGCGCGGAAGCCCGCGGACAGACGTCGATTCGCCGAGAGCGCTGCGGTCAAGTCGGCGACCGCAGCAGGCGCTGCCGACCGCGGCCTGCTTATCGTCACAGTCAAGGACCGTGGGGCCACAGCCGAGCAGACGCCGAAGCCCAGGAGCGAAGCCTATGAGGCGCCACCGCTGCCGACCCCTGAGGTCGAGGGGTCTATCGAATTGCCCCTCTCGGCAGTGCTGGCCGAGCTTCCGCGTGAAACGGTTACCGAGAAGGTACGCGCGATGAGCGCTTCGCAGACCGTCTCAATTCCGCTGGAGGCAATCATCCCGCAGTTGAGAGAGGCTCGAGTAACCTTTAGCATAGCTCAGATCATGGAATGGCTGCCGTCTCGCGTCCGCAAGGCTCTCGTGCAGCCGACTGACCTCAGCCTCGATGACGACTCGGTGGAGTTGCTGCTCGAGTTGATCGTTCCCCAGCTTCCCCCGGGGTCGCTCGCGCTACCTTCGCCGTCGCCGCCACCATGGGCGGATGTCGACCTGTCTGAGGGTGTGGTGTTCGCGACCACTACCTGAGCTCGGAATGAAGAGAGATCGAGAAAGGATCGCTCGGCGATGGCTTCCATCAACTACGCGCTGAAGGAGATCAGCTGCAAGATCGTCTACTACGGGCCCGGCATGTGCGGCAAGACGACGAACTTGCAGTACATCCATCAGCGCACGCTTGCCGACAAGCGGGGGAACATGGTCTCTCTGGCGACACCGGGAGAGCGCACTTTGTTCTTCGACTTTCTGCCGCTGGAGGCCTCGCAGATCCACGGCTTTCGCACAAAGTTTCAACTGTACACCGTGCCGGGACAGGTCATGTACAACTCCACCCGCAAGCTCGTGCTGCGCGGCGTCGATGGGATCATATTCGTTTGCGATTCCCAGTGGGAGAAGATGCGCGAGAACCTCGAGAGCTTCCGCAATCTGATCGACAATCTCGCCTCCTACTCCTACAGCCTCGAGACTATTCCCTACGTGGTCCAATACAACAAACGCGATCTGCCGAACATCGCGCCCGTCGAATATACGCAGTACCTCATCAACCCGCGGCAGGTGCCGAGCTTCGAAAGCATCGCTATCCACGGGGACGGCGTCTTCGAGAGCTTGAACGCCGCCTGCACCATGGTGCTGGCCCACCTGTCGCAGAAGCAGAAGGCGGGGGTCGCGTAGGGGAGTACGACAACGATGGCCTTGACGGGCACTTTCGAGGATGTGAGCTTCGCGGAGCTGCTCCAGATGCTGAACGTTGGCCACAAGACGGGCAAGCTGATCGTCTCCCGCCCGGGAGAGCAGGTCGTGCTCTACTTCACGAACGGCGAGATCGCCCGCGCGGACTCACGCATGGAGAGCGGCCCCGACCTCGTGTATCGGATTCTCGGGTGGAAGGCAGGCGAGTTCTCCTTCGAGCGAACCGAGAAGCCCGTCGTCAAGAACATAAGCGAAAGCACCGAAGAGTTGATCCTGGAAGGCATGAAGCGTTTCGATGAGTGGGAGCGCGTCGAAGCCGAGATGCCCAACATGCACGTTGTGCTGCGACAGCGGGCCTATGCCGTCAATCGCCGCTACGACACCTTGAGCGAAGAGGCCAAGACCGTCCTGCGGCTTGTGGATGCGCGGCGTCAGATCGCCGCCGTCGTGCGCGAGAGTGGACTCGAACCCGTCGCGGCCGTCAAAGCGGTCACGGAGTTGCTCAGCGAAGGCATCGTTGAGGAATGGAAAGGCGGCCGCCAGAGCGGCCACGTGATCCAGACGGGCGGCAGCTTGCCGGAGGCGACTGGAGCAATCGACTCCAGTGCCACCAGCTACTTCTCTTCGAAGAGACAGCTCGAGGCCCGGCGGCAGAGCTCGGACGAAAACACAGATATGCCGGATTCGGATTGAGAAGGCAGCATAGGGGAGTCGATGAACCATGGGCTTGCTACCGAAATTGGTTCAAAATAGCACATCGATAGGGCTCGACGTAGGCAGCAACGCAATCAAGCTCGTCCAGCTGCAGGAGTCCAAGAACGGGATCGCCCTCTACAAGGCCGGCAGCGCCCCCACGCCGCGGGAAGCTGTGAAGGGCGGGGTCATCGTGGACCCCTTGGCAATTGCCAAGGCTATCCAGTCGCTTCTGGAGGCCCTGCAGGTGGATAAAGCCACCGTCGCCGCTGGGATCGCCGGTCCTACGGTCGTGGTCCGCGAAGTGCCGCTGCCCAGCATGTCCGACCGACAGCTCCGGAAGTCGATCCAGTGGGAGGCGCGCAACTATATCTCGTTTCCGGTGGAGGACAGCGTCGTCGAGTTCCAAGTGCTCGACCGTCCCACCACCACAGAGGGCGGGCAGATGCGCGTGATGTTGGTCGCGGCACCTCGAGACATGGTAGATAGTCAGGTGGAGGCGATAGAGCTGGCGGGCCTCGACCTGGCCGCGGTCGAGATACAGCCCTTCGCGTCTATGCGAGGCATTCTCGCCGGCAATGGGCAACTGCAGGGAGGCGGAGATACAACGGCCGTTCTGGGAATCGGCGCAGCCTACACAGACATCACGATTATGAAGGACGGCCAGTTCGTGTTGACACGCATGATACCAATCGCAGGAGACGCCTTCACCGAAGCGATCAAGAACGCGCTCGACATTGACACAGAACAGGCGACCCAGCTCAAGGAAACGACGATGCAGGTGGTGTCGAGCGAGGAGGAGCGGGCGACTCTGGATCCGGCCACCCAGCAGGCGAGCCGCGCGATAGAGCCTCTGCTGGACGAGTTGATCCGCGAGGTGCGGCGCTCCCTCGCCTATCACGACTACCAGCAGCAGTCGCCGGACGCGGACGCCGGAGAACTCGGTGTGAACCGGATTCTCCTCAGCGGCGGCAGCGCCAAGCTCCCGCGCGTGGGCGAGTACTTCCAAGCTCAGCTCGGCGTGCCGGTCGAAGTGGTCAACGTTTTCGGCAGCAGCGATCTGCGAGCACAGGGAGTGAACCAGGACTATCTCCAGTCCCACGCGCCCGTCCTCCTGGTGGGAACCGGACTGGCTCTGCGCGAGATGCGTTCGCTCAAGCAAAAGCTTGGCGAAACCGGAGAGAAGGCATCATGACGGTTTGCGACATCAACCTAATAGCGACCCGACGCGCGCAGAAGCAACGTGCGATCACCATTATGCGATGTGTGGTCTACACGCTCATCGCGGTGCTCGTTGGAGTCGCCATGCTGTACGCCAAGCTGTGGGTCGCCACCCGCTTGGTACAGGGTCAGATTGCCGAAGTGGAGGCCAAGCTCACTGACCCGGCGCTGGCGGAGGCGATTGAGCGCATCGAGTTCCTGGAGACCAATATCGCCGACCTCGCGCCTCGAGTCACATTGCTGGAGAAGGTCCACGACAGCGAGGAAGCCTGGATCCGGATACTCCGCGACGCCAGCGGGGCGATACCGAGCGGCGTGTGGATTTCCCAGTTAACCTCCCACCGTGGGGAGAAGGAGCAGTCGCTGGTCTTACGGGGATCGGCCTACAGCCAACGAGACATCGGCGAGTTCATGCTCCAGCTCGAGGAACTGACGTGGAGCGACGCGCCGAACCTCGGCTTCACCCAAGTCAAGACCGGCCACGGGCAACACTCCGTCGTTGACTTCGAGGTGACCGTGCCGCTGAACCGCGTCATCGGGAGTGGGCTGAGATGAGCGTTGGAAGCGATCGAAAAGTCGTCTTCGCACTGCTGGGCATCGCAGCGCTGTGTCTGATCGGCCTGGGTGCCAGCCTGTACCATGCAAAGGGCGCCGAACTGAAGAGGCTCGAGACAAAGCTCGGCGAGAAAGAAGCCAAGTTCAAGGAAGTCCGGGCCAAGCTGACCGAGCTGCCGGACTTGGAGGCGAAGTATGGGAGCCTGCAAGGAAGGCTCTCCGTTCTCGAGCCGGCACTGCCCGACAGCGCCTACATCCCCACCTTCTTGCGCCAGATCGAGAACCTCGCCCGACAGACGAACAACGGCATCCTAATGATCAGGCCAAAGCCGGCGATCCGCCGCTCGGCGGCCGATTCGGTCAAGATCAACGACGAGACCGGCGAGATCAACAAGAACCAGTCTGGGGGGACGGAAGCGGCGCCTGCGCCGATGCCATACGACTTCGTGCCAATCGAGCTGAAGCTGCAGGGCACCTACTGGACAGTTATCGACTTCCTGGCGGCGCTCCAGCAGTTCCCGAAAATGATCGCCGTGAATGATATCTCCTTCAGGCCGAAATCCGGTGGTGCAGACAGCATGGCATCGCCCAGCCTCACCGCGACCATGGGCCTGACCGCGGTCGTAACGAAAGGGGGCAGTGATGCAGAACAGGGGTAAGGAGATTCTCCTGCTAGTTTTGGCGTTGGCTGCGCTGGGAGTTGCGCTCTTCACGTTTCGTGGCAAGCCCTCTCCCACCGCCCCGCCGGCCGAGCCAACGGCGGCACAGGGGGAGTCTGAGAGGGAGGTGGCTGCGGCGCCCGCCTCGGGCGAGCCGGACAGGCTGACGGCTGCGGGCGCAGCACCGGAGGGGAACCGCAACCCTTTCGCGGCCCCCGGCACCGTTCCGGTGGCACCAGAGCCGGGCGCGGAACCTTCCGCGGCCGGACCTGAGACCGCTGCGCCGACAACTGAGCCCACACCCGCCTCGGACAAGGCGCTGACGCTGACCGGGATTGTGGAGGGGAAACCGGCCGTCGCAATCATCCGCCAAGAAGATCAGCGGTACTTCGTCAGAGCTGGCGATCAGGTTGGCGACCACTATCGCGTGCAGGCGATCGGCCGCCATCAGGTCACGCTCGTCGGACCAGAAGGCAAAGTAATTCTAAGGATGGGAGGGAGGCAGTAGCGCCATGACTCGTACACGGATCTTGACAGTTGGCAGCTTGGCGGCTTGCCTGGCCTTGCTGCTGGCGGCCGGTGTGGTCCTCGCCAACGGCGTCGAAACGCCCAAGGCCAGAGCCGCGGCCGCAGCGACAGGAGGGGAAGCGGCCTACATGGGGGCCGCCCGCGGGACCGGGGGAGGCCCGCCGGCGTCGACAAACCGCATCAACCTCGAGTTCGTGGATGCGGAACTGATCGACGTGTTCCAGGCTCTGGCCACCCAGAGCGGGGTCAACATCGCGGTCAGCGGAAGCGTGAAAGGGAAGACGACCCTCCGGCTCCGCAACGTGACGCTGACTCAGGCGATGAACATCGTGACCAGGCTTAACGGCTTGGACTATGCCTGGGTGGAGGCGGCGTACGTGGTCGGCACTCCCGAGGAAATCCGGACTATGCGCGTCTCGGAGTTGCGGACTTCGGTGATCGTGCTACAACACATCCAGCCGGAGTACGCCCAGCAGGTGCTCGCCAAGCTCACCCCCGAGGTGACAGTCTCCACACAGAAGGGCGTGCGATCGATCCTGCTGCTCGGGACGGAGCCCGCGCTGGCGAAGGCTCAGCGAGCCCTGGCAGAGATAGACGTGCCGCCTCTGCCCACACCGCCAACCACCGAGGTCGTGCCGATTCGCTATCAGATGGCGGAAGACCTGGCGGAGATGATCCGCGCGGCCGTTCCAGAGGTGAAGGTGCAGCCAGGGCCGCAGGAGAACAGCCTCCTCATCACTGCTGACAGCCTCCAGTGGGAGAGCGTGCGGTCAGTGATCGCGGCTGCGGACAAGCCGCCAGCCCCGGCGCAGGCGACCAAGGGCGTCTACTATGTCCAGTATCGTGAGCCGGAAGAACTAAAGGACACCCTGGCCTCGCTGGTGCCGGACCTCAGCGTTACGCTCGCACCCCGCTCGTTCACCCCATCTGTACAGCAGGCCACCGGTGGAGCCGGCGGAACGGCTACCCTGCTCTCAGCCCCGCAGCTGGGAGCTGGTGCGGGGGCAGGTGCCGGCGCAGTTGAGATGTCTCCGGTCACCGCCCTCATCCTCTCCGGCGCCCCGTGGACGGTGGAGCAGGGCCTCGCTCTGCTGGAGGAACTCGACACGGCACCTCAGCAGGTGCATATCGCCGCCATGGTCACCGAGGTCAGCCGCGATGACATCACGCGCATCGGCATCGACTGGGGACCGACTGAAGATCCAGGGCTCGGTTCCACTGGCGCGCCCTTCGTAATGGGCGAGGCGATCCCCATCGACGCGCCCGCTGACGCGATAGTGGCGAAGGACCTCCAGATCGGCAAGATCCAACGAAGCTATCTCCAGTGGAGCGCCTCGATCCGGGCCCTCGAAGAAGAGGGCCGCGCGCGGGTGCTGTCGAACCCGAGCGTCACGACGCTCGACGGGCGCCAGACGTCGCTGCACACCGGCGAGACGTACTACTACGAGGTGGCAGTTGCGGCTGCGACCACTGGGGGCATCGTCAAGGACATCCGCACCTTTGACGTTGGCATCAGCCTCAACGTCAACCCCCGGATCAACAACGATGACGAGGTCACGCTCACCATCCAGCCTGTCATCGCGGCGCTGCGCGGCACAAGCGAGTTCGCGCTGCCTGTCGTCACAGAGCGCGCGGTCGTCACCACGGTTCGGGTGAGGAGTGGCGAGACCGCGGTCATCGCCGGCCTCGTGACCGACGAGGAACAGATAACGGTGAAGAAGATCCCGTTCCTGGGCGACCTGCCGATAGCCGGCGAGCTCTTCAAGTATCGCGACCGAAGGCCGGCGCACCGGGAGATTCTGGTCTTCGTGACTCCGACGATCCTGGGAGCATAGCGCTGCTGCATCGAAGTCAATACGGCTGACCTGGTCCGAGAAGAGACGATGGCGACAACCTGAGGCGACAGAACGGATCATGGCGCCGGCGTGGGGGCTTGCCCAAGCCGGGCAGGCCCCCTTTCTGTCTCCGGGGGCCGGCGCAGGAAAGACGCGAGCAATATGGAGACGCGGACAGTCGCCGACATCGTGCGAGAAGTGACGGACATTGGGGACGACCAGCTCAAGCAGGCGCTGGACGTCCAGAGGGAGACTCGCGAGCCCCTGGCCCAGGTACTGGTCAACATGGGCCTCATCTCCGACAAGGAGAAGGCCCGGATCCTCGGCCGCCAGTGGGGCATTCCCTTTGTCGATCTCGCGGAGAAAGAGACCGACCGCGACCTGCTGAAGCTGATCCCCAAGCACCTGCTCCAACGCTGGAAGGCGGTGCCGATAAACCGCAACGGTCCCCGCCTCGTCGTGGCGATGGCCAATCCTCTGGACGTCTATGCCATCGACCAGATGCGACTGGTCGCGGGGATGGACATCGAGTCGGTCATCGCAGCCGCCGAGGATATCAACAATATCCTCGGCCAGTCAATGTCAGCTCGAGAGGAGCTCGCGGGCGCGCTGCAGGATATGGGCGAACTTGGCGCCGACCCCGACGACATCGAGCTGGCCGAGAAGACCAAAGACGACGAGGACATGAGCATCGACCAGCTCCGCGAGATGATGGAAGACGCTCCGGTCGTCCGGCTCGCCAATCTCATTATCCATCAGGCGCTGCAGGACAAGGCCAGCGACATTCACATCCAGCCCGAGGCCACGCGCGTGCGGGTTCGCTACCGCATCGACGGGGTTCTCCACGACACGATGACGGTCCCCAAGAAGGCGCAGGCACCCCTCATATCACGCATCAAGGTGATGGCCGACCTGGATATCGCAGAGAAACGCGCGCCCCAGGACGGCCGCATTTCGCTGCGGGTGGGCGGCGGCGAGTTCGACTTCCGAGTTTCCACCAACCCCGGGGTCAACGGCGAGAAAGTCGTCATGCGAATCCTGGACAAGCGCGGTGTCCAGGTCAGACTGGACCAGCTCGGCATTCCCGCAGTCATAATGGACGATTACGAGGGACTCATCAACCGCAGCTACGGCATCATCACGGTGAC
>Ga0180438_10010431_pt1 | contig 11392 bp, 15 predicted proteins | sample SS_ome_12_FD_132455 | JGI IMG/M metagenome (GOLD analysis project Ga0180438, IMG submission 132455) | Hypersaline lake sediment archaeal communities from the Salton Sea, California, USA - SS_3_D_2 metaG | ecosystem: Environmental > Aquatic > Non-marine Saline and Alkaline > Hypersaline >...
AGCTCCTCCAAGGACAAGATTTCTTGCAAAAGAGTTTTTTGGCTTTTCTACTTTCTTTGCATTAGAATTTTCCATAGTTCTTAATTTCACAGTATCCACCCATCTCAATTCTGAAGAGATATATTTAAAACACTTTCTAAGTTGTATTACCACAGCTAAATCTGCGTATTCTGGAACTTTTTCTTGCCCGGATTGCATGATGGCGGCTTAGCGCATATTGTGCCGCTGACCTCAACAAACATTGTGACGCGGCCAGCATTCTCATTCTTTTCAGGCCGTACAGCAACGTAGTTCAGGAATTCTCCATCAACCCTCAGCGTTTCACCATACTGGATCCTTACATCACGCCCTGTAGCTTCAACATTGATTGTTATGTCTTCGTCACCTATCATATCGATTCTTCCCACATCTTCAATCCTGTCGCCTTCCTTGAGCTCATGCTCTGTTTCCATTAAGACATTCTGGCAAGGGATTCGCTTCCCCTCAATCACAAAAATGAAATATGTTATGCTGATTTTCTCGTCTTTCGGTATGCTCACTTCAGTGAGGTAGTCGCGCACCTCCGCATCGGCCTGCGCGGCCTTGGCTGCCATATCCCTCAGGCCTTTCATTATGTTAGCCTCAATCTTTATGCCTGGCCCCATTCCCTTCCGGTAATAATGCTCCCTGGCTGTCCCTCTCATGATGTTCCTGAGCAGATGCTCTGTGTCCACAATCTTATCTTCCCTGAGCTGGCTGACATTGAGCTTTACACGGAAATGGATGTCCCCCTCATTTATCCTGAGTGTGAGGGGCGTCTCAACAATAATGGAGCCGGTATCAAATGTCCTCTTGTTCTCCAGGATATCTATCGTATAAGGCTTCTGTTTGCTTCCCTTTCCTGATATCACAAAACTGCCGAGCTTGATTCCTTTCTCTTTCGGCTGCTGGGTTTCAGCCTGGGGAGGCTTAACCGCTGCCGGCTTCTGCCTTGCCCCGCATCCCATAATTGTGCTTCCGAGCAAAGCAGCTGCAAAGGCAGCGCTTCTGGCTACATTTGCCGCTTTGCTTGGCCTGTTCCTGTGATTAAGATTTCTCATTTTCGCTTCTCTCATTGTGGACCACCATCCGGTTTATTGTCCCCAGGCATCGGAGGCTCCTCTATGGTTATGCAGCGTATGTAGCTGCCCATGGGTCCGGGCCGGTTCTTCTCCTGCTTCATCATAGGGTCAAGGTTCTCATCCATCTCCGGGTTCTGTGGGGGCACCCCAAAGCTCCAGCATCTTGTTTTTGTGTTTCTGGGGGGCGACCTGGCTGTAGCGCATCCTATGGCTCCTGCGACAAGAAGTGTGCCTACAACCGCAATGATTTTCTTCAATGGCTTTTTCTGCCCTACATCCCTCTGGTGCCTGAGTTTCATTACTATAATCTTTAATGAGTAATCTTTAAAACACCTACTGTCTTTCTTTACCACATTTATATAATCCTGATATGGTTGTCTGCAGCAAGATGGGAGAAATAGCCTGCGAATCCTGCGACCGCGATATGGAGCCCTGCAAACAGGTACATAAGGAGCCCGAAAACAGCTGCTGCAAGGATTGTGTGAGTTATCCCCCTGTGGTCCGGCTTGAAGAACTTGAAGAACACGAAATATACCCCTACAAACGCGAAGAACACTGTCGCTATGCCTGAGAGCTGCTCTATCGAGGGCAGGCATACATCGCTGCCGCATTTGGACATGTATGCTGAGAGGAATGCGAATCCTATGAAGCCGTAGTCAAGAAGCTGCCTTCCTTTGCTGGCGTCATGGTCAAGGTCAGGGACCAGTGCGCTCAGCCCGCCTATGATTCCGAAGATGATAAGGGTAGCAATGTCTCTTGTGCCGATAATCAGCATTGCAACTACTGCAAACAGTATGCCTATGGCGGCATGGGAGCGCCAGTTCATGTGATACTATCAGAAGAAGATAATAAAAGAATTACTTATAAGTGGTCTTTCCGCAGCTCTACGGCCATCCTGACAGCCCTGCTGGTCGTCCTGCTCAATACATCATCAAGGCCTTCAGCATCAAGCTTGCCGAGCAGGTCCATGATGCATCCCAGGGCGATGGTCCTTATCTCCTTGTCCTGCTGCAGCTCCACCACATCTGACAGTGCTTCTATATCCCCTACACGGCTGAGTCTCCTCACTGCCTCTATCTTCGAATCCCTACATGCCGGAAGATGGATGAATTCATCATCTTCCTGCGGCTCTTTCCAGGTCGCAATGCCGGCCAGGAATTTCGGGTCATCCAGCATATCCATGGCCTCCTTCCTGGTATCGGCATGCTCTGACTTAAGCGCTGTATGCGTGAGCAGGACGGTCATCCCTCTGTCCCTGAGGCTTTTGAGCATTTCCTTCCTCGCACTGGGCCCCTGTAAATCGAGGGCCTTGACTTTCTCGTCTATGTGGTTCTCGGATTTGCTTCTTTCTCCGAATGCCCGGAGTGCGGGCTTCTCCCCTGACGGTCTCTTGCTGCCGTTTAATTTATGCATAGATATACCTCTGGCTGGATGCTTTTCTATGCATAGTTACATCGTAAATGTTTATAAAAAATAACTATAAAGAAAAAAGGAAAAATCAGGCTATTTCAAAGCCTACACTGACTGTTGCGCTTGCTTCCACTTGTCCTGGAGAGAGCTCTGTCGCAGGAGCCTCAGCCATCGCGTATGCCATGTCATAACCGCCGCTTTTGTAAGACCTCGAATACGGGTAATAGACAGATTCACTGGCAGATAGCGGCTTGCCAAGCGAGACACCTAGGCCGTCAGCTATGTTCTGCGCCTTTGCCTTTGCTTCGGCAGCAGCATCCTTCAGGAGGTCTTTCTCAAGCTCAGACCTTGTCTCATCCTTGAGGGTGAAATACACGTAATCCACGAAGCTCTCATTGTCACCTACTCCTGTGGCAGCATCTATGATTTCACCGCCCTTGTCCAGGTCCTCAAGGCTCAACGTCAGCTCGTGGACAGTCCTGTATCCTACAACCTTGTAGACATAATGGCAGTTTCCGTTGCAGACGTATTCGCTTTCCCTAACCACTTCCACGCGGTAGTAGCTTGTCTGGATGTCATCTTCAGGGATTCCAAGAGCCTCAAGCTCAGCCCTAAGGTCTTCCATGACCTCAGCATTCCTTTCCTGGGAATCCTTCGCATTGTCATCCTGGGTCTGTACTCTTAGGTCTATGACCAGCAGGTCGGGGGTGACTTTTTCTGTCACAGTAGCCGATGCTGAAATCACATGCTCAGGCGGGGTGCTTGAAACATAGACGTTCGGCATGGACGTTATGTCCGATACATTCACCTTTGGCGAATAGTCTACCTGCGCGAGCAGGTAAGAGCCAACTATGACACCTAATGCTATCAGCAATGCGGCTGCGACCAGCATCCCTCCGGAGCAGCGCCCTTCCATTTCCTTCATAAACAATCACCTGTTCCTGCATTTGGAATGAAGAATTTAAACGATTCTGTTTTTTCTGCTGGGGAAACCGAAAAACCGCTGCAAATTCGATATCTATTTAAATTTAATACTCACAAAAGAACTCCAGAATGGACCGACTTATCAAGGACAAGAGCCTGAGGGCTACTGCTGAAGCACAGTCTATCCGCCAGTCCCTTGGCAGGCTGGTGATAGCGGATGCGCACGCATCCTACGAGAACCTCAATGACCCCAACTTCCTGAAACAGGCGATGATGAAGGCTGCGGAAGCCGGCCAGCTCAACATCCTTGATGTGGATGTGCACAGGTTCGAGCCCCATGGCATAAGCGCCATACTGGTGCTCAAAGAATCTCATTTTTCCGTCCACACGTGGCCTGAGCACGGCTATTTCGCTGTGGATGTGTTCTCCTGCGGCAACGAAGGAGACCCTTCCAAGGCAATGGATGCTTTTCTGGATGCGCTGGGTGCAAAAGATAGGAAAATCCAGAAGTTCGAAAGAGGCGTCCTCCAGGAATAGGTGGTCTTTTGGATAGTGTGAGTTACAATCTTCACCCTTCTGTCAGAATAGACATTAAAGGGAAGATAATAGAGAAGAGAAGGTCAAAATACCAGGATATAACCGTTCTTGATTCTGAAAGGCTCGGAAGGATACTGCTTCTTGGGGAGGGGGACTATGCTGTGACCCAGTTCTCTGAGAAGGATGAGGCCTATTACCATGAGGCTATAGTCCATCCTACGATGTCCCTTCACCCGGACCCGAAGAAGGTCCTTGTCATAGGCGGAGGGGACGGCGGCACCGCCAGGGAAGTGCTCAGGTATCCGGTTGAGCAGGTCATCATGGCAGAGCTTGATGAGGATGTCATAGACGTATCCAGGAAATTCTTCCCTAGTATATCCAATGGTGCCTTTGATGACCCTAGGCTCAAGCTCCATGTAGGGGACGGCAGGAAATATGTGGAGGAGACCCCTGAGAAGTTTGATGTCATAATCATGGACCTGACAGATGCCGAGGGGCCTTCAAAGATGCTTTTCACAAAGGAATTTTATCAAAGTGTCAAATCAAAAATGACAGAAGGAGGGGTCTTATCAGTGCAGACCGGCTCTCCGGTTTTTGACCCTGTGCAGAACGGCAGAATCAGCGTCACTTTGAGGGAAGTATTCAAGAACACAGCTTCTTATGCGAATTTCATCCACAGTTTTTTCATCATGGAGAGCTATGTGGTGGCTACGGACGCCCCTATTGCAGGCATCAGGGCCAACCTGGAGAAAAGAGGGATAGGGCTCACTGCATATACGCCGGAGCAGCTCGAGTTCATGGTCATGAATCCTCCCCCTGTCATCAAAGAGAATATAAAGAAAGGCTGGAACGTATCAACAGATGCCGACCCGGTTGATATACTGAAGCATAATAGCCAAAAGGGCCAATAGTTTTAATTATGCCGTGAGCTATCCATGCATGGCAGAGCCTCTTGTGAAGGAAGAGGAGAAATTCATCCAGTGCTATGCATGCAACCACAGGTGCAGGATTACTGACGGCAATGTGGGGCTCTGCGGTGTCAGGGCCAATGACGAAGGAAAGTTCAACCTGCTTGTTTATGGAAGGCCATGTGCGGTATGGGCCGACCCGATAGAAAAGAAGCCGCTGTTCCATTTCCTGCCCGGCACAGACAGCTTTTCCATAGGGACCTTCGGATGCAATTTCGCATGCGAATTTTGCCAGAACTGGGACATATCCCAGGCTCCGCATGATGCAAAGGAGAAAGACCCGAAAAGATGGAGGGATTATTTCGCCAATTTAGTTAAAAAGTGCGCCAATCTGCCTCCTGAGGATGCTGTCAGGAATGCGCTATCATCAAACTGCAAAAGCATCGCCTTCACATACAATGAGCCCACCATATTCACAGAATACGCGCTTGACACAATGGAGATTGCAAGGAAGAAAAACCTGAAAGGCGTCTATGTGACCAACGGTTTCCAGACAAAGGAATGCTGGGAGAGGTTAGACGGTTATATACATGCTGCCAACATAGACCTCAAGGCATTCACAGAAAGGTTCTACCGCGACATCTGCCATGCAAGGCTAGAGCCTGTCAAGGAATCCATAAAGATTGCAAAGGACATGGGCATATGGGTCGAAGTGACGACATTGGTCATCCCGGGTGAGAATGACAGCGATAAAGAGCTCAAGCAGATAGCGGAATTCCTCCACGGCATCGACCCTCACATGCCGTGGCACGTCACTGCGTTCAGGCCTGCATACAAGATGCTTGACAAGCCTTCCACTTCTCCTGATGCGCTGGTGAAGGCCAGGGAAATCGGGAAATCTGTCGGGCTCAAGCATGTCTACTGCGGCAATGTGCCCTATGCCTATTCGCAGTACGAGGAGACAGTCTGCCCCGAATGCAATAAGCCATTGATTGACAGGGCAGGCTTCAGTGTGACTAAAAGCAGCCTGAAGCAGGGGAAATGCGGATTCTGCGGTGCTGAAATCAAAGGCGTCTGGGAATAGCCATATAAAAAGTTCAGTTCTAGTCTAGTCATGCTTGTCAGACCGCCTGCAGTGGCAGGCGCTTTTTATCCTGCTGATGCAGAGGAATTAGAGGAGATGATAGACAGGTTCCTTGAAGAGGCAGAGGACGTGGAAGTGGAAGGCAGGCTGAGAGGCCTTGTAGAGCCCCATGCGGGCTATATCTACTCAGGCCCTGTGGCTGCCTACGGCTACAAGCTCCTCTCCGGATATTCAAGGGAAATCAAGAAGGTCTTCCTGCTCGGGCCCTCGCATTACGGCGGCTTTTTCGGTGCTGCCGAATCAGGTGCTGAAACATGGAAAACGCCTCTGGGCGACGTGAAGATAGGGAGCTTCAGCGAAAAAGCGGAGAACAAGGAGCTTTTCCCTGTCTATGAGAAAGCGCACGCTCCTGAGCACTGCCTTGAGGTGCAGGTCCCTTTCCTGCAGAGGGTGCTTGGCGATTTCACATTGTATCCTGTTCTTGTCTCTGATGTCGAGCCTGACTCTGTGGCGGATGAAATCGCGAAGCAGCTGGACGACAGCACAATCGTGATAGCGAGCTCTGACCTGAGCCATTACAAATCCTATGATGCTGCCGTAAAGACTGACAGGATTGCGAATGAGAGCGTCCCTGCCCTTGACATCCAGAAATTCTCAGCCCAGGGGGATGCATGCGGAAAGGCTGCAATAATGGTCCTGATGCATCTTGCGAAGAAGATGAAATGGAAAGGCAAGATGCTTGACTACAGGAACTCAGGGGATACCGCAGGGCCGAAGGAGCAGGTGGTCGGCTACGGCTGCTATGCTTTTTATGAGGGATGATATGATGCTGACTGATGAAGCGAAGAAGTTCATGCTGAAAACCGCCAGAAATGCGATAGAGAACTATCTAAATACCGGGGAGACCCTTGCTGTGGACCCTTCTGAAGTGCCTTCCGCAGAGCTGACAGAGGACGGCGCCTGCTTTGTGACGCTTCATTATAATGACCACCTGAGGGGCTGCATAGGCTCGCTTCAGGCTCACAGGCCGCTTATCATCGATGTCGCCGAGAATGCTGTCGCCTCTGCGTTCGCAGACCCCAGGTTCCCTATGGTCACGAAAGCCGAATTCCCTGAGATAAGGATAAGCATCTCTGTGCTCACCAAGCCTGAGGACTTCCCTGTGAAAAGCCCTGAGGAGCTCCTGGAGAAGCTTGTGCCGGGCAAGCACGGCCTTATCCTTGAGAAGGGCCTGCACAGGGCAACCTTCCTTCCTGCTGTATGGAAGGAGCTCCCCAAGAAGGAGGAGTTCCTGCAGCACCTGAGCCTGAAGGCAGGGCTGTTCCAGGACGGGTGGAAGGATTCCGACGTGAAATTCAAGGTCTATGAAGCTATTGAGTTCTCTGAGTGAACCATTTTCTTAAGCTTTTTATAACCTTTGTTGCATTATCTAGATTTATGGGCAGGTCAGTGTTCATTCTGAATTCCCCAAGGCAGGCTGTGATGAAGGCGCAGTTCCGGAAGTTGCGGGACGAGTTCGGCGGCAAAGGCCTTGGAATCGAAGGTCCTTTCTGCGACAGGGGCAATGCAGTAGACAATCTTGTCGGTGATATCAGGAGAAGGACGAAATCTCCTACAGCCGCTTCTGCAGCAGAAGAAGCCATGCTTGCGCTGGGCCCGCAGAATCTTCCTATGTGCAAAGAGACATGGCTCAAAGTCCCTTTCTATTTCGGTTACGGCCTCCATCACGAGATTGACTCCGCAGGGGCTGTTGCAGCCTGCAAGACGGTAAATCACCAGGCAGGGAAGGCAAGGGTTGTCACCCCTGAAGAGCTCACACTGCTCAGCATCGCAGTCCTGCGCAGGATGGGTGTCTCTTCGCATTACGCTTACATGCATTTGAATGAGAATTCGCCTGCCGGCATGCTCTCCAGGGTTGTCCAGTCGCTTGGAACAGGCTCCCCTCTGCCTACGCCCTGCATCCTTATCACTGAGGGAAATCCCCAGCTTGTCATGCCGTTCCCTCCTTTTGTGGTCGATTACCCGAACAGCCGTTCCCTGGCTTCGCTTGAAGTGCTTGATGACAACGCAGTCCAGTCACTGATTCATATCAGGCTTGCAGACTCCATGAGAAAGATGCTGATGCATGAGATGGTAACAAAGAACCCCTACGCCACCCCTGAGGTATGCAGCATGAAGGCAATCCACATAGGGCACAGCCTGTTCGAAGGGATAAATCTCTGGACAGATTCAGAAGTCGATGAGAGTTTCGCCTTATCAAATACATTGTTCGGAAGGGACCTGGAGCTGGAAACCGCAAGGGACATTGTCGCATTCAATTTACTGCACGATATAACCTGCAGGCACTGCCATACCAGGGAGGCAATGGACACCTTCCTGTGCGATGATGCGCGCCGGACAATAATGAATGTTCTTGATGAAGCCGACGTCGCAGACATCCACGAAGCAACATATGTCGTGGATGAGGCTATCGCGTCAGTATCATATCACAGCTGCTTCCAGCTCTTCGATTCCTACATGTCGCTGGCAGCGCAGATGAATTATCATATCCATCCTTCTTCAGGATGCGATGAGATAAAGCAGAATTCTAATTAACTACAGGTCCTCGACATCTATCTCGACAAGCGAGTCCTTCCCTCTAACTCCATAGGCCTCTATAATTATTCTTTTGCCATCTTGTTTGATGTCTAAGACTTCTTCTGAACCTTCTTTGCACACCACATTAGAGGCGACTATCTCGCCAGTTTCTGCACAACGTATGTCAAAGACTGCTCCGTCAGGAGTGTTTTCTTTGGACCCGACCTCATAGGCTCCTACTTCTACTTTGTCTCCTACTTCTATCAGGCCCTGGTATCTTGGTTCACAAGTTTCAACATCACACATCTCACCATTAGGCTCTGGACGTACACTGAGAAACTCTGTCTTCAGACCTTCTGCGTCCACTTCCCCAATAGCTTCTTGTATCAGTCTTCCTTCAGAAGTGAGATATGTTCCCATATAACGGCCCTCCTGGTCGAAAAGCTGTGAATGGAATTTCGGTGCCTCTTTATCTCTGCCGTAGGTATGAATTGTCTCATCTACGCTGTCTGGTCCTGTTTCATATTGGTTTCCATAGTCGACGAGGGGCGTTGCTGGAGAATCTTCAGAACCATCCCTGTCTTTTATCTCAACTATTGCGCCGAATTCATTTGCCTCTTCGACAGTTACTGCTATCTCAGCGCCCTTCGGCATCTCAACAGTAGTTTTTACCCCTTTCTTGATTTTCACACCTTCAGCGCCATCTTCCGTCATGATATCAAATATTGCGCCGTCTTCGACCTCTCCCCGGTATACAAAAGAACAACCTCCCACTATGCGGGGCTCATCTGCCACCATCACATCGCCAAAGATCTGCTCTTCAGTTTCAAAATCATCGCGTCTAATAATCGCTTTCTCACATCTGAGCTTGAACTTGAGTTGCCTAACCAGCTCACTGGACCTATCTGCCAAAGGGTTTCCGGCAGGCATTTTGGATATCCCTGTCGACTTGGAGGTTTCCACACCTTTTCCATTCTGCTTCTTTTCTAATTTCTTCATTTCAAAATCACCATTAGTATAATATTTCTGTATCTAAGAGTTTATAAAGGTATCTGAATTGCCACTTTCTGCCACAGAACAGCAGGCTCTCAGAGGGTGGTTTCCCCTCTTCCTCCTAAGGAAAAACATACTTTTTTATAGTCTCAGAAAGGCATTCCTCCATGGATGAGGTTGTCATCAGCAAGGAGATGCTAAAGGCAATCGGCGGAGAGACCAGGCTGAAGATACTCAAGGCACTCAAGGAAAGGCAGAAGACGCAGTCAGAGCTGGCCAAGGAGCTCAGCCTCGCACCGCCTACTATCCTCGAACATGTAACCAAGCTGGAAAAAGCGGGCCTTGTTGAGCGCATGGAGGAAGACCGGGAAAGGAAATGGAAGTATTACCGCCTGACAAAGACGAGCCGGGATATGTTAGGAAGGAAAAGGATGAACATAGTCCTGATGCTCTCCTATGTCTCTGCAGTGGCCACTGCAGGGCTGATTCTGCTTTATATCGTGACACCAATGATTGTGAGCGGCCTCCTCGGTGAGTCTGCAGCTCCTGCTCCGCCGCCGGAACCCCAGACGGGCGCTGCCTCAAATATCAAAAGTTCCCTGACTTCTCTGGAACAGTCATCCCAGACCTTCCTGGGATTCTTTGCTATGATACTATTGCTGCTGACAATCATACTCTTCTTAGTGGGGCAGTGGTTACGGTCCAGGAAGAGATGAATCAATACCATATGCAGGTGCAGTTTTCCGGAATAGTCTCATTTGTGGCTTCGCCGCTGCAGTATTCGCTGCCGCAATGAGGTGGTATGTCACGCACCTCAGCATAGCAAGGATCATCATCTAGTTCTAGTAGTGGATCATATCCAAGCAAGTGCTTATACACGAAAGGGGTCGCCACATATACCACTATCCCCAGAATTGCCAGGATAACCAGCACTTTGCCTGCAAGCTTGAATTTGTCCTTGCTGAGAGCTGCCCCGATTATGAACGATAATACTCCTAGCAGAAGGGCCAGCATTGATGCAAAACCGAGAAAGGTCTGTGATCTACTGCAAAGCTCTGTCAAGGCTGTCTCTATTTGCGTCATTTTTCCACCTCTTTTTTCCTTATGAATCTGTCATAACCCCAAGTGACCCCGAGCAGGAACAGGTCAAGGATAATCAACATCCATATAAGCCGGTTCAGCGCCGGACAAAGGGTGCACAATACGCCGCTAAGGCATTCTGCTCCCCCACATCCGGAAGGCGAAGAAGGGCACTCACTGAAATCAAAGATATCGCACTCAACCTCAATCCCGACCAGCCAGCTCATGAAAAAGCTTTTGGCAAGCCATAATGCAATCAGCAGGACAAGTATGCCCAGCAGAATCCCCTGGAATATTTTCAATTTTCTCATAAATCAGATTACGGATTGAAACAATATAAGGAAATTAGAAATAATTAGGGAAAAACCTAAGCCGCTGCCTTTTCTTTCTCCAAACGCCTTTTTATCGTCTTGAGGGAGACGAAGCTGTCCCTCTCCATCTCGTCAAGCTGGAATGATATCATCCTTTTCTGCTCCTCCAGCCTGGGAATCAGGACATACTCAAGGGCATTGACGCGCCTTTTCGTCTTCTCAATCTCTATAATCAGCCTTTTCATCGCGGTCTCTGTCTCAGCGAGCTTTATGACCATCTGCAGAATCTCACTGAAATCGTCGACAGCAGCATCAATCTTCGCGCTTGTGGCAGGCACTGAATATGATGTCTCGAGGAAATGCTTTGTTTCCATCTCTGCATTGAGATGCGGTATCTTGACGCCCATGACGTTCTTCACTTCAATGTCTATGTCGATATCCTTCCTCAGGTCAAGGGACACTTTAGCA
>Ga0180438_10010432_pt1 | contig 11392 bp, 11 predicted proteins | sample SS_ome_12_FD_132455 | JGI IMG/M metagenome (GOLD analysis project Ga0180438, IMG submission 132455) | Hypersaline lake sediment archaeal communities from the Salton Sea, California, USA - SS_3_D_2 metaG | ecosystem: Environmental > Aquatic > Non-marine Saline and Alkaline > Hypersaline >...
CGGCGGAACTGGTACTATGCCACCGGGCAGCCAGGCTGGGCCCGATTCGGGTACGCGCCCGCCTGGGGCGCGCCGCCCGCTTGGGGCGCGCCGCCGCCTGCAGCGTATGGCCCTTACGCCGCGGCGCCGACGCCGGAGCAGGAGGCCGAGTTTCTCAAGGCGCAGGCCGAGGGGCTGAAGGAACAACTGGACGTCATTAGCCAGCGCATCGCGGAGCTTGAGCAAGAGAAGTAGCCACGCTATGCGTGGGATGCGTCGGGGCGGGTGACGTTGCCGTTACACTTCGCCACCCGCCCCGGAGCCCTACCCGGGTGGGGAGCCTCGCAGGTTCTCCACCCGGCGGACGACTTAGATTATACCTTTCATCAGGAGGAACACAAATGAGAATAGTTGTCACAGCCAACGGCGCAGACCTTGACGCGCCAGCCAGCCCAATTTTCGGGCGATGCCCTATGTATGTTTTTGTAGACACAGAGACGATGGCGTTTGAGGCCGTGGAGAACCCGGCGATAGGCGCTCCCGGCGGGGCCGGTATCCAGGCAGCGCAGTTCGTCGTCGAGCGTGGGGCACAGGCGGTGGTCACCGGGAACACGGGCCCCAATGCGTTCAACGTCCTTCAGTCGGCCAACGTGTCCATTTACCTTTTCGGAGGTGGAACAGTGCGCCAGGCAGTGGAGGCGTACAAGGCCGGGCAACTGTCCGCCACCGGCGGGGCGAGTGCCCAGGCGCACGCCGGGATGGGGATGGGCAGCGGCATGGGAATGGGGCAGGGCATGGGCCGAGGTATGGGCATGGGGCGAGGGATGGGACGAGGCATGGGCATGGGTCGCGGTGTGGTTGTATCCCCAACACCGCCGACACCTCCGGCCGCCTTTGCCGGTTCCCGCGAGGAAGAGATCGCTGCTCTGAAGGATGTGGCTGGCGATTTGCGCCAACAGTTGGCTAAAGTGATAGAGCGACTCGACCGGCTGGAAAAGGGGGAATGAGCTATGCGGCGCACGAAGCGTATAGCGGTTTCGGTAGACGATAGTAACGGACTGGACAGTGTGGTGAGCCCACACTTTGGACGCTGTCCATACTATGTTCTGGTGGATCTCGATGGCCAGGAAGTAAAGCAGGTCAACGCTGTGGCGAATCCCAACTATGGCCGGCACGCCCCCGGGACGGTGCCCACGTTCATCCAAAGTCAGGGCGCGGATGTCATGCTCGCCGGTGGGATGGGTAGACGGGCCATTGCCTTGTTCCAGCAGTACGGCATCCAGTCGGCGACCGGGGCCGCAGGTTCCGTGCGCCACGCGCTGGAGCAGTATCTGGGCGGGGAGCTGCAGGGGGCCGAACCGTGCAGCACGAGCCTTGGACATGGCCACGAAGAGTCCTCGGTCGAAGGTGAGTACGAGCAAGACGAGGTAGGCCGCCTTCGGGAGGATGCCGAGATGCTGCAACAGCAGTTGGCTGAGGTGATGGAGCGTCTGGATGGGTTGACGGCAGGTTAAGATGGTACAGTATCAGCGTCTGATGTCGCAAACGTTCACACGTGGGGCAGGTTTTGCCTTGCCCGTAGCCTGGCAAGACTGCTCCGCGTGCGGCTCTTGTCCCAGAGAGAGAAGGTGATAGTGGTGGTGTAAGTTGACGAGGTACGATGTACGGGCTGCGGTCTGTGCACAGACACATGTCCAACAGGGGCCATCCGCGTGGTGAACGGCGTGGCACGTGTTGAACAGAGCCTATGCCGGGAGTGCGAGACGTGTCTCTTGGCCTGCCCAACTGGGGCCATTCTGGCACTGCGGGAACCGACCCAGGCTGAGAAACCGACCCCGGTACGCCTACCTGCGCCAACGCCTGTTCCGGTCCGGCCAGTGGCACCAGCCCCTCGGACCACCACCAGTATGCAGCCCTGGGTGGGCGCGGCGCTGGCCTTCGTCGGACGGGAGGTAGTGCCCCGGATGGCGACGTTTTTGGGGAACCTGAGCCGGCAATCTCGCATTGAGGGTGCTCCGTATAATGCCACAGGCATTCCTGGCTCCAGGAGCTATGGCGGGCGGGGCGGCGGGCAGCGTGCGCGCCGACGGCGACGGGGACGTTGGTAGCCTGACCTTCCGGGACGTAGCACTGCGCGCCGATGGGAGGAATGGATGTTCCGTTTTGCAAGGAGACTTGTCTCCACCCTCGCCAGGAGGATAGAGTGAACACAGTCGGTAGAGTAACTGGAAGGATCAGAGATTTCATCTACAGGCAGAAACACAATTATCGGGTGGGCACGGCGCGCCTCTCTGCGGACAAGTTTCTGGTCGGCCTCACCAGTCAATACCGTGCGATATATACTGTGGGGTTGGGGGCCGATTCTGTGCAATTGGGGTTTCTCAGCAGCGTGGGCGGCGCGATCAGTGCCCTCGTTTCTGCACCCGTAGGATGGCTGATGGATCGGTATGGCATCAAACGATTCTTCCTGGTGGCGGTCGTCTTGACAGCAGGGGGGAGCTTGCTCTATGCGCTAGCATCTGATTGGCGATTCCTCGTTGCGGCGGCTGTCCTTGCTTCCATCGCCGTAAGCCTGAGTAACACGGGGTGCAGGGTGATTTGCGCTGATTCGGTGCAAAGCAAAGATCGAGTGACTGCGCAGAACGTTTGTAGCACCCTGGCGTCGATAGCCGGCATGATCTCGCCCCTTGTCAGTGCCTACCTGGTGACGGTTTTCGGAGGCATGACGGTTGAAGGCATTCGGCCCTTGTATTATCTCCAGTTCGCGGGGTATGGCCTGATATTTCTTCTTGTGGTTCTCCAACTGCGCGAACCTCAGCGGAGACAGCTCGCTGACGCGGGAACCGGGTTCGGCTTTCTCGCTGATTTTCGTCACCTTTTCGAAGGAAGGGAGGACCTTCGGAGATGGATTGCCATTTCCGCTCTTACTTCATTGCCCATGGCCATGTTTTGACCGTTTGTTCAGCTATACGCCCACGAGATCAAGGGAGCGGATCAATACCTCTTGGGCGTAATGGCGGCCGCTACAGTTGTAGCGCAATTCGTTTTCGGCATCCCTGTGGGCCGATTGGCGGACAAAATCGGGCGAAAGCGCATCATCTACTTGCTCACACCACTGTGGTATGCTTCTAACCTTTTTCTTGCTTTTTCTCCCGGCCCGATCGCGCTGGTGTTATCGGCCGCCCTTTTGGCTTTTTATTCCATCTCCTCTGGCGCTACAAGCGCCATGACCCTGGAACTTGTTCCGCTTGAGCAGCAGGGGAAGTGGGGAGGGCTGCTCGGCCTCTTTACGGGGTTGGTCACGATTCCTGCCCCTATCATTGGAGGGCTCATATGGAGGGAGCTTGGCCCTATATACGTCTTTGTCATTCCCATCGTCTTCGACCTCTTGTTTAGAGTCCCTCTGCTGGGCACGGTAAGAGAGACATTGGGAATGGAAGATCGTCTTTAGTAACAGGGTCAGTGCTGTGCCGGCTCGGAACTTGTGGCGTGGGGCAAATTCGTAGACGCACGATCTTGAGACTTGTCAGTAGGCGGTATGACATGACGGTAGAATGATTGGAGGGAACATATACACGATATTTCATCGCATGCAGAACCAATCTATCGGATCGAGGCTCAGGCCACGCATTAGAGCCCAAGGCAGTGGAGGTGAGTAAATGAGCAATGAAAGCACGGTTTTGATCTATGGGACCAACCTAGGTGGCTACCGGGCCGCGTATGCCATGGGTAAGAGCGGGCACAAGTTCATCCTGCTCAACCGTGGCTCCTACGTGGACGAGATAAAGTACCAGGCGTTGGCCCAACTGCCGCTCGACTTTTGCTGGATCTGTGGTCACATGCCCCAGCGCGCGTTCAAGGCCCTCGGCGCGATGCAGGACTGTTACAACGCCGAGCTGCTGGAGGTCTCCGGCGAGGCGGGACATTTCCACGTCAAGTTCAAGAAGCGGGATCAGGTAGTCAATAACTTTGCCTGTACCGAGTGTGACCAGTGCATCGCGGTCTGCCCGGTCGAGGTAGACGGTCACAAGGCCATCCGCGTCGTACCCGAAGCCGGGTGGGAGAACTGCTATGTGATCGACTTTGAGCACTGCACGCGTTGCGGCAAGTGCGAGGAGGTGTGCCCCACCGGCGCTCTCAAGGTCGAGCGGCCGGAGGAAATGCTGGAGGCCGACGTGGGCGTGATCGTTCTGGCCGATGCCTTCGAGGAACCCAGCGACGAGGACCTACGCGATTTCGCTCTGGGACAGAGCCCCAGCGTGATCCGAAACTCGGAGCTGGGCAGGCGCTCGTTCCTGACCAACTTTGTGCGTGATTGCGTGCGCTTGCCGTCGGGCAAGATTCCGCAGACGTTCGGCGTCGTCATCACGCCCCACTTTAACAGTCCGGGCATCGAGTACGAGAACTATAACCTGAGCGTGAGCGCCATCTATCGCGCTGTTCGCCTCAAGGAGATCCTTCCCGAGGCGGACGTGACCGTCTTTCTGCACGATTACCGGGGGACGGGGAAGGGGCACCACCGCTGGTATCAGAAAGCTCTGGATGCCGGTGTGCGTGTGGAGCGGGCGGAGACGCTCAAGATTGTTCCTGAGAGCGCCGGCCGCAACGGTCGGAGCGCTGAGCTGGCGACGATTCAGTACACTTCTCTGAACGGCGAGTCACACGAACTCCCCGTCGAGTTGGCTATCCTGGTCACCGGGCAGAGCCCGCCGTCGCAGATGGCCGAACTATCACGGGTGACCGGCGTGCGGGCGGACGAGAATGGGTTCTGCCGCATCCGGCCCTTTTCGTGCTGTGAAACGGACGTGGACGGCATCTTTGCCGTCGGCGAGCTTACGGGACCAAAGGGCAATCCGGAGACGGTGTGGGATGGCTGCGCGGCTCTGACCGAGGTGCAAAAGTACTGGGGGGAGAAGAATTTCAAGCCGGCCCCCGGCCCCTCGCTGCGCGATGTGAAGGGCGAACCCGTCAGCGTCGGCGTGTTCATCTGCAGTTGCTTCGGTCAGTTCGACGAGCGAATGGATCTGCCCGCCCTGGAGGAGCGGGTACGGTCGTTGCCCGGCGTCGCTCACGCAGAGGTCGTCGAGGGCTGCTGCACCGGCCCCACGATCAAGGCGACGGCCGAGCGCATCAAGCAGTCAGGCGTCAACCGGGTTGTCCTGGCGACCTGCACCCCCTTGCAGAAAAAGGGCAAGTACAACAAGGCCGTGATGATGGCTGGGCTCAGCCCGCTGCTGTGCGAGTACCTGCGTTTCAGGGAGGATGTGATCCAGGTACACACGGATCGGGACAAGATGCTGGAAAAGTCGCTGGCACTGATCCGGGGGGGCGTGGAGAAGGTCAAGCGCGGGAGGCACGCCGGCCCGCCTGTGGACACGTTCATGCCGCGGGCGCTAGTCGTCGGCGGGGGACTGGCCGGGTTGACGGCGGCTGCCGAGATCGCTGCCAATGGATTCCCCGTTGTGCTGGTGGAGCGCGAGGAGGAACTGGGTGGTCAGATGCAGTACCTGGATGAGGAGCAGCGCGAGTACGTGGAGAGGCTCATCTCCACCGTGGAGGGTGCTAAGAATATCACGCGCTACACCCAGGCACGGCTGGCCCGGGCGGAAGGGTACGCGGGCAATTATCATGTGGTGGTAGATACGCCAACGGGTCCGGTCTCGGTGGACGCTGGTGTGATCGTCGTGGCGACAGGGGCCGATGAGTACAGCCCAAAGGGCTTTCTATACGGCCAGGACCCACGGGTGATGACGCAGACAGAGTTCCGAGCAAAGATGGGCGACGACAAAGTCACTGGTCGGGTGGCGATGATCCAGTGCGTGGGCTCAAGAAACGCGGAGGTTCCCTACTGCTCCCGGCTGTGCTGCAACCAAGCGCTGAAGAACGCCGTCGCGCTGCGGGAACAGGGGGCCGAGGTGACCATCTTCTACCGTGACATCGCGGCCTACGGAAAGGTGGACTACTACCGGCTCGCCAAAGAGGCAGGAGTGCAATTCGTCCGCTTTCCCGATGACGACTACCCGGAGGTGCAGAGCAACGGGGACGAGCTGAGAGTCGCCAGTGGAGACCAGAGCGTCCAGGTGGATTGGCTCGTGTTGAGCACCGGGATCATGCCGGACGCGGAGAATAACCAAGTGCTCTCGCGGTTGTTGGGCTATCCGCTGGACTATGAGGGCTTCTTTTCCAGCGACATCAGTTGCTATCCTTACGAGGAAGCGATCAAGAAACTGACCAAGCCCTTCGAACTGGCCGGTAACGGCATCTTTCCGGTGGGTTTGGCTCATTCGCCGCGTTCGTTCGAGGAGACGATCTTGACTGCAAAGGATGCAGCCGGCCGCGTGTTGGTGATTATCGGCAAGAACAAGATGTCTCCCCCGAATGGTATATACGTCGCCGACGTGCACGAATCCTTGTGCATGGGGTGTGGTGTCTGTGTGGATATCTGCCCATACGGCGCGCGGTACGTTGATGAGTTCGAGAAGGTGGTCAAGACCCGCCCCTTCTTATGTGATTCGTGCGGCTCGTGCGTGGCCATATGTCCCAATAACGCGTCCTATTTGCGGGACTTTATGGGCGAACAGTCCATTGCCGCGCTCGATGCTCTGCTAATCGGCGATGCCCCGAGTCTGTCGAGGAGAGGTGACACATGAGCGACGAACGAGAATTCGAACCCAGGATCATCTACTTCCTGTGCAGTTGGTGTGGTTCTGGCGGCAGCGAGACCGCCGCCGCTCATCACCTGCACTACCCTGAGAACGTGATGCCCTCTCGGGTCAATTGCACCGGGGCATTGCCGGCGGTGCATATTGTACGCCCGCTGATCGAGGGAGCGGATGGCGTGGTGATCAGTGGATGCCATCCGGGCGATTGTCATTACAACGACGGCAACTTTCGCGCCCGCAGGCGTGTCGCGTTGGTAAAGAGCCTCCTGGACACGCTGGGCCTGGAGCCTGAGCGCGTCTGGTTTCGCTACGTGGCACACGGCGAGGGACAGCGGTTTGTGGACACGGCCACCGAGTTCAATGACCACATAAAAAAGTTAGGCCCCAACCCGTTGAAGACAAGGAGGGACACGTGAACGACAAAGGTGCAATCCTGCCAGCAGAGGACGGCGTCGAGGCGGCACTCGTTGGCTGGTTAAAGGAGACACTGAATAAAAAGATCTTTGATGCACTTCTCATACCCGTGGAGGTGCCGGCAGGGGATTCGTTCGCCTATCTGTTGCTGAAAGACCCGGCTATCCTCGACGATGCTTCACCATTGCCTCCCGTGATGCCCGTCCAGGGTGGCAAGGCGATCAGTCGCCTGACGATGCGGGGGAGCGGAAGCAAGCGCGTTGCGGCGGTCGTGCGTCCCTGTGAGGCACGCGCAGCTATTGAGCTGACCAAGCTCAAGCAGGCGCATCTGGACAACCTGTGGTTGATCACTATGGACTGCCCTGGCGTGCTGCCGCTGTCGGACTATCTCGAGGACCCGGCTGCCGGTGCGACCTGCTTCGCGGAGGCATCTCTGGAGGGGGATCGTGGGCCCATGCGACCGAACTGCCAGGTCTGCAACCGTTTCAGCATCCTTCAGGCGCCGGCCTCTGACTTGCACATTGGCACGCTGGAAAGTGCGGATGGAACGGTCTTAATCGTGCCAGGCAGTCCCAAGGGAGAGCGCGTTCTGGAGGATATGGACATGCCCTTGGACGCGGCACTGGATGGCTGGGCCAAACGGGTCGGGGAAATCGAGAAAGCGCAGACGGAGCAACGCCGGCGGGCCCACGCAGAACTGAGAGAGGAGACTGCAGGGCCGGATAGGCTGCTGGATGTGTTCAGCAGTTGCATCAACTGCCACAACTGCCAGCGAGTCTGCCCCGTGTGCTATTGTCGCCAGTGCTACTTTGAATCGGCGGCGTTGAAGCTCCCTCCGGAAAACTATCTGACGCGAGCAGAGCGGAAGGGGGCGCTGAGGTTCTCGCCGGACACTCTGCTGTTTCACATCGGGCGGGCGACACACATGATTCTCTCGTGCGTTGCGTGTGGCGCGTGCGAAGATGCCTGTCCGATGGATATTCCGGTCGGCCAGGTGTTCAGCCTGTTGGCGGATCGGGCGCAGGAGACGCTGGGGTACGTCGCGGGCGAGAGCCTGGAGGATCCGCTGCCCTTGGTCGCCTATGAGATGGACGAACTCCACCAGGTGGAGCAGCCCTACGTGGAGATCTACTGCAAGCAGGAGGTGCAGGATGCCTGAGGGTCTGAAGGTCAATGGGGGAACGGAGGAGACCCTGCGGGAGTTGCTGCGGTCTCTCCTGGAAAGCGGCAGGGTGAGTGGTGTGCTAGCCCTGGGAAGGACCGGGGATGCCGAACAGAGCGTGGCATGTTCCTTGTTCACAGACCCGGACGCGTTCGGAGCGGACGGCACGGCGTGTCCCCTCCTTCCGTTCATGCCCGCTAACGCCGGGGGAGTGCTCTCCCGTCTGACGTTAAAGGGGCCGCTCACCGAGCCAATCGCGGCTGTGGTCAAACCGTGCGAAATGCGAGCGTTTATCGAACTGGTAAAGCTCAACCAGTGCAGTTTGGACAACATCCTGCTCATCAGTTCGACCTGCGGTGGCGTCTATCCCCTCGATACGGGTGTCAACGGCGGGCTCAAGAAGAAGCTGCCTGGATACTGGGAAGCGGTGAAGCAAGGCGAGTTGGATGATGATATCCGGCCGACCTGTCTTGCCTGCACGCACTTTGTTCCCGAAAATGCCGATATCACGGTCGCTCTGCTGGGGGAGGCAGATCTCGACGTGCAATGTACGCTCTATCTGAATACCGAGAAGGGGGCCGCGCTCGTAGATGGGCTGGAAGGCCTGGAGGGGACGCCCCTGTCGGGCGAACTGGAGAGCGAACCGATCCAACGCTCGCACGGCCAGCGCAAAGCCTTCCGGGAGGAGCTCTTTGCCGGGGTTGAAGTTGGATTGGAGGGGCTGATCCGCACTTTTGGCCGCTGCATCGGCTGCCATGCCTGTAAGACCATGTGCCCGGTCTGCTACTGCCACCTGTGCTATTTCGATTCTTCGGATTGTGAACGTTCACCCGAGTTCTACGAAGGCGAGTTGGCGAGGAAAGGCGGGCTGCGGGTGCCACCCAACACGGTTTTCTTCCAGCTCGGACGGCTGTCCCACATGAGCATCTCCTGTGTGGGGTGCGGTATGTGTACGGACGTGTGTCCCGCCGATATTCCTCTCTCGACCCTGTTCTCCAAAGTGGGAGCATCTGTCCAGGCTCTGTTCGACTACCAGCCAGGGAAGGATGTGACCGAGGAGATTCCACTGAGGACCTTTGATGAAGAAGAGCTCGTTCAAGTTGCAACATAGGGGGAAACATGGAAAAGCAAGCGTTTACACCGAAAATCGTAGGGTTTCTCTGCAACTGGTGCACGTATGCTGCTGCCGATTCGGCAGGGGTGTCTAGGTTCAAGATGCCTCCTTCGCTCATGGTCGTCCGTGTGATGTGTTCCGGTCGGGTTGACCCGCTGTTTGTGCTCACTGCGTTTCTCAGGGGAGCCGATGGCGTGCTGATCTGCGGATGCTGGCCCGGTCAATGCCACTATCAAGAGGGGAACTTTCATGCGCGTCGACGGACAGCGATGCTCAAGAGCATCTTTGATACCTTGGAGCTAGAGATGGCAGACCGGTTCAGGCTTTCGTGGATCTCTGCCTCCGAGGCTCCCCGGTTCGTGCAGGTAGTAAAAGAGTTCACGGAGAGCGTCGAGCAGGAGGGGCCCAGTCCCGTCTGGAACGAGATGTTTCTGTGAGCGCGTTGACGGGAGGAGTAGAACGGGAGTCAAGTACTTGCCGAAATCGCCGAGTTCGAACAGCAGATCGAACAGCAAGGCCCTGACGCTGCCCGCAGCGACATCTTTTGCTGATCACGTTCAAGGAGTAGCGAGCGATGCATAAAGACACAATCTCGACCACTTTTGCCGACCAAGTCACCCACGTTCCCGGCGGCGAGAGCCTCCCGGTGTGTTATGCCTGCGGGACGTGCGTCAGCCGGTGCATCATTCCCTGGCGCGACCCGGCGTACAATCCTCGCCAGGTGCTCCACAAGGCCACCCTGGGTATGCGTCAGGAAGTCTTTGAGGATGTGACCATCTGGTACTGTACCGCCTGCGATCTGTGTTACCCTTCTTGTCCACAAAAAGTCCATATCTCTGGCGTCATCGGTGCACTGCGCCAATTGGCGTTGGAGGCAGGCTACACTTCTCCCTTGGAGACCGTTACCATAGACCCCATTCTCTGCGCTGGCTGTGGAAACTGCGTAGAGATATGCCCGTATGACGCGCTTAGCTTGGAGATGTGGGGGAACATGCGTGTCTCCACGGTGGATCACAACCGCTGCATGGGCTGCGGAGGCTGCGTGGCCGTGTGTCCCAACAATGCTATCGGCGGTGGTTCGTTCGCCGACCAGCCCATCCGCGAGCAACTGGTTCAGGCCTTGCAGGAGTGGGCCTAGAATAGCCTATGGATATGCCAAAGTCCTTTCTACTCCCTGGCCACGAAACACGTCTGCCGCAAGAGTTGCATCGTGCCCGTCGCGATCTTGAGCGATGCAACTCGCGGCTGGCGTTTCTCTACCGGGCGACTGCCAGGTGGAATCTGCGGAGGGCGCGGTGTAGCGCCACGCGCTGATTGGAGAGAGGAATGTTTCCGGCCTTGTTTACGCCCGATTTGATCGGGACGATGATGCTGAAGAATCGGCTCATTATGGCACCGATCTCCAGCAACCTGGCTGCCAAAGACGGCACGGTGAGCGAAGAGTTGCTTTTCCACTACGCGGAGCGGGCCAGAGGCGGGGTAGGGCTGATCATCGTGGAGAATGTGTGCATCACCTACCCGCTGGCCCGCCATGGCGCGGCTCAGCCGCGCATCGACGATGATGCGTTCATCCCTGGCCTGGGTCGTCTGACGGATGCCATTCACAGGGGCGGCGCGAAGGCTGCTGTGGAGCTCACCCATCCGGGGATGAACGCCGGCTTGCGCTACATCGCAGGCGAGACCCCGGTGGCCCCCTCGGCCGTGCCCCGATCCAAGGATGGCCTCGTCCCCAGGGCGCTCTCCCACGAAGAAATCGTGGTGGTGATCGGGGAGTACGTAGAGGCAGCGCGGCGCGCCAGGCAAGCCGGTTTCGACGCGGTGGAGTTGCAGGCTTGCCACGGCTTGCTCATCAACCAGTTTCTTTCTCCGCTCACCAACCAGCGCCGGGACGAGTACGGCGGCAACCGTGAGAACCGAATCCGCTTTCTGGTGGAGATCGTAGAAGGAATCAAGCGTCACGTGGGGTTCGATTTCCCTGTCATGGTGCGCCTGGTCGCCCAAGATGCGCTGGACGGAGGTCTCACACTGGAGGATGGTCGCTGGTTTGCTCATCGCCTGGAG
>Ga0180438_10010434_pt1 | contig 11392 bp, 14 predicted proteins | sample SS_ome_12_FD_132455 | JGI IMG/M metagenome (GOLD analysis project Ga0180438, IMG submission 132455) | Hypersaline lake sediment archaeal communities from the Salton Sea, California, USA - SS_3_D_2 metaG | ecosystem: Environmental > Aquatic > Non-marine Saline and Alkaline > Hypersaline >...
ACACGAACCGTTACCGCGTGGGTGGTGCAAAACTCACCATCGATGGATCGCCCCAGGGTAAAACGGCCTGGCTCAGCGAACCCTATTTCGTTCCGCCGGAGGGGCAAACGAAAGACTACGCAGGCTATGCAGCCATCAGCGAAGAGACCACCAACGACGCGGTCGAGAAGGCTTTCGCCAACGGCTGGCAGATCCTTGTCCATTCCAACGGCGATGCGGCCAGTGATCGCTTCATCGAAGCGGTACGCCTGGCAAAGGCGAAATACCCGGACGTGGAAAACCGTCCCGTCCTGGTCCACGGGCAGGTGCTGCGCGAGGAGCAGGTGGATCAACTCAAGGAACTCGGGATCTTCCCGTCGCTCTTTCCCATGCACACTTTCTACTGGGGCGACTGGCACAGGAAATCGGTGCTCGGTCCGGAGCGGGCGGAGAACATCTCGCCCACCGGATGGGTCCTGGAACGTGACATGATGTTCGGCAGCCACCACGATGCGCCGGTGGCGCTGCCGGATTCCATGCGGGTCCTTTCAGCCACCGTCACCCGCACCTCGCGTACCGGGCGCGTTCTCGGTCCGGAGCACCGTGTGCCGGTCGAGACCGCCCTCAAGGCGTTGACCATCTGGCCGGCCTGGCAGCATTTCGAGGAAGATGCCAAGGGCAGCATCGAGGTGGGAAAACTTGCCGACTTCGTGATCCTCTCCGACAATCCGGTGACGGTTCCTCCGGAGCAGCTCGCAGATCTGAAGGTCCTCGAGACTATTAAGGAAGGCGCCACGATCTACAAGCGCCCCGAGGACTCCGCTGCGATGTCGTCACCCGCCGTGTTCGGACTTGCGCTACACGACTCGCATCATGCGGAGCACGGTATTTCCGGCGTGGAGCACCTCCATGGGGACGGCTGTTTCAACCCCGGTCTGAGCATGCTCATGAAGGCGTTGAACGGCGCGGTTCCTGCAGCAGGCTTCGATCCGGAATGACGGCTGGTCGACAAAGACCCCGCTTTGGGATATCTACTTCGGCGACCTTTGCCTAGGTATCGAGATGCGACGGAGCGGAAGATCTCCGGAATAGCGTCAGTATCGATTTCCTCTTGCGAGGTTCCTGTTCATGGACGCCTCGAACAGGGCATTCGATACGCCGGCGAATCCCATGAGAGAGACTTCGATCCTTTGCTTCCCGGATTCCAGCGCGCTTTGATAATTGACTACCGCACTGGAGCCGAGCAGGAATTTTTCTGAAATCCTGTATCTGTCCCGGGACCTGGACTTCAGTTGCGAGTCATTCGCCACGATCAATTTCGCGACTTCCTTGCCGTCGACGGCGAGAGTAGGGCGGTCACTGAAAAAATCGGGGACTGGCAAAAACTCCTTGCCGTCGACGGAAGCATGGGCGGGCGGTGTTGTGGCGTCAGCAGAGTCATTATCGCGACGAGACGCAAGTGCCGTAACAGTCAATTCCCGTGAGTCGTCGACTTCCAGGAACAAGCGGATCGGCTCGCTAGCGGCGTTATACGCGACGGCGTCAGTATGAAAGAAGGCGCGACATACTTATGGGTTGCACTCAAGTTCCCATGCAGGCGTATCGACCGAACAGCCAATCACGATCAGAAAAACGACTACCATCTGATGCCAATTCCTGTTGCCGGGCTGCGCAGATGGGGAATGGATTTTGTGGCGGTTCATAATTTCAATCTGCAAAAGACGGATCTTATACGAAGAGAGGTCCTGTTTGATCTTTGACGCAGCAGCTCGGACGGGCCCCTGATTCATCATTTTCAAGCATCTCGTGGCGTCAGCTACCGTTTCGAATCCTCGCATCTGACATTACTTTTGTCCTGATCGCCGTGGTCAATTTTCGTCACGATGTTAATCCGGAAGAGCAAGCGATCCGTCTTCGAAGGCGACGGAGAAGCGCTTCGGGAACTCCTGGCAAGCTGCGCTCGGAGGATGCGGTTTATCCGGGGAATCCTGTTTCCCCGCTTTTAATGCCAACGACCGATACGCGAGGTCGGATGTCACAGTTAGAATTGTTTCCATAATAAGATCGGTTGGCAAGTTTCCAGCGGACCCCGCATGGACCCCCACCCCGCTTTCCATGGCGGGGTTTTTTTACCGCCGACAGGGTGTCGGTTAACAATCTTTAAATCGCCTGTAACTCTCGGTGACAGAGAGGAATACAGGTTGCGGTTACCTTGTGGGTGAGGCGCGATTTCGCCCGCTTAGTCCGCCTCCCTATGGTCGAGCATTGGCCAGCCGCCCCGGTTGAATCGGGGCGGCACTTTCCTTTTTTAAGAAGAAATCGAATAAAAGGAAAGAGGGTGATGAGAACCAGGTACAAGCGATGCACAGTTTCTTCCCTGCGCGGTAGCGAGTGACGCTGCGGGCTGGATGAAAAGCAGGGTATGTCTCGCCGTGACTGACGGATTACCCATATCGCCCGGAATCGGTCGCGCTCGCATTCGCGGTCAGGCGTTTCCCTGAACGACCCGGGCTGAATCGTCTGCAGCGATGATGCTGGCGCCACTCCCTTGCCTGTGTCCTTGATCCAACCTCGTATGTTCAGGGGCGGGCCCACGTATTCAACTGGATTATCGTCGGACTGGCTTTTTGACCGGTTTCCTGAATTCGCTGCAGGTGGACATCAACTCCCTGTTGTGCCGTATCTTTTTCTTTTTCGATTTTTACCAATTTTTGCAGAAGCTCTACGCGGCGATCTGCATAATCCGGGTAGCTGCCGGAGAATCCATGACACTTGGTCAAATCATATTTTTGTCCGTGACGGGAATTGCCGCCCTCATATTTATCGTGGGCCTTATCCGTTGCAAGGACAACATGGATTGCGACCGGCTCTGGTGATCCCCAAGAAAAACAAAACTGACTTGGTTGGCGGGCGCGAGACAGGAATGAATAACAATGAATGCGCCGATTATGCGTCGGGGAATGGAGTACCTGTTAAACACGGAAACCGAGACAAGGTCGCTCTGGTTCGAAGGCGTTCTCTACAACGCGGATGAACTCCGCGAGATGCTTCGGGCAGCAGCGCGCCACCGGCCTGGCCATCCGCAGCGAAAGCGGATGGAGAAACAAGAATAGGTCGAGCGATGCGGATCACATTCCCTCGCGCTGCGAGGCCGGGCGCAACCGCAAATGAACACGGCATCCAGGGTGGCCAGGCAGGCTCCCTTCCGGACCCTCTCGAGAGATGCGATGCTCCCGTATCTCGTGGCCGCCCGGGAACACCCGCGACCGTGGGTTTTATCGCCCGGTGCATCCACACGAATGTGCCGTTAACAGGCGGCTGCGCTGCAGAAAACCATGGCCGCGTCGACTTTTGCCGTGATCCGGCCGCAATCGGCCATTCGACAGGCGGCCGGGGTTGGGTTGATAGCTGTCTAGGATTCGCCGACGATCGCCGCGCGCTCCAACCTCAGGAACGCGGTCTGGTTGTGATCAAGCGCTCCGCGGTTTCCAGACAAAAAATCTTCGACCGCTTCCTGAACAAGCTTTTGTAACTCCTCGTACGAATTGGCGACAATTCGCAGAGCTTCCGGCGTGTCGATATCGCAGATGTAGGCGTTGGTCTGGTTGTTGTACCGTATTCGGGCGGGGATGCCGAGATAGTTTTCTCTGAATTCCATCTGCCGTTTTCTTGTTTGAACCAGGAATGGCGGGCCGGAAGCCACGCACGAAGTATGGTCAAACATGGCGGTTGTGCAAGAAAAAATGTCGGCCTGTGCATTACCGGTTCGTATCGAGGGGGTCTTCTCACACCCCGAAGCCGCCATCGATTGCGGACGAAATGACCTTGGGGTGCGTTCCTGGCGGTCGCGATCAGAGAATACGCCGGTTTTCGTATTTCAATCACCGGGTCGGCTGCATACCTTGTGGTTTGTCAGGCTTGTTTTTCAGGGCAGGTGATTCCGTAGCCGGTGAGGCCTGGACGCTGGTTCCCTGGCTTCACAGCGGAGTGCGCGCTCCTGCTTTCTGCGCCTTTGAGCTTCACACAGACATGCGAAGGAATCGCGGCCGTTTTCGATGAATAAATGGGCGCCGGTTCTGGCCCTGGAGAACTTCCGCCATGCCGTTCGATGTTGTGGTGAGGACAGTCGGTCTGGGTGCTGATCTCCAGTCGGAACTCAGTCAGGTCCTTTCGCGTCATCCCCGCACCGATATCCGGCATTTGCCGGACTGGAGTTTCAGCCTGCTCACCGCGGATGTCATCATCCTGGAGACAGGCAGGAGCGTCGTCCAGAGTACCCTGGAGATGCTCAGGAATTTCGCCACGATCAAGGACCCGATCCTTGTCACCTACTCGGAAGACGACGAGTGCCTGGCTGCGCTTGATGGAAGATACGCCGACCTGTCTTTTTCCGGGCGTTTGCAAAAGGCCCTGAATCGCGCGGCGCTTCGTAACGGCGTGGAAGGTTACAGTCTTCCGGCTTCCATGGGTTTGCCGTCCGACTGGCTTCGTCACAGTCGACGCTATTCGGCGAAAAACCTTCTGTTGCAGAACAGTCGCCGGAAGAGTCGCCGGTGAATTGAGTTCGGGAATCGCCGTTATCGCAGCGCCGCCTGGTGGCGGATCGATTCACGACACTTTTTCAGAGGTACATCCGTTCTTTCGCCGGAGGCTGAACCGGATGAGTGTCCGGGTGGTGTGGTAGGCGCTCTTCACGCGCTCCGCGAAATCATCCGACTTCTTCGCCAGTATCATCTGGTATTTCGGCGTCTTTGGCGGTTCACGCGTTCTCCATATACCGTTTTCCAGGATATCCACCGAACCGCGGCTGTGCAGGCGGAGCTGGATGGGAGAAACTTCCCTGCAATTGGCGCAGAAGGTGCTTGCCTGGACCCCGATCAACCAGGGTTTCAGGCGCCTGGGCGTTCCGCGGATCATCTGCTCGCTGATCATTCCATTGCAGCGTTGGCACCGGAGCGGAGGTAACTGCATCGATTCGCCCGCTCGCGCCATACTCGGCAGAAGCTCGCAGACGGGCTTTTCACTGAAGAATTTTTTCAGATGCGCCGAGTGGATATCGGTTTTATCGACCGGGGCTGGTTGCGCCATCGAACCGACCGTGCCCTAGCTGCTGACCGCGATGGCGGTCTCTGCCGCAGTGATCTGATTTCCCTTGTTGGCGTGGCGCAGGAGCATCTTCGAGAGCAGATGTGCTTCTTCCGGAGCCAGCGTTAGTGTTGCTGCGACGTAATCGTTCAGGTTCCGATTCCAGGCGGAGACTTCCATGTCGATCTGGCCCTTCTTTCCGAGTTTGATCTCGACATATTCCCGCTTTGTCTTGTTATTTCCCCGCGTGAGCGCCGTCATCGTGTTTCTCGACATGGCTTGCCCGCCCTCTGCTGTGTGCTCGTAAGGATTAGCTTAGGCGTGGGGAAACCCGGAAGAAATCCGTTACTGACCGAACTCCATGTAGGGGATTTCCGAAGATGAGCGGGATTCCGGCGCGAAACCCATCACTTTCATGGAGAATCCAGGTCGACCCTGAACGAATCGAAAGTGCCGCGGATCCGGTTCGATGGCAGCCGGTCATCAGCATTTCCCCGCTGATCCAGGGGTAACTCCCGAGGGTCCGCCTCCGGCGGGCTCCGAAACTTCACGCGTACCCCAGGGCAGCTTCGTGCCTGGCCTTTGCGGCCGATTATTTCACCACGTCCGGAGCGGCGTGAACCTCTTCTGACGATACCGATTGTCGTGTCGGCGGCTTGGCCGCGCGCATCGGTATCAGCCGGTAACCGTATCCCGTCCCTCGTGCGGTTCATTCGCCGAGTTCGCAGCAGGGCAGGCACACAACCTGTTGAACCACGGAACGTTCAGCGCTGCAAGCGCCACCGCGCCGACCACCGCAACACAGATCAATGCGGGAATTGCAAATGCTGTGAGTGGCGACATGCCGTTGGCGAGATTACCGATTCCCCAGCTCGATGCGATAACAATCCCCACCAGGCTCCACCCGGCGGCCCGGGCACAACAGTTCATTTTAACCGTGTCCATTCCGACCTCCGTGACCCCGATGGCTGCGCCGGCGTCATGTCGCAACCACGCGGGTAAGTGGCTGTTATGGCGAGCGTATTGACACGCCAGTAAGTGGGAAGCCTGGAAACAGGGACTTCAACCTGCCAATAGAATTGTTTGATACGCGTCGTCCGAGAGCCGCAAAGTTCGACTTGGAATTGCTCATCGATAAACGTATCCGGCTTTCAATGGGAAGCGCAGGGCAGTGCAGACATCGTTGATCACGTATCCATACGTTGACCCAGTGCGGAGATCTTTGCATCGCTTCGCCCAAAAGTGCCATGGCGAATATCTGCAGAGTATGCAGAATTCCTAATATCGATTTTCATCGAGATCGGGCTGGTGGAAAAGCGTTCGAGCCAATTCCTGTCGCGCACGATCTGATTTCCCGCGATTCATGGCGATGCCGAACAAAAAAGCAAACCCGATTGTTTCGACCGTGCATCGCGGAAGGGACGAGCTCTCGTCCTTGTGGCAACACACAGTAACCAGTCCGACTTACGTACTCATCGTTCTGACTGCCGCACTTGTCTGGGCGTTTACAGTCGCGTGGCTGGTGCTACCGCCCCCGTACTAGTAGGCGGCGCTGTAATGAAAGGTATCGGCCCTGAAACTGGTGTTCGAGACGCCGCTTGAAGATCAGCAACCTTCTCCACTGAATGCGTTGTCCATGAAGTGATACATGCGCTGTGAATCGGCGTGACCCTTGATCGCGGCTTTCTTCAGCATCGCGATGCCAGTGTCATAGTTCGCATCAGGCATATCACCCTCGACATGCATCATGGCGAGCAAATACATTGCGTCTAGGTTGCCGCGCGCCGCCTGAGATTCCAGCTTGAGTACGCTGCGGTTGCTTTCCCGTCCGCTTTCGCTGCGTTGATTAACGGTTTCCTGCCCGGCTGTTCCGGCAAGGCTGGTCAGACAGAGAGTTACTACCAGGGACATCCGGAGAGAACTGGTTATCCGCTCGCTCATCTTGAAATCTGCCTTCGCTACCGCGTTTGCAGTTCGGTATCCGTCAAAGGCAAGGATGAGACGTGTTCGACAGATTGACTATAGTACAGAAGAACTATGACACCTTTCGTGCGGTACACTTACTTCCTGCGAGGTTTATTCGGGTCCGGCAGCGAGCCTGGATCGGGAGAGGGCGGGACGCTTGATCCTGAACCACATAGTTTTCGACGATGCATTTTAAGTTTGAATCACGCGCCGCTATGACAAGGGGAGGATTGCTCAGGCTTTTCGAGCTACATCGTTCACGATGGCTGGAGACAGGGCACGCATGTGCGGTGATATCGGAAATGCGAACAAGTGTTCTCGCGTTGGGCACGCCTCAGGTTGGAATGACCTTGTCAAACGATGGCGCGTGGCGGATCTCATTGCAGGCGCTGGGTTTAGGGGCGTCCTTGCCGATACACGACCACCCCGGGACGCGTGGGTTGCTCGCAGTTCTCGAGGGAACTTTGCACATTCGCAGGTTCGATGTGCATGGGGGACGTAGCGACCACAGAACGGTGCGTCTGATAATGCGCGGAGAAAAAACGATTTGCGCCAACGGGCATGACTGGATCGGAATGCGCAGGCATAATTTGCATTCCCTCGAATCGGCTTCGGCGTTTACTTTGGTGTTCAGTATCCGCCAACGCGTATTGGAACCGGCACCTCGCAGGGCGTACGCTTTCATCGTGAAGCCGAATGATGGCGAATCCACGGCCATCGCCTTGAGCAAGCCCATCGCATCCTGAAAGAAAACCGGTAAGAGATGCTGGCATCGTCCACTCGCGTGCGTGGGTATGGATGCAATTCCATAAAAATCGCCTATTCTGCTTGTTAAGAATAATTAGCGCGACCACAAGCGCTCCAGTTCGCAAGCAGAGGGGGAGCGGATATGCTGTCGGGGGCGATGCCAGTCGGATTCCGATTTGCGCGTGGTTTTTATTACCTTGTCTCAGTGGCCTGCCTCCTGCTCGCGATGCAGGCCGGTCATGCCGCCACCGACTCTGATGCAAAAGGTGATGACGAATTCCCCGAGCTTCAGGAAATCCACAGAATTCTCACGGCGGAGGAACCGGACGGTGTCGTGTTTCTGGTCATGGACTACGATGTCGAGGCTTATCTGTGGGTGCTGCCGAGACTTCAGCGTTACGTGCGGATGATGCGGGAAGAATGGCCCGAGGTTCACCTCATCATCCTGTCGCATGGCGATGAAATCATCTCGCTGCTGGAGAAAAACGAGACCAAGTACCGCTCGTTCCACGAGAACATTCAGCGCCTGATCACAACTTACGATGTCGATTTCCAGGTTTGCGGGGCCTATGCGGCCTTGTCCGGAATCGACCAGTCGGAGTTTGCAAACTTTGTCGATGTGGTGCCGTCAGCACCTTCACAGATCAAGGATTACCGTCAATTGGACTACAAGATCGTCAGTCTGGAACAGCTTTGGTGAGGGTTCGCTAGGGTACAGCGGTGATCCGTGCTGACCCAGTCTCTTACCGCGTGGGCAGGAGTCGACGTGATTCAATGGTTGCCAGGGGGGTGTCGAAGGTTCCAGCCGGGATCTATTGGTAACGACATCGGGAGAAGTGTATGAAAGCGTGTCAATGGTTTGTTTGCGTGATACTGACGTCGATGGCGATGGTTGCATCCGCGTCCGTGAAGTTCCCCGGACCCCTGGTCGATTCAGCGTGGCTGGCAGAAAATCAGGGTGACGTACTGATCCTCGATGTCCGGAAGGACGTGAAAAGTTACGTCGGTACGCCGGTCTACGAGAAGGACAAGAAGACCGGAAAGCAGAAGCTCAAGAAGGTTGGCGGGCATATACCGGGCTCGGTACTGGTGGACTACAAGAAGATTCGGGCGACGCGCATGGTCGGAGATCAGAAGATTGAAAAGCTCGTCCCCGAGAAGTCCGACTTCGAAGCCCTCATCCAGTCGTTGGGCGTAAACAGCGACAGTTCCGTCGTGATTGTTTCCAGGGGCGAAGATAGCCTCGACATGACCATGGCCACCCGTCTCTACTGGCAGATGAAGTACTTTGGTCACGACGATCTGGCCATCCTGGACGGCGGTTTGGCGCAATGGTTGCAGGATGGGCGCGAGGTGGTGAGCACGCTGCCGGAGAAAGAGATAAAAGACGGGAACTGGATAGCGATAACCGCTCGTGAGGATATGCTCGCAACGACGCAGGAAGTCGAAGATGCGGTGAAGTCTGGGGATGTTCAACTGGTGGACAATCGTCCCATAAGCCAGTACCTGGGCGCGTACAAAAAGCCGTACGTGGATGCGAAGGGACATATCCCGGGAGCAAAATCTTTTCCCAACGAACTGATGACCGGGCCGACGAACAAGGCCAGGTTCCAGTCGCTCGACGAGTTGATGTCGCTTTCCGCCGCCATGGGTGTCGATCCGGACAAAGCATCGATCGCCTATTGCAACAGTGGACACCTGGCCTCTGGCGGTTGGTTCATCATGCACGAAATCATGGGGAACAAGGCGGTTCAGCTATATGACGGTTCGCTCCATGAATACACGAAATCGCACAAGGAACTGGCAACGATGAAGCTGGAATAGCGATCGTTTCCAGGTTTTCCGGCTGCGGTCTGTGCACGGGTGCCCGTTTCCATGCTTCGGGATTTTCAGAGTTACTGGATCTTGAGGCTGGGGGTCGGCTTCCAGAAAGGAATAGCCGTTCCCGTCGAAAATAAGGCGCCGGAACGACCACCAATACCAAACTGGTTCGGCGTTAAAACGCTCAGGAAACTTTCGATGGCCAGCTGACCGGGCGAGACCGGGCAGCCCCGGAAGGTTGCCTGGTCGGGGGCGGCGCGCCTCGCCGTGCTATCGCTTCAGCCCTTTTCCGTGCCTCGCCTGCTGGCCGTCTTTTTCGGTGCCCTGCGCTTGCCCTTGTTGACCTGGTCGCGCTTGCGCTTCTTGGCGTGTGTTTTCTTTTCCGTTTTGCGCGCGGCGTCAGGGCGACTTGCGCCCTTGCCCTGCGGCGGCCGGAGGCTGCGGTCCGGTTCTTCGCCTCCCACCAGGGAGATGCGCATTGGCTGGCCGCAGACGCGGACTTTCCTGAGGTGCTGGTAGATGTCCCTCGGCATGCCCTCGGGCAGGTCCACCAGGCTGTGGTCATCGAACAGCTTGATGTGGCCGATGTACTGGCCTTCGACGCCGGCCTCGCCGGTGATCGCACCCACGATATGCTTCGGTTCCACGCCGTGCTCCCGGCCCACCTCGATGCGGTACGTCTCCATGCCGGGCCCTGCCGGTCGCCTGCCGCCTGCGGGGCGGCCTTCACGCGTGTCCTTGCGCGCCTTCAGCGGCTTCTGGTCGGATGCCGGGGACTCGCGGCGTTGGCGCTCCTGTGAAGGCGTCTTTGCGGACTGCTTCTCTTCCGGAGGATAGAGCGGTCGGTCGCGTTGCACGAGGAGTGCCAGCGCCGCGGCGAGATCCTGCCACTCCACGTCGTTCTGTTCCTGGTAGTCCGTGACGATATCCCGGATGAGCTCCAGTTCCTCGCTGCCCAGCGTATCGGTGATGAGTTGCCTGAAACGGGCAATGCGCTTGTCCGCGATGTCTTCGCGGGTGGGGAGGTGCTTGGGTGTGAGCGGCTGCCGGGTGGACTTCTCGATGGCATGCAGCAGGCGGCGCTCCCGCGGCGCGACGAATAGTATGGCGGTCCCGGTGCGGCCCGCACGCCCGGTTCGCCCGATGCGGTGGATGTACGCCTCGGCGTCATACGGGATGTCGTAATTCACCACGTGGCTGATGCGCTCGACGTCCAGGCCGCGGGCCGCGACGTCGGTGGCCACGAGGATGTCGAGATTGCCGCGCTTCAGTTGTCCCACCGTCTTTTCCCGCGCGGCCTGGTTCATATCCCCGTTCAGCGGTGCGCTGGCAAAACCCCGCGCCTCCAGTTTTTCGGCCAGCTCCACGGTCTCGTTGCGGGTGCGCACGAACACGATCATGCCGTCGAACTCGGAGGCCTCGAGTATCCGGGTGAGGGCGTCGAGCTTGTGGGTCCCGGTGACCTGCCAGTAGTGCTGCGACACGGTGGTGACCGTGGCGGTCTTCTCCCTGATGTGGATGGTGACCGGATCCTTGAGGTAGCGGTCGGCGATCTTTCGGATCGGCGCCGGCATGGTGGCGGAAAAAAGCGCCACCTGACGGGTTTCCGGCGTGTGGGACAGGATCTGTTCCACATCGTCTATGAACCCCATGCGAAGCATTTCGTCGGCCTCGTCCAGGACTACCGCCAACAGATCGTCCAGCTTCAATGTCTTGCGGCGCAGGTGATCCTGGATGCGCCCGGGCGTCCCCACGATCACGTGAACGCCGCGCTGAAGCTGCCGCAACTGCGTGG
>Ga0180438_10010436_pt1 | contig 11391 bp, 7 predicted proteins | sample SS_ome_12_FD_132455 | JGI IMG/M metagenome (GOLD analysis project Ga0180438, IMG submission 132455) | Hypersaline lake sediment archaeal communities from the Salton Sea, California, USA - SS_3_D_2 metaG | ecosystem: Environmental > Aquatic > Non-marine Saline and Alkaline > Hypersaline >...
GATATCGTTCTTCCCAGATACGCCGTCTGGCCTCTCGCACGTGTTGCATGAGATCTTCTTCGGTCAACCCTTTGGCCTGTGCTGCCGGAGCGAGCAAGTCGCTCAACTCTTTAAGTGGGAACCGGCCTTCCTCCCCCTTGATAGTGGCCAGATATTGTTCAAGGGCTTCCACAGCCAGCCAGTTGAGAGAGGTATCCCGGTCTATAGCAGCATGAGCCAAGGCTTTGTGAAGGGTTGCCGGTACCCGTATGGTGATGCGCTTGATCCCGTTTTTCACAGCAGACATAGCGAATACCCCCTTGCTGCTTTAGCAGGATTATAGCAGCACAACAGGATTTTTCCAAAGGACCTGGGCCTGATCTCACCCCAACCACCCGTCAGGACAGTATCTCCTCAAGCAAACGCAGGAAAGCCTCACAGCGAGCCGGGGCGTCGCCAATGTAGCCGCTGACATCCAAGAGGGCGTCCACTTCTTCGGCCCCCAGATACGACAGCACCATCTCGTCAGTCCCCAAGCGTTCCCTCAGAGGATTCTCCTCCCCACGTCGGATAGCCTCCCAGGAAGCCATGGAATGCTGGCGTATCAATTCGTGCATGGCCTGCCGGTCGGCCCCCGCCTTGACCAATTCCATCAGCAGGGCCTCGGTGGCAGCGAAAGGGCCATAGATGGCCAGGTTGCGTGCCATCGCTTCCTCCTGGACCACTAACCCTTCCACAATGCGCCGGGCAAGGCCGAGCATGGCGTCCACGGCGAGGAAAGCCTGGGGCAGGATCAGGCGACGGTTGGCCGAATCGTCCAGGGTGCGTTCCAGCAAGGAGTCGGCGGCATTGTGCCAGGCCACCGGTGGCAAAGCGGCCACGTAACGGGCCAGGGAGCAGATATTCTCAGCGATGACGGGGTTGCGCTTGAAGGGCATGGCCGAGGAGCCTACCTGCCTGGCCCTGAAAGGCTCGCTCCACTCTCCGAAGGGGGGCGCCTGCAGGACGCGCAGGTCAAAGGCGAACTTTTGCAGCGACTGAGCCACAGAGGCGAGGGCATTGAGGACCAGCCAGTCCTGCTTGCGAGGATAGGTCTGAGTAGCCACGGGGAAAGCCTCCAGGCCCAGGCGCTCCATCACCCGGCGCTCCAAGTCCTGGGATGTCAGGCCACTGCCCTGGAGCAACTGGGCGTAAGAAGCAGAAGTGCCAACGGCCCCCTTGAACCCCTTGCCTTTGAGGTCCCCCAGCAACCTATCCAGGTTACGCCAGTCAATGAGCAACTCCTGGGCGTACTGGCACAGCCGGTAGCCCAGAGTGGTGGGCTCGGCTGGCTGAAGGTGGGTGTAGCCCATACAGGGCTGGTCTTTGCGTCGCTCAATCTGGGCGGCGAAAGCCTTCAGCAGGACCGTGAGCTTTTCCCGGATCAGGATCAGCGACTCCCGCAGGCGCAGCACATCGGCATTGTCCTCAACGTCGGCGCTGGTGGCCCCCAGATGGATGATGCCGCCCCCTACCGGGCATTGCTCAGCGAAGGCCCGCACCTCGGCCATCTTGTCGTGGTGGATCTCGGCTTCAATCTCGTGAGCGCGGGCCACGTCCACCTGATCCTCGTGGGCCCGCAGGTCGGCCACCTGCTCCGCCGTCACCAGCCCTGCCTCGTGCTGGGCCTCGGCCAGGGCCACCCAGATGCGCCGCCACAGCCGTCGCTTGTGCTCCTCCGACCAAATCCGGCGCATCTCCGGGCTACCATAGCGCCAGGTGAGGGGAGAGAGATAGGTACTATAGTCATAATGTCTGTTGTTCATTTTAAACCTCAACTTCTACAATACTCTACTATACAGATCACCCAAGACTTTTATAAATTTCTTCCATCAGTTTTGCGTTGTCCTCCCACCGGTAATGCTCAAGTACAAACTGTCGCCCGGCCTGGCCCATCTGCGCGCGTAATGCAGGATCAGCAAGCAGACGAGATATCGCAAAGGCCAGCGCGTCCACGTCACCCGGAGGGACCAGCAAGCCCGTTTTGCCATCCAGTACGACTTCAGGCAGCCCACCTATTCGTGAGGCAATGACGGGTAGCCCGCTGGCGGATGCTTCGACCGCTGCTACGCCAAACGACTCGCGCTCGGTGAGGGATGGTACAACAAATAAGTCAAAACCACACAAATACTCTGGAACATCTTTGTGGTCAACTTGCCCAGTCAACGTGGTGCGGTTTTCTAGACTGAGGTTGACGAGTAGCGTTCGTAATTCGGCGTATTGTTCTCCACCACCGACAATGATCAACCGCGCGGTTGGGAAAGCATCGGCAATTTGCTGGAACGCCAAAATCAACTCACGGATTCCATAGCGGGGGCGCAAAGTCTTGACAGTCCCTATGATGGGCGACTTGTCCTGACGTGTTCTTGGCGTGGGGGCGAAAAGGTTGGTATCAACACCAAAAGGGATAACGTGAACCTTTGTGCCAGGGGGACAAAAGGTGGCTGTAGCCTCAGCCAGCATGTGACTGGTAGCTGTTACGGCATCTGCTCGCCTAAAGTTGTGGCGGAGCATTCTGTCAAACAAGAAGGATTGACGCGGTGACCAGATTACATCAGACCCCCAACTGGAGATAATATAGGGATGATAGCCCGACAGTGCTCCCACCAACCCATAGCTGGTGGCATGGTGGGCATGGAGGATGTCCGGAACGATGCGCCGCACCAACTTGCGAACCTTGCTAGCACCAAGCAAATAACCGAACTTACCCAGGGGGGCAGCCACATGATGTACCTGTATACCAGCAATAGCAGCAGGGCGAAAACTGATAAGATGAACATCGTTACCACGCTCGACAAAGAAGCGTGCCCATTTTTGAGTGTGAATGCTAGGAGCGTCGGCTAGGTAACAGATTCTCATTGGGATACCCTATACAGGATTCGATGAATTGGGACATACATGAGACAGCACCCAAACCTTCACGGCACTATCATCCTCTCCACTGACCATCCGAATCCCAGTTCGTTAAGCGCGCCTAGCCACAGTCTGGTTCTCAACGCGCTCATAGTCAGGCTCCAATCCCTCGCCATAAAAGTCAAGTCCGAACGCTGAGACCAGGTGTAGAATACGCCTGACTTGCTCCTTCGATAAAGACTTCGTCCAATCAGCCAACGGATCCTCACCTATGAGAATGGAAGATTCCTCTCTGACTGACTGGCTAGGTGTCCTCAAGCACCTTACAGCACTCTTGGGAACCTGCAGATCAAGCGCGTTGAATATCCGTTGGATTTCCTTTTCGCCGTGTCTTACCAACTTCTCATAAGTCACCAAGATCCATGGGTGAGGCTTCGGGGTGGACAATGGAGCGAGATAATCCATACACCAAGTCGCTGCAAGTGCTTCTTCCCAAGTCTTAATATCAGTCAGAACATCCGAGACCCAGGGATAGGCCGCAAGGAATCTAGAATCCGCAACAGGAGATGTATTTGGAGACCAATTGGGATGACGCATTTGCGAAGCCACCACTGCACATGGATGTCGTATCAACAAAATTGGAATCCGAATCGGAAACTTTTCCGTCATCCATCTCAAAAGTCTGTTGGCACGGACAAATTTGACGATCCAATATTCATTTCTCAAGATCTCTACCAGGTTGGCTCTCCTGGTCGTATGTCTATACAGGACTTGCCCAGTCAATACCCGTCTCATAAACTCCTCAGCCTCTGGCCAATCAACTTCTGGTGCGACATAGGGCCTCCAACCAAGTCCTAAAGCGGTTACTCCAGGAACCACATTCGGTGCGATTGGCTCGTGTAGTATACAGCTCCGTGGAATAGTGTGCAAGATTTCGGACAGCCAGGTGGTGCCTGAACGGGGACTACCTGTCATCACGATGGTATTACTGATATCATAGTCACTTGCCCTCAACCGACCATAGCAAGACAGAGGAGTATAGAAAACACGTGAGAAGAACCGTCGTAGCTTTAAAGACATTTTTCACTTCCCCTCACCCTTCCAGGATAACCTGATTATCTACCAAACGCTGGCCATTCTCATCGAAAACCGCCAGGCGTTCCAGAGTCTCCAGGCGGTACATGCCCACGGCCAGAAGGACCGGCGGCTGACCAGCAGGGACAGTCAGGTGATACAGATCCTCGACAATCTCTCCTTCATCCCAGAGCCCCGTCGGATAGGTGCCGTTGCGGGGCTGATTATCCTGCTGTGTCAGTATCCGTCCCCTCTCATCAAGCCAATGCACGAAAACGGTGTAATCCTCATCCAGATCGGACAGGGCTTGCCAGTAGAGCCTGAGGTCCAGGCTGGTCTCCCGATCAACGGATGAGGTCAGTTCATAGCCGATCAAAGCCACCTTCCCGCCCAGATCGTAATACACCCGGTTCTCGATGACGTGCTCGGGGCGTTCCCTAGGCACGATCTTGATCCGCTCAAAGACTGCGCTGTGGTCAGCGACCTGCCCTTGGGAGTCAAGGACGGGCAGATGCTCCTGAGTTGAGTCGTCTATAAAGAGGGCCACCTTGATGCGCCCCATGACAGGAGCCGGAACATCGGGGGCGACAGGTATCCAATAGGTTTCGCCAAAGGTGTCGCCCACCTGCCACAGAGAGGTAGCAAAGTTGCCCCGCCCCGGATAGAGGTTCACTCCCCCATAGCTTTTATGATCCGGCCCCAGCACTTGCACGGCCAGGGTATAGTTATGTTCCATGGGGGCCAGGCAGCGCCAATAGAGAGTAACGGCAATAGCCTCCCCGGCTCTCACCTGCCCCCTTCCCACATCGTAGCCCAGGAGTTCCGCTTTGTTATCAAAGTTGGCACCCAAGGGGTTCTGAATAGCCTGAACGTCAGCTTGGGAGAGCATAGGAGGTCCAGCGTAGGCGGGCAGGATGTAACGGAAAGGGATGAGCAAAGCAAAGGCGAACATGACAGCGGCCACGGCAACCATCAAGATCCTGGCTACCCTAGCAGGCACCGGACCAGCCAGCCCTACGCCGAGTAAGACGCTGACAGCCGAAATGGCGGGTAGGACATATCTACCCGGCATCAGAAAGATCCTCCCTTTATACAAGGAGATATACATAGGCATAGCTGTCAAGAAAAACACATCCGCCATCAGTATCACCAAGCCTAGCCTAACTTGAGGTCTGGACTTACGGCCGAGGAAGAAGAGCAGACCCAGGCCAGCCAGGAAGCAGATGAAAGCGACAAAATCATATATCCACTCCTCGATGCCGACGTTCCCCCAACCGAAGACGGCCCAGAAGGTGATGGAGGCGTATTGCAATGTGTCCAGGAAAGAGTGCCACTTCAACCGCTCAGCGATGGTAGAGGGATTGAGGAAGACACGGGCTTGGGCCAGTGTCTTAGCATAGGCCTCGAAATAGGACAGGCGCAGGATCACGTTCTGGAAGAGCCACCAAGCGAGCACAGAGCTCAGGACTAAAAAAGCAACGATGACCCAGCGCAAAGGGGTAGGGACTTTTTTGAGCTCTCTGATAGCAGGTATACTCAAGCCCACGAGCACCAAAGGAAAAAGGGAGAGGGCATTCCTCTTGGAGGCAAATGCTCCTGCTAGGCATAGCCCCAGGGCAAGCCAATGCTTGAAACCTGCTCCGTGGACGGCGATCCTTATCAAGAAGAGTAGGACGAGACAGGAGAAGACGGTGACCATGATGTCATTATTGACCACGCTGCCCATGAAAAGAAACTGTGGCCAGAAGGCGTTGATGGCCATAGCCCCCAGGGCGATTTCCTCTCTCTCCGGCAACAGGGAGCGCCCGATGAGGTAAGTGGTCCAGACCACCAGCGTGCTGAGCAGCACCGACACCAGGCGCGTCACATGGATGGCCAGGACGGGGCCTTTGTAGGGGAAGGATTCTGCCTCCCAACGGTGGATGGCAAAGTTCACCCCGCCTACGCCGTCACCAGTGGTCACATAGGGGTTCATGGTCAGTTCCAGCCCATCGTCGGTGTTAATCCAGAAGGTGGCCAGGGCACCAAGGATATAGTAGAGAGGCGGCTGGACTGACTCGTCGTACCGCTCAACCAGCTTTACGGCGGGTGGGGGGAAGGCCCGTTCGGTAGCCAGGTAGCGCACGAAAGCGTAATGCCCCCACTCGTCGTGAGCCTCCCAGATGGGAATGATAACACTGTAGAGCACACCCAGGGCCAGGTGAGTCACCAGGATCAGAATCGCCAGCCTTTGGGGGATAAAAGGACTCCTCCTGCCATACTCTGTCATAAAAACTCCTCAGATGACATCTCAGATAGACCAACTCAAACACTGCCAGGAAACGCTGTGCCGTCTCGACGGTATCAAAGCCGCATCCACTCGAAATCCACCAGCAACCTCTGCAACTTGCCCTACCCAATATAACCTAGGTCCCGCAGTCTCCGCTCCACACTCTCATCAAGTTCGGTTGTGCGTCTAGCAAAGGCTCCAGCAGACGACTGTTGATGCCAGTCCTGGAGGATTTTACTCAACCTGCTCACTTCTGACGGAAATTCTGCAATCAGATTGTGCAGTTCTTTTGGATCATTAACTAGATTATATAGTTCATCTTGACCGTTCGAAGACCAAATATACTTATACCGGTCAGTTCGGATTGCTCTGAGTTCACGATCAAAGGGCGAAAAGTCAAACTCTGGATACTTCTGGCTCCAGGTTTCTATGCCATATCCCACTTCCTCGGCAAATCCATAACGACGTCGTGGACAAATCCTCCCTTCTGAAATGAGGCTTTGTCCTTGCAGTTGGTCACTTAACTCATCAGATGTAATCTGCAGAATGTCAATCAGCGTTGGTAAGATGTCAACGGTCTGAACCAGTCCTGATATCCTCAGGCCGGGGGGGAAAGCCTCTGGGTATCGGATGATCAGCGGGACTTTGATCAATGTCTCATAAAGACACCACTGATGTCCCATCATGCCGTGATCGCCCAAGTTCTCACCGTGATCGGCTGTGACTATCAGGACGCTATTATCAAGGATACCCCGCTGTCGAAGCATACTGACGACTTCACCTATCTTTTTGTCAAGGTAGTTGATCGCACCATCATACAGGTTCGCCAAAATCTCAAAATCTGCTGCCTCAAGTGTCACCTGACCGACAAGCCACTCTATCCAGGTTCTCCTTCGATTCACTCTTAGCGACCGTATCCAATCGCTGGGGTCATTCAGATACTGCCAACAGTAGGGCCAGGGGGAACGATACTTGACGTGCGGTTCCATGTAATGCAGGTAGAGCAAGAAAGGTTCATGACAATTAGTGACCCAGTCCTGCACTTGATTGTTAATCCAGCTAGCACCGCAGTCATTGTTATTGGTCAGGATATCTCTAACTCTGACGACAGCGTGTTCAAAAAGTTCCACAAGGTTCCGATCCCGGAAAAGTCGCCCCTGAATCTGTTGAAATCCCTTGTCTGTACGCCAGCTAGGACCAATATATCCAGCAGTGTGAAAGGCGGCTGTGCTATATCCTTGACTTGTTAGAATCTGGGCTAGTGTTAGAAGACCGTCGTCCATCACACTGTGCAAGGTCCGATTGCCATGCCGTGAAGGATAAGTTCCGGTGAATATGGAGGTAATGGATGGTAACGTCCAGGGTGCAGCCGATATGGCGTTTTCGAACAGAACCCCCTCACCTGCCAAAGCCTCCAGGTTTGGCGCTGTTTCTCTATAATAGCCATGACAGGAAAGGTGATCGGTGCGTGTTGCATCCATGATGATCAGGACCACATTCGGCTTGTCATTTGACTTGATACTCACTAGCTATATCCTCCTAATGTTCAGAACCTCATTGTATAGTTGCTCCATCAATTCCGCGTTGTCTTCCCAATGGTACAATAAACATATCAAAACTACCTAACAGCGCTCATCCAAAGCCATCAGACATTCAGCCACCCGCTCGGCACGGTCAGTCCACAGATTACCGTTCTCCAAAGTTTGCTTTGCATTGCGCTTTAGTTCACGATAAAGGCCCTGGTCTCGAGTGATTCGCAGCACTCCCTCCGCCAGTGACAGAGGATTGTCCTGAACCACAATGCCAATCCTATTGCGCTGAACAAAGTCGGCCATTTCAGTGCAATCTGTAGCGATAATGGGAAGGCCGTATGAGAGATACTCAAACAATTTCACGGGCATAGCCAGATCATTATATGCGTTTTTCCGCCTTGGAATCAGCGCAATATCACTCCGGTGATACACTTGTCCTAAGCTTTTGCCCCAGAGATGATGAATGTGTAACCACTTTGCCTTAACATATTTTCCAAAGATTGATCTCAGGGATACGTACTTGTCCTTCCGACATACTAGCTCCAGATCAAGCTTGCGTTCCCGATTAACTAGATCAAAGGCGTCCAAAAGCAGATCGATACCGTATTCCTGACGAATGCCACCGACATAGACAGCCCTCTCAACTTTAGGAGAGAATTGAGCCTGTTCATTTTTATAAAAGATGTGACCGCCCGGGGGCAAAGCAAACTTTGGCGTACTGAAATGGAAAAGGCTGGCCATCGTCTGGCTTGGGAAAAAGAATGCGGAGACAGCTTTGGGCAAGAAGAGCACATCGGACCAGTATCTGAATAAGAGCAACCATTTCTTTGGGCCATGATAGGGGAACCAGTCGGCGAATTTCCAATAAGCGTCTCGATAGAATAGGCCTATCGGTATTCCTCGAGCTTTGAGAGCCAAGTAGAAGGTATAGTCAATGAATGAATTCAGGGGATATGTGGATGGCTCCGCATAACAGAAGGAGAACTCGGCGACTCTACCGCTGCGAACTAGCTCATACGCCTGTCTTCCACGCTCCCACAACGTACCCGCAACGACCTCGACCTCATACCCGATATCGCGAAACGCTTTGCACATATAGTAAGGGCGCACTCGAGAGCCACTGGTAAGTCTTTGGGGAAGAGGATGGTTTATGTGTACTAGCACTTTATCTGCATGAGACTCTCTCAAAAGATACTCTGCTCCCACCAGTTTTTCTTTGCTCGTGTTTGAGCTTGCATGAAGACCTGGCCAATCCATTGAACACGTGACCTGACCCTATCTAAAGAATCGCACCATCCATCGCACAACCCTACCTATCCCCATCACAAAGCTGTGGGCCATCATGTCTTGCTTGAGGACTGCAAAACCTGTTGATACAAATTCTCCATCAACGCCGCATTATCCTCCCAGCGGTAGCTAGCCAGGACATACCTGCGCCCTCGCTCGCCCATCTGCCTTCGCAAAGTCGGATTTTCGATCAATAGCAGAATTGCCTGCGCCAATTGTTCACTGCTCCCCGGCTCAACGAGTATCCCGGTCTCCCCATCTAATACAACCTCGGGGACACCGCCGACCTTGGTGGCAACCACCGGAATCGCCATAGCCTGCGCTTCCACTGCTGCCACGCCGAACTCTTCACGAACGGAAGGCATTACAAAGATGTCTATATTTTGGAGCAGCTCTGGAACCTGGGGGTGTTCAACGGCGCCCAGGAAAGAAATGTTCCGTGTCAAACCCAATTGTTCCACCAATTCTTCCAAATGATTGTGCAGTTCTCCAGAACCTGCTAGAAGAAGCCTGGTCTGAGGATATTCCCCCACTATCATCTCCATGGCCCGAATCAAATACTCAGGACCATATTTTACCCCCAGATGCTTGACAAAACCCAAGGTGACTGTTGAAGTCATGTTGACTCTTCCAGGCGGATGAAACACTTCGCAATCAACACCGAAAGGCACAACATGAACCTCCTTGTCGGTATAGCACCGCGTGATGTCGGCCAGAAAATGGCTAGTAGCGGTGATTACCTGAGCTTGCCTGAGCACGAAACGGCGATAAAAAGATCTCTTTGTCCTAGTAGGGTAGTCGACTACATCTGAACCCCATGTGGAGACAAACAGATTTTTCAGCCCCAAGTACCACAGCAGTTTTGTGGAGATGTAATGAACATGAACGATGTCAGGGTCAAAAGCGCGAACGATAGACCAGAATATCCAGGTATTTCTCAACACCTCAGATGCGCGGCTCAGCCAGTTCCCATCAGTGGCTATCAGCACCGGGAGCACCTGAGCACCCGGGATAGGAGCTTTCTTCTGGGAAAGTACGAGTATCTCATTACCCTTTCCCAAGAAGTACTGAACCCATTTTCTAGTGTGCACACTGCTGGCCTCTGCGACAAAGCATATCTTCATATCAGTAATTTTCCTCACCGGCCTCCTTCACGCTTCTCCCTAGAAGCCTACGACCTGTATCTCTCCCAATGGAATCAAATTGTCTGGCAATCGTCTCCCGGTTCCATCAAAGACAGGAAGCCGCTCCATTGACTCCGGCAGATACATGCCAGCCACCAGCCGATACGTGTCCGCCGGCAGGTCGGAAGGGAGGGCTATCCCATGAACATCCCAGATCACCTCCCCCCGTTGCCATAGAGAGGTCGGATAATCCCCTCTTTGCGGTTGGCAATCATGCTGAGCACGAAGGTCTCCCCTTTCATCAAACAATTGCACAAAGACGGTATAGTTTTCATCTATTGGGGCTTGTGCCTGCCAGTAGAGCCTAGGGCGTAAAGCCTCACCAGATCTAGCCGTACCGCTAACTTCGTAGCCTATCAGACGGATCCTCTCGCCAAGATTATAACAAACCCTAGATTCATCGCCCAGCAACGACAACTTGTCAGCCTGACTGAGCTGGCTACCCAGCCATAGATCAACATCTCTGTAGGGCCCTTTGCCCGTCATCTCCAGGCCGATCAGAAAAGTCCCATTTTGCTTCTCGTCACGGTCAATGGATAGATACCGCGTGCTGTCATTGAAAACAGATATGCCATAATATTTACCTTGCCGGATAAAAACAGCCAAATAATTCTCAAACACATCGGGGGCCCCAAAAACTTGAAGGGAAACGTAGAGTTTCTTCTGGCCCTCAATGAACCGTTTATCAATGGGTATCCTTTCCCAGCCGTGGATCACTTCGTGGTTGATAGGATATTCTTTGATCATTTCTCCATTGGCAAACACCCTCACGCCGTACTTTTTCTGAGGGGGTTCGATCCACGCTCCGTCGAGTTTGATCTTTAGAAAATAACGATCATATCCCTGAGTCCAACGGGGCAAGTCGATCAAATGCCCAACATAATGGTCCACGTCTGTTAGAACTGAGGAAACGTCTTCCTTGTATGGGGACAGCGGTACAGTCTGCCCACGGAGACTCACATAGCCAAGGGCCAGAAGGATTGCACTGGTACTTATTAGGGCGTTGGGTATCTTCTTTCTATTGTTGATCAATAGGAAGCAGATAAGAGCCATTAAACAAAGCTCAATAACAAGCCGATACGGCCTAATAACAGACAGTTGTGCATAAGTAATAAGTGGGCCGAATAGCTTCAACAGGGATTGCTTATCAACATTCATCGTCATTGCAAAGGCC
>Ga0180438_10010437_pt1 | contig 11391 bp, 16 predicted proteins | sample SS_ome_12_FD_132455 | JGI IMG/M metagenome (GOLD analysis project Ga0180438, IMG submission 132455) | Hypersaline lake sediment archaeal communities from the Salton Sea, California, USA - SS_3_D_2 metaG | ecosystem: Environmental > Aquatic > Non-marine Saline and Alkaline > Hypersaline >...
AGAGTTACAAGACTTAATGAATAAGGTAGTAGACCTTTGCCAGAAGGAAGAAATTCCAATGGATGTAGCCATACTTGGATTAATGTACACCTCAGCAAGCATCGCACACCATGTATCTGATAGACCAGAAGCCTGGGTATCAACAATGCAGTATGTAGCTATGGATGTTTGGGATGAAAAGAAGGTGGGATAATGGAGAATAGACCATACGAAATCAAGCTCACCTCTCTTGAGCTTATAGAAGACCTTGATGCCCTCCACAATAGATGTCTTCATGACGCTCCCGAACTTGCACATTACATAGAGAAAGCAATAGCACTAATGATGGGACTCAATGTTCAAGTGAGTAAAAAAGAGGCTACCGAAGTAGCCCCGAACTAAACCAAAAAAGGAGGAAAATGAGAAAACTTAGGTTATTCTGCACTTTCTGGTGAGAGATCAAGGTTCAACCCCGTATTACTCTCAATGTGTTGCTCGATGGCTTCTTCTATTATATTATCATCCGCCATTCCCAGCTTCGCATTGATGTAGCTACAGCCCCCGACTATTCCTGCCATAAGTACTAAACATATCATCAACTTCATGAAAATTTTACCTGTGTTTTGCGATAACAACACTTTTGCTTTTGCTGCTATAATCCGAATCATACACACCCCCTATGATTTTGTCACGCCATACATTTTAAAAATTCCTGACGCAATGTTTCCTGAATCCATATAGAATCGCAAGCCGTCCACGACAGAAGAAGTAGTATTTAATCCGCTTCCCATATTGCGATAAAATTTTCCGTCTCCCTTCACAAAGGAATTATCGTGTATAAACGTTCCTGGATTTGATGAGCCTGGTGACGCAGATGGTATGTATATAGCTTTACCAGAAAGACCCTCACCAGCAGCGTTTCCTAGGTCAACAGCAATCTTAATCTTCGAACTTGAGTGATCATCTGATAATGAGTCAGAGCCCGCACTGGCACTTAGCCTAAGTCTCACCCATCGATAGTTTGATGACAGGTAAGATGAGCCAGCATTCACGCTCATACGAACTCTTAACTCAGAGTTATCCGTTGAGGGAACAACATTTGTGTAGGTGAATATGTAATAAAGATAAGTGGCATCATCAAATGGTGTAGTGAAGTCTATCTGAGCTGATGAGCTAGCAGTTTGCGAAGACAAAAATATGACATTACTCCCAGCAGACTTTGCGGCGTAGTTTAGGCCTGTAGCCTCTGTGCTATCACAAACAAGGGCATGGGTGTCCGTCCCGATAGCTTGTCTAATATAATTGGTGGTATTGCGAGTTAGAATATCACCCTTAGTCGTCAACTCTACCCCGTCAAACAAGCCAGTTGTCGAGTTGAATATGGCTAGACCATCATCATCTATGTATGCAGCGTTGTTTGTCATGATGCGTTATATCCGTAAAGGTAGAAGTCACCAGTTTCAATATTCCCAGTAGAAAATTCAAACTTGATGGCATCAATTGTTGATGTTGTTTGTTGGAGACCACCGCCCCAGTATCCATTTAGCTCAGTATTTGTGTCCTGACCATAAAGTTGCCACTCGATAGTTTGCTTCATTCCGTTTGTCGGGTCGTCGCTTGGTAGCATCATAAACCATCCAGCAACTCCCTCTCCCATACCGCTCCCAATTTGCGTGGCAGCCTGGAAAGATGTAGCGGATGAACTATTCTCAATGCTGTCAGAAGCTGAGGTTGCATTGATAGATTTGTACACATATTTGTAACCCGTAGCGAGATACGACGAGCCATTATCCACGCTCACAAGAACATTCAAGCTCACGTTATCTGTAGCAGGATGTACGTTTCGCATATTAATAAAGAGGCTTCCGTATGTGCTAAAGTCTAAATCAGTGAATGAGATAGAAGCCGATGTGCTAGCAGATGAGTTCGCAATAGGAATCAGGTCACCAGAAAAAGTAAGCCCTTCCCAAAGTTGCCCAGTGGATTCCCCAGAGTCAGCCTTAAAGATTTCTCCGTTAGTGCCTACAGCGATTCGTGTGTAATTCGAGCCATTATGTACAAGAAGGTCTCCTTTTGCGGTGAGTGCGACAGCTGAAAACGTACCAGTAGAAGTATCATTGATGGGTAGTCCTGTGGTCGTGATGTTTAATGCATTCTCTGTCATTCTTGGAGTACTCCATATAAATAAAAATCACCCGAAGTCATTGTAGTTCCGCCTCCAGAAAAACGAAATCCTGTGACCTGTGATGTTGTATCATTTAACCCAAACCCATTTGACCTTAAAGCTTGTGAATTGCTTCCTGAATTTGTGGAAGAAAATACGAATCCGTTCTTTAATCCAGCTGTTGGGTCAGAGCTCGGGTAGAAATAGCCCTCACCATTGAGTGAGATACTTCCAGAGTCCCCCGATTTCCCGTTAAGTTGAATATAAGAAGCAGAGTCATCAGCTGGAAATATTTCATCACCAGTATCGTCCCTGATAGAGTCCCTTACATATTTATATCCTGAAGTTATCCAACTTACACCGTTATCGATGCTGAATGTTAGGTTTAAATCTATTTCTTCACCAGTCATCCTAACATTTTTCCAAACTAGTTTGTACCCAGCAAAACACTCACCATCAGCAAAGTCATTAAACTCAATACTAGTTGAAGCAGAAGCTGTGGCCGTAGCAAGATACTCAGAGTTCACACAAGCCCATCGAAAACCCAAAGTTTCAGCGCTGTCAGCCTTAAGAACATAACCATCAGTCCCAATAGGAAATCTCTGATAATCCGTCCCATCAAAACCTAGCAAATCACCCTTAGTCGTCAAATCAACAGCAGTAAAATCGCCCGTAGTCGAGTCGAAATCCTGTAGTCCATCATCGCCAATATTAAGAGTGTTTGTTACCGCCATTACGCCACCGTCCAACTTCCTACAGAATTAATCACCCTGAATCTATTGGCTGCAACAGCCACTAGTGTTACACAATCACCCTCATTCAGAGATTCTATGTAACCACCTACACCAGTCGTTGATGATGACGTTCCAAATTTGATCTGGTCTGAAGCATTCTGTGCTATCCTAACTACTCCTGTACCTTCTTGATAGGCAGCGAAAGTATCACCAACAACAGCCGCTGGGAGAGTCAGCACAACTCCTGCGCCCCGATTGGCAAATATACCCTCATCAGTCAAAAACGTTGCAGTAGCCCCAGTCTCTTCACGCCAAGTCAATCCGCCACCACCAGCTCCAGAGCCAGTGATAGTAAGTGTACTTCCTACACCAGTAACAGTTACGCCAGAAGCACCAGCTATGGACACATTACCATTAGCATCGGGAGATAGCGCACCACCACCTCCCGTCCCAGTCAGAGTTAAGATAGGAGCTAAAGAAGTTGACCCCTTCAATGAGAGGAAACCAGTAGCAGCATCCATTTGGAATTGCGCAGAGTTAGCAGACATCAGTCCAGCATTCGTTGCAGCCTTAGTGCCATCAGTCGATACAGTAGCTCTCTGAATTTCCACATCAAACGCATTGACTGCTCTAGAGTGTGTTTCTACTGGAACAGAATGTGCGGCTACAAGGGCTCCACCAATAGTAATCATTCCAGCGTTGGCTAGTACAGGGTCAGTACCAGGAGCCGTATTAGAGTCAACACCCACACTAAGCACAGGAGGATTTCCCCCTCCGCCAACGAGTCCCACCATTCCTGAGGTTGCATCTACAGTAAATTGAGCCGTGTTAAAAGAAGCAATCCCAGCGTCATTAGAATCTCCTGGAGTTGCAGTTACTGCCGTTGCTAATTGAAGCTTCAAGTCTAAAGTATGGGTTCCAGCATCAGCCACACTTTCAAATGGTATCCCTGATGGATTTGTACCGTTACCAACAATGGCAGCATCGATGTCAATCTTTCCTGTGACAGGGTCAACAGTGACGTCTGTACCAACCTGGTCTCGGATATCAACAACCCCAGTACTTACGCCGTCAGAGAAATATCGAACCCAAGTAGCATCACCATTGGATTCAAATCTGATAAGCTTCCAAAATTCACCCTCAGCAGCAGGAGCCTGAGCATCTTTGTTTGTCCGCCATTCACACCAGATAGGAAATTCCTTATCTGTTACAGCAGGTCTTCTTGGGGCTTGGACAACTGGAACACCAGCGAGTCTCTCATCTGCATAGGCTAATGAATTAACATTCTGTCCTGGGATTCCAAATCTTGTCATGTCTAACCGCCTTCGTTTTCTAGTGCAGGCTTACCAAGTAGTGCCGCAATTTCCTCAACATCCAAACCAACAGCTTTAAGCTTTAGCATAGCGGACTTCTTTAACTTGTCCTCCTTTGCAGCCTTAGCCTTCTTCTCTTTTATTCTCTCTTGAGCTTTTGCAGTATTCGCAGCCCACTCACTTTTGATCTGCTCTTCTTCTTCGGGTGTACAATCTACTCTCACCCCATTAACCATCTTATGTAAAGCCATTTTTACCTCACGCTTTTAATCCATATAACCGAAAGTTCCCAGAGGCTATATTCCCTGAGGACATGTAAAATCTTATTGCATCAACATCAGCAGCCGATAATCGACAGTGCCCACCCGTTAAACTATTGTGGTCATTAGACTTATCAGTGTACGTCAGGTTGAAGTTGAATTTAGTGTATTCCGTATCGCCTGGATTGTAAATCCATACATTCCCTGCAACAGTCTCGTTTGTGCCATTACCAAGCTCTTCACTTCCTTGCTCTCCTGCTAACGAAATCTTTGAGTCCCCAGTACTTCCCTCTGGGTCAATCGTTCCACCGTCATTAGTTCCTGATGAGCTCCAAGCATAGTCGGAAGCTCCAGAATCATAACTTGAACCATTATTAGTCGATGTTTGCATATACATTATAACACTGTCAGTCGCAGGCTTCACTCCCTGCATGCAAACCATATAAGCATCGTATGTTCCAGATAGCCCAGTAAACGTGATTTCAGAAGAACTGCTCGCTGTGGCCGATGATATGTAAACGAAGTCTCCAGAAGGAGCAGTAAGATTCACGGTTATAGAGCCTGCACCATTAGTTATTGAAGTCGCCGTCCCAGCAGTAATCGTAGACCAAGCAGGTCTGCCCGATGCCTGAGCAATTAGGAGCTGACCATTAGATGAACTGTAAGGAGCATTCCAAGCATTCTGAGTCATGATGCCACCATCCCGTAAACACGAACTTCAGCCGTCGTGATATTTCCACCAGAGCAAAACATTCTAAAGGCATTTACAGCCGTAGCCTGTATTCTTCCCGAGTGAATTGAAAGAAGGGCAAGCGCACCAGTATCGTCAATCTGAGCATTAAAGTTTGTCACCCTTAAGTAGTCAGAAGCACTCGGATTCCAAAAAAAAGAGATCGCACTTCCAGATTCGTTAGTCGCATTACCAGGCTGATAAGTTCCAGATCCAGTAATGTTGGACTTATCAAACTCCCCGTCTAAAGCACCAACCGTTCCGCCTTCAGACTCCCAGCCTCTATAGTAATAGTCTGAACTTCCAGAGTCGTAAGAAGAACCATTGTCAGTGGAAGTTTGAAAGTATAATCTGTTATTATCAACAGCAGGAACATAATTATCCACAACAACCATATAACAAAAGTAAGTACTACTAAGTCCAGTGAAAGTGAGTTCCGCAGAATTACTAGCAGATGCGCTATGAGTAAGAACCATATCTCCTGATGAACTACCAGAGTATGTAATTTGAGAAGTATTTGCACCATTCACGATCGTACAATTCGTCCCACCCGTAAGTGTTGTGGCTGTTGGTCTGCCAGTCCCACTACCAATAAGAACCTCGCCATTGGCATTGAGTTGATCTGTGTTCCAAGCATTCTGAGTCATGTGTTTTTCACCCCATAAAGCACAAATTCACCACTTGCGATGTTACCACTACTCATCAACAGTTGTATAGCATCAACATCAGCAGCCGAAGCTCTAAATCCTGCTACATAGACGTTTGTATTCTCAGTGTCTTGGTTGAGAAAGAAAGCCTCAGAATTAATGAAGGTATACTTTGAAGCGGAAGGATTGTAAAGATAGATAACACCAGAGCCTTTTTCGTTTGTTCCAGTCCCCATGTCGTTGGTTGCATTATCACCGATGATGCGAATCCAGGAATCGGCCGTATCGTTTTCTCCATTTTCGCTTCCAGCTTGGTTGATATAGTTCATCGCCCAAACATAATCAGAGGCTCCAGAATCGTAAGAAGAGCCGTTATCTGTTGAAGTCCTCATAGCAAAGTATGTTGAGTCTGTAGCAGGCTGCACATCGCTGTACCTGATCATATACATAAAATACGTACTACTAAGTCCAGTGAAACTAACAGAGGCAGAGGCGCTAGCTGTAGCCGTTGAAATTTTTACCAGGGAGCCAGCAGACTCACTCATATTTACCGTGATGCTATTCGTCCCATTTGAGATAGAAACATTTGAATCACCAGTGATATTAGCGGCAGCAGGTCGACCAGACCCCGAACCGATAAGGATTTTCCCATCACCAGCACTTTCCAACTCAGGAGTATTCCAACAATTTTGTGTCATGCTACAGTAAAGTTTCCTACGCTAGAGATTACGTTCCACCGTAGATCAGCAACTACACAGATAAGCTCTATGGACGCATACCTATCAGTTGCAGTCAGTGAACCAGATGTTACAGTTGTATCAGTGCCAGTATCAGCAAAGTGAATCAGTACGCTAGTACCATAGTCGACAGTATAGTACCCAGTTCCAGTACCAGTAACACGAACAATGTCCCCTACAGCCGCCGTTGTTGGAAGTGTAACCGTTGTTAATGAGTTATTTAGGAGAATGTACCCATTATTCACAGCAGCAGTCTGTGTAGTACCAGATAGGGTACTCCAAGTCATCCCACCTCCAGAAGCGGGTTGAAACGTCGGAAGCGCACCCGCTCCGTTTGAGGTGAGAATTTCTCCGCTCGATCCGACTCCAGAAATTGACTGCAAAGCTCCAGTGCCAGTAGTGCCTCCGCAAACCACTGCATAGGCTGTGAAGCTGGAAGCTCCTGTACCACCATCCGCAACAGTAACATCTGTGATTCCTGTAACTGAGCCACCTGTGATACTGACGCTAGAGGAGTCTTGAGTAGCGATACTACCCAATCCAAGACTTGTTCTGGCTGTGGCGCCTGTTTCAGCGACCCAATTTGCTCCATCTCCAACGATGAAGTTTCCGTCGGTGACAGCTAATCCCGCAATATCAGCAAGTCCAGCATCGTAAGCTTGTACATCTGTTCCTATAGCGACGCCCAGATTTGTTCGAGCATCTCCAGCCGTTGACGCTCCCGTTCCACCAGCAGTGACAGCAATATCAGTACCATTCCACGTCCCAGTAGTTACCGTACCCAAGGTTGTTATTGAGGCCTGTCCAACATAAGCGGCATCGATGTCAATAACTGGCGTAGCACCACCTGTTGAGGAAACCCTGTTTGTTGTGCCAGATACAGAAGTCACTGTGCCTGATGTATTTGCAATCCACTCTAGTCCAGTTGATTGTGCTGAATTTGCCGATAAAACATATCCATCCGTTCCGACAGGTAGGCGAGCGTCGGCAGCCGCATAAACATAGATATCACCTTTAGTCGTTAGGGGAGAACTTCCACCACCACCGCCAGCAGCCCATTTAACACCAGATGCCTCAGCAGAATCAGCAGTCAGAACGAAGGTATCTGTTCCCACAGCCAAAGCGACAGGGTCAGTAGTTCCATCACCCACAAGGAGCGACCCTTTTGCAGTAACATCAAGTGCTGTCACAGCTCCAGTTCCTGAGCCTAAAAGAACAAACCCATCACCAAGAGTTGTCGCCCCAGTTCCTCCATTAGCCACAGTTACAGGGCTATCAAGGTTAACCGTAATCGAGCTCCCAGCACCAGACGTATTAATTCCTGTGCCACCAGTGATTGTAATGGCGCCAGCAGCAGGAGCGGCAGCCCCTGAATCAGTATTAATCGTGGAAATCGTCCCTGCCGCAGATGCTTCAAAGAAATCTAAATTCCCAGTAAATGGATTGTATTTATATGGCATCTATCATTCCTTAAGAGTAAGTGTACGTAGCTCTTTCATCGTACTCAAATTCATATTCTGCACTCGCATTTCCAGCAGCATTCTGAGGCCACTCAATCGAGATTAGGTTATCACTACCGTCATAAGAGAGAGACTGTAGTTGCCACTTTACCTCTCCTGGCAAAACACCAACTTTTGCTCTACCAATATAGATAGGGTTATTACTTCCATCGTATTCGATTCGCAGAGCGACCTCTGAATCCTGGACGATAAACTCTCGTCTGTCCTTCTGACCGAACTTGAGAGGCCGATTAGTTCTTTGTGCTGATATAGTCATGTTAAACTCCTTCTACTATTTTATATAGATATGCCGTTCCATCCACAAATGAACCAGTAGTATCCAATTGAACCGCATCATCAGCTTGAGCTGTTAATCTGACACCGACAAAATCCATCATGTCTCCATCAGCTCCCCACCCACTCCCAAAAATATTCGTATTCCGAGATGCGTTGTTGATGTTCATGATGAAAATCTCACAGTAGGTTCTTTTTGCTGGTTCATCAGTGTCAGCAGAACTGATTGAAGTCACTATTTTTGTATCACCATTGGAACCTCCCCCCTGTGACGCAGTCGTGTATCTTCCTGATTTAGCATGAGAGTAATCTGTATCTCCCTGATCCCAGGTTGTTCCATTATCATCAGAAGTTCTTATGTCAATCCCTCTATTAGAGCTAAAAGAATCTCCATACTCCAAATCTTTTAAGACTAAAAGATATAAATCCTCGCTTAGATCAGTAAATTCTATAGTAGCAGCCGAAGAAATGTCGGTTGTACTTATGAGCTGATAGCTTCTATTAGAAGTGCTTCCACCACCACCTCCACCAGAGGAAGCTATCATTGAATAAATTCCCATAGTATCTCCTATCCAAATGCCATTACAATTATATTACCCGTCCCAGCAGCAGTTTTTTGCTTTACCTGTAGCTGTGTGCTCTTATCAAAAACAAACTTAGTCCCAGTCCCTGTTCCTGATATTTCCCCCTCTCCAATATTGACAGTTCCGTTGGCGGGAATCTCAAAATCATCTTCCGATGAACCATCCGTTATAAGACAAGCTACATCGCTAGCATTCATTATGGCAACCTTTAAGACTGGGAAGTCTATTACAGTACCTAAGTTCTGGAACGAACCAGTCAAACTAGCTGAGTCGAACACACCTTTCCATCTATTATACTTTGACATTATGCAAGCTCCCTTGTGTCAACCAGCCAATACTGAACCGAAGCGCTAACCGCAGGGTTTCCCGATGCAACCTCAGCAGTTATTGTAAAGTCTGTCTTTTCAGGTAAAAGGATTGGGTTTTCTAAAACCACCAATGAATTTTGTCTTCTGGTATCAATGAATCTGAGTGTTCGGAAAACACCGCCAATCTCCCTCTTTTTAAGTCGGAATAAAGCATCGCTACCAGAACCTACTCCAACATCAAACGCTCGTATAACGCCAGTACATCCAGCAGGTACAGCAAACTGAATCTTTGCTGACTGAGCCTCTCCTGCTGAAATGGAAGCCTGTACACTAGCCGCACTTGAAGCTGTAGCAGTAATATCTCCAGCATTCGTAGCCCCAGCACCTGCCGTTTCAACCCACATCCTTAAAACCCTTAAGTAAGAATTTGTGGTAAGGACATCTGTTGTTCCATTGAGAATCACTGATTCTGAAACCCTCTTCCAATTATTATCAACACCAACAATCATAACAGAGTGAGCCCCAGTGCCTTCTGGCGCTCCATCATCATCTGTGTCAGTTGATGCAATATTCATCGTTTCAGCAGTTGTGAGATATGATAAAATACCACCTGCAGCCCAGATTTCTTCTTGGGAGTTTCCAACAGAAGGATTGAAAGCAAACTTAGTATCCGCCTCATACCTTGGAAAATTTCCAAAAGCCACCTGAAACTTAAAAGGTATCTTTTCATAGCCGTCAGGTCTAATTTTATTATAGCTCACATCATGTCCTCATTTAGGAGGCTCCCCGAAGGGAGCTACTCATTTAGTTTTGTCTTACGATAAAGTAATTAACTTTAGAGACGTCACCAGTAATAGTCGTAGAGCCATCAGCTGGGTCTAGTGCAGTAATTACAAAACTAGTTGATGCAGTTAAAGCCGTGATAGTCAAATCTCCTAACGCAGTGGAGCTGTTTTCGTCAGCACGTGTTAGAAAGATTCTGTCGTTGGCGGCAATGTTAGTGTTGGCAATAGTTACAGTACCTGAAACGAGTGTTGCTTGTCCAATGAAGTCAGTAACAGCACCACCATTCATCTCTAGCTGAGTTGCCACAGAAGATAGAACGACGTTGCCTGCAAAAGTAGCATCTTCCCCAGCTACCGCTCCAGCATCAATTTGATTCCATGTTGCAGCTCCAGCAGCCTTTTTATTTAAGATGTATGACTTCCCGCCAGTTGTATCTAACCAGATTTGTCCAACTGGGAATTTAACGTTGGCAGCAGTTGGAGCTTGCGCAGCTTCAATTGGCTTAGGTAGTATACCCTCTAGACCGTTTGGCGTAGAGTATGATTTGTTTAAGTTACTCATGATGTTCTCCTATTTTGTTAGTTGTTTTGCTCTTCAAAAAGCTCTTCTATATTTATTCCTGATAAAGCCTTAGCAGCCTCTGCGTTGTTTTCCCCTATGATATCTTGCATACTATTCATCAGTTTTTGAGCGATCGGTAATCTACCTCTATTCAATGACTGTGCAAACCTATCAACCAGGCGTTGTAATCGTGGATTTACAGCTAATTCTTGGGCTAGTTTTCGTCCACCAACTGTCCCAAGAACAGTTTTAAACACACCTAAGTCCCTTTCTACTAAACCTTTAACAACAAGTCCAGCTTCGCCATAACTAATTAACTTATCCGTAAGGTCTGGCCTCATCTTGGTTGCATTGGTCTTGAATCCTTGATACAGCTTATTTGCCATCGCAAAATCTTTACCAAATTCAGGAGATATTTGATTAGCTGCCATAGATAAATCATCTTTTAATGTACCTAAAACTCTATCGCCTTTTTCAATGTAATAATTCAACTTTTGGTAAAAATCCATGATGTTTTCGCCATTCATCTGTGTACCGATAAAGTCATTAAAATCTTGTTGAATCTTGTTTCTTGCTTCAGCAGGAATCTTGGACAACTTTCCTGAAAGCCGATTTATCAAATTACTTGACTCAACAGGCTTTAGAGGTGTACTACCACCATGAGATTTCTTTAAGTTGTCATAAACACCAGAGAGTTTTTGATAGGTAGAGTCAAAGATTCTGGGGACTTTTCCACCCTTACTAGCAAATTTCATGGCCAGTTCGTCTTTTAACCCACCTTTTTCCAATGAAACA
>Ga0180438_10010438_pt1 | contig 11390 bp, 9 predicted proteins | sample SS_ome_12_FD_132455 | JGI IMG/M metagenome (GOLD analysis project Ga0180438, IMG submission 132455) | Hypersaline lake sediment archaeal communities from the Salton Sea, California, USA - SS_3_D_2 metaG | ecosystem: Environmental > Aquatic > Non-marine Saline and Alkaline > Hypersaline >...
GCCGGGCTGCTGGACCTGAACGACTCGACGCTCGTGGTCAGGGACGGCTCGATCGCCGAGATCGTCGCGGACCTGGCGGCCGGCTACAACGGCGGGGGCTGGGACGGGGCGGCCGGCATCATCGACTCGACGCTCCAGGGCGGGGCGCACCCGGACCGGGGCGTCGGCGTCGCGGCGGCCGGCGTGGAGGTCGTCGTCGAGGTCGCCCTTCTGGCCGACACCGACCTCAGCGGGACGGTGGATTATAACGATTACGTCATGATGAGGGACGCCTTTGACGGCCCCGGCGACTGGCCGCTGGGCGATACCAACTACGACGGGATCCTCGACCACCGGGATTACCTCAACCTGAAGAGGAACTACGGCACGTCGCTGACGGGCCTGGCCGCGCCGGTGCCCGAGCCGGCGACGATGGGCCTGCTGGCGTTCGGCGCCGCCGGGCTGCTGCTGCGTCGCCGGCGGTCCGGGCCGGTCGCGGGCAGGTAGACAAGTGCTTGACATATTGCAACTTCCGGATCGGACCGGCGGCCAAAAAAACTGCCCCTCCCTTTCGGAAAAAGTCTGATAGTAGCTTGACAGATTCGGGATTCGATGTAGAATAGATGATCAATAGGAGAGAGGTGAGCGATCTTTTGCTACTCGTCTTCGCCGTAGGCTCAACGCTGCTGTGAACGGCTCCGAATCTGCGTTCGCAGTGTTCAGTCGGCGATTGCGAAGCATCTCTGGCAACAAGGGAGAATAGGAGACGGTCATGCGTAACAATGGACTCTTGAGCTTCGTTGCCGTGGCGATGGCCCTTGGGCTGGCAACGGTCGCCTCGGCCGATATTGCCATCGTCAGCGCGATTGCCGACACCGCGACGACCTGGGAAGCGAGGATCCGGCTCTGGGGCGACGGCGGCATCGGTGACACCGCGACGTGCGTGGGCCTCAACGACTTCATCATCGACGTCGTCGGGACCGGCGGGGCCAGCGTGGACACCTCGGTGAACATCTCGCCTCAGGGAGAGTGGACCGATCCGACCGGCACGGTCAACTCCGGGTTCGTCGACTTCCGCATCGACGGCGGAAGCGGCATCGGGATCGTGGGCACCCAGCCGGCCCTGTACGCTCCCTCCGGCAACGACCCCCGCCTCGACCTGGCCGTCTTCCAGGGCATCGGCAAGTCCCTCGGCACCTTCGACTGGACGACCGTGCCCGACGCCACCGCCGGGACCAACGCCTCCTGGGATGCCGACACCCTCGTGGCCAACGGCCAGTACACCGGCCCCGGCGGCGTGACCGCCAACAGCTACGGCCTCGATTCCTTCGCCACGCTGGCCGACACCGGCGGCGGGGTGTGGACCGGGCCGAGCTCGTGGGGCCCGGCCGTCACCGCCGTGGTCATTCAGGACCTGACCGCCGGCAACGACGGCGGGGCAGGCGGCTACGCCAGCGCGTCGACCCTCCGGGTGAATGCCGGCTCGTACCTGATGAGCCAGAACGCCGGCACGCCGGCCCAGTTGGGTGTTCCCGCCGTGGCCAACCTCGCCGTCAGGATGGTGGACGCCGACACCCAGATCGTGGTCGGCGCCGATCAGGACCTCGACTCCCTCGATGTGGCGTATGGCAACAGCGGGCTCCAGAGCGTGAACCTCAAGCGCAAGGCGGTGCGGATCTACGGGGGCGACCTCGACGCCGCGCTGGCCGACGCGAGCGCGGCCATGGCCAACGCCGCGCTGGACCCGGGCGACGGGATCTTCGACGACACGCTGAGTGCCTTCGAGGGCATCGGGTTCGGCAAGGTCCCCGACGAGAACGGCGACGACCACGTCCTCCTGCTGCCGACGCTGCTGGGCGACGCGGACCTCAACAGGACGGTGGACTTCCTGGACTTCGGCATCCTGTCGAACCCGAACAACTGGCAGCAGACCGGCAAGAGCTGGGTCGAGGGCGACTTCAACGGCGACGAGGTGGTCGACTTCCTCGACTTCGGCCTGTTGTCCAACCCGAACAACTGGCAGCAGACGTTCGATCCGACGGTGCCGCCTGCGGCCCCCGGCGGGCTGCTGCCCGAGCCGACCACGCTGGCCCTGTTGGGCCTGGGGGCCGTCGCCGGGCTCATCCGCCGTCGGAAAATGCAACAATAGCGCAAACCCTTTGAGGAAAACCAGCAGCTTGCGCTTGACTTTTGCGGAGTTCGCTGGTAGAGTATAGGTCTGAACGAACGGAAACTGTGTTCGCGTGCCCCGCTCAGGCACGTGAATGGAGGAGATGTCAAAGTGCTGGTGGAAGGAATCAAGGAGAATAGAACGATGCGTACTGGCACAATCATCCTTGCAGTCTTGTTGGCGGGCGGCCTGGCCGTTACGGCGAATGCGGCCGACGTGACGATCTCGCTGGAGCTGGACAGCCAGACGGTGGACCCGGGCGAGTTTGTCAACTTCACCATCTTCGCCGAGGTCACCAACAACCACTTCGATTTCGGGTGGGGCGACAGTTACATCTTCGATGGCGGCCTCGCGTCGTTCTACTTCGACATGCAGTTCTCTCAGCCGGGCAAGCTGAAGGTGGAAGAGGGCAAGGGCCCGCCGCCGCATTTCCTGCCCAACGGCAAGCCGAAGGTGTCGATCAACGCCGGCGTGTTCTCGGGCCTCCAGCAGTCCCCCTCTTACGGCCCCAACGAGGGCCTGAACAACGCCGCCGCCGGGCAGCCGCTGCTCCCGGCCGACCGGTGGGAGAACCCCTGGCCGGCCCGCTACTCGATCGGCAACGGGGATGTCGGCACGCGTGTGGAGCTGATGAGCGGCAGGATCCAGGGCGTCGCCAGCGGCGCGGTGGACATCACCATCGGCGACGTCGTCCCCAGCACGATGTACATCTACATCCTCGACGAGCTCATCGGCATCAACACCTTTGACATCGTCCTGGCCACCCTGCCGCCCGGAGAGGGCCCGGTCCCGCCGCAGGATCACCACCTGCTCATGCCCGGCAACGGGTTGGATCCCGTGACGCTGATCGTCACGGGCGTCGGCGGCAACGCCCCGTCGGCCAGCATCGGTGCTTCCTACGGTCCGGACGACTGGGTCGGCCCGCCGCCCTGGAACGAGGACGCCCGTCAGATCACGGTCACCGGCACCGGCGAGGACAACGACGGCGATACGCAGCAGTTGACCTTCGAGTGGATGGTCGCGGACCACGCGGGCACCCGCTACGGCCCGCTGGTTGACGAAGGCGTCCCCCCGCCGGGCGAGCAGAGCACCATCACCTTCTCGATCGGCCAGTTGAGGAATCTGGGCTTCCCCCTGCCCGATCCGCTGGGCGGCAACCCGGACCAGTACGTCTACGACCTGATCCTGACGGTGACCGATGTGGACGGCAGCGCCGAGGCGACAACCGGCATCTACATCCCCGAGCCGGGCACGATGGCTCTCCTTGGCCTCGGTGCCCTGGCGCTGATCCGGCGCCGCCGGCAGGCGTAGCGCCGGGAAGCCGGCATTTTGACTCCGACGTATCGGACGGCCCCGCTCGCGGGGCCGTCCGTTTTTTCCCGTGCCTTGCCCCGCGCCCCGTCGGCGGACCCGAGCCGGCCCGCCCTGTAGTTGCCCGACCGGGAGGCCGTCCGCCCCACGCAGCTCGACGGGCGGGCGGGCAGGAGGAGGAAGCTCGATGAACCGCTCGAAGAGCTGGAGGGAAACGCTCCGCCCCGTCGGATGCCTCCTCGCCGTCGCCCTCTGCTGCTGCCCCGCCCGGGCCGACGGGATCAGCGACACCTACTGGGGTGATTCCTGGCACCACCGGGTGATCGGCTCGCAGGCCGCCTGGGCCGTCTCACCGGGCTCGTCGGACATCGTCGTCGCCGTCGTCGACACCGGAGTCGACGCGACCCATCCGGACCTCCTGGGCCAGGTCGTGACGGGCTGGAACCTGTTCACCAACTCGGCGGACACCTCGCCGACGTACTGGCATGGCACGGCCGTGGCGGGCGTGATCGCCGCGCAGGCCGACAACGCCCGCGGCGTGGCCGGCGTGGCCGACGTGTCGATCATGCCCGTGGTCGTCTCGGCCGGCAACACGATGAGCGTGCCCCAGGCCTCCGCGGGGATCCGATGGGCCGTCGACCACGGGGCGAAGGTCGTCAACCTCTCGGCGGCAATGAACCACTACGACGAGTTCCGTTCCGCCGTCCGCTACGCGATGGCCCACGACGTGCTGGTGGTCATGGGCACGCCCAACACCGATACCGTCGGCGGGCAGCCGGCATGGGAGGACCTGATCCTCGTCAGCTCCAGCGACCCCGACGACAACCGCTATATGAGCCAGTACGCCAACGGCCTGGACCTGCTGGCGCCCGGCGTGGACATCTACACGACCTACGCCGAGCCCGGCAGAGAGGGCGAAGACCGCTACGCCCTCGGCTGGGGGACCAGCTTCGCCGTCCCGATCGTCTGCGGCGCCGCGGCCCTCGCCTGGTCGATCAACCCGGACCTGTCCGCCTGCGAGGTCCGGGAGATGCTGTTCGAGACGGCCGTCGACCTCCACACGCCCGGCTGGGACATGCAGACCGGCCACGGCCGGCTCGACCTGGCCGCCCTCGCCCTCGCCGCCGACGCGACCGTCCCCGAGCCCGCCACCGCCACGCTGCTCCTGCTCGCCGCCGCCGGTCTGGCCCGCCGAAAACGCGCCCGCCGCGACCGCCTCCGGAGACCCGAAGGGTCGGGAGCAAATAGCCGGGGGCGCAAGCCCCCGGTAGCGAGCCCCAAATGAAAACGAGCCCCGCAGGGGCGACAGAGCCCGCTGAACAGGCCCCCTTCGCCATGGACCGCGGAAGATCGACGGGCCCCATTGCTGCTCTGCGGAGTAGCGCTTGCTACTCCGCGAAGCGGCGTTTCCCTACGAAGCACGAGCCGCCGCGGAATCCGCCCCCCCGGGTGGCACAACTCTCCGAGTTGTGTTCTTCGGCCTGTTAGCCATCACAACTCAGAGAGTTGTGCCACCCACAGCAAGAAAGCGAATTCGAAAGCTCGGTGTTGACGGAACACCAGGCATCGATCTTCCCCTGCCGCGGCTTGCGATCGACGCCGCGCCATGCCATCGGGCCCTGCGGTTCTGTCGCCGGTGAATCGATGGGTGCCGTGGCTTGCGAAGCGAAGCGGAGCAACCACGTACCGCCGCCCCCGCGTGGTTGCTCCGTCCCTGTCGGGACTGCGCACACCACGGCACCCGATTCACCGCAGAGAACCCGGCGGCGTCCGGCCGCCACCGAAGCTCATCCCGTCGCAGCCATCTCGTCAAACCGCTCGCGGGCCTGCGCGTCGGGCGCCTGGTCCGAGGCCACCAGCAGCTTCAGGTTGGTCTGCGGGCACAGCCGAACCAGCCGCTCGAGGTGATCGGGCGGCATCGGCTGGGGCATGTGCCAGACGATGTTGACCGTTCGCCGGGCCGTCGCCCGCGTGTGGCGGCGCATCCTCACCGCGGCCTCCAGGTCCCTCAGAAAGCCCCGCAGGGCCTCGTCCACGCCGTCGCAGAGGATCACGAACGCGTACCGCCCGTACCACGCCGACTCGAAGACGAAGCGGCTGTCGAATCGCGGGTCGCCCGGCGGGCAGGCGATTTTCCCCAGCGACCAGAGCCACCGGCCGGCCGGCAGCCGCCCGAGCCGCCGCCGACCGTCCGGCCAGGGGTCTGCCGGCGCGATGCAGATGAACGACTCGCCCTTGTGCACGGCCGTCTCCAGGTACTGCCTCACCGCCTCGCCGCCGGCCGTATGGAGGTATACGCTGTGCGTCTTCGGCCAGATCGCGTCGACGGCCGGCCCGGCGATCGGGACGGGGAAGATGCTCCCGAACGTCAGGTTGAACCGCCGCAGGTACTCCACGCCGGCCAGCAGCAGCGCCACCACCAGCGTCAGCCGAACCGCGAACCGGTTGATCCGGTCGAGCTGGTTGACCAGCACGTAGTCGGCGCCCGAGACGAGCTTCACCCTCGGGCCGTCCGCCTGCCCCGCCTCGTCGGCCGCGTCGACGACGGCGGTAAGAATCTCGCCCTTGACGGCCTTGTTCGGGTCGCGCTGCTTCTTGCCGCCCTTGCGGTAGTCGTACTCGCCCTTGGCGGCGGCAGCCGAGTCCTTGCCGTCCGCCGGCCGCGTCGCCGCCTGCGTCGCGGCCGCCTTGCCGTCGGCGCCGGCGAAGTGCACGTCGTTGCCGTCTTCGGCCCGGAGCTGCTCGGCTTGGGCCTGGCGGGCCTTCCGCTGGCCCTCGCGGGCGGCCGCCAGCTCGGCGGAGCGGTCCTCCTCGAACAGCAGGACGTTGTCGGAGTTCCACATCCCCAGCCCGAAGGCCACCAGCGACAGGATCAACGCGGTGAAGGCGGCGGGCATCTGCCTCTTCCAGAGCGCCCACGCCGCCACGACGCCCAACGCCGTGAAGACCGCCACCCACAACAGGAACATGACGAACTGCCCGAACTCGGGGATCGAGAGGACATAGACGGCCGCCAGGCCCGCCAGCAGCGACGCGCCGAGGCAGGCGGGCATGCCCCTGGTGCGGAAGGCGAAGGCCGCCATGACCGCCCAGACCGCCAGCCAGGCGGCGATGCTCCCGACGCCCACCGGGCCGAACAGCTCCCACAGCTTCCCCGCCGCGCCGAAAAGCCCGCCGCCCCCGACGGCCGGGGGCGACCCGGCCGGACGCGTCGACGGCGCGGAGGCCGGCTGCGTCGGTTGCGTCGTCGGGCGGCTCGCCGGCGGTGGGGGGGGCTTCGCTGCCGTCGCCGGCCCGGCCGGCTCGCCGCGCAGGTCCCTCAGCGCGTCGGCCGGCGAGGGCGCGTCCTGCGCCCACGCCGCCGAGGCCGTTGCCAGCACGGCGAGGCATGCAACCGCCAATGTTCGTTTCCGGCTCACAGACTGGTTTCCCGTCGCCCGTTCGGGGCTCCGGCGGCCGTGCCGGCCGCCGCTAAACCGGGCGCCACGCGTGCGCCGTGCGCTCAGCATTCGACATTCAGCATTCAGCATTCCGCCGCTCCCGCGGCGGCTACATCCTCCGATACTTCCGCGTCATCTGGAGGTACTTGGTGATCGAGTAGTAGAGGATGTTGATTCCCATCTGGTAGGCCTTGTCGGCCAGCTCGGCGTCCATGCCGGAATGCCCGACCTTCCAGGCGTCGTTGACGTCGCCGGGGTGGTAGAAGACGACCCACCGCCCCTTGTGCTTGACGCCGAGGGCGCGGAAGCCCCCGTGGTGCCACAGCGGCGGGGCGCCGTTGGCGAAGCTGTAGGGCATCTGGAAGATCTCGTCGTCGTCGGCGATGTCGATCAGCCGCTTGTCCGGGAAGACGCTCTTGATGAACCCGCGGAAACTGTGGTCCCACCGCCGGCTGCCGCAGTCGGCGAACAGCATCCCGCCGCTCAGCAGGTACTCCCGCAGGATCTTGCGATCCGTCCGCGAGGCGTAGATCGTCTCCGAGCCGGTCATGTAGACGAACGGCGGGGCGAAGCCCGGCGGGTACTTCCGCAGCGAGCCGACCGGGTGCGACTCGCTCTTCCTCGCCACGGGGAAGGGCACCTCCTTCTTGAGGAACGCGAGGAAGTTGATGTCGGCCCGGCTGCGCCCGTCCATGCCGTCGTCCCAGTCCCGGCCACGATACTCCAGGCGGATGAAGCGGATCTTCCCGCCCGGCACGCCGTCGGGCCAGCCGCCCTTCGTCCCGTCACCGGCGCCCATCTGCCCGTGCACTGCGTTGCGGTCGGCCACGGGAGTCATCTGCGTCTGCTCGTCGACTTCCCTTGCGATCTTCGACTCGTTCAGGTCCGGGATGTCCCAGATGATCGCGCGGTGCAGGCTCAGCAGGTACTTCTTGCGCTTCTTCTTCTTCCGCTTGACGACGCGCATCACCCGCGTCACACGGGGCCGGCCCCGGCCGTAGGGCACGAGGTAGGGCTCGACGCAGCCGCGAAGGGCCCAGAGAAACGGCAGGGCGACGATGACGAACCAGTGCACCGCCGCGCTGCTCAGCCAACTCCGGCGGTAGGACGGGTCGCGCCCGCCGGAGCGGATGGACTCGACGATCTCGTCGCCGGCCGCCGGGCCCGTCCGGGCGGGGCGCGGCGCGAACAGGTCGATCGTCCGCCGCCGCCAGCTCAGCACGAGCATCCCCGCCGCCAGCAGGATCGCCAGCAGGTCCCAGCGGAACTGCGACCAGAACAGCAGGAAGCTCCGCATGGCCGCGTCGTCCGCGTCGGGGAAGGCCGTCTTGTAGGCCTCGCCGACGGCCCCCGCGGCCGCGAAGGCGGCAAACGTGCGGAACAGGGCCACGAAGACGACGGTGAACCACGCGGCCCGGACGGCGGCCAGCGACCATGGGCGGCGGAACAGCAGCCCCACGATGCTGACCATCGCCCACAGCCCGCCGCAGACGGTCAGGACGGCCAACAGGGCACGGGCCTCCGGACCGGCGACGAAGATCGCCGGCAGCCGCCCGTCGAGCAGCTCGCCCGCCACCGCCTCGAGGCCTCCCTGCCCGACGTGGAACAGCAGCTCCGCCGCCCTCGCCCGAGCGAGCAGAACAGACCGCAGCGCCCCCGCCGCCAGCAGCGCCAGCGGCACGCACAGGAGGGTCGGTATCGGGCTTGGCTTCCTGAACAACCGCATCAGCTATCGATGGTCAACCTTCCCGCCCGGCGGCCGAGAAGGGGGACAGGCACCTTCGCTTCGCTGCGGAGCCAGTCCTCTTTCTCTTGGCATCCGGCCTCCAGGCAGTGAATCCGCAATTCACAATCCGCAATCCGAAATCCGCAATCCGCAATCGTCAGCGTCCTTCCGTTTCGTCGATGGAGATCCCGCCTCGGGGGGTGGGGGGCAGGTCGTTGGGCTCGGGCAGGTCGGTCAGCTCCTTCGGCACCCTTCGCCCTGCCGGCCGGCTCTCGACAGGAGTCGCGGCGGCCTTGGCGGCCTTTCCCGCAGGCGCCGTCGCGGCGGGGGCCGTCGCCGTCCCCGCCTTCCGCTTCGCCTCGGCGCGGCCGCGCCGGGCGGCCTGCTCCTTGCGGATCTGCTCCTGCCGCTCCGCCCAGGCCGGGTCGATCATCCCGTGAATGTAGTCCACCGACGTCCCGCCGATCAGCACCACGTGCAGGGCGAACGCCGCGATCACGCACACGAGGATGCCCGACCTGCGGAACCGCGTCATCAGCCGGTCGGGCGAAAGCTCCTGGATGTTCTTCTGCGATGTCTCTGCCATGCTGCTGCTCCTGGCCGGGGCCCGCGATCGGGCGCCGCGGCCGATACCGTCTACCTGCCGGGCTGGCCGCTGTCGGTCCCCACGGCCCCGATGATCCCGCCCCCCTTGGCGATGGCCTCGAGGATCGGCTCGAAGACCTCCTTCTTCACCGACTGGTCACACTCGAAGATGACGATCCGCTTCTCGCTGGGCGCGTTGGGGTCCAGCCGCGCCAGCCGCCGGGAGACCTCCGCCTCGACCTGCCCGGGCCCGAAGACCTCCCGCGTGTCCACGTGGATGACCTCGTTGGCGTCGACGCCGACGTAGATGTTGGGCTTGGGCAGCTCGCCGAGGCCCGGCGCGCGCGGCGGGGTGACCGTCACGCCGACCTTCTTCGTGCTGCAGATGATGAAGAAGATGATCAGCAGGAACGCGATGTCGCCCATGCTGGTCGTCGGGATGGTGATCTTGGGCCTTCGCCTCCGCCGCGAGCGCCTCATCTGCTGCCTCCCGCGTCGGTGACGATGCCGGGCGTCCCGCCGGCGTGCTCGATCGCCGCCAGCACGTCATAGTACTGCTGCCAGCTCACCCCGCCCTTGGCCTCGAACTGCACGACCCGGTCGTTCGGGTCCCTTGCCGGAAGCTCGAGGCGGACCAGCTCCTCGCGAAGCTGCCGGACCGACACCTCCTGCCGCCCCCACAGGATGCCGTCGACGTGCAGGGTGATGGCCTTCTGCTCGGCCTTCGCCTGCCGGGCCTTCTGCCCGGCGGGCATGTCCGTCCGCAGCCCGGCGACCTGGTGCAGGCTGGTGGCGAGGATGAAGTAGATGATCAGCAGGAACGCGATGTCCGAGAAGCTCGTCAGGTCGGGGAACCCCGCCAATCGCCTTTTCCGCCTTCGCCGCGCCATCGCTTACTCGCCTCGGGGTCCGCCGCTACGGCGCAGCCAGCGCCACAGCCGGATTGAGAAGCAGGGATGAACACTGATGAACGCAGATGGAGTGGTTGGCGCGTGGCAGGGGGCGCCTCCGGGGGGCCAGCCCCCCGGCCCCCGCGAGGTTTTCAAGGCATATCTCAGGTGTCCGATGGCACAGGATACCTGCAATGCCCGGGGGCCGTGCCGTTTGGCATCAAAGCCCAGAACCTCAGGGCCTGGGGCGGAGCCGCGGGAGAGCCCACTCGTGACGGACATCGAGCCGCGGGCCCCCGGCGCCATCGGACACCGGAGCCATGCCTTGGAAAACCCCGCGGCGCAGCCGCGTCTTCCTTTGAGGCCCCGCTCGGAACCGACCGACATGCTCCCCGGGAGAGCCCCGGGCCTCTTGCCTGATCTGCGTCTATCCGCGTTCATCCCTGCCCGTCTTTCTGCACGCTGGAGGCAACCTGCCCTGTCGTGTTCGTGGCGTCACTGGCCCACCTCGACCCGCGTCGCGATGAAGTCCAGCAGCTCGCTGGTGGACTCCTCGATCTCCAGGTCGATCCGGTCGGCCATCGAGGTGAAGATGTTGAACGGGATGATGGCGATCAGGGCGATGATCAGCCCCGTCGCCGTGGTGATCAGCGCCTCGGCGATCCCGTTGGCGACGGTGGCCTGGTCGCCGCCTTGAAGGGCGCCGAACGAGGCGATCATGCCCGTTACCGTCCCCGCCATGCCCAGCAGCGGCGCCGCGTTGCCGATCGTCGACAGGACGGCGAGGCGCTTCTCCACCGCGCTCATCGCGTGCAGGGCGTAGTCGTCCATCGCCTTTTCCATGATGTTCGTGATCGCCTCCGACGTCGCGCCCAGCGCCCGGTGCTTGGCGTAGGACTGGAGGCCCGTCAGCAGGACGGCCGAGACGGGCCCGGGCGTGTTCGCGCACAGCACGGCCGCGTCGGGCAGCCGGTCCTGCTCGAGCAGCGAGAGGACGTTGGCCCGCAGGGCGCGGGTGTCGATCTTTCGATTGGCCAGGAAGGCCATCGCCCGATCGAACAGCACCGCGAAGGCCAGCGTGCTGCAGACCATCAGCGGGATCATGAACCATTTGCCTTGAACGAGGATCTCGAGCATCTGTCTTCTCTTTCGCTGGGTTGTTCCTCTGACCCGCTCGGGGGCGTCTTCCGGCGGGGCGGGTTCATTGCGGGGGCTCGCGCCTCCTCGAGGCCTGTGCCGCCCCTCCGGGGCTCCTTCTATCTAATGTCGGCTTCCGGGGGCTCACGCCC
>Ga0180438_10010439_pt1 | contig 11390 bp, 11 predicted proteins | sample SS_ome_12_FD_132455 | JGI IMG/M metagenome (GOLD analysis project Ga0180438, IMG submission 132455) | Hypersaline lake sediment archaeal communities from the Salton Sea, California, USA - SS_3_D_2 metaG | ecosystem: Environmental > Aquatic > Non-marine Saline and Alkaline > Hypersaline >...
AAACAATCAAAGTTTGCGATGACAAAATTGCGAACAATACTTGACATGACCCTGCACTGCTGTTTATTATTTATATTTACTTACGTATTAGTAATTTCTATTCACTTGGATTTATTACATTTTGGGGTAGTTTAGTTTATTGTCTATAGTTAACCCATTCATCTTTGAGAATTGCATAAACTGAATCATCTACCCATTCACCATTCATAAAGATACTCTCTTTAAAATGTGCTTCTTTCCTAAAACCTAATCGCTCCACCAATTTTATCGATTTTATATTTCTCGGATCAATTGAGGTAACTATTCTACGCTTATTTAACTCATCGAAAAGGTAGTTTATTATTTCTTTCACAGCCTCTGTTGCATATCCTTTCCCGTGTTGTTTTTTATTTAATGTATAGCCTATTTCAACTTGTTTCTTATCCGAATCTAAGAAATGAATTCCTATGTCTCCAATCAATTCGCCATCTTTTTTTCTGATTATTACTAATTGATACCAAGTGTCAACTACGTCTATTGTTGATGTAACTTTTTTTTCTATAAAATCATAAACGTCATTGATTGTATTCGGGATCCACCCTTGATATTTATTTGTGACTAAATCCGATCGATATTTAAAAACTGCTTCTGCGTCATCCAAACTTATTGGACGTAATAATAATCTTGCTGTTTCAATTTCCAAATTTTTTATCAAATCGTAAGATATCCTATACTATGTTACCCGACTGGTGTATAAGATTTTTGACTCTATTTTTGTTGTACATATAACGACCTATATTAAGCTGCCAGCGATATGACAATACCAAACTTAGCACTTAAAATAAATATCCAATGATCCTTTAAAATACAAAAAACCGCACAGAATAGCAGGTCAGCTCGAATAAATGGTTAGGCAAATATTTCTTCCCTAAAGTTACCTAACATATGCCAACTTATTAAAATCAATGGGGCGTTAAGCTACAGTAGCCAGTTGGTTTATTACTCCGCTTTTAGTGATGCGTCGTAGTTCCAGCACTCTATATAGATTTTCCAGGAACCATCCGTTTGCTTCTTAAAGATGTCCAACTCTTTGCCAGCCCTCGTAGTTGTCTCCCCGCCCTCCTTGAGCGTCATGGAATACTGGAAACTGGAGCTAGCAAATGCCCAGTCACCGTGTGCCTCAACTTTATCCACAGTGTAGGAGAGCGCCACGTTGAACATATCGAACACTCCCTCTATCGTTGGCCGTAACTCCTCTTTCCCGTAGTAAGAGGGGAACTCCGTCGCCATTACCACCGCGTCTTCAGTGAAGAGGGACAAGTAAAGTTCTGCATCTCCTGTGCTGCAGGCGAGAGTAGCCTGTTTGTATAGCTCATTGATTGCAGCAATGTCGGCAACGGTATCCTGCTTTTGGCAGCTAATAACAAAGGAAAGCAAGTTATCGCGATAGCCAAAATAATTTTTGAGAGTAACCGATTTTCTCATTTTCTCCTTTTTTAAAATAAAATTTAAAATTTTGAAAATTATATTATTATTAATAAGTTATTTATTTTTTAAACACCTAACCTTAATTGATATCCAAAAATCATGTTCCCTATATAAGGTATATGATTATGCCTCATGAAAGGAACAATATCACTTATATTTTTAGACTTTATCCTTTGTATGCCCAGGTTAAACGCACGAGATGAAAACGAAGAATATAGAATGATGTAAACATGCGTATAGTATAAAAAACAATTTAAAAAGTCAATACTAATTTAGTGCACTTGGAAAATTCGTCAGTAACAGTTTTGGTTGTCAAGGTATAATTTATAAAAGAAACACCATATCTGGAATCTGAATAACAAGTCTTCCAGATACGAACAGGCTCTCTTGCTTTCTTTATTTTTTAATGTATGACCTACTGCAACCGTCAGGAAAGAGACGACCATGAGATCCATGTACACGACTGCGGAATGGATAAGCTTGGATGAAATTCAAATTAAAGAGGAGGCTATGTAAAATAGAAAAACCTCTTAAAGTATGAGGTTTTTAATGTATGATAACCGTGGGCGATACTGGATTCGAACCGGTGACCTTGGGTATGTGAGACCGGGGACTTTAAGAATTCAATTCATATTTTTTAATAGTATAGACATCTTTATTTTAAAAAATTTTCAACATAAAAAATCCCGCTCCGATGTCTATTTACGACTTGACTTTCATCCTGATAATTCATAGAATGAGATTAGGTTTTACTCAACCTAATCAGAAGAATAAGGAGAGGGAAACCATGACTTCAGAGTCGATGGACAAAATCTTAGATAAAAATAACAAAATGAATAAAATCCTCATGGATTACAAAAAGCGAGCCCATGGATTGACAATTATAGAAAAAATAAGATATCATAAATACCGAAAATTATTCATTTCACCGGATGAATTGGGTGTTCTGGTCAACAACCTGTTTGAACTCAGCTTCCTGGATTGCGGATTCGAGTTGGACGATTTTGGACAAAAGATACCCAGTGAGCCATTCATAACAAAAAATGGAGTAAACGCTATAAAAACACATTACTTCTCATCTGGTATACACGCGAGGAAGGTATCCGTTCTGATTTTTGTATTTGGTATCGTCGCCTTCATGAGCATAGTATTCGGAATCCGCATGTATGCTTCTAACAGTCGCCTAAAAAGTGAGATCAAACAAAAAGATGCAGTGATCGATTCTTTGAAGACTGAGATCATCGAGATCGAAAAAAAAGAATAAGTCGTCGTATGAATCAGTATGAGTAAAGCCCAGATTCTTAACCAATAAAATTCGCAATAAGCAAAATGTTTGAGTCATCATGGATTTGCATATATCATCCGTTTTAATTGTCATAACCTTCTTGACATTTTGGAAAATTTTCCCAATACTATGGCGTGAACTGACCTATTGTCATATGATTATTTCATTCGTGGGAACGGATTTGAATGATCCATAAATTTATCACACACAAAAAGCTTATTTACTACGAAACTGTGTTTTCATTGTTTCATCTACAAGACCAAAGATACCAGGCTGATATAAATTGCGGCCTTAAAGATGTTTCAACCACATTCAACCCACACCGATAAAATCCGAAAACGTTTTTAAGTTAGGGACAATCTCGGGTTTGTAATAGTACTTATGCTAAAAAAGTTGCAGCCACTAAGGTAAGTTGTTGAGAGGGATAGGTAAAAAAAGACGATCGAATCATCTGTTCCTGCTCACGGCCTTACACCCCTGCATCATTAAAAGTGAGATACCTGAATTCGTAAGTGATTCTGAGATTTATTTTTCATTCAAGAAGGCGATTTGGTATTGTTAAAGATGAGTCAGTATCACTGTTCATTATGGAGGGAAAGACACATGATAAACAAAACATTGGGTTTCTTTCTGCTACTCTGGCTTTATTCATTGGCCGGAGCTGAAATCATCATTGTCACAAACACGAACGATTCCGGGCCCGGTTCGCTGCGCCAGGCCATTCTGGATGCTAATGCCACGCATGAAGAACCGGATTCCATCGTATTTCAAATTCCCCTGAACGACGCCAATTATGTCGCTGCATCGGGCGTATGGATTATCCGGCCGGAGACCGAACTGCCGACCATCACGGGAATCGGCACGTTTATCGAGGGTAGGAGCCAGTCCGATTTTATAGGGACCGATACGAATCCAGATGGGCCGGAGATCGTTTTAGACGGTTCGAAGTCTTATTCAACGAATGCCTGCGGTTTGAGAGTGAGTACGGAAGGTGCCCGCATCTGGGTCCTCAACATCCGTAGTTTTGCACTTGCCAACATCTGGTTAGATAATGAGTATAGCGATCATTGCAATGTTGCCGGCTGTTACATCGGTACGGATGAGACGGGCAGCAATGCTCCTCCGGATTCGGCCAACGGAGACGCCGGTGTTTTTATTCAAGGGGGCGACTATAATCACATCGGTCAACCCGATGACTCCTTCGGGCCGAATGTGATTTCCGGTAATAACTGGTCCGATGTGTTGATTTCGAGTACCTCTTATCACAATGTTATCGCTGGGAACATCATCGGCCTGGGCGCGGACCTAGAGGCCCGTCTCGGGACTTCATCGATTGGTGTAAGCATTCAGCAATGGGCCGACAGCAATGGCGTATATGACAATATAATCGGAGCGAACTGGTACGGAATTAAACTATGGTTAAATGCGAGTTATAATGAAATTGCCGGTAACATGATCGGAACCGACGGTACATGGAGGGATGGCTGGGCGAATAACAACGGTGGAATCTGGATTCAAAATTCTCAGTATAATTTTATTTTTGACAATGTCATCGGAAATAACGGTTATTTTGGTGTCAAAATCGAGGACACCCAGTCTGTGGGAAATCGACTGATACATAATCATATTTCCGAAAACAACGGCCCGGGGATTATCAATACGACGGGACTGATCAATGCCCCAGTCGTCACGCAGGTTACGGATTTTTCCGTGTCTGGCACGGCACCTCCGAATGCCCTCATCGAGATTTTTTCCGATCCAGAAGATGAGGGACGGACATTTTTGGGTGAGATCATGGCCGATGCATCGGGTCACTTTGCCTGGAATGGCGAGGTGATCGGACCGTATATAACCGCCACGGCCACGGACGCTTCGAATAATACGTCTGCGTTCTCTTTGCCCTACGATTTCACGGGAGTTCCCGATTCACACGGCAGCAGCTTACCCCATGCATTTGAGTTGCGTCAGAACTATCCGAACCCGTTCAATGGATCCACGAAGATCCGGTTCTCACTGCCGAAAAGGACTTATATGACGCTGCGGATTTATGATCTTCAGGGCAGGGAAATCATCACACTGGCCGAAGATACGTTTCCAGAAGGAGTGTATGTAACAATATGGTCTTCGGATGGCGTGCCAAGCGGAATGTATCTGTGTCGTTTGGAAGCAGGGGAGTATGTGGCAACCAGGAAATTTATTCTACAGAAATAAATAGGTAAGACACAGAATTTTCAGACGTTATTTCCAACTTGTCGGCACAACGGTATTCGGCCAATTTTAAATAAGCGTCAATCGTTCATGGACGACTATCATTATGAAGACGAAGACCGATTTTATTGATATACTACCAAAGTTGAACAATTGTATTTTTTACTTGACTTTAAACGAATAAGTTTTATAATGAATATATAGTAACTCGTCATAACGGACTTTTATACTACATTTTTATTACCTTCCATTTCAGGTTCAAGAAAAGAGGGCGCAAGTCACAAACCACGAATAACAAATCGATTAAAAGATAAGCCTCGGAAGCCTGAGACACACAAAACCACTCGTCTAAATTAAGCCTCATCTTTCTTCTAACTTCGAACTCTACTGCTGACACTGAATACGTCACCTATTTGCCTTACATGAGATTCGAGATACCGTGATAGATATATGTCTAATAAGGTTGGCATTTTATTTTGAAGGAGGTGATATCTCTTAATAAGATAAAATATATTCTGCATTATAATCCTACTTTGTTACTTTAATTGAGGGAGGGTCAAATCATGATTAGGAATTTTCTTTCTACGTTAATAATTATAATTATTCTAGCAAATATCCTTTCATGTAGCCGAAAAGAACCTGTAACACCAGTTATAAACCAAAGTGAAGAAATTAATGCATTATCAAAAACATCTGAGAATGTCTATATCCTTACTGCTCCAAGGTGGAAGGCAAAGCAAACGGCCGCTGTTGAGCAGGCTGGTGGTACAGTCACTTTCAGTCATGAAGAAAGTGGAATAGGCGTGGTAACGGCTAGTGCCCCGGATTTTCTCGCAATTGTTTTAAAAAATCGTGCAATCACTGGTGGTTCAATCGATATGATGATCCCGTGGCAACCACCCACCGAGTTTGTTCGCTTTGAAGAGACGGCAATTACACCTGGGGATGAAACTTTTTTCCCTCTTCAATGGAACATGCAGGCAATCAATGCACCTGCTGCATGGGCAGCCGGTTATACGGGGAATGGCGTTAGAGTTGCAATCCTGGACGGTGGCATTGACAGTAATCATCCAGATCTTGTACCTAACCTAGATATAGCTTCATCAACTTCATTTGTACCCGGTATTCCATTTAACTTGGATGTTGGGGGATTCTGGCATGGTACACATGTAGCTGGTATCGTAGCTGCCGCCGATAATGGAATGGGTGTCATCGGTGTCGCGCCGGAAGCGACGCTTATCGGTGTCAAGGTTTTACAGGGTGGTAGTGGTTACTTCAGTTGGATCATAATGGGAGTTATCTATGCAGCGACCACTGCTAACGCCGATATCATCAATATGAGCATCGGAGCTACCTTTAACAAAGATTGTCTGTTTGAGGAACCACCGGGATCCGGCAACTTCGTACGATATCCGGGAGAGTGCGCTCTGCTCGTAGCTGCACTTAATCAAGCTGTATCGTTTGCTTCAAGCCAGGGTGTTTTGGTGGTCTGTTCTGCCGGTAACAGCGGATTAAACTTCGACCACTCATATGACTATACAGTTCAACCTGCAGAGGCCAGCAATGGCATTGCCATCTCAGCAACAGGACCGGTTAATTTTGCAGGGGGTGGTACCGATTTCCGCCGTTTTGCCTCTTACAGTAATTCGGGACACTCTTTGGTTCATGTGGCAGCACCTGGTGGAGACGATACATTATATCCTTTTGGACTTTGGTATTATGACATGGTCTTAAGCACCAATGTAAATGGGTGGGCTTGGGCTGATGGTACCAGCATGGCTGCACCTGCAGCTGCCGGAGTGGCTGCGTTAATATTGGAGCGTTTTCCGAATATGTCGGTGGGTGCTTTAAAAAACAAGCTAGCAAACACAGCCGATGATGAGGGTAAAACAGGGCACGACGCTCAATATGGTCGTGGTTTTGTTAATGCTTATCGTGCATGTACAGAATAGTACGGAAAGCTCTTGGTATGAAGTGGATGGGATCATTTCGGAATAGTCTAGGAAGATTTTATTAAAATTAAAAAAGCCTCATGTTTTATGAGGCTTTTTTAATATAAGGTAGGATTGAGAGGGATTCGCGAATTATAATCAGTAAGTAATATTTCTAACGGATACGATGCTTTACCTGCTTTTAAATCATATCAATGATTTCGATCAAATGAAAAAAGGAATGTATTATTTTCGCCCATTAAAAATCATGTTAAGATTATTAAGAAGTAATATTACTCATGCGTTAAAGAAATTGAATGTAAATGAGCAGTGTGCGTAAGTTCCTTAATTTCTTAATAATTAATCTTTGGAAGAATCCGATGGATGTAACCCATTTTGGATTTAGAGTGGTTCTTCGTGATAGGTTGACTATAAACTTATACTAAAATTATCTAAGATTTTGTTATTTATAGGTTAAAACAGTTTACGTGGCGTATAAGCCTTTTATTCAACTATACATACCCAAAATTTTGACGTGTTCGTAATATTTCATTTTTTACTTGACTTTCATATTAAAGATTGTTATCATTGGTTAGAAAAGCACCCCAAGTGTAAGAGAATTCTTACACTTGTATTATCAACTTTATCACTGGTATAAAATAAATAGGGGAAGTAGAGAGGAAAATATTTCATACCAATGGTGTAACAACCTCATTACATTTACGAAAAGGTAAACCTCGAGAAATCGAGGGACACAAAGCTAAGGATCTAAATTAAGTTACGCTTTGGATCTAACGTTTTCTTTTCTACGGGAGAGGGAAAGAATTTTTACCGTAGACCAAGAGACGTGCTTACCATGATAGCCGAGCTGCCGAAAACTCATATGAGGGAGAGAGAAGTTCGGTTTTTTTATTCATTATTATTAAGTAAGATTAAGTTTTTTAATGCTTGATGAGAAAATGCTTTATTAAGTATGAAAAGTGGTATATAACATAATCTAAGAACCAAGATACATCTTGATGAAAGGAGGTGATCAGCCAAATAAAATAGCATCGTTTCATACTCGTTGACGAACGAGAGTTACATCGCAAAGGAGGTTGTCATGTTTTTGCTAAAATTATTACGTAAAGAAGAGGGCCAGACACTATCTGAATATGCCCTGATTCTCATTCTAATCGCTGTCGTAGCTATCGTTGCTGTTACACTCCTCGGAAACCAGATTACAAACGTACTCAACCAGATTGCAGCCGCTTTGTAAAACACGACTCTGACAGAACCGTTGAAGACGATTTTGTGGCCATCGTGAAATAGAACCTTGTTACCTTATTCTGAATTGGGAATAGTGAAATGTATAAATTGGACAGAGTAATCCCAAGCATTTCCCCTGAAAGGAAGACAAGGAAAAGCGAGAACGGTCAAACGTTGGGTGAATATATCTTAATCCTATTGCTTATCGCAATCACGGCCATTGTTGTACTCGGTTTATTGGGAAACAATTTGGCTGCATTATACCAACGTGTTGTCGCAGCTTTCTAGAATCGAAAAGGTCATGAGAGTCCGTAAGCCACGGTCTCTTATTTCATCCATGCTGTTCTACTTTTATCTGATAAGGATTTTCGTTGAACTTTTAGTTGAATAGGGGTATACGTTTTAAATATCGTTTCACGTGGCCACCCGTCTTCAAGGTAAAGTGACAAGATTTACATCCTTAAAAAAATTACAGGGGGACTAACAACGGAATCAATTGTTACTTAACATATATCCAGAGAGATTTATATATTAGGATTAGCCAATACTTTGAGGTCAACCATGAGGCATTTTCGAAAATTGCTACTTCGATCTCAGAAGGGCCAATCCCTTGTCGAGTTTGTTCTATTGCTTCCCGTATTTATTATTATACTCTTCGGTATTATAGAATTTGGACGATTATGGGAAACGATGAACGTACTCACCAGTGCAGCCCGCGAAGGTGCTCGTGTAGCAGCTGTGACGTCTCCTAATGTTGCACAAGCGACGGTTGCCGCACAGAATGTGTTATCTGCATCGAATGTTCAGAATGTGACGATCAGTGTGTCGGGTCCTAATGCGGCAAATGAAGTCATTGTGACGGTGAGTCACAATTACACACCCATAACGGGTTCTATTATCCCAGGGATTGGACCTTTTGCTTTGTCGCGGAGTAGTACAATGTACTGGGAAAAATAATTCTCGGGGAGACAATCATGTTTTTCAAGATGCGAGTCATTTTGCCGTTGGCCATTATAGCCAGCACGTTATCAACATTCGGGATTTATAAATTTCTGCAAGCAAAAAAAACTGAAATGGAGAAACCTAAAGAATTGACTCAAAGTGTTGTGGTTGCAACAGAAGATTTTGAAGTCGGCAGATTGCTTGCAGAATCCGATTTGAGGCTGATTGCGTGGCCGAAGGATATAATCCCTAAAGGGAGTTTTTCCGATATAAATCTTGTCCTGGGACGTGCAGTGAAGGCCGACCTTTATGAAGGTGAGGCGATTCTGGAATCCAAGCTGGCGCCTGTCGGATCGGATGGTGGATTTTCCAGTATTATACCTCCTGGGATGAGGGCATTAACAGTATCTGTGAATACGTACAGCGGTGTAAGTGGATTCATCCTGCCCAATACATATGTGGATGTATTTGTTACGGTACCATCCCCCAGCAACAAAGAGCAATCGTCGACAAAAATTATTCTAGAAAACGTCAAAGTGTTAGCCGTGGATCAGACATTCGAGAGGGAGGGAGATGATCCGGTTATTGTTCAGTCGGTAACGTTACTGGTCACTCCTGAAGAAGGTGAGAAATTGGTACTGGCCAGTACGGAGGGAAAGTTGCAGCTCGGCCTGAGAAACGCCGCGGATAAAAACTCACAACGGACACCAGGCGTACAATTGAAAGACCTTATGTCAAGCACCACCACGACACGGCCGGTTTCTCCGACTCCCCGGAGGAGGGCCACAAGACCTCCTGCACCTGAACCCAAACAAACCGTTGTTGAGGTTATTCGCTCGAATGAACGTACGGAAGTTAAATTTGATGAAGACAAGGAAAAGAAAACGAGTGATAAGAAGAATTAGATGTCGTCTCATTTACTTTTGGCATGTTCAAATAGGAGTCCCTTCTTGATGAAAGAATCCAACGCATTGATTGCATGGCAGAGAAGAGTCATCTTGTGTTTATTTTTGGTGGGAATGGTGACGTGTTATTCATCCGTGAATGGTCAGGTTACCGAATTGATTGTGAATTGTGGACATTCGGATGTACTGAACTTTCAGCGGCCAGTAAAACGCGTTGCCATCGCGAATCCCGAGATAGCCGATGCCACGGTTATTTCTCCAACCCAGATACTCGTTGTAGGAATCGCATTGGGTACGACGAGTATGATTGTATGGTCTGAGAACGACGATTATGAGAAATACAAGCTGAGAATTCAGAACGAATCTTCTAAATACCAGGTCATGCTTAAAGTCCGGTTTATGGAGGTGAAAAAGAGTGCGCTGAAAGAATTCGGCATGGATTTTCTCATCAAAGGGATTAAATCGGGGGACCAAACCATCGATGTCGGCAGTTATGGGGGCAAGGTCACTGATCCCAGCGATCCCTTAATTCTTGGAAGTGCAGTCGATATCTTTTTTCGAATCCCCACCAAAGATATTTCAAGCATTATTAAAGCGTTGCATGAAAACAATTTCTTAACAATGCTGGCTTCTCCAAATTTGAGTGCCAGTAGCGGCTCGGAAGCCAGCTTTTTGGCAGGAGGCGAATTTCCCATTCCTGTTGTTTCCGGAGCAGCGGGTATGCAAACAGTAACGATTGCATGGAAGGAATTTGGCGTTAAACTGAAATTCGTTCCCACAGTACTCGATTCAAATATTATTAATATCAAAGTAGAATCGGAAGTCAGCAACTTGGATTTCGAGAACGGTGTCGTATTAAGCGGATTTAAAATTCCAGCGTTAATCAGCCGTAGATCGGAGACCACGGTGGAATTAAAGGAAGGTCAATATCTCATCATCGGAGGACTCATGACGGATGAAACGGCCAAAACCGTTTCAAAAATTCCGATCCTGGGACATATCCCTATTTTAGGGCTGCTCTTTAGCAGTAGGCGATTCCTGGACAGTGAGAGCGAGCTGTTGATTACTCTCACACCGGAAATAATTACTCCCCTGACAAGGGATGAAGTCCCGGAATTAAAATTAATAGATAAATAGAAACGGGGGAAGGGAAAATACATGCGAAAATTGATGAGAAATGAACGGGGGAGTATTATCGTTTTCTCGGTGCTTGCTATGGTCGTTATCATGTTGTTTGCCTCGATGGCCATCGACGTGGGATGCCTGCTGACAGCCCGGAATCAGCTCCAGGCTGCTGCGGATGCGTCGGCCCTGGCAGGCGCTACGGGCCTGACGATAAGTCAGGATGTAGCCAGAAATAGGGCTGTCACCATCGCATCCAGAAACATGTGCATCAACCAACCT
>Ga0180438_10010440_pt1 | contig 11390 bp, 11 predicted proteins | sample SS_ome_12_FD_132455 | JGI IMG/M metagenome (GOLD analysis project Ga0180438, IMG submission 132455) | Hypersaline lake sediment archaeal communities from the Salton Sea, California, USA - SS_3_D_2 metaG | ecosystem: Environmental > Aquatic > Non-marine Saline and Alkaline > Hypersaline >...
GCTGGGTTGAAGGGTTGAAAACTAATAAACATCATCGTTTTGAGACTTTCGCAGCGATATTTCGAAAATATAATTAGGGGAGGCTTGGAATGATAGCCCAATTAAAATCTGAGGAAATCGCTTGTCCTCATTGTCTGGGTAAACGAATCTGCGACTGTATATCCTGCGGACATCGAGCGTGGTACATATCATTCGGGGGGAAATTGCATAAATACATCGAGTCTGGAAAATGTAATGTTTGCGGCGGGAAAGGATTTATATCGGAAACTTAGTAATCCCAGCTAAAATAAAGTTGTCCCCCTAGCTTAGCTCTGTTATTCCTGAACGATACCAATTCAGACATCCTTGAGGTCTTTTGCGTCAAAAAAACTGGCTGTGCTAAAGATAAATAAAACGTTACACGATAAAATTTATTATTTAACGCCATTTTTTTAGCCAATTCATCCAATCAAAGATTATTGAATAGATTTAGAGGTTTGACACTCAAAAATTAAATAAATATCCTAGTATCAATGTTTTTCTTTGACACGTTATGGGTACTATTCTTGGAGGTCAAGATGATCAAGCCAAAAAAAATGATTTCTCCCATTTTGGTCGTTATGTTTATTGCCGTTGGCTGCTTCGGCTTGGAAAATGGCATCAGAATTGAGGGCTCCGCTGTAGGTGAGGACCGAATGGAAATGGTGGATGTGGGTGACCATAAACTGCAGATAATGCGTAGCGGGCAAGGCAGCCCGACAGTGATTTTCGAGTCCGGTCTCGGCAGAAAAGAGATCGAAAGGTGGAGCGAAATGCTGGCGCGGATCGGTGAGATTACTTCCGTGGTATGTTATGCGAGGGCCGGACGAGCGGGTTCAGAACCCGCCAAGGGACCACGCACGCCCGTTGCCGTAACCGAGGAACTTCACACAATGCTGGAAAGGGCAGGGTACATGCCGCCGTACATATTGGTCGGGGACTCCTTTGGGGCACTTTATGTCCGTGTGTTCGCGATGAGATATCCGAAGGATGTGGCCGGGCTGGTGCTCATTGATGGCGTTCACGAACGTTCCCAGGCCGCAGCGATCATGGCGAAGATGGAGGGGGGAGAAGACGTCTTATCCCTGGAGAGGACCGGCATGGCAGATTATTTCATCTCCGGCGACCTCAGCGTTTTCGGCAAGCTGCCGGATGTGCCGATGGTCGTGATGACCTCGACCCGATCTAAATCCGAAGACTACCGGAAGGTGTGGCGCGATCTGCACTCGGAGTTATTTCAAGCGACATCGAATGGCATGCACATCGTTACTGACCGGGCCGGACACAGTATTTATATCGATGACCCGGATCTCGTCGTTTTGGCCATTGGTTGGGTGATCGATGCGGTGCGAAAAGAAACTTGAACGGCACCGATCCTGGCCTTCCTGGAGTTGAAGAAATGAAGATGAGGCTGGCGGGGTTGAAGAGCCGTTGAGTAAAACAAAGTGAAATTAATTATTTCACATCATTTTCAAAGCCAACCGTTCCTAAATGACATCTCTTATCAATCCGAGCCCTTTATATCCCAAAGCCGCTTATCCAGAAGTCTATTGCATTAGACATCTGCGGAAACAAAAAATCCTTGTTAAACTTATTTCGAACTTCAATGCTGATTGGGGGATCTGGCTATATGTGTCTAATATAATAGACGTTTTACAGTTTGGCTGATTTAAGTTGGGGAAATTTCAAAGGATAGCGACCTCATCAGTTGTGAGTCTATCTTAGCCCAGTCCCCGTGTCTTATGGTCCATGTTTGTCCCTGACCTCTGTAACGAGTTGTTGAATTCGCTTTAGACCCTCTGTCAGGTAATTCTGAGGAAGCCCGTAGCTAATTCTCATAAATTTGTCCATACCGAAATGATCGCCAGGTACAATCAAAACACTCTTTTCTTGGATTAATTTATTGGCCAATTCGGTAGAGTTTACATCCAGTTGATAGCGCACGAAAGCGATGGCTGCGGCCTGAGGTGGCACCAGCCGGAAGGTATCCTTCTGATGGTCAATCCATTGCTGCAACAGAGGGAATCCTTTGCGTATGTAATTTCGAGTACGCTGAATGATGCGAGGGCGCACACTGGCGGAAAGGGCCAATGCTGCCAGTTTATTTGAAAAAATTGAAGTACTGAGGGTGGTGTATTCGTGTCTTCTCCAAATTTTTTCGATGGTTTCTATGGGTCCGACAGCCCAGCCAACGCGAAGTCCCGGTAGCCCGTACGCTTTACTCACACTGCCTACTGCTATGACTTTATCATACCGGCCGTAAAAGGAAGGAGTCTCTTCATCTTTAATTCGCTCAGCACCCGTGTAAACTTCATCGGCCAGGATCCAGGCGCCCACTCTTTCTGCTGCATTAATGATCGCATTCATCTCTTCATGGGTAAGAATGTAGCCGGTGGGATTATTGGGATTGCAGACGGCTATCAACTTCGTTTTGGGTGTGACCGCCTGCATCAGTTCATCCAGATCAACCTGCCAGCCATTATCTTCGCAGAGATGAAAGGTGTTCATTTTCAGGCCAAAGTTTTTAGCGATTCCCCAGATTTGCATGTAGTTCGGCAGCATGATTGCCATTTCATCTCCGGGTTGGAGCAAGGTATGGAGCGAGTTATAATTGGCCTCAATAGCGCCAACGGTAACCAGGACATTACTTGAGGTGCATCCGGAATAAAGAGCAGCGATATTTTTTCTGAGTTCAGGATTACCGTTAGCGTGGGCGTAGTCTATTTCCGTTGCCAACAATGTTTCAATATACTCAGGATTATCAGTCAGCAGTTCTCTAAGCAGAAGAGGATGAACCCCGCTCTCAGATAGATTGTAATCCACTTCCTTTTCATTCTGTGATGCCATCACTTCATGTTCAAAGGGTTGAAATTCAGCCATTTTATTGAGTCTCCTTAAGCACATTTTTTGAATATTTTCTTGGAACAAATCATATTTTAAACCATGGGCTGGCATTTATTTGTATCAACCCAAATCCCTTACGATTTTCTCCTTTTTCCACTCGCTTATCATCTGACATTAGATTATCACACCTGGAACGCCGAGATCAAAGACTCAAAAATCATCACGCTATCTCTGAGACCTCCTGGCGTTTGGCATAGAGGGAGGGACAGAATCCGCCTTTCTTGCAGGAAAACAAACGGGGATCGGGTCACCCTTGTGGATTTTTGTGTGTAATCGTGAATGTTTAACCATCCAAGCGATAGCAATTAGCTGCTCGAATCGTGTCGAGTAAAAGAAAAAATCTGTTGACAATAGTTTGATGTCCAACTATATTGTCAGTATGAAAAGGGACCATGTTGTTCAATTGATTTCCGGCATCAGGGGAAAAGCGTACAAGTTTATAGCTGAAGAACTCCGCGCGAACCAGATTCATGGAATCGTTCCTTCACATGGAGGCATTCTGGATGCGCTTTTTAAGGAAGGAAAACTGTCCATGAAATCTTTAGCTGAGAAAATTGAAAGGGATAAATCGACGGTTACTTCCCTTGTTCAAAAATTGATCAAAATGGGGTATGTGAAAAAGATCAAGGAGGGAAGCGATATGCGAGTGAATTATATCGTCCTTACAAGAAAAGGCAGGGATCTGGAACCGGTTTTCGAAGATATTTCCAAAAAGCTGATCGAGCGTTTTTATAAAGGTTTAAACCGAGAAGAAAAAAATACCGTTGTCAGTGTTTTAGAACGAATAGACAAAAACTGGTAAAAAAAATTTGAAGATTTAGTTGGATGTCCAACTAATTATCTGGCTTATGATGAAATGATTTTTTAGAAACCAGGGAGAGTTGAAATGGAAATATCCGTATGGAGCGCATTCGTGGGATTGTCTTTTATCTACTGTTTGGTACCCGGACCTTCCGTGTGTTTTACTGTCGCCCATAGCATACAACATGGGATCAGCAGAACGAACGTCACGATTATCGGCCAGATAACGGGCAACACGGTCTACATCATGCTCGTATGCTTTGGTCTGGGAAGGCTGATGGAGAATTCGATCGAAATATTTTATGCCGTGAAATATATCGGAGCCGCATACATTGTTTATTTGGGGATAAGGCAAATATTCTCCCGGGGATTCGACCTTGAATATGATGCTGATTTCAGACAGAAGAGCATGATCAGGAGCTTCTTTGATGGGTTTGTCATTTGTGGCACCAATCCCAAGACATTCTTCTATTATGCCTCTTTTTTGCCACAGTTCATCATTCCTCACTACGACAGACAGATTCAACTGATCGCCTTGGGAGTTGGGAGCATGGCTATCGCTTTCATCTCATTAGCGCTGTATAATATCGCAGGTAAAAAGGCGAAGGATTTTTTGCTTGGAAAAAAATATTTTCATCACTGTCATTTTGTCATCGGTTCGCTGTTCATTCTCGCCGGATTTTTTCTTGGATTTTTATGAGCCCATGCCTTCGTGAAGTCCCAGAAAGGTTTTGCGCAACGTCGATCCCCGTCCCATCTTGCGGCACAGGAGACATTTGTTTTAAAGGACTTCTTTACTCTAAAGATATGTCTTTTTCTATCAGTCCTCGAGAAGTGTAAAGCTTGGGCAACTGCAGGCAATGTTAATTATTGACCGTATCATTTCCGATATGTTATTCTCAATCTTTAAAATTAGGTGGGAGATAATGATGGGGAAATGAAAAAAATGTGAAAAAAAAGACCATGAAACAGGATATAAAAACGAAGAGATGGTCAATTCGGCTGTTCCTTTTCATAATGATTCTTATAGCTGGAAACACTTGTACCCGGAACAAACCAGAGCGCGTATCGATTTTTTCGGAAAAAGAGATTTCTCTTATAGAAAGGGTGGAGGAAAACAGGTTCCGTACTTCTTTTTCCTCCTCGATAAAAACGGACTCCTTACTTATCGATGGCCAACAGAGAAAAGTCTTTTTACAGCATCCAAAATCTACGATAACCTTCCCTGAGATTGCTGTTAATCCCGGTGCAAAACTCCGGTTCGGGATCGCTCTAGGTCCGAATTCTCATGACAAACCGAAAGATGGCGTGGAAATATCGTTAGTGCTCACATTTGGAGGAGAAGAACACAGCCTCTTTATGCAGCATATCGATACCGAATCCGAGCAGGAAGGTCGTAAGTGGCATGATTATGAAATCAGTTTGGACGAATATTCTGGCCGGGTTTGCAGCTTGATCTTTCGGACCGATTCCGGCTCTGGAGGGGAAAATACCGATAATTGGATCCTGTGGAGTTCTCCGGTTCTGATATCCGAAGGACGTTCGCTTACCCTCAGTTCCCCAAAAGCGACGAATGTCATTTTAATTACCGCTGATACACTCCGGGCGGACTACCTGAGCTGTTATGGAAAATCAGATATCCAGACTCCCTATCTCGATAAGATGGCCGAAGCAGGCACGCTGTTTGAAAACCATTATGCCCAATGCAACTCAACCTTGCCTTCTCATGTCTCGATTCTTTCCTCGCTTTATCTCAAGGATCATGGTGTTTACGATAATTCCACTTCCATCCCTTCCTCCATTCTCACCTTACCGGCACTTCTGAGATTATCCGGATTCCAGACGGCCGCCTTTGTGAGCGTTGCCCACCTCAATCCTGAGATATCGGGGTTGGGAGGAGGCTTTGACCATTTTTCCCTTTCCCCGTCGGTCAATATCGATAAACTGAAGAGAAATCAACGTGTTGCCGGAGAAACGAATAAAGACGTTTTCCGATGGCTGGACAATAACAGGGATTTTCGATTTTTTCTCTGGATTCATTATTTCGATCCGCACACTCCTTATATGCCCCCTTCTCCCTACGACGACCTTTATTATGAGGGAAATCCGAGGGATCCGGCCAACAAGAGCATGCAGCCGCTGATACAAAAGCGGCTGGAACATCTTGCATGGCTGGAAGAGAAAATCGATCGTCTTAAGAGCGGATACCTGGATGAAGACTTTCTGGACAGCTTCCAAACCTCGTTGAAGTTCCGCTGGGGAGTTCTAGACGTAATGAAAAAGGACCCCCAGAACCTGCAAAGAGGAGTGAAACTGGCTGAAAAAATCGACTGGGCGTCGCGCCATGTCGACCGATTCTTAGAAGAAAAGTCCTTAGCTCCGGAATTTCAGAACTGGCTTATCCATTTTGCAGAAGCCTTGAAAGTCGACAAAGAGCAATTGCAAAGATCTGCCCAACAATGGCTAATGGGGATCACGGATTACGACTTTGTCATCAGCCAGTATATGGGTGAAATCAGCTATCTGGACGCCCAAATAGGCGAATTGATTCAAAGGCTGGAAGACTTCGATCTTAAGGATAACACGCTTTTGGTCTTTACGGCCGACCATGGGGAATCCATGGGAGAAAATGATATTTTTTTCGCCCATAGGGGGCTCTATTCACCTGTTATCCATGTCCCTTTGATCCTGAGTGGACCAGGAGTCAAGAAAAGCGCACGTATTTCGACACAGACGGAAAGCGTAGATATTTTCCCTACCATCCTGGACATAATCGACCTTCCGGCCCTTTCTTTCCTAAGAGGAAAAAGCCTTGGGAAGTTGGTCAGGAAAGGGAGGAGCCGGTCTTCCCATAGAGAGGTTAGCTTTAGCGAGCATACCCATGGATATCAAGTCTCTGCCCGAAATAAAGATTTCACCTATATCGAGACGCTCGCCAGTTCCGAGCTTTTTAATCTCCTGAGAGAGAATGCCCCCATCACAAAGGGAGATATTCAGCTGTTTCAAGCTCATGATCAACTGGAGAGAAATAATATTGCACAGGAACAGCCCAATGTGGTCAGGACATTCAACCGTTTATTGCATGATTGGCTTAAGGAAAAAAAGACACGCTTAGAAAAAAACACCAAAGAGATAGACCCGGAGACGCTTGAGATGCTTAAGGCCCTGGGGTATATCCGTTAGATCTGGAAGTTGATCTTCTCTTCAACCAATATTGAAATAAGATAAAGAATTTCGGCTGGCTATTTGACAAATCCGTCTTCATATACTATATTTAGCACTACCGAACGTAGTAAATTATCTAATATCCATATCCAACCAGCAGAAGAGGGGTTGATGACCCTCATTTGCCTTAGAGAGATACGTATACACAATCATTAAAATCCTGGCAAAATTTCCACGTTGGAATGCAGTGTCTTTTTTGATCGTTCCCTTACTTTTATGCTAGAATCTGCAGCAGTGAAAGATTCTTGTGAACTTTTTCAGGGGGAACACAATGCGAAAGATGTTCTGTTTGCTTGTCATTATTTTTCTGACTGGCTGGATTTGTGAGGCTTGGCCCCAGCTTACGCTGGAACAGGTGGCAGAACGGCCCAAATGGGAAGAATTCCTCCGGACTGCTGATGTCGTTGGGTACGAACAGCCAATAGATCCTCGTTATGCCGTCACGAATCCTTGGAGGCTGACCCTGAAAAAAGGTGAAGTCACGGCGCATGCTTGGTGGAAAAACGTCGAAGGAAGGGTCAAAGGCTATCTCGACAGCTGGAAATGGGAAATCGCCGCTTACCAGCTGGATAAATATCTCGGATTGAATATGATTCCCCCCTACGTCATGAAGCGGTTTCGTGAGAACAGAGGGTGTTGTTCGCTGGATTATGGGAATACCATAACCTTAAGGGAAAAAGAAGCGCGGGATCTTAAGCCATCGTCAGGAGCTCAGGTTGCTTCTTTAACGTTGGCGACGTACATGCAGCGCGCGTTCGATAATTTGATCGCGAACTCCGATAGAAACATGGGCGATGTTTTGTACACATCGGATTGGAGGATGCTCCTGATAGATCACTCACGAGCTTTCTACACGTCGAAAAAATACACAAGGAAACTGCTCTTCGATGAAAATACCAGGCCGACACCAAAGCCAATGAAAAAACTCCCACGAGCCTTTGTGGAAAAGCTGAAGTCTCTCAGTTATGACGTCATCAAAGAAGTGGCCGGGGAATATTTGACGGATAGAGAAATCGAGGCCGTTCTCACCAGGAGAGACTTGATCATCGATTGGCTGGATAAACGAATCGAAAAGCATGGAGAAGCTGCCGTTTTATATTAGGAAAAACTCAGTCCCCGAATTGCCTTTCCTCAAATTGCCAAAATTTGGAAAATTTCTGGATTAGATGAACTTCACCCCGGTTAAGAAGCCTTTCTCTGTTTGGCTCTGCCATACGACTTTGACAAAGGATCTAACGGATTTGGAAGCTTCTTCTGGGTTCTCGAATTTCACTTCGAGAATTGTCCCGGGCACGAGATCGTTATTCAACAGCAGGCACAGCCCGCCTTCGCTGATGTTTTGAGTTATCCCCGTGTCCCCGGAAGGCGTCAATATTTTGTAGCTGACTGATGTAATGATCGCCTTTCGCATGTGCTTCCGTTTTTGTTCGAGATTTGGGTCGGTTGGATTCTTGCTCATGAAAATCCCCCTCTTTTTTTATCGGATTCGACTAAATTCTATCAATTTCCGCAAGAAAATAAAAGTATAATTCAGAAATTTAGTGATTGAGTATCCTGTCCCCGAATAATAAAATAAAACAATGCGGTATAAAGAATTCGGAAAGACAGGAAAAAAAGTATCTGTGTTGGGATTCGGGGGGATGCGGTTCGACCCGGAGGATGAGGAGATGTCTATTCGGGCTGTCCAAAGGGCTGCGGAATTGGGAATCAACTATTTCGACACGGCCCCTGGGTATTGTGAAGATACCTCCGAGAGGTTTATCGGGAAAGCCCTTTCTGCTCTCCCTAAGGAAAGACAAGAGGAGCTATATATTTCGACAAAATCACACATCGCATCCGATCCCAAAGCGGATGACGTGAGGAGGCGCCTAGAAAACCAGCTCAAGATCTTCCACCACGATAAGATCGATTTTTATAACATGTGGTGCATCCTGGATCTGGAGCAGTTCCACAGGATAATGGCGCCCGGCGGGCCTTATGAAGGGGCTCTTAAAGCCAGGGATGAGGGGCTGATCGGTCACATCTGCGGCACGACCCATGCTTCAGGGGAAGAAATTGCTGAAATCGTCAAAACCGGCGTTTTCGAAGGTATCACATTGGGATACAACATCCTGAATCATGAATTTCGGAAGCCAGGGATGAGGGCCGCCGCAGAGGTGGGGTGCGCTGTGGTGACCATGAACCCTCTGGGAGGAGGGATGCTGACAAGAGATGAGGAAATGTTGAGCGTCCTCAAGGAAGACGAGGCCGACTCCTTTATCGCGGCTGCCCTGCGGTTCAATTTTTCTCACCCCGAGATCACTGTGGTTCTTGCAGGCATGAAAAGTGAGGCCGAAGTGGAATTCAATGTCGCGGTAGCGGAATCGATAAGAAAACCCGATCCTGAGGTTATCGAGCGCATGATCCAAAAATTTGAATCCCTCGGCGAATCCTTTTGCACCGGATGCAAATATTGTCTCGAACACTGCCCGGAAGAGATCCAGATCCATCTGTATGCAGGATTGTGGGACAGGGTGCGGATGAAACTGCCGGAGGATGCCCACCGGGTCTACAAAGTATACCTGGCTGGAGAAGACCACTGGCTCAAGGGGAAACGGGCCTCTGACTGCACTCAGTGCGGCGAGTGCGAGCAGGCCTGCACGCAAAAACTCCCGATCCGGGAATATATGAAAAACATTGCCGAGTTCCTTGGCGAAGAATAGTCAGTCTGCCTGAAAGCTGATTTATGATCGGGCTGGGTGGTGGCAAGTCCGTTGGAGAAGGATGGGGCATCCTCTCTCAGGGATTTGTCAGAAGGTTTCAAGATGTCTGAAGAACCGACCCAGGCTTCTGCACATGATGCTGGAACCTGTCGAAGTTTTAGGGGCGGAGTTTCCGCAGATCGATCCGTCTGTTCGAATGGCTGTTCATCCAGAAAAAGGGCAGGTAGGTTTTTGTTTGTAATTTCCTGCCTTTTTTTATATTTTAGGTTCTGGATTTTTAATACGATGTCTTTTTTTCGTAATAGCAACAAGGAGGTTTCCATGACGATCAAAAAAGCTGCATCTTTGCCGCGATTTCTGATGCTTTTTTTGCTGGTGCCTTTGGCATTCTTTTTTGTTCAAGATAGGATCTTTGCACAGGAGATCGATCCTGAGGTTTTCAAAAGTCTCAGGTACCGGCATATCGGGCCTGTGGGGAACCGCGTGACCTCCGTAGTAGGAATACCGGGAGACCCCCATGTGTATTATGCCGGGGCGGCCTCAGGGGGGATATGGAAGACTGAGGATGGAGGTATCCGCTGGCGGCCTATTTTCGACAAGGAGGAAGTTCAGTCCATCGGTGCGCTGGCTGTGGCGCCTTCCGACTATAACGTCATCTGGGCCGGAACAGGGGAGGCCTTCATCCGGAGCAACATTTCCATTGGCGCCGGCATTTATAAATCCACGGATGGCGGCAAAAACTGGAAATGCGCGGGACTGGAAAAAACCGGCCGCATCGGAAGGGTCATTGTCGATCCAAAAAATCCGGATATCGTATTTGCGGCGGCCCTGGGGCACAGCTATGGTCCGCAGGAGGACCGGGGTGTTTTCCGCACGATAGACGGTGGCGAGACATGGGAAAGGGTTCTTTTCGTGGATGAAAACACCGGCTGCGGGGACATGGTTATGGATCCCAATAATTCCATGATCTTGTTCGCCGGGATGTGGCAGCTGGAGATCCTTACGTGGGGCAGGGAAAGCGGCGGTCCGGGGAGCGGCCTGTACAAATCTGCCGATGGGGGGACGACCTGGAATAAACTCGAAGGCAATGGATTGCCCAAAGGGCCGCTCGGCAAGATTGCCCTGGCGATCTCCCCCAGCGATTCCAGCCGCGTTTATGCTCTGATCGAAACCGGGGACGGCGTGCCTTGGAAAGGACAGGAAACTGCGACCGGAGTGCTCTGGCGTTCCGATGATGGCGGAGATTCCTGGAAGCTGATGAGTCACGACCACAACCTGACCCAACGCCCCCATTATTATTCACGGTGTGCCGTTTCACCCGATGACCCCGATGAGGTTTTCTTTTGTGCGGTGCGTTTCCAGAAAACGAAAAATGGGGGGGAATCTTTCCAGGGAGTGGCCATGGTCGGTGGGGACAACCACGATATCTGGATCGACCCGACCAACGCCGAACGGATGACCGTCGGGAATGACCAGTACATCTCGATATCGACGAACAGGGGAAAGAGCTGGCGGGGCCATGGGCTGCCGATCGCCCAGATGTATCATGTGGCTGTGGATAACCAGATCCCCTATTACGTGTACGGGAACAGGCAGGATGGGCCATCCGCCCGGGGACCGAGCAACAGCCTGTACGGATTCGGCGGCATCCCGCTGGGGGAATGGCATTCTGTCGGCGGGGCGGAGAGCGGCTTTGCTATCCCTGATCCGGTGGACAATCACATTATCTGGTCGGGAAAC
>Ga0180438_10010441_pt1 | contig 11390 bp, 10 predicted proteins | sample SS_ome_12_FD_132455 | JGI IMG/M metagenome (GOLD analysis project Ga0180438, IMG submission 132455) | Hypersaline lake sediment archaeal communities from the Salton Sea, California, USA - SS_3_D_2 metaG | ecosystem: Environmental > Aquatic > Non-marine Saline and Alkaline > Hypersaline >...
ATTTTGGTGAAAGCCGCTTTGTCAATGACGGCGGTCATGAAGTTGGTGAAGTCCTCCGGATCTCCCATCTTCACGGTCTTGAGCTCGCTGATCATGAAATCCTTGAGGTTGCCCCAGATGCCTTTTGGGATGTAGGCGCGGGAGGCAGCCGAGCACTTCTGGCCCTGGTACTCGTAAGCCCCGCGAATCAATGCTACCCCCAGGGCCTGGATGTGAGCACTTCTGTGGACGACAACGAAATCCTTCCCGCCTGTTTCCCCGACAATGCGCGGATAGGACCGATAGTTTCTGATATTCCGGCCCACCGTTTCCCAGATGGTTTGAAGCGTGTCTGTGCTCCCCGTGAAATGGATCCCGGCCAGGTGGCGAGACGCCATGACGGCAGGACCGACCGCCGCACCAGGACCGGGAATGAAGTTGATGACCCCGTCAGGGAGACCCGCCTCCTGAAAGAGCTTCATCGTGTGATAGGCTGAGTAAACGGCATTGGAGGCCGGTTTCCACAGGGAGACATTGCCCACAATGGCGGGTGCGGAAGGGAGATTACCGGCGATGGAGATGAAGTTGAAGGGTGTGGCGGCAAAGACAAAGCCCTCCAATGGCCGATAGTCCATCCGGTTCCAGATTCCCGTCGGGGAGTAGGGTGGCTGCTGCTCAAAGATCTCCATGGCATAGTATGAATTGAAGCGCAGAAAGTCGATAAATTCACAGGCCGCATCGATTTCGGCCTGATAAGCGGTTTTGCTCTGGCCCAGCACGCTGGAACCGTTCACCACCGACCGCCACGGTCCGGCGAGAAGATGGCTGGCCTTCAGGAAAACGGAAACCCGGTCGTGCCAATCCATGGCTGCCCACTGTCTGCGCGCCTCCAGGGCCGCCTCGATGGCCATCTGGACCTCTTTTTCTCCTGCCTGATGGTATGTGGCGATGATGTGCTGGTGATCATGGGGGATCACGCACTGGCCCAGCTTGCCGGTTTTGACCTCCTTGCCACCGATGATCAGAGGGATCTCAATCTGGCGCCCTTTGAGCTTCGCCAGTGTGGCCCTCAGTTCTTCACGCTCCGGCGATCCGGGTGCATGGTTCTTGATCGGTTCGTTGGGCGGGAAAGGGACGCGATATTTTGCATTTGCCATGATACCCTCCTTTTCTCTTCGGTCCTGGTGGTAAGTGAAGATGGTGACAGACGCCGTTCAGACCGCTGAAGAACGACGGGTTTCACGCCGTTCTTCCTTTTCCTCCATGAATCGATTGAACCGGCGCACATGATGCTGGGCCAGGAGACGGGCTTCTGCGGCATGACCCAATTCCACGGCTTTTACGATTTCACAGAGGTCCTGGTAATTCTCTCTCAGGTTCTTCTCCTCTTTGGGGAGATATCGAGCATAGTACTGATTGATATTGCCATGGACTGTTTGAAGGACCGATTGGTACACTGGGTTTCCGGCGATATGGGCCAATGCCATGTGGAGCCTGTTGTCCACGCTGATGAAATCATCCCAGTGCGCGACGCCCTTCTCAAGATGCATCCTCGCCTCGCCCAAGAGTTTTCTCAGTGATTGGATATCTTTTGTCTTGGCCCGCTCCGCAGCCAGACCGGTGACCATTCCCTCCACACCCTCTCGAAATTCCGCAAGATCCCTGAGAGAAACCTTCTCATAACGCAGGAGCAAGGTCAGGCTTTCAGTGATCTGGTCTGTTGTCGGACCTTTGACAATGGCCCCTCCATTCGTGCCGGTCTTGATCGTGATCAAGCCCTTCTGTTCGAGGACCCGAAGGGCCTCACGAAGCGTCCCGCGGCTGGTCCTGAACATCTCCTTCAAATCTCTTTCCGCAGGGAGTTTGTCTCCAACCGAGAGTTTGCCCGTCAGGATGGCTTCCTGAATCTGGTGGATCACGTCTTCAAATACCCTGCTTTGTCTGGCCTGGCGAAACATGGTGGCGGGAACTCCTAGAATGGTTAGACCATTATAACGCCTAAGAACGGTAAGTCAACACCCACGGCTGAGGAAACGGCACGTTTTCTCGCATTCAGAACGTGTGTTGTCTCTGATGGACGTTCGTTCGTGGAGGTGCCAAAGCGCGCTTGCGTGTGAACAGATTTCGACGGGCTGTTGTCCCAAAAAAATCCTCAATCAGCCGCCGCTGGAGAACAGGAGAGGGGGGGAGGTTCCACGGTTCCCACGCTTGATGACATACAGGATCTGATTTCGGTTGTCTGGTTTGACTCGAGGTTTACTCAAGATATCTGTCGCGAGGCCATTCCACGATCAGCTTCTCGAGTTTGTCTTTCTTGGGCCAATATCCCGTTTAGCAAAAACCGACCGAGATCTTTGTCATAGGACGTTGAACCTTACCCCCGTCTGTAAGGGGAAGAAACGATCTTTGAAGGTCGTGTACAAAGAAACCTGAGCCCGAAAACCGGTGCAGTGTCCCGCTGAGATCCAGTTCGGGGAGAATTTTTGTAATCCCTGGACCGTCTTCTTGATCCGCGTGTCAGAGGCCTCAATGAGATGGAGCCCGCCCAGAATTGCGTGAACCTCCTCTCCGCCGGTCAGTTCGGTCGCCTGTTTGGTGATGTTGACAATGCCGGCGTGGCTGCATCCGGTCACGATGACGATCCCCTTGTCCTTGACATTCGCTATCACGGAGATGTCGTCGAGCATGAGATCACCGTGGAGGCGGCCGTTCTCCATCGTGAAGAGACGCATTCCGACTTCTTCAAAGTCTGTCTGCCGTTTCACCTCTCCCGTGGTCATGAGACCCGGCATGATCTCCAGCGGGTCCCGCGTCCAATAGAGCTTCCCGCCAGCTGCCTCGATATCCGGTCTTTTGTCGCCCTCCATGACGCCGATGTGCTTGAGATAGGGATCGCTCACAAAATGAAGTCGAAATATGTCGGGATGAGCGATGACCGGAAGATCCTGTTTGCCGATCGCCTCGATCACACGCGCCACACCGTGGGTGTGGTCGTAGTGGCAGTGTGTCAGGACGATGGCGTCGACGGAGGACGGTACGATGTCCATGTGCTTCATGTTCTCGAGCAGCGCGTCGGGATTCTGTGCCACATCGACGAGGACATGTCTCGTCGTGCTGCCGCGGTCCGCGGTGACAAAGAACGAGACACCGTGCTGTCCCAAATAGGGGGACTCGTATTGAACACTATCCTCTGCAACGACGACAATGCGGAGCCTATCGAGTTGAGCTTGATCTGCCATGGGATACCCTCCTGATCCCGAAGCTTCGAGTCGAAGACGTGAGACGCCAGACTTTTCAAGTCTGCTTGCTACACCAACGGTCATGAAAATGTCAAGGAAAAACAGACGTGGAGTTTCCTGACTTTTTCGTGAACCCCGTTGTCAATGAGCGACTCGCGGGAGCAGTGGGGACCCATCGGAGGTGAGCAGGAAGGGGAAAGCGGCGCCTTTAGAGCGCCGAAGGGGAAGAAATTCCCCACCTGCGAACCCCGAAAGGGTCACTGCGTGAGCGTCGGAGCGAGGGGCAATGGGGTTCACCAAGTGAAATCGAAATGTCTAACATTTTCAAACACTTGCAAGTATTCAGTCTGTCAAACTCAGGAAACTCCAAAAAACAGACTGGAGACAACCGGGGGGCTTGTGAACATGGACCCGTGGCCTTGCAGTCTGATTCTGATATCGGCAAAAGCGGTTGACGGGCCGTGCCATGTTCTGCTATTGGTTTGCATGACCGCTCGACGTTTTTGTGGCACGAATCGCCTCCTTTCGGCTCTGTCGAGAAGACGCCTCGGGGGGAGCGTGAATGACAAATATGCCGAGGGGGAAGGGGCCATGGCCAGAGACGTGATCGCCCGCGACGGGGGAGAGGTATCGGTGTCGATCTGGACCGAGCCGGAGGGGACAGAACGCCTCACGCTGACGATTGAAGGGCGACTCGATGTCACGACGACCGGTATGGTGTGGCGAGAGACCATGGCGGTGGTGCAAAAGGCATCGTGGCAGCGGATCGTTGTCGATGCCTCAGGGGTTGACTACTGTGATGGGGCCGGTGTTGGTCTTCTGGTGGAACTCCGCAATCAACAAAACGAGGCCGGCGGCGAACTGGAAATTCTCGGCCTTCGGCCGGAGTTTCAACGTCTCCTCGATCTTTTTGACCCCACTGTCTTGAGGGAGATACAGCGAGAAAAACCCAGACCCGTTGATCTGGTGGAACAGGCCGGTCGGGGAACCGTTGGGGTCTGGGAGGATATCCGCGTCCTCATTGCCTTTGTAGGGGAACTCTGTGTTTCCCTCGGGCAGGCCGCAGCCCATCCTCATCGGGTGAGGTGGAAAGACACCTTTTTTGTGGCCGAAACCGCGGGAGTCAATGCCCTTCCGATCGTGGCGTTGATCAGTTTTCTGGTGGGGCTGATCGTGGCTTTTCAATCGGCCATTGCACTCAAACAATTCGGCGCCGAGGTTTTCATTGCAGAGCTGATTGCCATAACCATGATTCGGGAACTCGGTCCCCTCATGACGGCCATTCTTCTGGCGGGTCGTTCGGGATCCGCCTTTGCTGCAGAACTTGGAACCATGAAGGTGAATGAAGAAATCGACGCGCTCACCACCATGGGGCTTGATTCTGTCCGATTCCTCGTGGTGCCTCGCGTGATTGCAGCGCTGGTTCTGACCCCGCTCCTGGCCATGTTCGCGGATATGATCGGTATGATAGGGGGCGCTGTTGTTTCCACCTCCCTGGGTTACGCCTTGGCCACGTATACGAACCGCGTTGTTGCATCGATCGGCCCGATCGATTTGTTGGGGGGTCTCTTTAAGGCTCTTGTTTTTGGTATACTGATTGCGGCCATCGGATGTCTGCGCGGATTGCAAACGACAACCGGTCCAAGCGCCGTGGGTGAGGCTGCGACCCGGGCTGTCGTGAGTGGTATTGTTCTCATCGTGATTGCCGATGGCATCTTCGGTGTTGTTTTTTACACCTTGGGATTCTGAGGATCGATGCAGGAAGATCAAGATATCATCATCCGTGTGGAGAACCTGACCGCGGCCTATGATGGAATGACCGTGATCGACAACATCACCTTTGAGGTCAAGCGGGGTGAGGTTTTTGTCATCTTGGGGGGCTCGGGAAGTGGAAAGAGCACCGTTCTAAAGCATATGATCGGACTTCACAGCCCCGTCGCTGGTCGGGTCCTCATCGATGGGCATGATGTCACGGGAGCCGAGGGTGAAGAACGGCTTCAGATTCTAAGAAAAATCGGCGTCGCGTATCAACACGGCGCCCTGTTCGGCTCGATGACGTTGCTTGAAAACGTTCGTCTTCCCCTGGAGGAGTTCACGGATCTTCCTTACGTTGCGATGGATCTCGTTGCGTGCATGAAGCTGGCTTTGGTAGGCTTGACCGGATCTGAGAATCGCATGCCATCGGAGCTCAGTGGTGGGATGCGAAAGCGAGCAGCTATTGCCCGCGCCATGGCCCTCGACCCTGAGATCCTCTTTCTAGATGAGCCATCAGCGGGGTTGGACCCGATCACGTCGGTCGAGGTCGACGAGCTCATTCTGCGCCTTGCTCGAAACCTCGGAATGACCTTTGTGGTGGTGAGCCACGAGCTGTCGAGCATCTACACCATTGCCGACCGGATCATCATGCTGGACACGGGGACTAAAGGCATCGTTGCATCAGGACTCCCCCAGGATCTCCGTGATCATAGTGAGAATGGTTGGGTGCGACGATTCTTGAATCGAGAGCCACCATCGCACGGGGATGATCAACAGGGTTTGCCCCGTATCGAGAGAGGGCCGATCCCAGGCGCTGATCCGCCGTCATGAGTGTGAGAGCAAGCTATTTAAAAATTGGTCTGTTTGTCATCAGTGGTACAGCCCTTGCTGTGGTCGCCGTGATCGTTCTGGGCGCGGGCACCCTTTTCCGCAAGACGATTCTGACGGAGACTTATTTTAAGCAGTCCGTTCAGGGATTGGATGTGGGAGCCCCCGTCAAATTCCGGGGTGTCGAGGTGGGCAGAGTCCAGGATATCACGTTGGTCAGTCAGGAATATGATACGGACCGGCGCTATGTTCTGGTGCGGATGGCGTTTTTTCCAGAAGCCGGGCCCGTGAAGGTCGAAAACGGGGAAGAGACGGGCCCTGGAGCGATCCGAAGAAGGATCGAGAGGGAGACCGAGCAGGGACTTCGGGTCCGGCTGGCCTTTCAGGGACTGACCGGGACTGCCTATGTGGAGGCGGATTATTTGGATCCGGAGCGCTATCCACCGTTTGAGATCGACTGGGAGCCTCGGTATCCGTATTGTGCCTCCGCCCCAAGCACGATCACGCGACTCGGTGAGGCGGTTGACAGAATCATGAGAGACCTGGAGCGGGTCGATTTTCAGGGGATCTCCGTGGGGCTCGGCGGATCGTTGGCGGCGTTGACAAAGGCGGTTGAGGACGTAAACGTCAGGGCGATGAGTGAAGAGGCGGTGCGCTTTCTCTCGGAGATGCGGCAGACCAATGAGCGGATCGGTGAGCTGCTGGCCGGAGATGAAATCAGAGGCATCTTCGATGATGTCTCGGCCACGGCAGCGGCCCTTCGAAGAACCGCTGAGGGGGCCGAGGAACCTGCAAAGGAACTCTTTGACAACCTGCCTGAACTTTCGGCGAGCGTGGGAAGTCTGGCCAAAAAGCTCGATACCGCAGCCGACGATGTCACGGAAATCCTCGCAAGGCTGAGGCGAGCCTCATACCGGCTCGACGACCTCATGGCCGGACAGCAGCCGAACATCGAAAGAGCCCTTGAGAATATGGGGGTGATCTCCCAGAATCTCAGAGATTTGAGCGAGACGCTGAAAAGGGATCCATCGAGGCTTCTGTTCGGGAAACCCGGATCGTCTTCGAAAAAGAAAAGGTAGGGACGTGGTCAGTCAAAGGCCGCCGGGCGGTTGGCGTCACGAAGATGCGCCAACACGTCGGTGAGGTGCCGCTCGTCGGTGCGGTTTGTCGACAGGGGGGGCAGGTTGTCGAAACGGAAGAAATCCACGGCCTGGGTTTCCTCACTCGGCCGTGCGCGGCCGGCTGTGATCTCGCAGAGAAACACAAGCTTGTACGCATGGTAGAACTCGAGAGGGGTTCCGCTTCGATTGGCATCATAGACACCGATGACTTTTTGGGGACGAACCTCAAAACCGCTTTCTTCCCAAACCTCACGGATCACCATCGCTGAAGGAAACTCCCCCACGTCAGCCCACCCTCCGGGCATGCACCACCGTCCATCAGACCGCTCCTGGACCAGCAGGATTTCCCCATCTCTGATGACCGCGCCTCTGACATCGACCTTGACGGTGGCGTATCCTGGTTGAGCCATAAAGCCTCTTAAGAGAACACCGCGCGAAAGACCGGTGTGCTCATGGACCATATCGGCGGCGATTTCCATCAGACGGCGGTATCTTTGCGTCTCGTAGTGACTTTGGCTGTAGGCAAGTCCCGTTTGGCTCAAGGACTGGATCTCTCGAGCCCATGTCAACCAACGGGGTAGGCTATCCTCTGCCATCGATTCATCCTTTCTGGATGCATGCTGACCCTGAGAGTGGCATGGTGAATCTTCCCGGACCGTGAGGGGGTTAGGAGAAAACGCTGCCCAGGACGTCAATGGCTTGATGAATATCGGCCTCACTCACGTCAAGATGGGTGACAGCACGGATCCGTGTCTGGGAGATCGCCAACATGAGCACGCCCTGCTGTTTGAGCCGGTCGACGACCTCGGTGGCATCCATGCCGGTTTCTGCGACGTCAAAGATCACGATGTTTGTCTCGACCTCGCCGGGGTTGATGGTGATCTTTTTCATCGTATGGAGGGCCCGACCGAGCGTCTTGGCATGATCATGGTCTTGTTTGAGTCTCGAAATGTTGTGCTCAAGGGCATAAAGGCCTGCCACTGCCAGAATACCGATTTGACGCATGCCTCCACCGACCATCTTCCGAAAGCGGTGCACCCTGTCAATCAGCTTGGCAGAGCCGACAACCAGCGATCCCACCGGACACCCCAGCCCTTTTGACAGGCAGAAACAGACGGAATCGAAAGGGCGGGCGTATTCCCTCGCGTCGATGCCTGACGCGACTGACGCATTGAACAGCCGGGCGCCGTCCAGGTGCATCAGAAGTCCTCTCTCAACGGCGAGCTCATGGATTCTCAGAATTTCCTCAAGGGGATATATGGATCCACCGCCCCGGTTGTGCGTGTTCTCGAGGCAGATCAGGCGTGTCGAAGCATAGTGATGGTCCAGAGGCCGGATCGCCTCGCTGATTTGCTGGACCGTGAGAATTCCGCGTCGCCCCTCAACGGTGTGGATGGTGACGCCGGAAAGAGCGGCCACGCCACCGCCTTCATAGTTGAAACTGTGGGAATTCCGGTCGGCAATGATCTCGTCCCCGGGGTGTGTCTGCGCCATGATGGCCAGTTGATTGGCCATGGTCCCGGAACACACGAAAAGAGCGTCTTCCTTTCCAAGGAGCTCGGCTGCTTTGGCCTGAAGTTCATTGACGGTGGGGTCTTCCCCAAAGACGTCGTCGCCAACCGGCGCCGCTGCGATGGCTTGTCTCATCGCCGGTGTGGGTTTTGTCACGGTATCACTCCGCAGATCGATGACTGTCCGCATCATAGAACACCCCGGTCGGTTTCTCGGAAGTCTATCGGTGGAAGTTCCCTGCTGTCAAGTGAATTGTCACATCAGAGCAAAGGTCGGGGATGGGGTCCCTCATAGGAGGGCCTGATTTGACAGGGAGATGGTGGTCCTGCCATAGCCAGTCGTCCCTGAAAAATGCCCCCGGAGAGAAAGAAGCGGAAGTCAATTGGTTAATTGATTCCCACTGAAAAATGCCGATTCCGCTCTCTGAACTCAGTTTCTGACCCGGTCTAAGCCTCTCTGTGCTCGATCTCCTAAACTCGGCCTGACGGCCTCAGACAGTAGGAACTCGCCCCTTCGGAGACGCTCCGGTCGGCAAGACGGGTACCCCCAGAAACTTCGTAATGTTCGCTCCACGGCCATTTTTCAGTGACGACTAATTGGTTAAATGAGTCAATTGGCTGATTGGAGTTAATACATCAACGTCATCGGTTATCTGCCCAATTGACTCAATTAACTCATTCGACCAAGTCTCGGAACGGATCGGAAACGCCATACAGCGAACGAAGGGGGACATTTTTCAGCGACAAGTCGGTAGAGACAATGATGCTTGACGGTCGGCCATGAACCTGCCATGATAAGGCCCAAGGAGCTTGTCGGGTGTCGACGGGACCTCGACAAATGGCGGGGACGAGAAAGGAGAAGGGTGATGAGAAGAAACACATTGCGGTTCATGGGACTGGGGTTGTTGCTTCTGACTGCCTGTGCCGGAGCGCGCACTTTTGTTGTTGATTTGACCTATGTTCCCCAGAGTCCTCCGGTGCTCGAAGCTGAGAAGACTGTGGTGGCCATTGCGCCCTTCGTGGATAAGCGGCATGACACGAGGAATGTGGGCCTTCGGCGCAAACTGGATGGAAGCGTGGACCAGTTTATCACGGCTCCGGACAGCGTGAGTGAGCAGGTGAGAAAGGCTGTAGGGCGCTATTTGCGGGGCAACGGGTTTCAGACAGTGGCCATATCCGAGTGGGACCTCCAACCCGAAAGTCTGAGCGGGATGGAGGCGGACCTGGTGGTCGGGGGCGAGATCCGCCGACTCTGGATCGATGCCGAATCCATGGTGGGAAGAACGGTCATCCATACCGACCTTGAAATCACCGTCTGCTTAGGAAGGCCACAGGAAAACAAGGTGTTTCAGCAGAAGATGGAGATGAGTCTGGAAAACACAGAGATTGTGTTTTCCCCAGACCAGGCGGAAAAACGACTCAATGAGGGATTATCCGAGATCATCGAATCGGTCTTTGAGTCGTTGATGGATTGATTGCTCAGCGGTCATCCAATTCTCAAATCGGCGCCACGACCAAGGGATCGGGAGAATTTTGGGGTTGACATTTCCGGAATAACTTGCTTTATAGTATACCCAGAGAGAGGGCAAGCTGGTAAGCCAAGTTTATCAACGGTTTCCAGACACGTTGTCCGTGGATCTTTTGAATGTATGGGTTTCTGGGAAGCCAAATCGATGTATGGCTTCCAAAAAAAAGAGACAAGGGAGGTAATATTCTATGACAAAGGCTGAACTGATTTCATCCATGGCGAAGGACGCGAAAATCACGAAAACAGCAGCCGAGAGGGCCTTGAACGCTTTCACAGGAGCCGTCACAAAGGCCTTGAAAAAGGGGGACAAGATTACGCTGACTGGTTTTGGTACTTACTCTGTGACCAAAAGAAATGCGCGAAAGGGTCGGAACCCCAGGACGGGTAAAGAGATAAGAATCGGTGCAACAAACGTGGCGAAATTCAAGGCAGGGAACAAGCTGCGGAACGCCGTGAAGTAGAAAGAGATGACAGGGGGAGTGTTTCTCCCCCCTTTTTTTACCCGGCCTGATGCGGTGAGCTCTGGGATCGTTCCAGCCTGGGTTTGGTTTTTATGATCGAAGAAAAAGGATGGAAGGAGTCCAGATAACCGACAACGCGCGACGAAAAGGTCGGTGTGCATCGGCTCGGCACGGCTGAGAAAGGAAGATTGAAGTGTTGAGAAGTATTGTGCTTTGGGGTTTGGTTTTTTTTCTGATGACCGGCCCTGTTCCGGCCTCATGGTCGGCCCAGAAGGAAACCCCGAGAATCCAGGATATGGTGGATCTTGTCGTTCTGCGTCCTCTTGGCTGCGTTGTTACGGTCGGTGGAGCCTGCTTTTTTGTGGTGACCCTTCCTTTTACAGTGCCGACCCACGGTGCCAAGAAATCTGCCCAGGCTTTTGTGGTAAAACCCTTCAATTATACGTTCGCACGACCTTTTCCGGACGAGAACCTCTAGGTCGGATTCACTGATAGATATCTCCTTTTGTTCACTGAACGGAGTTTTGGCCCGTTTTGAGGCGGGGTTCCATTTCACGTGTCGGGTGTCAGTGGTCCGTTGTCCGTCGTAAGAACACATTCAATCACGAGGTTGGTGCACAAATGTCTTTAGTTTTGCCTGGATTTTGGTAAAACGCCTCTGGGCAGCTGACCACGGACAATAGACAACGGACAACGGCTGTTCGCGAAGACGATTCACCCACCAAAAACGAAAAACAATCAATATTCAAATCCTTACGGCCATCCGCCGTGTCGAAGATAAGAAACTCCATCCATGGAATTCCTTGAATGAGCTTATGTTTTCTGTTAGTTTTAGGTGAATCCGTCATAGGAATCAGCCATGAAGCAGATCGTTCTTGGGACGGCCGGCCATATCGATCATGGGAAAACCGCCTTTATCAGGGCTCTGACGGGTGTGGATACAGACCGCCTGAAGGAGGAAAAGGAGC
>Ga0180438_10010442_pt1 | contig 11388 bp, 14 predicted proteins | sample SS_ome_12_FD_132455 | JGI IMG/M metagenome (GOLD analysis project Ga0180438, IMG submission 132455) | Hypersaline lake sediment archaeal communities from the Salton Sea, California, USA - SS_3_D_2 metaG | ecosystem: Environmental > Aquatic > Non-marine Saline and Alkaline > Hypersaline >...
AGGCCGATCACGGCGCAACTGAGTACCTTGGCCAGCATCTCTGCTCCTTTCCCCGAAATGGACACCCATCTGCTCGCCTCTCTGTTGCCCATTGTATCACAGTTTGAACAAGATTTCAAAATCTCATAAAACATCAAGGCGGCAGTCAGGAGACTTTGCCGAACACAGGAGTACAGTGATACCAAAAAGCCTCGCTGTGTGCCGAGATACACAAATCACATAGCGCATACCTTCACGGTAACAATCTGAGCCCTTCGGGGTTCTTTTTTTATACGAGTTCTAACATTATGTCAAAACTTCACCAAAGTTTCACCAAATTTATGTCAAATACTAGCTCATTTGTTCTATTTTGACTTGACACAGGTTGAAACACGTGATATAATATATGTAGAATCGTTAACATTGACAAACGTTACAAACTATGGTACTTGACAAATGTCATAAAGTATGGTGTGGGAATGGATGATGTAGACAGACGACTGGCGCGGGCATACGATTTAATTCTGAGGCTGGCAGACGATGATGACAAAGACACAGACACAAGAAAAATGGCACGCCCTGAGAGTGAAAAGACCGGTGTGGCTACTCTGGACGCAACTGGCAGAGCGGGCGGGGATGGGAATCAATGAGTTTTTAGAGCTTGTCGGTTTGTCACTCGCAAAGCAGGCACAGGAACGGAAAACAGAATAGCCTAGTATATTCCAAGTAGAAGTAGGGAATATTTTGAGATTGACGCTCTCAGATATTCCCTTTTTAATTTATATATTATGTCAATCTGTCCAGGCAGAAAAGTGGTTTCTGTCCAGACAGAAAGGGAAGCAATGATTGAGATTTTAACCGGTGATTTTAGAGAACTGTCCAAAAACATAGAGAGTGACAGCATTGACTTGGTGTGCACAGACCCGCCTTACCCAAGAGAGTTTTTGCCGCTTTGGGCCGACTTGGGACGTGTGGCCGCAAGAGTGTTAAAACCAAGTGGTTTTTTGGTTAGCTATAGCGGTAACATGTTTCTCCCAGAGGTTATGGGGATGTTAGGAGAACACCTAAGCTACTATTGGTTAGGTGGTCTATATCATCGGGGCCCCAAGTCGAGAATCTGGGCACGAAACATCTTACAAGCGATGAAACCGATCCTGGTTTACCAGAAGCCGCCTTACAAAATACAGAGTTATAGATTTATTGATTTAGTAGAAAGCCCCAAACAGGACAAGAGACATCACAAGTGGGGGCAACCCGTCATTCCAACTAGGAGGCTGGTAGAAGCTTTCAGCAATGAAAGCGATCTTATCTTTGACCCTTTCCTGGGCGGGGGCACTACAGCAGTAGCATGTAGGCAGACTGGCCGAAATTGCATCGCCCACGAAATAGACCCAGAAGTTGCCGAACGTGCCAGAAAACGTGTGGCGACTTGTCAAATGCCATTGATAAAACCTGAGACAATTCAATATGATTTTGAGACTATGGACACACCACGTTGCAAGTCTTGTAGTGCGATTCTGGAGACGAACGGGGGGCCGGGTAGGAAAAAAGAGTATTGTGATGATGCTTGCAGACAAGCTGCATATCGTAACAGAAAACAGCGCAACGTTACGAAATTGAGACCATCAGCGACGGGCGCATCAGTCTAACTAGTGTGCTAGTCGGTGCTGGCCTTTCCAGCCAGCGCCTTTCATTTCATCAGCCTCCCGGGGGGCGTCTTTTCTTCAGGAGACGCCTCCCAACCCCACATTGAGATAACCTCCAAGAGAAGTGGGGGGCAATGTCTCAATGTGGGGCGCAATCATACGTTTTATACTCTCTAGCAGGAGAAGAAAAATGTAAATATCGGTAGTTGCGTGCTTGGTGATGTTGGCTAGGTTTTGGTTCGCCGCCTTTCCCTAGTTGGCATCACCAAGCACAAAAAAGAAAGGTGGCGAATATGTCAGAGAAATGGAAGAACGAACGGGGGCCGTTATTCAAAGTGGTTTGGCCCGAAGTGCTAGAGGGAATTGAGAGTGACCCAACCCTACAGGTGTTTCTCGATTACGCAAGCCATGTGAATGAGAAGGGCATAGCGTATCTGGGAAACAAAGGGATTAGGGGCCGAACGGGGCTATGGATTGTAACCATTCAAAAAGAAGTCAGAACTTTGGAGGAGTTGAAGAAGATGAAGAAGCAAGGTATACACGAATCCGAAGCGGGCTTTAAGTTTGACAAATACGCAATTGAACACGTCCAACTGTGGGACCCCCAAAACGATCCTGGGGATGGGATGATTCTACCACTAGCCAATATGAGAGCACAAGGGTTTCTGAAAAAGCCGGTGTCCCATTGGTATAAGACTTCCAGAAAGAAACGGGAAGCACGTTACGCCAAAAGACAGGCACTTGTAGCCTTGTGTTGGCTCTTGGCTTGTGCCGATGTTTCCGATATTCCCTATGATATTGTGCCGTTGAAGGTCAGCGATTACTACAGCGTCCACAAGCTATTAGAGAAAAAACTAGGGATAAGTCAAAGGCAGGTACGCCGTTACATGGCCTTGTTTCTCGATAGCAAGCTCATTAAAGAAGTCAAAAAACCAATGATGTTTGACGAACGTGGTTACAGGATACGACGTTACCAGTTCAGCAAGGATTTTTGTTATAGTTGGTTGCGATTGCCGGAAAAAGACGAGGAAGGTCAAAACATTCTGGCAGCGCAAGAGCTTGACAACCGGACAGACGCAGGACCCTACAGGACAGACACAGGACAGGCACAGGACAACCACAGGTAGACAGGACCAGGAACATGGGGTACATGGGATACATGGGGAACCTGAGTAACCTGATTAAATTTTCTGACGAAAATTTGAGAGAAAATTTATTTTCTTTCAATAGTCAATGACCCAAGAAGAGAAGAGCAAGGGGATGCCATTTTTTCGGTTGGCAGTTCTAACACGAAACCAAAGCGATGAATTGCGCCGCGCCGGATTATGTCAAGCCCTCGGTGTGAATGTCGAGTAAGTTGGTAGGGATTGAATGGGAACGTTTAGACCGATTTGTATAGTTTGTCAAAAACGACTGAAAAGGCCGAACACGCAGGATGAAGGTTTTTGTTTTGACATTGGGCAGAAAACACTGTGGATACATCACTGGTGTTATTTGGCGTTACAGATTGCGGCGGTTTATGGAAGTGCTGAGGAGCCCAAAGAATGGGAAATGTACGAGTCAAACGAGTCACATATAAACTAAACAATTCAGCAATTAGACGAATTCAGGCACGTTCAAAATCAGAATTGCAATCGTGGGCGCGTTCGGTGTTGACTCGCAAAGTCGAACCGGTGACGCCGATTGACACGGGCGCTTTGCGGCGTAGTGCGGACGTTTCGGTTGAGGGCGGTGACCAGACTCGCATCACGTGGTACTGGCTTGTGCCATACGCGGGCGAAGTCGAAAGAATGAGAGAGAGAGGCGCATCACCCAGAACACCAGGAACGTCAAGTCCTTTCGCTGAACCAACCATAAGAGAAGCGGTAAAGTCAGAAATTAAGGAACCTATTAGTAAGGCTTTTGGAGGGTAATTATGAACGATGTTTTTCAGAGATTTCGAGAGTCTGTACAAGGTAAGCTTGTAGAAAAAACCACAGAAATTGAACGTGTGGAATGTGAAATTTGTGGGGTGTGGATCACCCCAGGGCCTTGTCCAAATTGTGGGCATATCGAGGGCAATGAAGAAAAACCGATTGAGAGTTTTGTCAAGTCTATTGGAGGGCGTAAGGTATGAGTTTGAGTATTCCGCATGTGCGTTGCGCGAAGCTAGTAAGAACCAACTATGAGAGCATTAACCAAGCACGTTTACACGTTTTAAACACAAGGCCCGGTGAAGTCACAGATTATTGGCAAGAGGAAGGTTGTGGGGGCTTTCTATTCCAACCTTTGAGCCTTGCAAGCTACAGCGTCTTTCTGCTGGACAATGGCGTGGTGTACGAGGTTGTCTTGTATTCGCATTTCCCGGTTGACTAGAATGGACTTCCAACAGCGTCTAAGACGGGCCTTAGAGGTTAAGAGCGTCCACCAAGTTCTCACCGGGTTGGAATCTGCCATTGACGGGAACCTTGACCGGTTGGAAGTCGCTAAAACCATTCTGGAAGGTTCTGGGCTTTCTGTCCAGACAGAAACGCCAACCCCTCGCACAGCGGAGCAGATTGCGGTAAGTGAAAACATGCGAAAGGTCATGCTATCTGTCCACAACAGAAAAAGCCATCCACAGGTTAGACAGTGGAAACGAAAGCGCCGGTTGGCAAAGTCAAGGGAAAGGTTCACGTCGTCAATCGGTGTGGAAGATGCAATTGAGGATTATGAACGCGTACCACTTCTACTGCCAACTGTCAATCGGTTGCCGGAAGCAAGGGCACGGTTTTTGGAGAGCATAGAAATTGCGAAAACACTTTAAGCAGTGTTCTCTGTACTGTGAAAAATGCCAAAGTTTGCAGCCTTTCGTGGTGGACTTTTCGGACACTTCGCTATTTGGTGAGTACAAGGCGCAATGCCAGACGTGCAAAATTGTCAAGTGGGTGTCTGAAAAAGTGGTACAAAATAAGGAATTGGAATTTGTCCCTTTAGACCCCGATTTTAGACGAAATTCAGAGGTTCCGAGATAGAAGAAAAGTCAATTTTTTGGAATTGTGCGACTAGGGGCGTGTGCAAGAGACTCTAAGCCCGTGTTCTTTACCATAATTTTTTCGGGAATTTGATTGCGAAAAATAGGGACAAAGCCCCACACTTTACGTTCTTTATGGTCACTCTAACGACAGTTGTGCACAATCTAACCCAATTCTGCCTAACCAAACGTTAACTTCCTTAACATTGCATAGCAAAACACCACAAAACAGCCAAAAAATAGGAAAAACTTCCCACTTTTGAAAATGCTTAACATAAAGTTTGGATTTGAGAAGTTAGAGAAAGAAAAAAGCGACGGTGAGTTTTAGTCCAATGTCCACAACCAACCACAAACTACAATTAGCTAACGACAATGATTTGTTCTCACAGATTGTAAAGAATCATCCTGAGTTAAACGAGGTTGAAAAGCAACTGGCAAAAGTGTTGTGTCGAATCTTAGAGCATTTGTCTGATGCTGATGTCAACCGTGAATACTTGCGTTATTCTGGTGAAGCGCGTTTACTTGCTGACAAACTTGGCTTGGTTCACAAAGAGAAGTTTAAGGATGATTCGCAAGACTTAGCTACACTATTGGCGAATGATGAACATTAGCGAATTGCGAGACCCTGGCAAGTTTATAGAGAGTCAAGTTAGGCTGGAGCCTAGCGGTGAACTGCTAAGGCTGGAGGATTGGCAACGTAAGGTATTAGGTGATTTGTTTCCTAACGGTGTGGGGCCTTTGCCTTATGGTTCTGCCTTGCTTTCACTTCCAGCCAAGACCGGAAAAACTTCCTTCACCAGTGCAATCTGCACCTGGCATTTGTTTAACGGTTGGAATGATTTTAACGTCCCGTTGATTTTGATTGTTTCCAATTCCAGAGAGCAAAGCCAGCATCTTGGTTTCCGTAAGCTTTGCTACAGCATTAACAACAATCCAACACTGGCAGCATCTTGCAAAGTCTACAAAGATAGAGTGTTAACGTCCACCGGCGGAGAAGCCAGAGTTATACCGTCTGGGCGTCCTGGTAGTGTGGCGGGCGTTGAATATTCCCTACTCTGGGCTGATGAGTTACATGCCAGTACTGATGAATCAATGTCGTTAATGGCTGAATTGAAACCTAGTAGTTTTCGTCAATCCTTGATTCTTTATACGTCCTATGCCGGGACTGACCGTAGTGGATACTTCTATCATCTATGGCAGATTGCGGAAAAGAAGCAAGACCCACGTCTTTACTCTTACATTTCTCATGATCCTCAAATATCGTCATGGGTAAGTAAAGAGCATATCGAGAGCGAAAAGCTTAGACTGCCAGAATGGCAATGGAATAGACTTTATCTCAATCAGTGGTCAGACCCGTCCCAACAGTTTATAAGTGCTGATGATTGGGAGCGTTGTCTTGCTGACATAGAGCCTGTCGGTTCGGATGAATTGATGTATTGCGGTTTGGACGTTGCTATTAGGAAAGATTCGTCTTGTCTCTGTGGTGTGGTCAAAGACGGTGATTCTTTTCGGTTGGCGCATTTCAAAGCCTGGCAGCCTGGTCGGGGTAAGTCGAATGAGATTCAGTTAGAACGAATCTATGAGTATGTGTTAGAACTGAATCAGTCCTACAACGTTAGCAGTATTTTTTACGATCCCAGATATGCAACGTCTTTGGCGCAACGTTGGCGACAGAAGGGCGTCAACTGTATTGAGGTTTCACCACAAGCGGCGTCAATGTCTAGGGTTTTTTCGTTTCTGAGTGAAGTGGTAAAGTCGGGAAGGTTTCAGCATTGGGGCGAAAAGCTTCTAACTTCCCACGTCCTTAATGCTGTTGCCAAGATTGGACCTTACGGCCCAATGTTGGAAAAGCCATCTAAGGGCGTTCACATTGATGCTTGTGTTTCGCTGTCTCTAGGTCTGTGGGCCGCTAGTCAAGCGGGCACTTTGAAAATCGAGTTAATGAGAGTTGATCCTGTAGACTCTTACCCTGATACAAGGTTGGGGCCTTGGCGTGGTGTGATGAAACCACACCGAGACCATGGGAGGATGAGAAGGACAGTGGATTTTTTTCATCGTTAGGCATTAAGTCGGGAAGGTTAAGGAAGTCAACCAATTGCATAAGGCCAATGCCATTGGAATTTCTGAGACCTTAGTGTACACTCCCGGTTTTTGCGTGGTGGCCTGGGGGTAGTCCAAGGCAGCTACCCCCACGCCGCCGCTTCTTAAGGCGTTAAACCCGTAAGGGATAACGAACTGCCCCCGATGGGGCGGGCATTGTGTCCATGTGCATGGGATGGGGATAGAAGGTCAAACTATCCCTATCCCCAGACTTTACCAATAAATTTATTGGTAAAATAGGAAAGGTGATATTATGAAAAGTAAACTTGGGGCAGTTGTTGACGAAAGAATGAAGGAAGTTGAACGACAGATACGGGCTGATTATACGGCAGCGCAGGAGCGCCTGGATGAGGTTCAGTGGGGACCCGATGCTGTCAAACGTCTCACTCGACTGGTTGCTGAGATTGAGTTACAGCGACAGGAAAGCCGCCTTGCGTCCCTCGAAAAACTTCTTGCGGTGCTGGCCGGTGCTACGGGTGAAGTGCAAGAGGCGCTTTCAGAATTGGCAGTCAAGAATTTTGAGCGTGGACAAGATTCAGCCTACAAGTCCATTGGCGAATCTCTTGACCGTTTGGGCTACAATCTTTTTGGGCGTTCCTGGGTAGAAGAAAAAATCACAGAGGTTTTGGAAGCGCAGTATGGGAAAGGAAAAGGCAATGGACGTAAAGATTGAAACCCGATTCAATAACGGTTCTATCAGTTTTCGGATTGGGAATAAACTGGTAAAGTTGACTGCGGGCACTCTTGGCGACTTGAAGGAATTGATAAAGCCAAATGCCCCCGTACGTCAAGGGGCTATGGATATATTCACCAGATATTGGCGTGGTTCGGTGGAATTGGTAAGGGGGCCAAACGGTGAACAGTTAGAGCAGTGGAATTCTGAGCCAAGGTGGAAACATCAGCCATATGTCAGTCTCTCAGAACTTTGTGGGATCCTTGGGATTCTGTACGGTAAGGACTTGTCAGCCTTTGCTGCATTTGCCAAGGACATTGACTTTAGGATTTGTCGGGCGTACATTGATTGGAATTTGAGCCACCAAGAAGGCGGTTTCTACAATCAAGATACGCACTCCAAAGAGTCAACCGTTGTTGTGGATAAAGAGACGTGGGAAAGGATGAAAGAGCAAATGGCTAGTGGGAGCTAACTTTCTTTGAGCTGAGGGGTAAGTTCGTGTATTTTGGGATAGGCGTTTTCGATGTGTTGAGGTACGTCACCTACTAGGCTTTCAATCTCCTCTTGTGTTGCGCTCTCTAATCTACATGCCAAGTCTGCGAACAAATCACCAAGCTTGTCCCCTACAGCCTTTTGGGCCGTGTCTCTTTTGGGCTCAACTTCTAGTGTTAGCTCTGACCCATCGGGGAAATGTTTAGGTTCGTACCTTTCGCTCTCCGGGTAGGCTTTTTCAATGTAGTGGTGAGTCAGGACACCTATTAAGTTGTCAAATGCTTCTGTTGTTCCTTGTTTCACTCTACAAGCCCAGTCTATAAATAAATCACCAAGTTTGTAGGCTACAGTCTTGCCAGCCAATTCTGGATCGTGTTGCTTGGTTCCAATCTCCACTGTTAGCTTTAACCCATCGGGAAGCCTGAAGAATTGCTTGCAATCCCAGGTTTTGTTCGTAGGGTTTCTATCATTATTTTTGTCAAGCCGAAAGGCACCCAATATAAGATGTGTAGTCCCTATCTTCATTATTACACCTCCTAATAGTGTATGTATCTAAGCTTCCAGCAACCGAAACAAAGCCAAGATTGCGGTGATAGTTGCCGTTAAGCCCAACAGAAGCCAACCAAACTGATTGGTTTCGGGATAACGTTTTGTGATAGACCATGTTCCCAACGGGCCTAACATACCAAGACAGTACCCACGAAATGCAACACGGGCGCACCTTGCCAAACGTCAACGGCCAGCGAGAACAAGGCGGCTGTAGAGGATAGGAGCCAGAGAATCAGGATAAACGGCTTTAGCATCACTTATCATTATACCATATTTTCATCATGCCCAACCTTAAAATTTTCGGATTTGGTACTTGACTTTTGCGAAAATGGGTGTATAATTAAAAGAAAGTAACCACGTGGTTACTAGCAAAGGGGAAACGGTGACAACCTTGACAATGCAAGTAGACAGAGCTATAATGGTCAATATGACAGATTGGTTGACCACGAAAGAAGCGGCGGAAAAGAGCGGCTTTAATCACCAATACGTTAGGCGGCTTTGTCGTCAAGGTAAGTTGGAATGTGTCCTAAAGGGGCGGACTTATCTCATTGATCCAGAGAGCCTTGACGACTATGTTGACAAGATGAAGCGGTTGGGAACGGACAAATTCAATTGGAGACGCGAAGATTGAGGCAGGTGTTTTTTTACCTTGTGATAGTAACCACAAAGTTATCAGCATAGAAAGGGGAAAAGTAAAATGTTAAGAAAAGTGTTCAGTGTTCAATCTCTGTTGTGGTTGGCTTTGGTCTTGGCATTGGTTGGCAGTTTGCGTCATGTTGCGTGGGGATTCAGTACACTTGAACAGGGGGACCTTGTGGCCGGGTATGTTCAGGCTGTGGCGGTTGACGTTGGACTGTTCAGTCTTGCGATTGGCATTAACCAACGGAAACGTCAAGGTCGGGGTACAATTGTACTCTGGATTGGTGTACTGTTGTTTGCCGGACTGTCAACCTACGGGAACCTGCTACATGGCCTTGTGTTCAAATCAGACATTGGACTGACAGAATGGCCTTGGTTGGACTTGGTAAGACCTTTCGCCTTGTCGGGCGTGCTACCGTTGCTTGTAGTCTACTTGTCTGAGATTGTCGGTTCGGACGTTTCCTTTGCTGTTCAGCAGGCAGAAAAGGAAGCCAAGAAAAAGAAGCGGGTAACGTCAAGGACTGGTGGAAAAGACGTTATGGCCGTATCTGCTGAACATGCAAGGGAAGCCAAAGCCAAACAAGATGAACTGTCAAAGGCACAAGCTCTTGACACCATGTTGACGATCTATGAAAAGGACCCGGACGCCGGACCCACAGAGGTTGCCAGTGCCATAGGCAGAAGCCGGACAACGGTTTACACCTACCTTGACGAATTGCAAAAGGCGGGCCGGATTGGGCGCAACGGTGACGGTGTAGAAGTCTTGACGGTTGAACACCGTTAACATCTTGTCGGTTGACTCAGGTTAACACTTGACGGTGTTAACCTGGACTCAGGAGACAAGATTGGAGGTTCACAAATGACAGACTGGCAGAGTAAAGTCAGGGAAGCCAAACGTAAAGCAGCGTGGGCAAGAAAACAGGTTAAGAAAATGAAAACCGAACGCGAATTGAGAAGCGAACGGTTTCGAGTCGAGGCACAGGTTAGGTTGCAGCGGACACAAGCCCAACTGAAACGTGACATTGACCCAGAGAAAAACCTACTGGTGAAACGGGCCAATGGCGATGTTTACATGGTGAACCTGGCACAAGGTAGGGTTCTGGACGTTAATCGGGGGCTAGTGATGACGTTGGATGAAGGGCTTGTCAGTGAAGTCAATTCAGGGATTTTGGAATGGGAGAGCAAGAGGCGGATTGTGCGAGATTCGCCAACCATAAACATGCGAATCGTGCAAGATGCGTTAACCGGTGGACCGCCAACATTGCCAATGCCTCAGATTGTGGTCAGTGGGGGCGAAAAAGAGAAAGAAACGATTGACCTTTAGGAGAGTGAAGTATGGACAAAAAGGGATTGCTTACCCAATGGGCTAATAGCGTGGTCGGGGCTTGTCACTCCGGGGCTTTGACGGGGGATGCTACTAAGCCTATTCCCATCAGTCAAGTGGCCTTGGTTCCCGGACCCAGAGCGGGCGCGTTGGGCCTACATGCCGGGCTTAAGTCGGGCGACTTGGTGCGGATTTTCTCAAAAGACGACGCGGCGATATTGCGCCAATTTGTACCCTGGAATTTTGTGGGCGAACCGGCCTGTTATATGTCGGGGCGCTATGTGAGAGTGGAAGCGGGCTGGCCTGATGAACTGGCAGACCGTGACATTAAATTGAGAGATTTGGGGCAGCATCCCAAACACGGTGGGCGCTGGCTGGCCGGTAGAAACGAATACGGGGGCACGGTGACTTTGGGATTGCATGACCAAACGCCTAGTTTTCTGTTTGCGGGCACTACGGGAAGTGGCAAAAGTTGGGCGCTGGTCAGTGCGGTAGGTCAACTTTGCCAAGACCCGGACAACAAGATTGTCCTGATTGACGGGAAGTTTGGGGATGGGCTCTTGCCCGTTGCCAACGTTGCTAACCTTGTGGGGCCTTTAGCTACGGACTTGGAGACGGGAAGGGCCGCCTTGTCCTGGTCGGTTTCCGAAATGAGGCGACGATATTCAGAAAGAGACCTAAAGGGCCGGGTGATTGTGGTCATTGATGAAGTGCAAGAATTGACCACCAAAGACGACGTTTGCACGGACTTGATACGACGGCTTACCAGTCAGGGGCGCGGGGCAAAGGTTTTCACAATCCTTGCCACCCATCACCCGGTTGCCAGTATGTTGGGCGGGCAGTCCACTATCAAGAATACGGTTCCCGGTCGGTTGGCTCTGAAAGTTCTTAACGCCAAAGCTTCTGAGGTTGCGATGGGGGATAGCACACCAAGGGCTGACCACCTGTTGGGGGCCGGTGACGCATACGCTAAAACTCCCAAAGCTTGCTATAG
>Ga0180438_10010444_pt1 | contig 11388 bp, 8 predicted proteins | sample SS_ome_12_FD_132455 | JGI IMG/M metagenome (GOLD analysis project Ga0180438, IMG submission 132455) | Hypersaline lake sediment archaeal communities from the Salton Sea, California, USA - SS_3_D_2 metaG | ecosystem: Environmental > Aquatic > Non-marine Saline and Alkaline > Hypersaline >...
CCGATACGTCCCCTCTGTTCCAAAGAGCGTCTTGTCCTGACGTCTTGCCCGTCGGCCTGGGCGCTTCAGCTTCTTGCGGCCTCTGTGGGCGGTCAGGCGCATGCCCGCGAACGTGAACTCCTTGGGAATTTTGCTCGCGAAGGTGGGACGTGCCGGCCCTCCTGTCACGGGCACTGCCAAGTAGCTGGCTCCTGGTGTGAATGGCTCACGCAGACCGCCATGCTCGAAGTGGGGCAGTAGGAGACGACGATCAATGCTGCCTCGGCCAGGGGGTGCACTGATCTGGATGTCTGCATAGGGACGCGCCGCCTTGACGCTCGCGAACGGGCGGATCCGCGCGGCCGCCCCCCCGGGGCGCCCAGGGCTTCCGAAGAGGAACTTCGGCTGTCGGACCTGGAACCGGCGCCGGATGTGTTCGAACTCAGCCTGCTGGATGCGTTTCGCTGTATTATTGATCGCGATCACCACAGCGTAGGCGAGACGTCGTTGCCCCTTCTCGAGCTGCAGGATCAGGTCCTTCTGCTCTATCTGGACGTTGATTCGCATGGTGTCTCCGCCTGAGCCTGTGAGGATGGGGATGCTAATTCGCGCTGATGGTAAATGCAATCCAGGCTCAAGCGACCATGGCTCAAGCTGACGATCTGCAGGGCCCTGTCGGCTGTGGGGGATCTACGGCCAGCAATCCAATGATACAGTGCATGCCGTGTGACCCCAAGGGTCTCCGCGAGCTCTGACGTGCCATAGGTACAGACCCAACGCCCAAAGTGCGTGTCCCATCCGGACGGACGGCGATGCATTGGGGTAGCTTCCTTATTGCGCCTGCCCCTGCAGTATCGATACGGCTCGGCAGCCCTGTCAAGAGCTTTTCCGCTCAAATCCGATTCAAAGACCAGTCGTACTTCTGGAAGGAGTTGTTGATCTGGGGATGGGGTGTGCTGCCATCGCCAAAGACCGAGAAAAGAACTACACGTAGGCTATTATTGAGCCGGCCCAGACCGCTCTCCTCGATCTCGAGTGCCTCGGGATAGGTGTAGCTCGTCCCTGTGAGTGGGTATTCCTCGTGGACGAGCGTTCCTAACTCTCCGTAGATCTGGAGCGCATAGCAGGTGTTCTCCTGCATCTCCTCCGTCTTCCCGGAGTCTCCGTAGTTCCAGATGCCGTTTCGATTGCGATGACTCCACTCGATAAAGAGCTCTCCGGAAATGTGCGCTGGATATGATTCCTCGTTGATCCGCACATCTGTTGGGCAGTAAGGGAGGTCCTCTCGTATCCCCAACGGATCGATTGGTACGTGACGGAATACTAGATCGTATTTGGTTTGAGGATTCGCTAGTGGCCCATAGTGATAGACGTTCATCAGGCGGTATCGCACTCTCAAAGATGTCGGTGCTTCATCCGGTTTGGGGCGCTCCCCTTGGACCAGCCCAAAACCCTCCGTGACAAACCAGATCCGCGACCCGGGAGGGAATGAGCGTGGAACCGTATCTATACAGCCACGAGAGATAGTGGATAGCCTCACGTTCCCGTCCAGGTCAAGTAGTTCGATCGTCATGAACGCAACGAACTCCGCCTCCCGTCCTTGGTGCTGATGGGCTTCCTCGTTCGTAATAATGACCAGGTTCTTCCCGGCCAAGAACTCTCCATAATTGATCGACTTGATACGATCGAGATCAACACCTGGGCTCACATCGATCACGTCACTCGACTGATTGATGCCGTCTATCAGGTAACCAACCGGTGTGAGAACATCATAATCGAGGTAGTGGCTCCACAAAGTGCTATCGAAGTTGTAACGATCAATGCGGTGACCAGTCGCTGGCGATTCGGGTCGCCGTGCGACAAGTGTCATACCGCGGGGGAATCTGAATGGTTCGTATATGTCGCGGACTGCTTCGTATGGAGTGTAGTGGAACGCTTCTTCTAATGGTAAGCCAAGCAATGTATCGACTGGGTCTTGCCAGCTAGATGGGGGGGGCGGGGAATAAGCTGTCCAGGCAACACCAAAGATGTCCTCGACGATCTCCATCCGTATCTCGCCGCCCGTCAAAGTGCCATCCGAGAATCGATTCACTCTACAGACCATGCCCGTGATTCCCAGCGGGGACCAATTCAGCCGAAACACGGATCCTGGACGCTGCCCATGCGCTAAGCGATTTACTGTGACAGCCCCTTCGGCGAATGGATAGCTCATGGTCATCAAGGAGCGCGCAGCAACCTTCTGCGCAAGAGTTCCGTTCGAAATAGCAAGAAAGTCGATCGATTCGGTAACAATCTCGCCGCGCGCATGGATACTCGCCAAATCTTGCGCCTGGGCCACGTTCTGCCGGTAGTTGTCTTCACGGTCAATGTAATTCACCTTCACACAATTGGCCGTCTCACCCCACCCGCGTCTTCTTATCTCGCATGATGATATGCAACTTTCATCCAGTACAGGCAACTCCTCAATGTCATAATCGAAGCGGGCCAACTGGATTGTTTCCAACCCTGTAGTTGGATCCGTGAAGATCAGTCCGTCGATGTGGCGGCAGATTTCCCTGATCGCCTCCCGGCCGCCAGTCTGGGTATCATGCAGCATCGAGAGTCCGAACCCCTCGTTGTAGAGCGTTTCCGCAGCTTCACGGAATGCACTAAGGTCAATCATGCCAGAGGAAATACCTAACCCCCAAACGGGGTTTGTGAGGGCCTCATAGATCATACAAGCCGGATTCGCATCACCATTAATGATGTGCTTATCCTCTGTGAGGCCTAGCCCGTTCGGGAGGCCGCGTATGCGGACGGCAAACGGCTTTAGATGCGCCGTGGTACCGATATACATCCCCCTGCACATTACATAGAGTAGATATGGGTACCCTGGGACTGCAGTATCGACCTTCTCTGCTAGGTACGCATCTGCTGGCTGGTCTGAGGTGCCAAAATAGAGCCGCATCGGACCAACAATGCCACCTTCCTGTTTCTCTCCTCCAAACTGATCCGGCGAACTGAAGTAGATGTCGACAGGATCCGGACCTGCAAACGGGCCACTTGCCCCCGGGGCGACGATTCGATCATCGAAGCGAAAATCTACAATTTCCCTGTCAGGACCGCAGCAGATCCCGTACTGGATTCCAAGGTGGTACTTGTATCCAATCGTCGTGGACAGGAAAAACCCCGTCTTCTCACGGATGGGCTTTGCTGTGAGGTCACCGTACCAAAGCACATTGGGGCCCCGAACCAGACAGTCTCCCCATACAACCGGAATCGCGCGGCCCTCTTCGGCCGTTGGCATGTTGAAATCCCCGAGGCTTTTCGCCTTCGGTTCCTCCGGCTTGGGGCGGAACAGCTCGCCGATTACCGTCGTGCCTACCCACAGCAGCAACGTAACCCACCACGCCATCAGAAGAATCTCCCTTCATGGGGATTCCGGGAGGGGATTCTAGAGAAGCCTAGATGCCGTAACAGATTGCCGAACTTCACATCGCAGGTACTCTCCAGGCGATCGCAGCCGGCATAGGCACCGACCGTTTCAAGGGATTCGATCTCGACAAAGGGGTTCATCAGGGTCACACGGTCACCCACGTGATCGACGATGAAACGAACATCTCCGTTCGATCGCTTGATCCAGCCAGCAGTGAACCACCCGTCCTCGCGGAGGGAGAAATCGCCACTGATCAGATCGTTCCCGTCAATCTCGCTGATCAGGATCTCATCTTTGTATGCATTCTTGTCCACCCCACATGGGGGAGAATAGAGCGTCCAGTTGCATTGCGTCTGGTAGGTGAGGGAGGGGAATCGGCGATCTATGCTTTGAGAGATGGGCGAACACGTCAGAATCGCCTCGGAGCCTTGGAATTTCACGCTCGTGATTCTACCGACAAAGATCGTGACTGCTTCTTCTTCATATGCGCGATGGGCCCGGTAGACCGAAATATACGGAGCAGAAGTCGGAACGAAAGGAATGTATAAGGCGGCGACCGGATTTGTCCTAGCGACACGGATCTCGATCGATCCGGCAGTATCCTCTTGGGAGAGATCCTGTTCACCTCGCTGGATAATCTCCGGCGTGAACGTGCCCATTGGAAGGACAATCTCTCGATCGGCCGATGTGTAGAACCAGCTGTCGCCACCAATGGTGAATCGATAGCACTCGACCGGCTCTCCTGAGAACCGCGACACCTCCTGGTTTTCGTAACTCATGCCGGGGCCTCATTCGGTAACTCACGAATCGTAAGCTTTGCCTCGGCACATTCCAACCCGTGCCAGGTGATTTCCGTTTCATCTTGATCGAGGCGGGATAGCCGCAGGAAGCTGATGGTCGTGCTCATGGCCGGCCAGGCACGTGGCGTCTCGGGGGCGATCGTTACACTTTCCGTTGCTTGATCTCCCGGATCATCTGCATCTTGGATGGTGTGATAGGTCGCAGGTTGATCGACTGAATAGACGGCCAGGTGTCGGCGCGCATTCGTGTCGGGGAACATCTGCTGTGCGTAACGCACCCAGATGAGTTCGAGAATCGTCTGTTCCTCCATGGCATCGCTTGCCAATCGAAGATCTTGTTCCCATGAAGGAAGCCAGAACGGGACGGCTGCACCCTTGCGACGATCGAGGAAGGCGAACATGGCGGCAATCTCACGGCGACCATAAGCCGTCCAGAGATACGGACGGACATTGGCCGGGGCTGGAGAATCTTCATCGGCCCATCGCTTACCGGTCTGGGTATCGAGCAGGGTGAACTTCCGCTGGTATTCATCGTCATAGGGCACCAGTCGATTTGGCTCGAGCTCGAGAACCTCGATATCTAGATAGCTGTGATATTCACCGACGTTCAAGGCACCGATGACGGTTGCCCTGCCGACAGAAAGGCCGGAAATGTATGCCCGAGCGCCCAGGATTCCCATGGCGGTGGCTGTACCCTGGGATTCTCCCTGGAGTAAGCCAGGGGGGATCAGTGTGCCTTCTGTGGTAGCAATGCCCGCACTGCTACCAAGGAGGTCACCGATCCCCGTGAGAACGCCGACGACGGTGGCAACTCCCGCTGCTTGGCCTTCGATCGAGCCACCACTCGAAATCTCACCGGTGACCACAGCGATTCCTGCAGCTAGGGCCGAGATAGATCCAAGACCGGCGAGCTCGCCGGTAACCCCCGAGGCGCCGTCAGCCATGCCTGAAACCGGTCCAAGACCGAGCAGATCGCCGAGGGCGTCCGCCACGCCATTGGTGGCGCCCGAGAGCGATGCGAGGCCGGCGAGCTCGCCGATGGCCTCCGCGGCGCCCTCACCGCTGCCCATGAGAGGCCCGAACGCGAAGAGGATACCGGAGGTCTCGGCTAAGGCATCTGCGGTCCCCACCAGGTGGCCTGTCGCTTCGATTGTTGCCTCACCGGTCGCTGCCCCCGCGGAGCTGGCCGTGAGTCGTCCAATTCCCAGCACGTTGGCTTGGGCTCCCGCCTGACCCTCAATAAGGCCGCCCAGGTGCCCCATGCCACCCAAGGAACCCAGTCCCTGGGCACTGCCTGCCGATTGGGCTTGTATGCTACCTAGGCCGACGGTATCAGCCGCCGCTGTGGCGAGACCGTCGCTTGCACCGTTTAGAATCCCGACTCCAAGGATCGCAGCGAGACATGCGGCAACCGCCGTGGCTGTGCCTGCCAGGTTGCTGCGGCCCACAATCCCACCCGTCACGGTCGCCTCGCCAGCGGATGTGCCGGATACCGAACTCTGCACCGCAGGGGGTTCGTAGAGCACGGAGACGGCGATCTGTGTACATCGGATCCCAGCGCCAAACATCGCATTGAAGTGGACCCCCGCCTCGAGACCGTTCAAAGAGGAGATCGACCAAGGATCGTTGTTGTTGCCGAAGTCTGTCTCCAGCACTTTCCCGCGGGCCACGTAGTAGTCTTCTGGGTCCTCGTCCGTGCTTGTTGTGTCTTCCACACTGTTGGATCGGGCAATGTACCGCATATTCGTGCCCACGCCGGATACGTGCCGAACGACGTTTAGGCACCGGATTGCTAGAATCGTTGACCCGGTCGGGATGCCTGCCGAGGATGCACTCTCAAGATTGACTGTCTCCTTGGCGTTTGCGGAGCTTCCGAGGTATGTCGTATCGCCATCATGAGGATTCTCGTCTGCGTCTTGGTACGTCCCGGTCCAACCCGTGTGGGTCCCGGCACTATCCGCCTGCATCAGAGCAGATGCTGACGCGTCGATGAATCCGGAATCGCTGATCGAGGCATCGTCGAGCCGAAAATGAAAGCTCGATTCCATGGCCGTCGGGGCAATGATCCAGCAAGTTACTGTTGGACGATGATCCAAATCACCCGTGCCGCTGAACTCCGTGACGCCATCGATGTGGACCTCGTAAGGAGCATCGCCCTCACCCTCGGCGCTGTTCGTTCCGAATCGCGCCTGGATGCGATACCATTGGCCGGTGTTGAGAACCGTGGTCCCCGTCGCAAGCGTGTAGCCGTATGCTCCCTCGAGTACGATCTTCCGCTGGTAGTTGTATCCCAGCCCCCCCTTGATGAAGGGACTGCCCGCGAACCGGAACATATGGAACCAGACAACATCCCCTTCGGCGGATGGGGCCTCGAGAATCTTCAGGTAGCAGGTGAAGTAGGCATCCTCGGCACTGAAATTCGCAGGGTCGCCAGTGGCGTCACTCTGACCCCGTAGCTCGAGATAGGCCTCGTTCGTGCCGTCTCCCGGATGATCTACTTCCAGACATCGATCGCCGCTGTGCGAATCGCTCGTGGTGACCGTCAGCGAGCCTACGGAACCTGGATCGAACTCCTTGCTCTCGATAAAGTCACCGGTTTCGTCCGACTCGAAGCCGGTGAAGTTCACTTGCGACATGGGCTCTAGCTAGTCTTCGGTGACGTCCAGATCGCCCGCCGCAAACTGAGGCTGGATGTTCTCGCTGATGGCCAAGCTCGAGCTCAATGCCCCCTTGTAGAGCACCTTTCCAGTGCCGGTGGAATCGGTGCCGACCGCAAAGTGCGTCGCTGTTTCCGATCCCCCTGTCGCCTTCGGAAAGGTGATTGCCGAGGCATTCGTCACGGCATTGTCCGTCACTGTCCACCCGCCCGAGGTGCGAGCCACTGCCACGCGAGCATAGGACGTATAGGCGCATTCATTCGTTGTCTGACTCCCGGACTCACCGACATCTCCCGTATGAAGCGAGACGTAGAGGTCCGTCAGCGGGCTCGTCGATGCGTTGTCCGCGATGTTCGCGATGGCGATCGCGTTGAAGATCAGCTTCAAGAAGTCGTTCTCGAACGTGTTGCCCTTGGACATGGTTTCCTCCTCTTCTACGGAACGAAGCTATCGATATCGAAAGTGAGCCTTGTCGATCCCACTCTCAGAGTTTCCCAGCGAAAGGCCTCGGATGGACTCAACCGACCCACGACAATCGGCACAACCCATGTCCCCGCGGCGGGCCAGGCGCTCTGAAGGGGTGATGAGACTGTAATTCGATTGACCACGACGCTCTCGATTGTCGCGACCTCCCACTCATAGGGATTGCGCCAGATTATGATCAGCCCGCCGTCATGATGGGGGATGTGGAGAGTTGCTACCTCCACATCCGTCGCCCAAAGATCAATTGCTGCGAGGAGGGGCTCTCGATATCCCCAAAGCGGCACCCCAAAGGCATGCGCCTGGCTCCCATGGAGAATCGCATTTGCGTGTTGTGCATCACGCTCCTCTAGGAGATTGGCAAAACCGATCGTTCCCGTCGGTGTGGCGCGTAGCTGCACGCGCTGCTCGGTCCCATCCTTGGCGCAAAGGATGTCGGTGAGATAACCGTAAGCCTGTCGGATGGGCTCTGCTAGGTTGGGCTCGAAAGGCCATGGCAAGACCCGGTAGCCGATCAGTGTGAGATCGGCGCCCTGGATCGAGACATCCGTGAAAACCCACGTCACGAGGTTGTCGATCCTTGGATCTCCGCGAGATAGGGCGCGCACGGTATAGAGCAAGCTCTGTGTTGCCGGGTAGTCGGTGGGGAGAGTGAGAATTTGCTCCACTTCAATACCAACGGGTCCTTCGATGGAAATCTCCGTCAGCCGCTTGGCGTGGCGACGGAACGCATTCCAAACCTCGACCTCGATCTCTTGATCCGAAAGCACAGCACCTAGATCTCGGCGACGGGGAATCACGTGCACATGCTCGAACATGGCCAGATCATGCATTGGCCCAGCCGCCGCTTCTCTCTCGAAGGCGTCCGGGCGCGGATCCGCTAGTAGGCCTTCGAGTGTGGATGAGGTTAATGGGGCGATCGTCCAGGCTGGATCGTCCGGTGCGGGAACTGCCGCCTCCGCGAGATCGTCCGATCCGATCGATTCGAGCAGTGCAGGGGATCCTGTGAGGACTCCGCCAGGCATCAGGTAGCCTTTCTGACCGCGAAATGCGGAAAGAGCATGTAGTCGAGTCCGCCGATCTGATAGATGGCGCCCGCCGCGTATCCGTGGCCCACTCCCTCGCACCAGAAGATGCTGGGCGGATACCCCACGGGCGCCCAGCGGCCCCCCGGATCTGTCAGGACATAGCAATGGAGAGGCAGGATCAGGGCCCCCGCAAAAGCAGTCTGATGCACGCGTGAGAGCATGTACTGATATCCGGGAAACTCATCTTCATCGCATGTGGCCTGCGATTCAGGGTTCCCATTCAAGGCACAACGTAGATAGCGTCCCGTGTAAGCATATTGCGCATCGTCATTGTTGCAATTACCGACCCATCTATCCGGGAAGCTAATCGCGTCGACGCGGACAAATGCGGTAGAATGGACAGATCCGGCCGTGACCGGATCTTTGTCCATGTGAGACATTGGGGCATATGCAGTGATGTTGATCCCGCCGCGGTCGACGTGAAGATCATCGTTGAAGGTGTTGCGATAGGCGCTCGAGCTCGCTGAGAAGTACGGGAAATCGTCCGAGAATCCCGTCTTCACCATAGACGGTCCCCAGCACATGTGGCAGAAGATGCCTGGGGAACGCTCCACGACGATCGTGATGTGATCTTCACCATTGTCGAAGAAATGGTATGCGGCCACAGGGCCAGAAGGCAGATTCATGCCGCAACCGGCTGTGGATCCATCCGTGCGGACGGGCCGGCCACCCTGAAGACTCCAATAGAGGCCAGCATCAAAGTCATCGCCCAGATAGAGTCCAATGCCATAGCCGGGTCCGGCATCCCAATTCCCCGATGGCTGCTTGGGCCATATGACTGTATCCTCCGCCGCTTGCATATTCACATAGAGCCCAGATTTGTGGATGTGAACACGCCAAGTCAGGCCTTCGGCTTGGCTCATGTCGACCGACCAGCCCTGGCCGGTCAGCCAGCTTACGATCGTCTGTAGAAGATTCGTCGGGGAAGTCGAGATCCCTGTTTGGTATGAAGCAGCCATCAATCAATCCAATGCGACCGCTAGGAAATCATCGCGGTCCGTTCGGCTAATGTTGGGAAGGACGACCCAGTCGACAGCGCCGAGCCGGAGTAGGGTCTCTGCAGTTAGATCCTGCCCGGAGATGGCCATGACCCCCGAGAGCTGGCCGACGGTGTTCGGCGCCGAGTGACAAAACATGATTGGCCAAAGAGTCGTCGAATCATCCAGATTGCGATCGAGAAGCGACAGACCACAACGGTACGGCCAGACTAGATTTCTCGAGGCGACCGGTGTGGTTATGATCACGTCGTTGGTGGTCGCCTCATATCCACTCCAGGATCCATCCAGATTGCGAGCCCGCAGCTGATGCTGATACGTCGTCGATGTTCCCCCAGTAGTTGGATCAGAATGGGTCGGCATGCGATGGTTGTTCGAGGAGTTGGACCATCGATAGTCCGTCTTTTCCCACGTGGGAGGCGACTCGCCCAGGGCGAGCGAGCCTCCGAGTGCAATCGGATAGGGCAGCTGCTCGGGGGAGAAGTATGGATCAAAGAACCCCAGATAGGCCATCTCATACTGGGTGCTGATCTTCGCGATCACCACAGCCCGCCGCCCATCGGCGATGAACCAGTAGGGCAGGGATGCGTTCCACAGCGGTAGGAACAGCTTCCGCTGGCAGCCGGTCTGCTGGTAGAGGTGGGCCCCATCGGTGTAGCCGTCGAACGCGACAATCTCCCAATCAAAGTAGTCGGCGTCCTGTCTCTCGAAACAATGGACACCTACGAAGATCTGCGAATCCCCATCGTTCCCGGGCGCTTCGAGAATCAACTGTGAGAACGCGGCATCGATTCCAGTTGAGCGCAACAGCCTGACGGCACTCAATGAGACTAGATTGGAATACGGTAGTTCTGTGATATGGAGTCTGTACTTAGTTGCCGACACCGGACCGCTGATCGTGAACTGCTTAACTTCGTTCGGCGCCCAACCAGTGATGTCATTTTGCGTGTCGAGCGTTTCCCATGAATCTCCATCCCAATAATCGAATGTCCAAGATTTGGGTGCATACCCGATACTCGATGCCATCAGATGATATTGAGTGATCTCTTCCTCTTCGAATAACGTGAACTCGATATCTTGCGGTATCGTCACTGGCGAATCGACACGCCAGCTTCGACCGTCATCGGCAGCGACCTTACCATCAACCAGGTTCTGTGCTGCCTTGAGGCCTGTGTTTCCCTGGGTGGCAAGCACCCTACACCCTAGCGCCTTGCGCCGACTCTTCCACTTCGGCGCCGTACTCAAGGTGAAGACGTCGCCGGCCACAAAAGCCGTGTCGCCATCATTGATGGTGAACTCCAACACATCATCGACGAACGGGACATCCACGGTTGCCGGGCCGATGTCGCCGGACTCGGAGCCAATGACGGAGAACTGCGTCGGACCGGTGGCGGTGATGGTGAACGTCTCTGCGACCGACAGGATTCCACCCCGGTAATCGGTAAGCCGACCATCTCCAACGCCGGCATACTCGAGGCCGAACGCGCTTCCCTTGGCTGTGAGAAACGTCTCCAGCCGTTCCAGAAGATCGATGTAATCGGTTGCTGTGCCTATCTCGAACATTCGCCTTACCCCATCGCCCGTCCGATTGCACGCCGATTCCTCCCGATCGTTTGCACGAGCAGCTTCTGGCCCTCCGGACTTCTGAGCTCTTGGAGTACAAGTCCCTTTTCCAGCCCCACGACCAGGCTTCCATCCCGGGGCGTCGGCGCCGTTGCACTGGATGCGCCATCCACCAGGCCACCAGCCCGGAAGCGGGGCAGCTGGTACTTCAGAGGATCCACCAGGTGGATCGGCTCCATACCCCGTCTCAGGGCCTCGAGATGCTGCAACATCCCAGGCTTGCGCACGATGTGCGCCGGCTCCACGAACTCGTGGTTGGAGAGCATCGCTGGGATGCTATCGCTCGTGCCTGAGCCCGGGCCGAGGATGAGACCGCCTGTTGCTCGCGTTTCAACCAGACCGCCGCCGGCG
>Ga0180438_10010445_pt1 | contig 11387 bp, 11 predicted proteins | sample SS_ome_12_FD_132455 | JGI IMG/M metagenome (GOLD analysis project Ga0180438, IMG submission 132455) | Hypersaline lake sediment archaeal communities from the Salton Sea, California, USA - SS_3_D_2 metaG | ecosystem: Environmental > Aquatic > Non-marine Saline and Alkaline > Hypersaline >...
GAGTCCCCCCGTGTCCATCACGAGGAATCTCGCGGGTCCCCATTCTGCCTCCCCCATGTTGGTATCCCTCGTGACCCCCGGGGTATCCTCGACGATCGCCTTTCGCAGACCTACCAGGCGGTTGAAGAGCGTGGATTTCCCCACGTTCGGCCGTCCGACGATGGCCACCACAGGCAAGTCCCTGCATCCTTCGGTACGAGCCCCCTTCATGCCGGCGGGCCTCCAATCGGCCTCGGCGGATCTTTCGGGATCGCCGCCGGAATTACCTGTATCCCAGGTTCGAGAGCCTTTTCGGATCATTCCTCCAACCCTTGGTAACTTTGACCCAGAGCCTCAAGAACACCTTGGTACCGACCAGCGCCTCCAGGTCCTTACGCGCCGCCGTGCCGATCCTCTTCAGCATCTGGCCACCCTTCCCGATCAGGATCCCCTTTTGGGAGGGTCGCTCTACGTGGATGTTGGCCTCGATCGCCACCAGCCCCTCTGGGCTCAGCGGGTCTTCCTTGTAGGAAACGATCTCGACGGCCACTGCGTAAGGGACTTCCTCTCCTGTGAACTGGAAGGCCTTCTCCCGGATGATCTCGGCGCTCAGGAAGCGAAGAGGCTGGTCCGTGTACTGATCGGAGGGGAAGTAGGGATGCCCCTCCGGCAGCCTCTCGATAACCCCGTCGAGAACCGCCTCCAAGCCCTCACCCCGTAACGCGGAAACCGGGAAGAGCTGCCTCTCCGGAAAGGCGGCGCGATAGCGCTCAACCACGGCGGCCCTCCCTCTTTCGGACACACAGTCCATTTTGTTGATCACCACGAGCACCGGAGTCTCCACCTCGCCCAATGCCTTTCCAATGTACTGGTCTCCCTTGCCAACCCGCTCTTCAGGTTCCATCATGAACAGGACGAGATCCACCTCCCCGAGGGTTGAAAGGGCCGTCCTCACCATGTACTGGTTGATCGCATCCTTGGGCTTGTGGATGCCCGGCGTATCGAGAAAAACGATCTGATAGGCCTCCTCGGTCAGGATGCCTCGGATCGTGTTCCGTGTTGTCTGCGGCTTGTCCGAGACGATCGCGACCTTCTCCTTCAACAAGGCATTCAGGAGGGTCGACTTGCCCACGTTGGGTCTCCCCACGATGGCGACGAAACCGGAACGGAATCCGTCCCCACCCTGCCCGTTCCTGCCCTCTCTTGCCTTGTCCATGAGGCCCCTCCGTTCGCCCCCGACCCATTAGGTGTTAGCCGTCAGGTATTAGGTCTCAGGTCCTCCCCCCTGATCCCTAACCCATTAGGTATCAGGCTTCAGTCTTCAGGTCCCAACCCTTCCGCCCTGCTCGTTCGGTTCTTGCCTCTCGCCTTGGCGTTCCCCTGCGTTGTGGGGTTGGGCCTGATACCTAATACCTTATACCTTACACCTATCGACCTCTGTCCACTGCACCGCACCCCTGGCAAGTCCCCGATCCTCCTCGATTCGGACAACCCGGGGCTCGAGAAGACCCTGCAACTTCCTGAGATTCTGCCTGTGATCCCCCATCAGAAGGGAACGATCGTCAGGGTGGACCCTGAGACAAAGCCCCGAGGAACACGGAATCCCCCTTGGAAGGGACGCGAGAGCCTTTCGGAGAAACAATGCGGATCGAACAAGATGCCCAAAGGCTGGGTGATAGGGTCCTGCCAGCACGAAAGTCCCATCGCCCCCCATTCCCGCCTGTTCCTGCAAGCCGATTCGAATCACCGGAATCGATGCCTCCTCGAACCTTTCCAGCATACCCACGCACAGGGTCACTGCCTCCTCGAGACCCAAGGGCCTGTACTCACCTCTTCGCGACCTTTCGGCCAGCTCGGTCTGCTCGAGGACCAACAGGGGATAGATCCGGACAAAATCCGGCTCCAGGGTTGAGAGCGCTTCCGCTGTCTCCAGGCTTTCCCTCCCACTGTCTTCGGGAAGACCCACCATCAACTGCGCACCCACCTCCAGGCCCATCTCCTTGGTCCTCTGAATCGCCTCCCGGGCTTCCTCGGCCGTGTAGCCCCTGCGGCTCGCCCCCAGGACCCGATCGGACAGGGACTGTACACCCAATTCCACGGTCCTCACGCTACGGTTTGCGAGAAAAGCCAGCTGTCCCTCCGAGACCTCGTCCGGTCTCGTGGAAATCCGGACGGAATCCACCCGGCTTCGCCGTATGTACGGTTGGCACACCTCGAGGTATGCGTCTTGCCGTTCCCTGGGCATGCTGGTGAAGCTGCCGCCGTAAAAGGCAATCTGCCGGCGTCCTGTCATCCGAGGCTTCCTGGAATCCCAAAAGATCTTCAATCGTTCCCCGACTTCTGAGGGTGAGGGAGGCGAAACGGTTTCTGCAATCATGTGTTGATTGCAGAACACGCAGCGATGGGGGCAACCGAGATGAGCAAGGAAGATGGGTGCAATCCAATGGGGATAAGGGGACGAGTACATGAGTCAAATTCGAAAGCCGAAAAAACCGTCATGGATTCAAAGGAGCCCAAGCGGGTTCTTCTCGAGATGTTTCAGGAATTGCGCTGCAGCATCCTGCTCTGCTTCTTTCTTGCTTCTGCCTTTGCCGGAGGCCAGCGTTCGATCGTTCAGACGAAGATGAACCTCAAAGGTCTTGGCATGATCTGGCCCTTGCTCGCCTGCCACTTCATATGCAGGTGACGTCCTAAACAGGGCCAACATGATTTCCTGGAGCCGGGTCTTCGCATCGGTGAGCAGGCTCTGGTTGGTTTTGACTTCCTCGAGAACGGTTCCGAAGGTGCGCCGCACGAATTCACGCACCGCCTCCAACCCTCCGTCAAGATAAATGGCACCCAGAATCGCCTCGAAAGCGTCGGCCAGGATCGATCGTTTTTGACGGCCCGCCATCTGTTCTTCTCCCTTGCCCAGATACAGAAACTCCCCCAATCTCAGGCTTCTGGCCACCTCGGCAAGCTTCTTTTCCTTTACGAGCGCGGAACGGAGCCTGGTCAACTCCCCCTCCAATTCCTCGGGATAGGCTTGCATGACCCATTCACCAATGATCAGTCCGAGGACGGCATCTCCCAAGAACTCGAGCCTCTCATTGTCACCACGGCCTTCCTCGATAATTTCATTCAACAGGGAGCGATGGGTCAAAGCCTGTTCGAGGAGCCGGAGGTCCTGAAAGTTGTATCCGAGAATCGCCTCCATCTCCCTGAGACGGGTCTGGGCGGGTGATGGGTTCTCCTGCTCTTCTGCCCTGGGCGCAGCAGGTTTCATCCTAGGATCTCTCTTGAGACCGAGTCCTTTATCCCTGTCGGACCGCGGCATGCCAGAACTTCCGGAAGTAGTCAATCCCGGACCAGATGCTCAGGATCAACGAGGCCCACAGGAAGTACAGCCCACCGAGATGGAAATCAATCGCAAGATACCGATAGTGCAGAACCAGGCCCACAATCGCGAAAATCTGGAGGATGGTCTTGTACTTGCCCAACTCTTCTGCCTCAATCACTACACCTTGGGCCGAGGCAACCCCGCGCAGGCTCGTGATCATGATCTCGCGTCCCAGGATGATCACGACCATCCAGGCCGGGACAGAGCCCTCGGGACTGGCGACGAGCATGATGAGAGCCGTCATGATCAGAAGCTTGTCGGCCATCGGGTCCAGAAGTTTCCCCATCGAGGAAATCACGTTGTACCGTCTCGCCAGGTACCCGTCGAAATAGTCGGTCGTGGAAGCCACGATGAACAGAAGAGTCGCCACGGCGCGGGTCAGGGGGTTCGGAAAGGAGAGCAAGACGACCAGCAAAGGGGCCGCAAAAATCCTGCAGAGGGTCAGGATGTTGGGCACACTCTCCATTCGTTTCGTCGCCACTGGAATCGCCATTGTTCCCGATTGAATCCTTCTTCCCTTGGTCACAGGGTGTTCGCTATGAGCCGTCCTTCTCGCCTTGGTTCCCCAGCGCTCGCTGCGCCTTCTTTCCCCTGCCGTACGCCTTCAGCACCTTGTTCACATATCCCTGGGTTTCCGGGAAAGGGGGAATCCCCTTGTATCGATCCACGGCCTTCTCCCCTGCATTGTAGGCCGCCAGAGCCAGGGGAAGTCGGCCCTGATACTTGTCGAGCAACCGCCTGAGATAGCGAGCGCCTGCCTCCAGGTTCTCAGCGGGATGGAACGGATCGGCTACGCCCATCCCACGAGCTGTCTCGGGCATGAGCTGCATCAGGCCTATGGCACCCTTCTTGGAAATCGCACCGGCATCGTAGTCTGATTCTGCCTCGATAACGGCCCGGAGAAGATCGGCGTCCAAGCCTTCTGCCCGCGCGACCTCTTCAATGAGGTCATCATAGCCTCTCCTGCGCTTTTCATAAAGGACTTTAGAGACTTCCTTGGAGACTTCCTTCCGCTTCTCCCTCTCTTTGAACCGGAACCGCCCATCCACAGGGACATTGGACATGTGCACGACGCCGTGCTCATCCTGGAACCAGTAGATGTCCCCCCGGGCGGCAGGGGGGGAGGATGTCCGAAAAAAACCTATCATCACCACAACGCAGGCGATCCACTTCACGCACAGGCTTCCTGTTCTCTGCCACTCGGCCTTGCCCAAGTCCGTTCCCATCATTCTAGAACACCGCAACCTTGTCAAACCCCCTTCGTGAGAAACGCGCACCCTGGACTTCCCACCCCTTGCCTTGCTCCCCTCTCCGGGAGGGTGTCGAAAAACTCCCCTTGGGAGACTGTCGAGAAATGGTCCGACAACGGACGTGGGGCCTCTGGTGCTATCACCTGTTCCGGATGAGATTTGTGCAGGGCGACTTTGTAGGGGGAGGGGGAGACGGAGCCCAAACAAATCGAATCGGAACAGGTGATAGCACTGCAGACCGCCGTTTGTCCACAATCCTCCCAAAGAGGGGCTTTTCGACCCTCCCCTTACAGTTCGTCGCGTTTTCTGATTAAATAAAGGGAACCTGTATCCGGAGGAGGAAAAGATCATGCGGTTTGAGAGCGATTTTCTGGTGATCGGTGGGGGAATCGCCGGCCTCTGGTTTGCCATCCAGGCAGCCCAATATGGCACTGTGACCGTGCTCGCAAAGAAGGATGCAAGAGAGTCGAGTACGAACTACGCACAGGGCGGGATCGCAGCGGTCTCGAGCAAGGAAGATTCCTTTCAGGAACATATCCAGGACACGATGATTGCGGGTGCAGGCCTCTGTAACGAGGATGTCGTTCGATCCGTGATTTCCGAGGGACCTCCCCGAGTCGAGGCGTTGGTGAGACTCGGCGTGGAGTTCACGACCCGCGGGAACGCGCAAATGGACGAATTCGATCTCGGGTTGGAAGGAGGGCACTCGAAACGTAGGATTCTGCACGCAGCGGACTTCACGGGAAGGGAAATCATCGACAAGCTGTTCGGTATCGCCTGTGAGAACCAGCAGATCCAGTTTCGGGATCATCATATCGCGATCGACCTGCTCATCCATCCGAGGGACCGCACCATCGCACCTAGGAAGAAGATCTGCGGGGGGGCTTACGTACTCGACAGTCGGGAGAAAGAGGTCCACACGTTTGTGTCCCCCACCACGGTGCTGGCCACCGGAGGAGCAGGCAAAGTCTACCTCTATACGAGTAACCCGGATATCGCTACAGGGGATGGCATAGCGATGGCCTTCCGAGCCGGGGCCCGGATCGCGAACATGGAATTCATCCAGTTCCACCCCACGTGCCTGTATCACCCAAAGGCAAAGTCCTTTCTCATCTCCGAGGCAGTCAGAGGAGAAGGAGGAATCCTCAGGGTGAAAGACAACACCCCCTTCATGGAACGATACCACCCCAAGGGCTGTCTGGCGCCGAGAGACATCGTGGCACGGGCCATCGACAACGAGCTCAAGAAACGGGGAGACGAATGCGTCTACCTGGATATCACGCACCGCGATCCCGAATTCATTCGATCCAGGTTCCCGAACATCCACCAGCAATGCCTCTCATTGGGGATCGACATCACCCGGGAGGCCATGCCGGTGGTGCCGGCTGCCCACTATACATGCGGTGGGGTCATCGTAGACGCTTCCGGCCAGACAGACATCCAGAACCTGTACGCTGTCGGAGAGGTCGCCTGTACGGGGCTCCACGGGGCCAACAGACTGGCCAGCAATTCCCTGTTGGAGGCCCTCGTGTTCGCGCAGCGTGCCTCCGATGCCTCCGTTCGGAAGATGGGCGAGCGGCGTGACGACGCCCCTTCCCTGCCGGACTGGACGAGTGGGAATGCGGTCGATAGCGATGAATCCATCGTGGTCGCTCACAACTGGGATGAGGTCCGCCGGCTGATGTCGAACTACGTCGGCATCTTCCGGTCGAACAAACGACTTGAAAGGGCGAAGAGGAGAATCGACGCCCTGGCCGGAGAGATCCATCAGTACTACTGGGACTTCCTCGTCACAAACGATCTGATCGAACTCCGAAACCTTGTCCTGGTGGCAGACCTGATCATCACGAGCGCCATGATGCGGAAGGAGAGTCGGGGGCTACACTACAACATCAACTACCCCGTCACGGACGACGCAATGTGGAGACGGGACACGATTCAGTGGAGGGGCTATGGGTGAGTGTTTAGCTATCAGCCGTCAGGCGTCAGGTGTCAGCTCCCACCCATTGCCTCCCCGACAGGATGGGAGAGGGGCGGGCTGATACCTGATACCTGAAAGCGGAGGAGGGGGGAGTGGTGGGGCCTCAAAGGATGGGGCTGGAGGTGCGGGACGGGGTGTCTTCTTCATCCGACTTCGAAGCCTCCTTCAGACGTTTCTTGGCGTAAAGGCTTCTGCGGAGACTCGAGAGGCGGTCCACGAGAAGGACCCCATCAAGATGGTCGATTTCGTGTTGCAGACAGATACCTAGAAGGCCCTCTGCTTCGATCCTCGTTTCCTTGCCGTCGGGCAGGAGCGCTTCCACCGTCACGGTCTCGGAGCGTTCCACCTCCACGAGGAGATCCGGAAGACTCAAACAACCCTCCTCACTTTTCGTCTTTCCTCGCCTCTCGACGATCCTCGGGTTGATGAGTTTGAGGAGTGTGTCTCCTGTCTCCCCTCGCTCGACATCGAGCACGATGAGCCTCAGTTTCTCACCCACCTGGGGAGCTGCCAAGCCGATGCCATTGTTCAAATACATGGTTTCCGCCATGTCGTCGAGGAGCCGACAGACCTCTTCGTTGACCTTTTGAACCTTCTCACTCTGCACCTTGAGAACAGGATCCGGGTATGTGTGAATCTTCAAGATGGACATGTCAATGGCCTCTCCCTTTGACGCCAAAGGAGCGTATCTTCCTACCTATTATTGGCAATCTTTCCTTTGATGTGTCAAGCCGTCCCATGGATTCCGTCCGGAGGCGCCCTCCTCTTGGCAAACGTTCAAAACGAATCATCCGACGAGTCGGAACCCATGCCGCCGCCTTCGAGCCCCCCCCCTCCTCCGGGCCCGTCGTCAAGACCCTGTCCAGAGGCGATCTCGTCGGCCATCTGATCAATCTCCTCTTTACTTACGTCTTCCCCGAGTTCCCCACCCATCCGTTTCAGCCACCGGGCCATGCTGGCAGGGTCGTTTTCATCGAGCCCGGCCAGGTTGCTCGGGTCGGCCAGGGATTCCAAACGTGCTTCCTCAGACTTGATCGATGTGAATCGCGAAATGAGGCGTTTGACCTGCTCACTGCTGCAATGCGGGCAACGAGGAGAAGATTCCTCTTCGGTCCGAAGGAGCAGGACTTCGAACTTCCTCTTGCACGCTGCGCACCGATATTCGTAGATCGGCATATGTTTCGGTCTCCTTCCTTTAGCCTCCGCCCGTCCCCACTCCCCAAGCTGTTAGCTGTCAGCGGTTAGCTCCCAACCCCTCTCCATTATCTTGCGGGCTCGGGCGGGCGCGGGGGCTGACCCCCAATCCCTGAGCCCTGACCCCTACCTTTCGCCGTTTTCCTTCGGGCCTTCGCCTGCAATTCCGCTACCTTCAGCCACTCCTGTACACATCCGGGCGCTCGTGTTCGAGAACAGGAATTCGGCGGCGGACTTCCTGGAGATACTCGACATCGAAGTCCGCATATATCACGCACTCTTTCTCAGACGCCTGGGCCAAGACGGCGCCCCAGGGATCCACGATTGCCGAATGCACGTGGGTCTGTCGCTTTGCATCGTGACGCCCAAACTGGGCCGGCGCTACTATGTAGACTTGGCTCTCGATGGCCCGTGCTCGGAGGAGGGGCATCCAGTGTTCTTTTCCTGTCACCAACGTAAAGGCCGCAGGCACGAACACGATCTGGGCCCCCTTGCGGGCGAGGCTTCTGTAAAGCTGCGGGAAGCGCAGGTCGTAGCAGACCGTCAACCCGAAGGTGGTACCGTCTCGGCAAACGGTGACGATCTCTTCACCAGGCCGGATGTGGCTCGACTCCCGGTAACTGGCCCCGTCGGACAGAGAAACGTCAAAGAGATGGATCTTGTGGTATACAGCCGCCGGGGTTCCCTCCCGATCGAGAAAGACACTGGTGTTGTAAGGCCTCCTATCCGATTCGTCCGAAGACCTCACCAGAATACTTCCCCCCAGGATATGGATTGCCTTCTCTCGGGCAATTCCCCTGAGCGTAGAAAGGATTCCCCCGTCCAGGTCCTGCGCCACCTGGGCACGTTCCTCGTCCGACCCCATAAAACCGAAGTTCTCCGGCAAGGCGACAACATCCGCCCCTCGATCGGCAGCCTCTAGGATTCTCTCGCACGCTCTGTTGAGGTTGTCCTCAAGGTTGTTCGTAGAGCACATCTGAACAGCGGCAAGCAGGAGCTTTCGGCTTTCCGTCAATCCCCCTTACCTCCGTTCTTTCCGCCAGGACGGGGCGGATGCGAGTTCTTCAATGCCGCCTGATAGACTTCCAGAAACTTCTTCCGCACAAACCGCTGCGGATCTTTCGCGTCCTTTGCATCGAGGGAATCCACCGGGATCACGGCCTTTGCCATCGACCGGTGTCCGCCCGCAGACCCGTACGATGAAAAGGCTGCCCGCAACAACTCGCCAGCGCTTCGGGTCGTCCCATAGTTCCTGGCTGATATCACCACCTGCCGGTCATAGACCCCCGAGACTACCGCCCACTCGATTCCCTCAACCTCAAGGCAGAAGTCCGCGATGTACGGAACGATGTCCTCTCGGGTCAAGTCATCGAGATGAACGTAGATGACATCGTCCACGATGGAGGGCTTATGGAAGGCCTTACTGAGTACGCTCAGGTCTTCCTTGGGTAGCTGCGGCCTCTCCATCCTTCGAATCAACCGATGGTTCGCCATCGGATACAGAGACGAAAAGGCCCGGAGATCGTTCTCGATGGCCTCCCTTTCCAGCAAGAGGGTATCCGTCTTGATGCCGTACAGGAGAGCCGTAGCCAGCTTTTGGGTGATCTTGACGTCGCCCGCATTCAAGTACTCCTGCAGTATCGTAGCCGTGGACCCGTAATGGGGTCGGATGTCCTTGAAAAGACAGTCAGCCACCTCATTCTCGGGATGATGGTCGATGATAACGTGAACAGGGGGCAGCTCTTCCCGAAAATGGGATGGCTGGACGTCCAGCAGGACGATCCGGTTGTATCCATCGACCTCCTCGATTCCGATCTGGATGACCTCGATCTCGAGCAATTTCAGCATGGCCAGGTTTTCCGGCCGGGTGACTCTTCCGAAGGTACCGATCGGCGCACTCAATTTGTTCCTGCCCAAGAGGGTCCTCATGGCCAGGGCGCTGGCAACGGCATCTGGATCCGGATCGTACTGCACGAGAAGCAGGACCCTTTCCTGATCATGAAAGATGGAACGCAGGGTACGAAGCTGGGCGGCACTTACGGTCTTGTCGAGTTCATTGATCACACCGTTCTGAAAGAGTTCGGCCATCAGGACAGACCGCACCCTCGGGGGTAAAGAAGCGGCAGATCGTCTTTTCTTGTTTCCTTCCTCAACCAGGGTGATGGCAAACACATCCGTATGCTCCAGGACAGCCTGAAGAACCTCGGCCCGTGCCTTCTCGTCTCGCAGGAACACGCCAATCCGGTCCGTGGGACATACCTTCATGCGCTGATAGACGCCCCGCTTCCTCAGCCTCCCGCACCTACACCTCGCTCCCCTCCGGATGAGGCGCTTCTGCAGCCTCGAATCCTCACAAACGATGAGAATCTCCTGTCGGGAGTCCTGCGGGATAAGATAGAAGGGGAGTTCGTCGTCACAAAGGATGATGTACCGCAACGCTACTCCTCTCTGCCCCGAAGCTTCCGTTTCAATGAAGGGGGCGCTTCCCGGGAAATCGATTCCTGGACCCGCCCGGGGTTCCGCTGAATCCTAACCTTCTATTAGATATCACTTTTTCCGCCTCAATGCCAACCACGCCCCCCCTTGCCCTTTGTCCTGGGCCCCGGAGGGAATCCTTTTCGGCCCCTTCAGAATCTAATAATTATAAAATTATTATTTGCATTGATCCCGAATCGGAGCTAAAATACAAAAAACTTACCATTTTTGTATCTTTCCTCATTTTTGTTTATTTTTACCTTTACAGGAAAGTATAGAAGTGTTATGTTTAGTGTAATTTATAGCCAGGAGTAGAGGGGAGGATACCTTATGCCGGCCGTCAAGAAGGAAACGATGTTACGATCCAAGGACGTAGCCCATATCTTGGATCTTCCCCCGGACGACGTGATCTACTTGGCTCGAAAAGGCAAACTCCGGGGAGTCAAAGAGGGAAAATACTGGAAATTCAGGCTTCGGGACGTCAAGTACTACCAGAAGAAGCTGCAAAGAGATTAATCGCCAGAGCTACTTGATCATTGGAACGGCACAACACCGCCTGTCCTTCTCATCTCAGAGAACCTACGTTCTAATTTCCTTGACCAGCCCACGGGATAGGTGTCGGCAGACTCAAGTCTGCAGTAACGGGCAGGAAGCCTGCTCAATGCCTCGAGGGCGCGTTTCCTGACCTCCTCCAGGGCCGGAAAGCGATACGTCAAACCCCCGCGCTCCATGATCGGAACAACCAGGCAAGTGGAAGGTCCGCTCCGTTCCTCTTCCGCCATGCTGATCTCATCCCCAGCATAGGCCCCCTGCCCATCCATCGAGCGCCAGACTTGTTTCCTTCCCGGGTAGGTTTCTTTGTCCTCACTGAACTTCGCACAGTGGAGTACCTCGGTTGCGCCCTCTCGCTCGACGAGCTTGTAAACCGCCCCCAGGGCCGGATGGTCCTTGGACGTGACCATCTCCGTACCGACCCCGAAAAGGTCGATGGGAGCAGATTCCTGCACCAAGGCCTGCACCTTGTATTCGTTCAGGTCCCCGCTCGCCAGAATCCTTGTCTCTCGCAGACCCGCTTCATCCAGAATCTTGCGTACCTCCCGACTGAGGCCGAGCAAATCCCCACTGTCCA
>Ga0180438_10010446_pt1 | contig 11387 bp, 4 predicted proteins | sample SS_ome_12_FD_132455 | JGI IMG/M metagenome (GOLD analysis project Ga0180438, IMG submission 132455) | Hypersaline lake sediment archaeal communities from the Salton Sea, California, USA - SS_3_D_2 metaG | ecosystem: Environmental > Aquatic > Non-marine Saline and Alkaline > Hypersaline >...
CCGCGTAAAGCATAAGAAATGGTTCCGGCTACTTCCTGAAGACCAATATTGTATTTTCGCGCCTGCTCCCGATTCACTCGCACGTAAATTTCTTCTCTGCCGTGTTCCCACTGGGTATCAACATCCAATAAATCAGGAATCGTCCGTAAGCGACGCTCGACTTCAGCGGCCAGGCCGAGTAAGGTGCGGGTGTCCAATCCGTTTAATTGAACCGACACCGAGGTTTGATCAACATCGCGCCGCCATTCGGTCCGAAATTCAACGCCAGCTCTTTTGGGGATATGTTTAACGACATCGACCACCACTTCTTCGCGTGTTGGTGGTACGTCTACGGGGAACCCTATCTTTTTTCGAAACGAATAATAAGCCGTGCGCCACCATTCATTTTTCGGATTATGTTTAAGAAACATTTGAACATAACCGCGGTCTTTACGGTGCCGGACACTCATCATACGAACATTGTACTTTTCGCGGTATTTATTAAGTGAATCTTCTACGACTGAGAAATATCCACGGGCACGCTCCATTGAGTAATTTTGGGGCAAATCAAAAATTAATCTTACCTCATTAATATGTCCTCGTAGTTGATCGGTTTTTTTAACATTATTCATCGGATATAAAAAGGAGATGGCCACAAAAAATAAAATCAGGAAAGCATCTAATCGATGATTCAATGTCCAGCCGAGGATTTTTTCATATTTTTGTTGCGACCAGTGAATGAGTCCCGACTCTTTCGGAGGCTTCGTTTTCGAAAAATACGAGGTGGCTAACGGAATAAAGAGTAAAGCCACCACCAGCGAGGCCAGTAAGGCCACAATGACCGGCAAACCAATGCGCTGCATAAAGAAGGTGAAACCAACATCGCCGCTCATCAGGATTAAGGGTAAAAAGACAACAATCGTAGTCATCGTCGCCGTGACCACTGCCAGACCGACCTCGCTGGCGCCAAAAAGGGCGGCTTCTTTCGATTTCAATCCCTCGCTGCGTAATCGAAAAATGTTCTCAACAATCACAATTGAATTATCAATCACCATTCCCACGCAGATCATTAATCCCATCATGGTTAAAATATTAAGCGTCCAGCCCATAAAATGGATGGTGGTAATCGTAAATAACAGGGAAAGTGGAATCGCCAGCGTCACAATCAGCGTCATTCGAACCCGGCGCAAGAAATAAAACAAAATCAGCATGGCAAAAAGACCACCCCATAGTGCCGAGTCAGTCAAATTATGAATTGATTCCAAAATATAATGCCCCTGACTGAAAATCACTTCGGCTTTAATACCCTTCAGGGCCGGCTGTTTTAAAACTTCAGCCAGTGCTACCTGGACGGCGTCACACACTTCAATGGTATTGGCCTGGGATTCTTTTTGAATTTCCATCCCAATCGATTGCATGCCATCCGTTCGATTGTACCAATCCCATTTCGGGGAATCGTAGCGAACATTGGCAATATCTTTCAGGCGCAGGTTAGTCCCTTTAATGGGCAGATTTCGAATCTGCTCGTAATCTTCGAAGCGCGCCACCGAACGCAGGTACACTTTATTCCGGCCCATTTGAACATGCCCGCTGGCCATTGAAAAATTGTCATTCCGCAGTTGACGCATAAGTTCATACAGGTTAATGCGGTGGGCAGCCACCTTAGATTGGTCAATATCAATATGAATATATTTGTAACCCCGTCCCCAAATGTTGAGATTGGCAATTCCATCGACGCGTTCAACGGCCCGACGAATGATATTATCGGCCAGGTAATAGGGATCTTCGACGGAAGAATCGGCAATAATCGCCACGTACATGATCTCCGCATCATCGTTACCGGCTTTCCAGACCCTCACCTTCTCAACCTCTTCTGGTAATTCCGGTTTGACCCGATCAATACGGTCTCGCAATTCATTGTAGGCGGCGTCCATATCGGTGTCGTTACTCAGTTCGACACCAATCCAGCAACCGGCACTGTGGATCTCGGTGTGAACATTTTGAACACCGTGAATGGTGCGGACCATTTTTTCCAGGGGGATTGCCAGCTCTTTTTCCACCTGCTCCACATTGGTTTCGCGATACCGGGCATTGAGACTCATCCACGGGTAATCAAATCCCACCGGAAAAAGCTCCAGCTTAATCTGGGTATAGGCAATGATTCCGACGACCAATAAGGCCAGGAGGATCATAATAATGGTAACCGGACGCGTAATGGCAATCCGCGGTAAGAATGATGGTTGATCTCTTCCGACAAGCATTTTTTTTACCTGTAACAAATAAGTTGTTGAAAAAATGTGGAGCGCAGTGACTGTGTCACTGCATGAATTGACACAGTCAATTCACTCCACACGTATTTAAAATCAAAGAAGTAAGATTATCAAATTTAAATTGATTTTAGAAATTAAGGTATTAATTTTTACCCCGATCAAAAATGGCGTAAACCGTTGGAATCACGATTAAAGTTAGTAACGTGGAGCTAATCAAACCGGCAATGACCGTGATTGCTAACGGCGTCCGAATTTCAGCCCCCTCGCCCAGTCCCAGCGCCATTGGAAGCAGACCGAGGACGGTGGTGAGGGTGGTCATTAAAATGGGACGCAACCGGACTTTTCCGGCCTGAATAATCGCCTCCACTTTCTCGATGCCACGCCGGCGCAGTGTATTAATGTAGTCCACCAGCACAATCGCATTGTTTACCACAATTCCCACCAGCATAATCATCCCGATGAAGACAATGACGCTCAGTGGCACCGACAATAGCCAGAGCACAATGATGACGCCAATTAATGCCAACGGAATGGTAAACATGATCACAAAAGGATGAATCAACGATTCAAACTGGGAGGCCATTACCACATAAATCAGGAAAATAGCCAGGGCGATTGCCAGCATCAAACTGTTGATTGAGGTTTGCATTTCTTTGCGCTGACCACTAATTTCGTAGGTAAAATCAATGGGTAAATTTGAGGTCCGCAAAATCGTTTCGATTTCACCGGTGACGGTTCCCAGATCAACCCCGCTCAGATTCGCCGTAATGACCGCTGCCCGCTGTTTCCCGATGCGACGAATCTCACTGGGCCCTTCTCGGGTAACGATTTCAGCCACATCGGCCAGACGAATCGGAATTTCACCCTGAGGATTAATCACCAGGCGCCGTAAATCCTCCACGGCGGTTTTGTCTTCTTCCCGTAAACGCACGCGAATATCAATCAGCCGGTCTTTGTCGCGAAATTCGGTCGGAACCGCTCCCAGCACTTTATTACGCACCAAATTCGCCACCTGGTAAATATTCAAGCCGAAGTAAGCTAACCGATTCCGATCATATTTGATCTGAATTTCCGGATTACCGCTTCGAATATTCGATTTAACATCTTCCAGTCCTTCAACCTGAGCCAGTTTTTGCTCAACATTTCGGGTTACATATTTTAATCGTTCTAAGTTAAAACCTTTTATTTCAAGTTCAATGGGGGTTTTAAAACTAAATAAGGTGGGATGAGAAATTTTATATTTGACGTCGGGGAAATTACTCAGCTCCTGACGAATCTGTCGAATGACACGTTCTTCGGCGCGTTCCGGATTGCCAGCGGTTTCGATCTGCAGGGTTAAGCGGGCAAAATGTTCGCCTTCTTCCGAACTTTTAGTCGAGGTCAATTCCGCCCCCACCACCTCGGAGACTTTTTGTACGCCGTCAATGGCAGCAATTTTGTCCTGAATGGGTCGAATTAAATTATCGGTACGGGCAACCGGTGTTCCCACGGGTAATAAGAGTTCCACGTCAAATTGTCCCTGGTGTACTTGAGGAATCAACTCGCTCCCCAGTTGTGGCAAGAACACCACAATCGACAAAAAGAGCGGCACCAGAACAATCATTACCACCGAGAACTTATTCGCCAATGACCAGGAAAGCATTTTCGGATAAACATTATTGATCCACTGTAAAAATTGATTAAATATTTTTCCGGCCACTTCGGCCACCGGTTTGGCAACAACCGCCACAAACAGCAGCAAGCCCATTACCACGACATAGAGCATTAAGAAAAATAGAATAAATAAGCGTCCGAAAATGACAAATACGATTTCCATTAAAAAGCGAAATAAATAATAAAGCAGGGCGCCGATGAAAACAAAGGGTCGATATAAATAAACATACCAGCGTGAACGATTTATTAATTTTTGCCACTGATTTCGTACCGAATTGCCCAGGTTGGAAACCGCTGAAATTTTAAAAATATTCTCCCAGATTGAGGACAGGTCCAGTTTAAAAATTTTATTTGACTCGGCAAAATGTTCAATCCAGGTGGGGTAACTGCTTTTGGTTCGACCGGACAACTTAAACACAGCGAGTAGTGGCCATAAGATGACCAAAAATAGCAGACTGATTATTTTAATTAAAAAGGTACCAGCCAGCAAAAACAAGAGCGCGACTTTAGCCAGGATTTCAACCGGAATCAGGAGCCAGAGCAACACGGCGCTTACTAAAAATTGGGGGGTACTGAGTTGCTCGCGCTTTTCAAGCAGTTGGGTGAGTTTATTTAAGGTCCAGAAAGAAGCGATTTTAGCCTGGTGGATGCGGCCGGGTAAGGCGGCGGTATCAATTTTCCGTGAAGCCAGCATGGGAATGAAGAATAATGCTACCATCAGCGAAGTTATTAGCGAAAACACCACCGTTAATGCCATATCGCCAAAAATTTGTCCGGCAATGCCCTCGACAAAGACAATCGGAAAGAACACGGCAATCGTGGTCAAAGTGGAGGCAAAAACTGCCCCGGCGACTTCTTTAGTCCCTCGCCGGGCCGCCGCGAGAATTGAATCCCCCTCCTCGCGGCAGCGGAAAATACTCTCCAAAACCACAATTGAATTGTCGACGAGCATCCCGATTCCCAACGCCAGCCCACCCAGCGACATAATATTAAGCGTCACTTCGGACATATACATTGGGCCAAAGGTGGCAATAATCGAAATCGGGATGGCGACGGCAATGATGACGGTGGTCGACAGCTTATTGAGAAATAAATAAAGAATAAGGACAGCTAAAATGCCACCCAAAATGGCGGTATTTTTCACTTCATTGATCGCATTTTCAATGAACGTCGATTGATCTGACAATAATTCCAGTTGCACCCCAGTGGGCAGTCCAAACGAAATAAAATTGCTTTTCTGAGGATCCGGGCGCTCAAATTGGGACGACCGAGCACTTTTAGCGGTATCGGCCTCGGCCTGTTTCCGCTGCCATTCCCGGGCATAAGCCTGTTGCTCGGGAGTCCCAAAAAGTACTTTGCGAACCACATCCGCAATCCGGACAATATTGGCATCGGCTTCTTTGTAAATTTCCAATTCCACCGATTCCTGCCCATTTAAACGGGTGATAACCGTTCGCTCTTTATTCGTCCGCCGCACGCGGCCAATATCTTTTATGCGAATTTCAACCAGATTTTCTACACCGAGTTCACCGACAATAATATTTTCAATTTCATTAATATTCATAAATTCGTTCATTGTCCGCACCAGGTATTCGGTGTCCCCCTCTTTCAGTTCACCACCGGCCAGATTAATATTTTCCTGGGCCATTCGATTGCTAATCTGGGTAATATCCAAACCAAGGGCCGCCAATTGTCGTTCATTAATTTCAATCAAAATTTCTTCTTCGAAACCACCCTTGACTTTAACGGCAGCAATCCCTTTAATTTCTTCCAGACTGCGTTGAATCTCCTCCTCGGCAATTCGACGTAATTGGAACAGGTTGGCCTGGGAAGTGCTGTCGCTGTAAAGACCGACGCGAATAATGGGGTCCAGGGAGGGATCGTAGCGCAGTAAAATCGGTCGCCGGACACCATCCGGAAGCCACACCCGCTCCAGCTTTTCTCGGACGTCCTGACTGGCATCATCCATATCCGTGTCCCAGCTAAATTCTAAAATCACATCTGAAATACCGGCTTTGGAAATCGATGAAATATTTTGCAAATTACGAACAATCCCCACGGCCTGTTCGAGTGGTCGCGAAATCATATTTTCAACTTCTTCCGGGGCCGCGCCCGTATAATCGGTACGAATGGTTAACGACGGATAGGAAATATCTGGCATTAAATTCAGCGCCAGTTGTTTATATGAAATCACTCCAAACACAATAACCGCCACCACAATCATTAAAATCGCCACCGGCCGGTTGGTGACAAAACGAATGTACCCACCAATACGATCACTCTGGTCTATTTTAAAATCATCTTGCACGGGATATGATACTCCAAATTTAGGATTAAAAAATATTTATTCTAGAGGCTACTGATTTCTTTTTCATCCAGCCGGACAATCTTAATTCGGGTTTTATCTTTTAAGGCACTTTGTCCCACAACGATAATCCGGTCGCCCACATCAATGTCATTTAAAGGTTCAACATGATGATTATCAGCAAATCCAATTTTCAATTTAATTCGGTTGGCCAGGCTATCGCCCTGAACTTTATAAATGAATTTATCTTCGCCATCATAAACCAGGGCGTTCTTGGGCACAAGTGGCACATCTTCGTGCGTACCGGTGATAATATGCACATTCACAAACATGCCGGCTTTCAACGATCGCTGGGCGCCGCGCAAGCCAATGGTTACCTTAACCGTACCACTGGTCGGATTGACCACCGGCGCAATGCGCTTAATCCAGCCTGAGAATTCCAGGTCGGGCAAATAGTCATTTGTAACTACCACTGGTTGGTTAAGCTGACAACGCTGCGCTTCTTTGGCCGGTACGTGTACCGTTGCAATCATTTTCGAATGATTCACCAGGTGAAATAATTTAGAACTGGTTAGAATTCGATCGCCAAGTTTAATAAACCGTTCAGCGACCACCCCCGGAATGGGAGCCTGAATTTTACTTCGCTCTAAAGTCAGGGCAGCCTGCTCGTATTCAATCCTGGCTTTTTCCATATTAAAACGGGCGGTTTCAAATTCATTCTGGCTGGTTAAGTTTTTTTCATGAATGGCTTTCGCCCGATTATATTCACTGAGCCCCTGTTCATACGATACTTTTGCAGCCTCGGCGCGCAAGCGATATTCATCATCATCTAATTCCAGCAGAACCTGTCCTTTGCGAACCTCATCCGCTTCCTCAACCAGAATTTTCCGAATAATGCCAGTTACCTGGGGATAAACATCGACTTCCTCTTCGGTCTCAATCGATGCCCCAAAAAATAAAAAGGATGAAATATCACCCGCATTGATGGTCATGACTTCCACGGGAATGGCTTCTTCATCCTTTTTCTCATCATTCTTTTTTGCATCAGCCGCATTGGCGGAATCCCCGCTGGCAGCCGTCGAATCGTTCCTCGCTGCTGTCGAGTCGTTCTGGCTGGTGTTGTCATTTTTGGTGTTAGCCGGTGCTTTATTGGTTCCGCAAGCTGAAAAAATGAACAACATCAAGGCTAACAAAATACAAATCAAAATATTCATTTTTAAGAAACGCATCGATTAAAACTCCTTCTAATTTTATTGTTATATATTCGCATCCTTTAAACTCCGAAAAAGAAACTAACCAGTAATACATGAATCAACTTGAAAAGTTTCAAGGGAATAACTTTGGTTGATCAGCGTCGATTCGTAGAGACGCACGGCCGTGCGTCTCTAAACGATGTCATATTGTTTTGAAGGAATATCCAGGCCAGAATAAGAAGTGCGAGAAATTTCGTTTAAGGATGTGAATGAAATAAATGACTCTGATTCCTGTTCATTAAAATTTAACTTCAATATCAGCAATAACCGGATAATGATCCGAAATTGTGTTCCAGATTTCAGGAGCAGAATGATTGTTGTCAACGAGCCGAATGTCGTAATTTCTTAAATCAATTTCCCGAACAGATTCAGCTCCCTTCACCCAGATATTATCTACCAGTCGTTCCCCGGTACGGGCCGAAAAAGGGCGGGTTAAGCCACTGGTTTTTGCCGGGACAAAATTATTTTCCGATAAAAACTGCTCTTCTTTTGCGCGAGGGGAGTTGTTACCGTTGCTGTGGTAAAAATTAAAATCACCAGCTAAAATAAACACACACTTATTGGCTTCATCGTCACCTTGCCAGAATTCCTGCATCCGCTTGATTTGTGCCATGATTTGCTGCAAATAATAAAGCCGAATCTCGGTTCCCAGTTGATCAACCGTCCATTCATGAAGTTTCACTGCTGGTAATCGCAAGACCCGTTCAGCCAGATTCTGTTGGCTTTTCGTTAAATCCCCCGGCGGCTTGTTTTGCTCCTCGCCTTTCAATGTCGGTAAATGGAGTGCAAGCAGAAACAGCTTGGGTCGATCGCTGCTGGAATCATTTCCAACGCGGCTCCAGATCACCGGTCGATCTTCTTCGTCACGCCCGGCACTAAACCGCCGGTCGGCTTCCAAACCAGGCGGGGGCGGATTTTCTCCCATATACAAGGGATGTGGTAAAGGGCGCTGTATTTCAGGGTAAGGACGCGCCGACATTTTCTCGGCATATAAATTCCTTAAATGCCACCCGTTTGAAAACCGAATCCAGATGCCCGGTCCGGCTTGCTGTTCGATTATTTTCAGCCGCTGGGTTAAACCTGCCAGCTTTCCGTAAGGGTAGCTATTCTCTCGACCCAGACTAACTGCCGGCTGGAAATGAAGATATTGAAGCTGTTCATCATTTTGTTCGATGAATTCTTTTAAACTGAAATGACCTTGATCGGAATACGTTCGATTGGCCATTTCCTGCAATGCAATCAGATCAATTTCAAGCGGCTGCACCACCTTTAACACCGCTTGCGCCCGCGCCTGGTCGGACGGGATAAAATCGGGTTTGCTGGAACCAAATCCCACATTCCAGGTCATGACACGCACATTAATCAACTTGTCTTCTTCTGACATAAACGTAAGTTAGAATTTATGTAATAATTCACCTTTCATTCCGGTTCTGTCGCTTTTAAAAAATGACAGCATTGGTAAGGGCTGGTGAACTGTTACGAATTTATCAATCCTTTATTATTCGACTTCACAATTACGTGGCGCCCCCACCAGCTCCCGGACCTGATCGACGACCCGTCGGGCGGTCTGGCGCAGTTCTTTCTTTTTCTCGATTAAATTACTTTCCGGCGGTTTATTGCCGGCATTAACCGGCGAATAGAGCTGGACATGAAAACGCATTGAATTGGTGGTACCTGACGGTCGAATCGTTAAATGACTCATGCGCTCGTTGTCAAAATACAATCGCACGCCTTCATCCGGGAATTGAAAATCCGGGGTGGGGGTGTAAATATGATCATATTTACCGGTTCGATATATCACTGCATTTTTCACCGGCAGCCCACCGATTTTATAATCACCCGCTTTCGCAAACTGAAATAGTCCAAGTGCCCGGCGGAGAATAGCCTTTTTTAAACGGTCACCCTCAATACCGGGATATTCTCCATCCAGTGGATCGGGTTCGTAGTAATTCACAAACAGGCCAATCGCCGGGTCCAGATAAACATATTTATCAATTAACTCATAAAGTGTGGTTCCGTTTTGTTTGGCCCACTCCGCTATTTCCGCAATCAGCACGGCGGCAAAAGTCCCGTCTTTGTCCCGCACGTGGCCCTTTTCACCCAGTGAGAATTTATCTTTGGGCGGATAGCCTAACAGGGAAAATCCGCTGCTTTGTTCCATTGAGCCTAAATTATAGGAGCGTTTGCCATTGTCCATCCCGAATGTCTCCTGAATAAAGGGATCACACAGGGGATCATTGGGATCTTTCCGTCCTTCAAAAATACCGAGGTTCAATGCACCTTCCCAGGTATCACGAACCACGGCCGATAAAGCGGCAAAACCCACCCAGGTCTTAATGACTCCCAAACCGTGTTTCAAAGCCATTTTCACAATACTGTCAGTCGTGGTGTGGGAAAGGGTGACAAATGTCTGCTCAGGGATAATGGTTTGATCAAATTTCAGACGATACCACATTACCAATGCCCACATATCATCGGCGGGCAGGAGCATATAATCGCGATTCTGATATAAAAAGCGTTGATCTTCAGGCACCTTCACCACCACACCGCAGCGGTCGGCATCCGGGTCGGTCCCAATAATCAGATCGGTGTCCTCCCACTGACCGGGAAATTCTTGCTGGTAGGCTTCAACCTCAATTTTAGCGGCGCGGGGATCGCCGGGATCAGGCTGCTGTTCCCGACCGGGCTCACTATTAAATGAGGGAAAAAGGCCGTCTAATTCAAATAAACCATTTCTGGTGATAATATTCAAATTCTTAAATCCAATATCTCTTAACAAACGAGGCACGGCAATTCGTCCGGCGCCGTGAAAGGCACAATAGCCAGCCTTTAACAGCCGATTGTTCCTTTGTTCCTGTAATAAAAAGCTTTTCACATGCTCGCGGTGGGCGCCGTGCAAGTCGATAATCGAATCTTCATGACCGGCATAATCAAAACCATCTACTTTTTCAGCCCCACCTAAAAAGACAATTTTCCCCTCGGCCGCCTCATTAATTGGAACGAGCTTGATATCGTTGGTGGTGGCCTTCACGATATAATCGTTATACATTTCATGCCGCTGTTCCGGGTCAAATTGTGAACCGTTGCCACAGGATAATTTATAACCGTTGTAGCGATAATCGTTGTGACTGGCCGAGATTAAAATACCGATGTGGGCTTTGATTTTATCGTAGGGAATGGCAAACGTTACTTCGGGGTAGGGACAGGGAGCGTCGAAGAGATAGACCGTGTAGCCGTAAGCCAGAAATAATTCGGCAATGCAGCGGGCAAAGTCGTAACCACGAATCCGGCTATCATAGCCAATCACGATTTTATTAAAGCCTTTATCGAGTCCGTATTGGGCCACTCCTGCTGAGACTTGCAGCAAGACCACGTTATTCAGCGTATTCGGGCCTTTTAAAATCTTTGCATCCAGACCATCCTCTTTAAGCCGAATAATTTCGCGCTTGTTGGCGGCCATTAATCCGCGAATGCCACCGGTACCAAAGCTCATTTGTTTCCGATACGCATTGACAATATCCTGCCAGCGTGCTTGTTCGATGGCTCCGGCGACGCCAGCTTTCAGGTTTGGTGAAATACTATCAATCTGCGGATTCTTCAACCAGTTTTCCAGGTTTCTTAACGTATTTTTTCGAGCTAAATCATAAGATTGTTGATCAATTTTACCATCTTTCAGGTTCGTCTCTAAGTAATCATTAATGCCGGTAGCGGCCTTTTCAAATAATTTGTGAAGCGCTAATGCCATTTTTTGACTCCTTTAATATGAAAATTCAACTCCTATTCTGAGGATATTTTTATAAATGCCATTATCTATTTTTGACTTATTAAATCGAGTAATTGAAATGATGGGGAACGTTCGATAAAAAGGTCGTGGAATTTACAATTTTTCAAAGGGAAAGTCAAATGAAAAATGAACAAATTTTAGAC
>Ga0180438_10010447_pt1 | contig 11387 bp, 6 predicted proteins | sample SS_ome_12_FD_132455 | JGI IMG/M metagenome (GOLD analysis project Ga0180438, IMG submission 132455) | Hypersaline lake sediment archaeal communities from the Salton Sea, California, USA - SS_3_D_2 metaG | ecosystem: Environmental > Aquatic > Non-marine Saline and Alkaline > Hypersaline >...
AGCGGACCCGGCCGGGCGATTCGGCCTCGAACACGCCGTCGGTGAAGAACGTCACGATTTGTCCGGGCTTCAGCTCCATGACGGGGCTGCTGGGCACGACCACTTCTTGCTCGACCCCCAAGGGAAGACTGGTGCTGTCGAGCGTGGTGACCTGGTGGTCCGTGTCGAGCAGATAGCCCCGTTGCCCGCAACTGGCATACACCAGCGACTGCGCGCGGGGATCGAGCCGGGCCATGGCCAGGGTGACGTAGTGGAAATCGCCGGTGTCGGCGGCCAGCATCCGGTTGGCGCGGGTGAGGATGTCGCCCACGTCGGAAAACGACTGGGCCAGCACGCGGAGGCAGGCCCGCGTCTCCGACATCAACAGCGCCGGGCCGATCCCATGGCCACTGACGTCGCCGACCGCCAGGCCGATGCACTCGTCGTCCATGGGGATGTAATCGAAGTAGTCGCCCGCGGTGGCTTTGGCCGGATAGAGGGCCCCGGCGATATCGAAGCCGTCGATCATGGGCGCCTCGGCCGGGAAGAGCCGTTGCTGGATCTCCTGCGCCGCACGGACTTCCTCCGAGGTGTCGCGGAGGGCTTCCTCGGCGCGGTTCCTCCTGCCCCGTTCGATCGCGTAGCGGATGGAGCGGACCAGCAGGTTGTCGTTCACCTGGCCCTTGACCAGGTAGTCTTCCGCGCCGGCCTGGACCGCTTTGATCGCGGTCATCTCGTCATCATATCCGGAGAGCACGACGATCGGCACGCCGCCGGCGTGAGCGTGCATGGTAATGAAGGAACCGAGTCCTTGGCTGTCGGGCAGGGCCAGATCGAGCAGGATCACGTCGAAGAGTTCCTCGGAACACCGCCGCAAGGCAAACGAGAGCAGTTCGACGTGGGCCAATTCGAACGGACCGTCCCAACGATCGCCCAACAGGCTTCGCATGACCCAGACGTCGTCCGGGTCATCTTCGACCAGCAGGATTCTGACCTTTTGGCTATCCATCTTACTCCACGGGTGGCAGTTCCACCAATTCAAACCAGTACTTGCTGAGAGTCTCCATCATATCGACCAGATCACGGAATGTCACGGGCTTGGTGACGTAGGAATTCACGCCCATGTCGTAGGAAAAATTGATGTCGTCGGCCGCGGTGGAGGTGGTCAGAGCGACCACGGGAATGCGGCGAAACTGCGGATCGGATTTCAGTTGGCCGATCGCCTCGCGGCCGTCGCGTTTGGGCATTTTCAGGTCGAGCAGGATCAGGTCGGGCCGCAGTGCGTCCGGGCTGTCCGCGTACTTGCCCCGAGAGTACAGGTAGTCGGCCAACTCCTCTCCGTCGCGGACGAAGCGGAGCGTGTGGGCGCCTCCGATTTCCTTCAAGGCATCCTCGATGAGCATGCAATCGTCCGGGTCGTCGTCGGCCATCAGAATCGTGTAGGGTCTGGAACGCTTGGCCATGGCCTATTCTCTCTGCGGTTTGGGGTGAGTGACCGGCAGCACCACCTCGAAGGTGGATCCGCCGCCGGGAACGCTTCGCGCGGTGATGGCCCCGCCGTGGCGTTCGACGATCCTCCGGCAAATGGGCAATCCGATTCCGGTCCCTTCGTAGATATCGCGGGGATGGAGACGCTGGAAGATCCCGAAGACGCGGTCCAGGTGTTTCTCCTCGAACCCGATCCCGTTATCCTCGATCGTGATGCGGCACCGTTCGGACCACGCCGACGGCTCGGCCTGACGCTGCTTCCTTCCTTCGGCGAAGCGACCGTGGATTTTGACCACGGGCTGGGCGTTGGGGCGGTGGAACTTCAAGGCGTTGCCGATCAGATTCTGCAGAAGCTGCCGCATCTGGACCCGGTCCGCCTGGATGGTCGGCAGTTTCCCCACTTCCACGCGCCCCCCGACTCGTTCGATCTGCACTTCCAGATCGGAGACGACCTCGCGGGCCACTTCGGCCAGGTCCACCCGCTCGAAATTCCCTCCCCGGGTGGTTACGCGCGAGAGGGTCAGCAGCCCTTCGATCAGCACTTGCATCCGCGCGGCGGCGCTGTGCATCCGATCGAGACACTCACGGCCCGTTTCGTCCAGTTGCTCCCCACATTTGATTTCCAGGCGGTCGCTGAAGGTGCGGATCTTCCGCAGCGGCTCCTGCAGATCGTGCGAGGCGGCGTACGCGAACTGCTCCAGTTCCCGGTTCGACCGTTCCAGCTCGGCCGCGTAGCGCAACTGATCCTTTTCCGCTTTCTTGTGCTGGCTGATGTCGCGCACGAAGAAAGTCAGCACCGGCGCGCCTTGTTCCTGGCTAATGGTCATGGCCATTTCGGCGGGAAACGTCTCGCCGTTGGCCCGCACGGCCGTGACCTCGATCCGGCGGCCCAGCAACGATCCTTCGCCGGCGTCCAGATAGCGATCGATGCGGTTCTGGTGCCCGGCGCTCTTGGAGGCCGGAAACAGCACCTCGGAAGGCTGCGTCCCCAGGACCTTCTCGCGGGAATGGCCGAAGGTCTGCTCCGCCGCCCGGTTGAACTCGGTGATCACGCCCTCGCTGTTGATGGTGATGATCGGATCCAGGGCCGATTCGAGGATGGCGTGCTTTCGGGCCTGCGATTCGGCCAGGTCCCGTTCCAGCCGGATCTGGTCGCTGGCGTCACGGTGGATGACGGCCAGGCAGGAGGGCTTGTCGGTGTGGGAGCCTTTGACCAGGAGCATGGTCGTCAGCACGTAGATCAGCTTGCCGGTCTGGGCGTTGCGAAGCCGGCTTTGGCCCTCCCAAATACCGGCCTCCTTTACCGCCGGCACGGCCACGTCGCGCAGCTCCTCCCAGGACTCGTCCGTGTAGTAGTCGTGCAGCGTGTTGGAAAGAGCCGGGTTCTCTTCGTCCAACCCCAGCAATCGACAGCCGGCCGGGTTGAGATAGAACGGCTTACCGTGCAAGGTGGCCATGCAGATGAAGGCGTCCACGCTATGGGCCAGGGCCACGAAGGCGTCCCGGTGTCGGGCGTCACCCTGTTGCTCGGCCAACAACCGGTCGGCGTAGCACCGCCGCATCCGGCTGACTGCCTGGCCCAATTCGCTCAGCGCCGCCAGCATGACCGTCTTCTGGTTGACCGACTTGAGCACGTGAAATCGGACGGCGGCTTCCAGGCAGTCCAGTCCGGCCATCACTTCGGACAAGGGGACGCCCAGCGAAACGGCCTCGCTGCGAAGGGCGTCGACCCAATGGCGTTCCGGGCGCTGCTCGCCGCCGCGGCAGAGGTCGCGCAGCGTCTGGAGCATCGCCCGGCCGCCGCCGGCTTGCGTCTGGATCAGCGTGGGGCAATTCGCCTGCTCGAGGTTCCCGATCAGGGCAAGAGAGATTTCTTCCTCATGGGCACCCAATACTTCCAGCAAATCGCTCATCGGCCGACCGCTCCTCTCAAGGACTCATACGACTCGTTTCGCTCCGCCTGGCGTAGCGATAATAAGCTTCCAGGGTCAGGATCGCCAGTGCCGTGGTATAAATTCGCCCGCCCCGGTCGCCCCAGCGCGTATCCGGATCCCAGCTACCGCGGGTGCAGCCGTCGGTCCGCTGCAGGCCGAGCACCGTGTCGCGGACGGCCCGATTCCAGCGATTCCACGGCTCGCCGCCGACCTGAAACATGGCCAACATGCAGTTATACCACATGTAGTAATTGTATTCGAGGCGATACTCCAGGCTGCGCTGTTCGACCACCCCCTGGGCCGAATACTTCTCGGCCAACGCCGCAAGATATCGGGCGGCGTCGTGAATCATGGGTGCATCGGGTTCGTCCAACAGGAACTGCCGGACCAGCATGCCAATACCGGTCGTGGCTTCGCTCTCTTGCTTCGTCTCGAAACGATCTTTTCGATACCAGGTTCTCCCCTGGCGGCCGACCGCCGTGAGCCGGAAGAAATCGCGAATCTTCTCGATGCAACGGCCGCTGACCTCAATGCCGGCATCCTGGGCCGATTTCAACGCCAGGGCCTGCCAACCGCTGACCGAAGTGTCGCTGGGACGCTCCAGCTTGTCGGTGTATCGCCAGCCTCCGTCGAAGTGCTGTTGGCTTTCGATATAGCGAACCGCCTTTCGGCACGCTTCCAAGTACTCCTGCTGGGGCAACTGGCCCAGCGCGACCGCCGAAGCACACGCGTCGGCCAGGGCGAACGTGGCGATGCCGTGGTCGTACATGTAGTAGGTATGATACCGCGAATGCCCGCCGCGCGATCTCTCACTGACCAGGGCCCCGTCGGGCCGTTGATGGGCCACCATCCAGTTCAGGCCGTCGCGGACGTTCTTCGAATAATCCGCGCCATTGAAATAATAGTGCCCGCCCGCCTGAAAGGCCAGCAACGCCAGTCCCGTCTGGGCCATTTCATACTTGCTGCCGTGCCCCGGGCAAGGGTCCTCGCCCTCGCACTGCAGCAACGGGCCCTGGACCAGACACTCGCTCGACCAGAAGCCGTCAGGGGCCTGGTGCCGGGCAAGCCACGCCAGCCCGGCGGCCACGGCCTCTTCGCTACCGACGGTACCCCCGTATTCGGGGATCCAGCCCAGGCGGTTGCCTTCGGTCCGCAATTCGTATTTCTCTTTCTCTTCGGTCACTTGCTCCGATTTGGCGGCGATGTGCCGGTCGACCTTCTTGACGATCGCCTCCCCCTCGGGGGTCACCTCGATGGTGCAGACTTCCCAAACGTTGCCGGCGCGGCCTCCTTCGGCCCGGAATGTGGATTGCTGCCCGCGCTGGTAGAGTCGCACCTCGGCCCCCGAAGTGGACAGGGCATCGCTCTGAAGATCGTCGCGATGGGTGTAATCGTGCACGTAATAGCGGTACGTGCCCGGCGCGACGCCCAGCACCGTGATCGTCTCCGGTCCCCAACCCCCTTGGTTGTCCGTGTCGAGACGGACGAACTCGTCCTGCTGCAGATTGCCCATGTTTCGGTGGGAAACATGGAACGGCTGTCCGTCGGGCAAGGGGCCTTCCAGGTGGGCATCGAGGTCTTGCGGTTCCCGGCCCCAGGTGAGCACGATGCGAATCTGCCCTTCTTCCAGGCCCGGGCTCAACGCCACGCGCACCGAATCCTCCTCACCGGCGCTCAATGCCCGCTCGAACCGGACCGCGGTAAAGCCGTCGGCCGCCACCTCGACGGGGTTTGAACCGACCGGCGTGCCGTCGATCCGGAAGTTGCCTTCAGCGTCGGCTCGTGTGCTCAGCGACGTGCCTGCGATGCCCACCAGCGCGTTCGGCACCGGGGCGTTGTTGATCGCGTTGACCACCTTCCCACGGAGCGAGCCACCAATGGGCGGCGGCACGCGCAGTTGGCGGGTGTTTCGCCACCAGCCATCGAGATGCGTCAGCCAGATCGGCTCGCCTGTTTCCAGCCCGCGGATGCGCCACCGGAACGTCTGTTGCTTGCCAATCGACTCCGGCCCCACCCGATCGAGCACTTCCGTCCTTCGATTGCCATCGTCCCGGCCAAAGCTGATCGTCCCACTGCTGGCCGGTCCATAGGTCAGGGTCACCAGGTCGGAATCGATCAGGTCGCGGCGGATCTGGAAATCCTGGTCGACTTCGGCGTAGCTGAGCACGGCCGCCGCGTAGTAGGCGGCCAAACAGATCAGCCCCAAGACGACGGCCGCCGCAGTTCCGTTTCCCAGCCAGAAGCACCGGCGTCTGCCTCGACGAACCGAATCCCGGAGTCCCTCGACTTGGATCCTGATTTCCTCCGGCAGGGAATCCATGCTTGGCTCGACGGCCGGCTCGCGCAGCCCGGGCAAGGCCTGTTCGACTGGAGGGCCCGGCGCCACGGTGCTGGGAGGCGGCGGAGCGGCCGAAAGTTGCTCCGGAATACTCCCTTTCGCGCCGGCCGGTGGTGGCGGCGGAGCGGCCGATGCCATTTCCTTGGTCGCGCCGTCCGAAAGTGGCACACCCGGCGGCGGCGGTGCAACCGACGCGACCTCACCAGCGCCGGACCGCGTTTCGCCCGGCGGCGGCGGAGCAGCCGACGGCATCTCCTTCGTCACGTTGTCGCCAGGCGGCGCGCCCGGAGGCGGCGGCGGAGCAACTGACGCTACCTCACCGCGACCGGCGTCGGAACGCGGTTCACCCGGTGGCGGCGGAGCGGCCGATGCCATCTCTTTCGCCACCCCGCTCGAAAGCGGCGCACCCGGTGGCGGCGGTGGCGGCGGGGTCGCCATTTCGCCCGCCACTTCCTCCTTCACACCCCACGGCCGGCCGCAGTCGGGATAAGGGCAGACGACCGCCTTGTCGGCGATGTCTCTTCCGCATGCCTGGCAGCGTTTCACCACGCGACTCTCCCGTCCGGTCTGATGAGGTCCATCGAGTCAGTCTCCCAAGACGCGTCCCTGGCTGAGCACGTTGCCGAAGTTGCCGATGTCCCGAAACCTGCCCGTCTCGCCCAAGAGCTTCGCGTAGTCGGCCTCGAACTTCGACTTGGAGAACACCTGAAGCAACACGGCGTGTTGCTTCAGACGGGCCGCGATGGTCTCGGCCGTGGCGCCCGATTGGGTCCGCTCGTGGTAGTTGTCGTCGGTCACCAGGTAGAAACGACGGATGGCATCTTTGTCGTAGGACAACGAGAGGGCGTGTTCCAGGGCATCCAGCGCCGATTCGGGAAAGTCGCCCCCCTTAAAACGCTTCACCCGGCCGATGCGGCGAATGAACTGGTCCACGTCGTCGGTGAAGTCCTGGGCATCGATCCAGGGCGCTTGGCTCGTGTCGCCGAACCCGATCAGTGCGAAGCGATGTTTCAGGGCCTGCTTCTTCAGTTGCTCGGAAAAGGCCGCGCACTTGCCCAGGAGTTCGGAAATACTGGGGCCCATCGATTCGGTGGTGTCCATCAAGATCACGATATCGGCCCGGTCGACCGTGTTGAAACTCTGGTGGTGGACCTTCCGCATCAGTCCGCGGCGGTGCCAAAGCTCCACGTCGATGTTCTGGCCCGGCCGATAGACCCACGACCAGGGCCGGTCGACCTGGCAGGCTTCGCCGAAGGAATCGATCACGTCGACCTCGACGTCGCCGCTCGTCCGCCGGCAATAGACCTTGCCCGGCCGCAACACGCGAAACTTGATCTGCAGCCGTCCCTGGTCGGCCGGATGTTGCTGCATTTCGATCTGGTCGATCACGGCGTAGGCGCCGACGGTCGCACGGTGCAACCACCAGAGGACGATCATCAGCAACAGGACGCCGGCGGCCAGGGCCCCGGCGAGATACTTCTTTCGCAGCCCGATCTTGCGGTCTTCGACCTGCAGCCGGCCCAGCCAGGCCTGCACCTCGGCCGAGGCCGCCATGTCGACCCTGGGAAGCCCCGGGGGATTGGAGCGAAGGTTGCCGGGCGAAACCGGCGCATCTTCCGGCGAACGGGGGCCCGGTTTTCCGAACGTACTCATGGTCGACTCAGATGAGAACCTTATGCCTACACCCGTATTGTCGCACGAGTCGACAGCGAGGACAAGACGCGGTAGGACATGCGGCCGACCGGCTACGGCCGGCTCTGGGCGATCTTGTTCGCCGTTTGCGCCAATCCGAGCGATTGGAGCCGGGCCGCGATTTGCGTCTGAAGCTCTCCGCTGGCCCGGCGGCCGGCCATCTGATAGTAGATCTTCGCCACGTTCGTCTTTCCGGCCGCCTCCGCCTTTTGGCCCCGCTGGAACAGATCGTTCGCCTCCGCGCTTCGGGTCGCTTGGAGCCGCAGCCGCCGGGACTGTGCTTCCGCCAGGCTCATGGTGGGCCGGGCGGCGGAACTCGACGAGGTGGGAACCTTCCAGCTTTGCCCATAGGCCGGGTTGCGGGGTTGAAGCGTCTTTCCCAGTGCGGCGATCGCGGAGGCCGGCTGTTGGCCCCGCAGCGATCGGGAAATCGAGGTGGGCTGACTCTCCAACCAATCTTCCATGGCGTCGAAGTCGTGGATGGTCGCCGTCACCCGCAGGCTCGAAGCGCTGCGCTCGCTGCCGATGGCCGAATTGCGAAACGGCCGAAACGGCAACCACGGGGTGCCGAACTCGTTTCGCCCCGTGGCCGCCCGCTTGATGCCGCCGAGATACGCGCTGCCGCGGTCCGGCACCACCACCGTCGAGCTACTGGAGAAATGCGAGAACGTGGGCAACTGCACCGCCACGCCCGGTGGCTGGGCCTGCGCTGCGGCGCCGCCCGCTGCCACGAAGAACACGGCCAACCAGGCCACACACACTCTCATCTGCACACCTCACCTGCCCGATCCACTCGCCCCCGATCCACCCATCACAGCCGAGATCGGTCGATCAATACGTTCCCGGACGCGGCTTGGGCGACTTCCGGTCCCAGAACATCCGCGGACCGACGACGAAGTCGGTCATGGTCTCGTTCTGCCAGGGGAACAGGCTCCGCAATCCCTCGTCGTCGTCGAGATCATACATCAACAGCCAAGGCTCGCCGCTGGTCGTGTCGCTGTCGCGGACGACCACACAGAGCGTTCCCGCCGGCGAAAACGACAGCAGCCCTTGGCGGTAGAAGCTCTTGCCGGCCGGGAGCCGCAGGGTCTTCAGCCGCTCTTGGCCCTCGAACACGTAGATCTCGTTCGATCCTTGTGTGGCCGCCCATTTCAACGATTTGGTGTCGGCCGCCACGCCGCCCGGCTCGGGCAGGATCGGGGTACTGGACGCCGAGTTCTGGTCGCCCGAAAATCGGAAGATCCCTCGTTCGCCGTCGGTGCCGAAGATCACATCCTTACTCTTTGTGATCGCGATCGACATGTCCTGGGCGCTGTAGCTCTGGCCTTCGAACCGCTCGTAGACCTCCGGCCGGAGGCCGCCGGTGGAGGTCGTCGCCAGGACGTCGGCCAGATTGTCGGCCACCAGCACCGTGTCGGAGTCGCTGCCGACGGCCACGTCGACCGGATGCACCAGGGTCTTCGTCTCGTCCTTTTCCAGCAGCGTCGACAACTTGCCCGTGTCGTCAATCCGCATGATCTTCCCGCCGTCGCGCGGCAGCGACAAGACCAGGCCGTTGTCGCGGTGCAGGGCGATGCCGGTGGCCGTGCTGGGCAGATTCACCCAACCAAGCGTCCGGCCGTGCTCGTTCATCTGATACACCTTGCCCGGCCCGTTCTCATCGCCGGTCGAGACGTAAAGCACGAACGCCGGCGGAATCTCGGGTTTCCCCGCGATGGCTTCCAGCGCACCCTCCGGCAAGGGACGTCGGCCCTCGCCGTCGCCGCCACCCACGCCACCGCCCCCGCCGGTGCCGTAGCCGGATTCGCCGGGTTGATAGTCTCGCAATTGGTAATTGTAGGGGCGAATTCTCGGGTCATACGCGACGCGAGGATCGAAGATCACGCGGGGATCATAAATGGTCGGACGCAACATGTCGGGCGTGTCCGGCCGGATCACGCGCGGACCGACAATTCGCGGGCCAAAGGCGCCCAGCACCTTCGGACCGATCCCGACGCCGCAACTGCCGTCGGCACATCCTCCACCCGGTCCGGGACCGGGACCAGGAGCAGGGCCAGGGCCGGGAGCAGGACCCGGACCGGGAGCAGGGCCGGGGCCGGGCGCTTCGGCCATCTGCGCCGCTTCTTCTTCGTTGTGCTCATGCGGCTTGTCGCCACCGACGTGGGCGTGCGTCGTCTGCGTGCCGTCGCTGTGCACGTGCGTGTGCGAGACCGCGCCGGCGTCCGCCATGCTACCTTCCGGGGCAGGGCCGGGGCCGGGGCCGGGGCCTGGGCCGGGACCGGGGCCCGCCATCGACCCGGCATTGCCGTCGGCACAATCTTCCTCGTGTTCGTGCGGCTTGCCACCGCCCTCATGTGCGTGGGTGGTCTCGGTGCCGTCGCTGTGCACGTGCGTATGAGAGACCGGGCCCTGGTCGTGGTAGACGTGATTGCCGCCTCCGTCGCCGTCGTGATACACGTGGTTTACCGCGCCTTCGTCCGTGGCGCCGTCGTGGTACACGTGTGTCACGCCGCCGTCATCATGAGCGTCGTGGATGTGGCCGTCATGGTATACGACCTGCGTGTGATCGCGACCGTCGTCATGCACGACCACCCGATCATTGCCGCCATGGTGGTGCACCACGACCCGATCGTAATCGCGGCCACCGTCGTGGTGCACGATGACCCGATCGCGATCGGGCCGCAGGAGGCGCTCGTTGTCGTGGATCACTAGCGGCGGGGGGGCGTCGTGGACGACCTCTCGGACAATCGTCCGCTCTCGGGGAACGACGAACGTCCGCGTGTCGTAATCGTACGTTCTGATTTCAGGAGCAACGACGTGTCTGACCTCGGGGACGATCATACGAGGCACGTAGGTTGTGGAGGGCGGTATGTAGGTTCTCGGTTCGGGGGTAACGATCGTTCTGGCGTCGGGGACGCGCGGCGGCTGGATGGCCGGTCGCACGGGCACCGTCTCGAACAACGGCTCGCGGTGGCCGATGCCGTCGAGGTACAGCCCCCGCAGGTCGTCCCACTTTCCTTCGAAGACGAATCGCCAGTGTGTGCCGTCCTTGGGATAACCGTAGATCCCGCCGACCTCTTCGCCCTGCCGGTTGACCACGCGGAATTTGTGTTTCCGCTGTTCCTCGGGCGGGATGTTGTTGAAGCGGACTCGGACGTGGAGGTACTTCTGGGGGCCGGCCGTGGGCGTCGCGTCGCCGCTGCCGCGGGCAACGTTCAGTTTGCTCACCTCGTAGCGGTGCCAGGGCGCCGGATCTGTCCCGGGCGCGGCAGACCGCTGCGCCAGTGCCGTGAACACGCTGCAGGTCAACACCAGACCTGCCAGCAGAGAAATGACTGTCTTCATCCGTTCCGCTCCTTAAGCTGGATTCCCCGATAATCCCCGCCGGCCGAGCCGGCACTGAAACGATCCGCCCTCAACGAACGTCGGTCTTCAGCGGAGAGGAACCTCCACTGGCCGTCACCACCGTACCGATTGGGCCATCTGATTGCCCCTGTTCGCGGCCCTTTTCTCCAATATCCACTCTACCAGAACGCCCCCCGCAGTGCAACCGCCTCGAGGCCACTCGCGCGCCGACGGAAACCCGGACAGCCTCGTCTGTTAGATCGGCCGAGGACCACCCGATTATTCCTTCCCGTCCGGCCCGACGGGCCCCAAAACCAGTTGGGCCGAGTAGCTTGTCAAATTAGGTGGTATACGCAATTTGAACGCTCTTCTGCCATCTGCCGGCATTCGCGATGCCTACGACAAGCACCACAATGGGGCAATTTGGTTCAACCCGAGGTGGCATTTGCGTTCGAGCCATGACCCGCCCGACGCAACTTGACCCGGCAGCTTCTGGGTGTGATACTGCGTTAGGACCGCTCAAGGAATTAGTGTCGTATTGTTTTGGCATTTCGTGTAGAAGGTCGTTGAAGGTTTATTTCAGTCTCGGCGGTTCTTTATGGGAGGCCACG
>Ga0180438_10010448_pt1 | contig 11385 bp, 10 predicted proteins | sample SS_ome_12_FD_132455 | JGI IMG/M metagenome (GOLD analysis project Ga0180438, IMG submission 132455) | Hypersaline lake sediment archaeal communities from the Salton Sea, California, USA - SS_3_D_2 metaG | ecosystem: Environmental > Aquatic > Non-marine Saline and Alkaline > Hypersaline >...
AGCGGAACACCTCTGGATTTTCGATCAGCCAGCCTCTCGAGAATCCCTTCAAAAGACACTACCGCATCCAGGTGTTCGAGAGAGATTGGGAGGCCTCCGAATATCTCCTCGAGTTCCATAAGCTCGAGCTCAAGTACGCCATCAAAAATCATTATTACCAGATCCTCCTCCAGAAGAAAAAATCGGATTTGGCCCAAAAGAACGCAGATTCCATCGCAGAGATCCACCGTCTTATCGTTAAACGCGCTCAGCTGGGAGAGGTCAAGGAACTGGAAGCCATTAAGCTTCAAGTCGAATCCCTCAGAGCACAGAATACCCTCAATAAGGTATGGACAGAGTTTCAGCTAGCCAAGGAGCGGTTGAATGAGGTGCTGGGAAATTCTCTCCCCCCGGATTTCAGCCTCCAGGGAGAGCTTGAATACAATCCTCAAGACACGGATGAACATTTCCTTCTGACTGAAATCCTGCCGTTCCATCCGCTCATCAAGGAAAAAGAAAAAAGGAACGAACAGGCCCAAGAGAACATCCGATATGTCAAATGGAAACTCCTCCCGGATTTTAAACTCGTCGGTTTCAGCAAAAAAGAGCTGGACGGGAGGAACAAAGGGCTGGGGATCTCCTTCGACATCCCTCTCTGGAACTGGAGAACAAAAGAAGCCGATGAGGCCGAGAGCCTGCTCTTCAAACAGAACCAGGAGCTGAGAGCCATAAAACTGGAGTTGATGACGGAGGCTAAAGCTAGGATCAATCAGCTCAGACTTTCCGCACGGGCGATAAAGCTTTTTACGTCCGGTCTTCTCAAACAGGCCGAGGAAAGCCTGAAGATCGCAGAGGTGAGTTATACACACGGAGAGATATCGCTGATCGATTTCCTGGATTCCCAGAGAACGTATTTCAGCATCATGACAGATTACCAGGACTCTCTTTATGCCTGGAATACCGACCGGGCGGCTTTGGAAAGAGCTATCGGAGAAGATCTGCAATGAAAAAAATCTTCATTCATATATCGATTGTCATTCTTGTCTTTTATGGATGTGGTGAAAAGAATGCCTCCACACCCGCCGACGCCAAGGACTATGAGCATCAATCGGGAGAGCACACACGCAACCCTGAAGAGGACACGGATACACACGGAGGTGTCGTACATGCGCACCTCAACATTACGCCTGAAAAGCAGAAGGAATGGGGCATTACGACGGGAACCCCGGTCCCCCAGGATATTTCTTCAAGAATCACGCTTCCGGGAAGCATGGCTCTCAACAGCAACAGAACAGCCCACATCACTTCCTTCATTCACGGACAGATTGCGGATATATCCACCGATCTCGGAAAAAAGGTGCGGAGGGGACAGACCCTTATCACGATCAACTCTCCCGACTTCGGTAAAGCTAAGGCAGACTTCTTGCAAACGCGTGCCGCTCTGAACCTCAGCCAGCAGGAATACGACCGCGCAAGAATGCTCCTTAAAGAAAAAGCTATTGAGGAGAGGGAGTACCTCAGACGAAAGGCCGAGTATGAAAAGCTCTCCACTGAATACGGAGCTTTGGGGTCCGCTCTTCACTCCTACGGGATCACCCATGAACAGATAGACACTCTCATCGCCAAATGCGATGCTATGGAGAAGGAGAAATACAAGTGTGAGATCGCCGACCCGCACCTTTCGATCCTTTCACCCATCTCAGGAACGGTTATTTTTCGGGATGCCATCGTGGGGGCACACATCGAACCGGAGAAAATTCTTTTCACGATCTCTGACCTGAGCACACTCTGGGCCATCCTGGATGCCTATGAAAAGGATATCCCCTACATTTCCAAAGAAAGCAGCGTTTACATTCATTCTCCTTTATACCCCGATATAAAATTTCCCGGAACTGTCACATACATCGGTGAAAGTATCGATCCCAAGCTTCGGACAGTCAAAGTCCGAGTCGAAATTCCCAATGACGAGGGCCTGCTCAAACCGAACATGTATATCCAGGGGGTTTTGGAAAACCGGACTCGAGGCAAGGATATCCTTACAATCCCCGAGGAAGCCATCCAGAATATAGACGGCAAAAAGGTCGTCTTTGTGATGGAAAGCGATGGGATTTTTGCAGCCCGCCGAGTGCAGGTCGGTCTTAAGATCGGCCAACGAAGGATCATAACAGAGGGGCTCGCCTTCGAGGATCGTCTCGTCCTCAAGGGCGCCTTCACCATCAAGACCGAATTGACGAAAGGGTCATTTACCCATCAGCACGTTCACTGACGATTACGCATGACAGTTATAAACATCCAGGATTATCTGATAAGTATTCGGGTTCAGGGATAGATGATACAAAAAATCGTAAATTTTTCGCTCAGACAGCGGTTATTTGTCGTCGCTGCCACGGTCATCGTGGCTCTCCTCGGTGTCTTGGCCTACCAGAATCTCGCCATCGATGTCTTTCCCGATCCATCGCCGCCGCTCGTCCAGATCTACACTGAAGCCCAAGGAATGGCTCCTGCGGAAGTGGAGAGGTTGGTCTCCTATCCGGTCGAATCCTCTATGTACGGGCTTCCGAGGATCAAGAACATCCGCTCAGTTTCCACCTACGCCCTTTCCATCGTGAACATCTATTTCCAGGACAAGACCGACATCTACTGGGCCCGGCAGCTCGTTGCGCAGAGACTCCTGGAAGTCAAGGAATTGCTTCCGGAACAGGCCCACGACCCCATACTGGGACCCATAGCAACAGGACTGGGATTGGTGTATCTCTACTACCTCAAAGGAGAGGATTATTCCACTCTCGAACTCCGGACCATCCAGGATTGGTTGATAAATTACGAGCTCAAATCTGTTCCAGAGGTCTCCCAGGTTCTGAGTATCGGCGGAGACGTCAAGCAATTTCAAATATTGATGAACCCCCAATCCCTCCTTAAATACGAGCTGACCGTATCGGAGATCGCGGCAAAAGTCCGCCAGAATAACCAAAATATCGGAGCGAGTTTCATCACAAAGGGAAAAGAGGAGTATTTGATCCGGAGCGTCGGTCTTGCCCGAAATATCGTGGACCTCGAAAACATCGTGGTCGCCAATCATCTGGGGATTCCGGTCAAACTCAAAGATGTGGCCAGAGTCGAGATCCTCCCGGCCATACGGCGGGGAGCTGCGTTAGCCAACGGAGAGGGGGAAAAAGTTGTGGGCATGGTCCTTAAGCTTTTCGGATCCAACACCGCCAGGGTGATCCAGGATACCGAAGATCGGATCGCCGAGATCAACAAAGCCCTGCCCGGGGGTGTCGAAATCATCCCCTTTTACAACCAAGCACTTCTCGTTCAAAAGTGTTTTTCAACGGTGTCCACGAATCTGATCCTGGGAATCATTTTGATCATTATCGTACTCTTCCTTTTTATGGGAGATTTTCGCTCAGCCATGATCGCGGTTTTTTCGCTACCTTTTGCGATCCTCTTCGCCTTCATCTTGATGCAGAGAGTTGACCTGGCCGCAGACCTGATCTCCTTCGGCGGCCTTGCTGTAGCGATCGGATTGATCGCAGATGCAGCCATCATCATCGTGGAAAATATCCATCGGCATATCTCCCGTTCCCCTGAGGCCAAAATTCAGGCGATCGTCTCCGCGAGTGCCGAAGTCGGACGGCCCCTCTTTTTCGCAATCGCCATCATCATCCTGGTCTTTCTGCCCATTTTTACCCTGACAGGTGTGGAAGGCATCATGTTCAGACCCATGGGCTTTACAATCTCTTTTGCCCTGGCAGGCTCACTGATCTTCGCCCTCATCTCGGCACCTGCCATCTCTTACATCTTTTTGAAGCAAATGACGAAAAAGGCGCGGGAACCCGTTCTTATCCGAAGCTTTAGAAAAGTCTTTATTCCCTTTTTCGACCTCTGTCAAAAACACCGCAGAGCCGTATTCTTGGTGACCCTTTTCGTGTTTGTGATCGGCCTTGCTACCTTGCCTTTCCTGGGAAGGGAATACATCCCTTACCTGGATGAAGGGACCTTGCATGTCAGGGTGACATTCGATCCCAACATCAGTCTGGATGAAACTGTAAAGATGACCAATGAGATCGAAAAATCACTTAAAGACATTCCCGAAGTCACCGGCGTTCTGAGCCGCATCGGAAGAGGAGAGGTGGGGAGCCATGCCCATTTTGTGAACGATGCCGAGATCCTCATCAACCTCAATCCCATACAGCGCTGGAAATTCTTCAAGAGCAAAGACGCTCTCATCCACGCCATCGAACACCGTCTGGAAGAATTTCCCGGGCTAAGCCTCAACATCACACAGCCCATCGCCCACAACCTGGATGAACTTCTCACGGGAGTCAAAGCGCAGCTCGCGATAAAGGTCTACGGTGAGGATTTCGACGTCCTCAAGGAAAAATCCCGTCAGATAAAGGACGTCATCGCAACGATCGAAGGGGCGGCCGATGTCCAGGTGGAGCAGTTTACCGGGCAGAATCACATCCAGATCCTTCTCGACAGAGACAGGATCGCTCGTTACGGGATGAATATCCAGGACATCCAGGATACGATCGAGGCTGCGGTGGGTGGGATCACTTTGGGACAGATCTACGAGGAACAAAAGCGGTTCGATATTTTCCTCCGGTTCGAGCCGGAATTCCGCGAGGACATCGAACAGATCGAAGGCCTTCTCATCGGATTGCCCGATGGCGGTCAGGTCCCTCTCGTTCAACTGGCCACTGTCGATGAGATCCTGGGGCCGCGTGTCATCAACCGTGAGGGCAACAAGAGGTTCATCACCATACAGTGCAACATCCGGGGAAGGGATATCGGCCGGTTCGTGGACGAAGCCAAGGACCGAATCGCCGCGAGTGTTCAGATCCCGCCTGAATACATGGTCAAATGGGGCGGACAATTCGAGCTCCAAAAACAGGCCAATCAAAGGTTCTTGATCATCACTCCCATCACATTGGCCCTGGTGGCCCTCTTGCTATTCACCATCTTTTACTCCTTCCAGGAAGTGCTCATCATTCTCATCAACATCCCTCTGGCTTTAACGGGAGGGATCATCGCTCTCAAAGCCTCGGGGCTCTATCTGAGCGTGCCTGCATCCATCGGATTCATCGCCATATTCGGGATCGCTCTGGAAGACGGCCTCGTTCTCATGTCGGCCTTTCACAGCCAACTCAGGAAGGGCGTCACTATGAAAGAGGCCATCGCCGAAGGTGTCAGCATCAAACTCCGTCCCGTTTTGATGACCACGTTTACGACAATATTCGGTGTCACGCCCTTGCTCCTTACCCAGGGCCCCGGAGCGGAGATATGGAGACCTCTGGCAACTGTGGTTGTCGGTGGGCTGTTCACCTCCACACTCGTCACCCTCATCGTTTTGCCCTTGGTTTTTCAAAGCCTAAAAAAGGAGAAAATTCGTTAGCACATGTTGCACACTATGCGTCAATCCTTACGCCATCCCGTATTTATTTTTATAACCATGCTCTTCCTGTCTTTGTGCTCAAGAACCCCTCGAGGAATCATCGTCCTCTGTGTCGGCGACAGCATAACCGCTGCCGACTATCCCCGCTATCTGCAGCGCCGGTTCGACCAGGAGGGCATTCTGGCCAAGGTGCTCAATTTCGGCCACAGCGGGTACACGTCGGGGGAATATCTTGCATTCCTCAGAGAGAACGCACCGCGTCTCTCCGAAAAACATCCTGATTTCATCCTCATCCAGCTGGGGACGAATGACCTCCGCGAGGACCTCGATTTCACATCCACCGCTCAGTTTTCAGAGAACATGGCGGCAATCGTCGAAATATTCCGCGGATTCGAGACCCGTTCGGGTAAATCACCCCAGTGCCTGATAGCGACGATCCCGCCGATCCCTGAAAACTTTTTCTTTCCATTCACAGAGAGTTCGCGGCGCAGAGTCAGGGATGAGATCAACCCGGCTATAAAAGAGCTCGCCAACACCCATGGTCTCGTTCTGGTGGATAACTACACACTTCTCTTGAACCAGCCTCGTCTAATGCCCGAGGTCCACCCCTCAAAAGAAGGCTACAGAGAGATCGCTCACAACTGGTACGATTCCTTAAAGCTCCTTATCGATTGACCTCAAACAGAAGCATCCTAGAATCGTGATCGAATAAATTCGTTCTTCCTTATCCTGTGTCTCTATTGATTGGTGGAAAAAACCGTGAGGATAGCAAGGGCATGGCACATCTCCCCTTAGAAAGATGTTAAAAAAGCTCGGAGCTGAACGAAGTTTCATCGCCGGCGAAACTGAGTGTGTTTTTCAACCACCAATCGGGGCACTTAGATGACATTCATCACGATTATGAGGATTCTTACATCTCACACGGAATGGTTGTAGTTTTTTCGGATTAGTGTTATAATGTTGATCAAACGGAAATTCATTTCCCACACTTAGCAACATTCTTGGAGAATTTAACATGAATAGGAAGCTTATCCGTCCCAATTTTTCCGATTACAAGGAGAAGATGAGTCGTGAGGCTTCAAAAAAGAAAGCCCATCCCGGCTATGAAACCCATGCGGAGAACTACTACTACCTCAAGCAGATGAACAAAAAGACACCCATGGCGGTGATCTTTGAGGATGGCGACAAAGTTGAAGGATATGTGGAGTGGTACGACAGGGATTGTATCAAGCTCAACAGAGACGATGCCCCCAATCTCCTGATCTATAAGCGCTCCATCAAGTATCTCTACAAGCTGGAAGAACAGCAAGGCGCTACAAAACCCCCTGCGAAAAAAACACCCAGGAAAACAACGACACGAACATCAAAATGACCCTTCCCCGAATTGGGATAACTTTGGGGGATCCCGGAGGAATTGGACCTGAAGTCACGTTAAGGTCTCTATCCAAAAGATCGATTCTCTCCTTGGCAAACTATATCTTGTTCGGCTCGAGAACCCTCGTTCAGGAAACGCTCGAGCTATTGGCGCTCCCCATGGATATTCCGACCGTATCCGAGATCGGCGACGCCGGTCTTCCCGCTGTTTCTCTTTTGGAGATCGATGCGCCCCTCGAGGCAGCACAGATGGGGATCGCATCCAAAGAAAACGGAGAGGTGTCCTTCCGATTCTTCGAAGAAGCGGTCAAACAGGCCCGAAAGGGGGCTCTCGATGCGGTCGTAACAGCGCCCATATCTAAACATTCCTGGTCACTGGCCGGCATCCCTTACCCGGGGCACACGGAATACCTCAGTCAATCCTATCCCCATGCACTTATGGCTTTTTGGTCGGAAAAGATCAAGGTCGCTCTTTTTTCTCACCACGTCCCGCTCAAAAGAGCCCTCGAGAGGATCAAAACAGAAAAACTGCTGGAATTCTTTCTTCGCCTTCACAAATCCCTGATCGAGGCCGGAAAGGCAAATATGTCTATCCTCGTGAGCGGTTTAAATCCACATGCCGGTGAAGAAGGATTGATGGGCGATGAAGAAAAGAAGGAGATCGGCCCTGCTATTCAACAAGCCCAGCGGGCCGGAATTCGCATTGAGGGGCCTTATCCCGCGGATGTCGTTTTTCGCAAGGCATACAATATGGCAGGTACCATTGTGGTCGCACTCTACCACGACCAGGGCTTGATCCCTTTTAAGATGGCAGCGTTCGATGAGGGTGTCAACGTGACCCTCGGCCTGCCTTTTATCCGTACGTCGCCAGACCATGGGACCGCCTTCGATATCGCGGGAAAGGGGAGAGCCAATCCTCAGAGTATGACTGCAGCCATAAAGCTCGCTGCCGAACTGTGCGGCTCAGCTTCAAACAACACCGAAGAAGGGCATTGAGAAGGAATAGGGACACGGCTAATGAACACAGAGAGGGAGCCATGAAAATATGCACATTCAACGTCAATTCCATCAGGGTGAGAAAAAATCTCATTGCGGAGTGGCTCAAAAACAGGGATGGGGACATCGATATCCTGTGTTTTCAAGAGCTCAAAGCCCAGGACGACGTCTTCCCCTACGAAGATTTCGAAGGTATGGGATATCAGTGTGAAGTTTTCGGCCAGAAGACTTACAACGGAGTTGCGATCTGTTCGAAACTCCCCCTGGATGATGTCGTAAAAGGTTTCGGAGACCCGATCTGGGATGAACAGAAGAGATTCATCGCCGCGACTATCGAAGGGATCCGCATCGTCAATATCTATGCCCCCCACGGAGACCTGCAAGGACAGAAAAAATTCGACTACAAACAGGATTGGTACAGGGAATTGATCTCAAACCTAAGCAAAAATCATAAACCCGAGGACCCCCTATGTATTGTCGGTGATTTTAACGTTGCGCGGGAAGACCGGGATGTCTACGATGAGGAGGCCTTGAAGGGCAGTATAGGAATCCTCCCAGAAGAGAGAGAAAGATTCGAGGAGCTCCTGAGCTGGGGGTTCACCGATGTGTTCAGGCATAAATATCCGGACAAAAAACAGTATACATGGTGGGACTACGTCGGCGGAGCGATCTGGAAGGACCAGGGGATGAGGATCGATTATATCCTTGCGACCGAAACGCTTCTCCCTAAGATCACTTCTGTGGATGTCGACCTCTGGCCGCGCAAGAGGCGGGCGCCCAAACCCTCGGACCACGCCCCGCTCATCGCTAACCTGAATTGAAGCGGAACGGATTCCCCATAGCGAATCCTCCTATCGCCACTTCTTGAGCTCGGCCTGCATCTCCCTATCCCTGTCGCGCTCCCGAATGGCTTCTCTCTTTTGATAAGCCCGTTTTCCCTTGGCGAGGGCTATTTCCACTTTGACCCTTCCCTTATCAGAGATAAGGACCTTCGTTGGGACCAAAGTCAACCCCTTCTCCTGTGTCTTTCCCGTCAGCCGTTTGATTTCCCTCCGGTGGAGAAGAAGTTTTCTTTCTCTCAAAGGATCATGATTGAACCTGTTCGAGGCTTCATAAGGACTGATATGGCAGTTCACAAGAAAGACCTCTCCGCCTTTGATCTCCGCATAGCTTTCTTTGAGGCTGATCCTCCCCTCCCTGATGGATTTCACCTCGCTCCCGACAAGAGCGATCCCTGCCTCGTAGGTTTCAAGGATCTCGTAGTTGAAAGTCGCCTTTTTATTTTTTGCGACAAGCCTCATGGGATGATTCTCCCGAGTTTGATGACACAGAGATCTTTACGGGACCAACGGGAAGCGAATTCATCCGTGCGCCTCGGGGATGGCCCCTTGCTTGCGCATCTCTCCTTCGCCAGGCATCGAGTCAAAGCCTTAAAAGAACCTTGCCTGCATTTCACAGTTTCTTCTCTCAAAAGAATCGAGCTCGACTGTATGCCCACCGATGAAGATAGTCTTCCACAAAGAAAAGAGTCCACCCAGGAGATAAGGAATCCTTAGGATAAGGCTAGGAATGAACATATTCACCAATCAAGAATCGACTTGAGTGCGGGTGTTTTCAAAACACAGGGAGAGAGAATGCATCAATCGGTCTTCGATCTCATCACAGGGCAATTCAGAGACTTCTGAAATTTCTGAAACGATCAAGTCCCTGGCTTTTTCCATCATCTTTTTCTCGCGGAACGAGAGCGGCTTGATCAGATTGAGATAGTACAAGCTTTTCAACACAAGAGCCATATCATAGATTTCGCCCGTTTTCATCAGGTTGACGTGCTCTTTGTACCGGCCTTTCCAATTCATCGTGACGTCCACGATCCCATTTTGCATAAACCTGAAAAGTTTTTCGATCGACTTTTCCGAGACAGGTTTTCGGATCCCGATCTCTGCGGCATTGGAGGAGGGGATAAGGACCAAGGTATTGTTGGTAAGGATCCTTACATGATAGATGCGGAATTTCTCGCCGTAGTAATCCTCTACCTGGATATCTTCGACGATGCCGAGGCCTTGATTGGGATAGACAATCCTATCCCCAATCTTGTATCCATCCATTTAGTTACGTTATTATAACCTTTCATAAAAATCCTGTCAAACGTCTTTCCTAAATCTCTCATTCTGTAATCCTAATCTATTGATATCAATAGAATTCCACATATATCGGAAAAAGATTGCGATCGAATCCGCAAACGGTAATCATCGGATTCTACGAGATGACAAGAGCCCTGGGTCTTTCGATCCCAATGACATAAGTGCAGTCTGATCATTTTGACACTATGAATATTACTTTTATTATTACATGATTTTTTAGTGTATTGTTTCGAGTATTATTTGCGGGCCATCCTCTTCAGTCGCGCCCCAAGCCATGACAAAGCCCTCGGTGTGACACCGGTGGACAGGTTGGCTCGGCGCCTGGAAGGGAAAAGATGCTGCCAATAGAATATAGAATGATTTCAGAATATAAGTTTGGCGACAGCTTTTATGAATAATTCAAGCTTGACAGAAAAGGGAAGGTTTATTACCATATGGGACTCAAACCAAGTCCATAAAGAAGAGACCGATGAAACGAACATTCCAGCCCAACAAAAGAAAACGGAAGAAAAACCATGGTTTTCTGGTTCGCATGAGAACAAAAAGCGGTCAGCGCATCATCAAGAGCAGAAGACAGAAGGGACGAAAAAGACTTGCCGGTTGATGTCCGAAACTTTACCTCTTCATGAGAGGATAAGAACAAAGAAAGAATTTTTATTTCTGTATAAAAAAGGCAATCGTTATAGAGGCAGATATTTCAACCTCATCTACCTCTCCAATGATTTGAACTTTTCCAGGATGGCTGTCGTCGTGAGCAAAAAAGTTGGAGGTGCTGTCGAGAGGAATACGATCAAACGCCGAATGAGGACGCTTTTTAGACGCAACAAACATCTCCTCCGTGATCCCCTAGACATCATTCTCATTGCCAATAAGGAGATCCACGGTGCTTCCTGGCACTCTCTTGAAGACGAGTATTTCCGTTCCCTGACGGCGATCGCTTCGGATCATACACCCTCATGAAACACATTGTGCTCGCTCTGATCCGCGGTTATCAAAAAACACTCTCGCCTCTACTCGGCCAACACTGTCGTTTTTTTCCGTCGTGTTCCGCCTATACGTACGAGGCCATCGTCAAACACGGGCTTACCAAAGGCCTGTATTTGGGAACCAAAAGACTTTTGAAATGTCATCCTCTTCATCCTGGAGGAGTGGATCCTGTTCCCTGAAGGATATCGGAATGGAAAAAAGACTCTTAATCGCTATCGTCCTTTCATTTGTGGTGCTCTTCCTTTATCAGGCATTGTTCGTTCCCAAGCAACCGTCTCCCAAGCCACCCTCCGAATCAATCCCCCAAGAGCCAACACAGCCTGCGGCCAAGCCCGTTGTGCAGCCTCAGACGGAATCGGAATCAATCCAGAGCCAAGAGGTCCGAACAGAACCCCAAGAGCCTTTGGAATTCCAACCCGTCTCTGGAGAACGGGAAGAACAGGTTGTCGTCGATACGCCCCTGTATCGTGGCGTTTGGAGTAACAAAGGCGGTGTGCTGAAAAGCTGGCG
>Ga0180438_10010450_pt1 | contig 11382 bp, 8 predicted proteins | sample SS_ome_12_FD_132455 | JGI IMG/M metagenome (GOLD analysis project Ga0180438, IMG submission 132455) | Hypersaline lake sediment archaeal communities from the Salton Sea, California, USA - SS_3_D_2 metaG | ecosystem: Environmental > Aquatic > Non-marine Saline and Alkaline > Hypersaline >...
GACGCGACTGAGCTAGTGCATGACCTTGAGGACAGACTGTCTCCCTCATCAACTATCTCAGGCTTGCGCAGCGGACCTAATCTTATACTTGATATGCTGGCCAAACTACCTGATTCAATACCATTATTGCTTTCATTTCCTATGATTCATACGACTTACGATGATTACAGGAGAGAATCTGCAGTCGATTTCTTTGGAAAAGCCTCAAGAATTACTATTCCTTCTTTCCTTCCATTGGAAGATTTTGAACATCTTCTTGATTTTAACTTCCGTCCTGCCATAGGCGTTAAAGCATTGCAAGAGCTTCGCGAAAGAGGGCTTTATGATATCCTTGCCAACCATGTCGGCCTTTATGAAGGCAATATCTCCACGCTTTTGTTCAGGGCTCTCTTAAGGCCCCCCCGTCTTTATGATCTTTCCTATAAAAGTAACATAGGGAATGTTGCGGCAGCAATCAAAGAAGAGGATCTGCTGCTTGATTTTGCCCGTGCTTCCAAAACAGGGGTTACTATAGAACAGTCCCATGTCCGTGCCGCTCTTGAGGTTTTTGACAGGAATGCAAAAGTGGCAGAACGCACTCATCTCGAAGAACACGGGATTATACTTGATGGAAAATTCATGGGGCCCGGCACCCTGACTTATAGGGCATTCAAGGAAGCAGCAAGGTTCTAGTTGTTCTCTTCAGGTTTCTCTTCCCGTTCTTCTTTCGGAACGACGGCGACAGTGGCCACCTTCTCCCCATCGGCAAGCCTCATTATGCGCACGCCCTGGGTGTTCCTCCCTATCACAGAAATATCCTTCACATAGGTGCGTATGGCCTGGCCCCTGGAGCTCATTAGTATGATTTCATCGTCGTTGTCGACCGCCCTTATCCCTACCACATCACCGTTGCGGCCCTCTGTCTTTATGTTTATCACACCTGAGCCGCCTCTTGACTGCAGTCTGTACTCATCTATGGATGTCCTCTTGCCATAGCCTTTCTCCGTTATCGTAAGCAATGCAGGCTTCCTGCACACAGCACTTCCGACAACAGCATCGTCCTTTGACTTCAGCCTTATGCCGATGACGCCCTGGCCGGTACGGCCAATCTCCCTTGCATCGGTCTCCTTGAACCTTATGGCCTGTCCTTTCCTGGTCGCTATGATAACTTCCTGGTTGCCGTCGGTTTTCCTGACTTCGACCAGTCCGTCGCCTTCCTTCAGCGTTATCGCTATTATGCCCCCGCGCCTGACATTCTTGAAGTTGTCAAGGGCCGTCCTCTTCACTATGCCGTTCTTCGTGAACATCACCAGGTATTTGCCGCTCTCGAACTTGTCGACGCTTATCCAAGAAGTCACTTTCTCATCCTTGAGCTCCAGCAGATTCACAAGTGTCTTTCCTGTGGCATACCTGCTTGTCTCAGGCGCTTTGTATACTTTCATCCAGAATACACGGCCCCTGTCTGTGAAAAGCATGAGGTAATTGTGATTCTTTGTCACTATCACGTCCTGTACGATGTCCTCTTCCTTTGTGCCTGTGCCTCTTACACCTTTTCCTCCGCGGTGCTGGGCCCTGTACTCATCCAGCCCCACACGCTTTATGTATCCACGGTCAGTTATCACGACGACAACATCATCATTGGGTATGAGGGCTTCTATGTCAAGGTCTTCTTCATCCTCTGTAATCACAGTTCTCCTGCCATCGCCGTATTTCTCCTTTATCTCCTTGAGCTCATCCTTTATTATCGCCAGAATCTTGTTGATATCCCCAAGCACATCCTTGAGCCATGCAATCTTCTTCACAAGCTCCTGGTATTCATTCTCTATCTTCTCCTGCTCAAGCGCTATGAGCTTTGACAGCCTCATTTCAAGTATGGCGTTGGCCTGCTTCTCGCTCAGAGAGTAATCCCCCATCAGCCCTTTCCTTGCCGCTTCGACATCCTTCGATTTCCTGAGGAAGTCAACAATGGGCTCTATGTTCTTCAAGGCTATCCTCAGGCCTTCAAGTATATGGGCCCTTTCCTCAGCCTCCTTGAGCTCGAAGCTGCATCTTCTCCTTACGATTTCCTTCCTGAACTCTATGAATTCGGTTACCATGTCGTGGAGGGGGAGCAGTTTCGGCTGCTTCCCTGAGATTGCCAGGTTTATTATGCCGAATGTTGACTGGAGCTGTGTATGGGCATGCAGCTGGTTGGACACAACATCAAGGTCATGGCCTTTCTTTATGTCGATTATCACTTCCATGCCCTGCTTGTCTGAACGGTCATGGATTCCTGAAATGCCTTCGACTTTTTTCTGCTTAACTGCCTTTACGATTGATTCTATGAGTGCTGATTTTGTGACCTGGTAGGGGATTTCCCTTATGATGAGCTTCTGCGCCTTTTCATCCTTCTCCAGTTTGCCTCTTACCCTTATGATGCCTCTTCCTGTCTTGTAGGCCTGTACTATGCCTGTCCTCCCCACGATTGTTCCTCCTGTGGGGAAGTCAGGGCCTTGCACGATGTTCAGCAGCTGGAGCTCATCTGCTCCGTCTATCACAGCTATTGTCCCATCTATTATCTCACTGATGTTGTGAGGAGGTATATTCGTCGCCATGCCAACAGCAATTCCTGATGAGCCGTTGATAAGAAGGTTCGGAAGCTTCGAAGGAAGCACATCCGGCTCTTTCAACGTCCCGTCAAAATTGTCCGACCATGATACTGTCTCCTTGTCAAGGTCTGCGAGCAGGTCTGATGCTATCTTGGACATGCGCACTTCGGTGTAACGCATCGCAGCGGGATTATCACCGTCTATGGAGCCTATGTTGCCCTGCCCGTCCACAAGAGTGTATCTCAGGGAAAAGGGCTGTGCCATGCGCACAAGTGCATCATATATCGCCATGTCTCCGTGAGGGTGGTACTTACCTAATGCTTCGCCGACGACCCTCGCGCTTTTCTTGTGAGGTTTATTGTGAACATTACCGAGCTCCTCCATTGCATAGAGTATCCTCCTGTGGACCGGCTTGAGGCCGTCCCTGATGTCCGGTATCGCCCTGCCTATTATAACTGACATCGCGTAGTCAAGGTAGCTCTCCTTCATGTCCTTCTCAATGGTCCTTTCAACTATCTTCTCGGTCATAGGGCATCAGATATCGAGGTTCTTCACTTCAATCGCATTCTCTTCTATGAACTGTCTCCTGGGTTCCACGCTCTCACCCATGAGCACTGCAAAGAGCTCATCAGCAACTATGGCATCCTCAACTGTGACTTTCTTGAGCGTCCTTGTTTCAGGATCCATTGTCGTTTCCCAGAGCTGGCCCGGGTTCATCTCACCAAGACCTTTGTAGCGCTGGATATTTGCGTTTTCCCCTACCTCTTCAAGCTTCTGCTTGAGCTCATCGTCGCTGTAAGCGTAATCCATCTTCTTTCCTTTCTGGATGCGGTAGAGGGGCGGCTGTGCGATATAGAGGTAGCCTTTCTCTATGATTTCCCTGAAATAGCGGTAGAAGAGGGTCAGCAGGAGCGTTCTTATGTGAGCGCCGTCAACATCAGCGTCCGTCATGATGACAATCTTGTGGTATCTCAGTTTTGCTATATTGAAATCATCCTTGAAGCCTGCGCCCATGGAAAGCACGACGTTCTTTATCTCTTCGCTGTTGAGCACCTTGTGCATGGGCGCCTTCTCTACATTGAGTATCTTGCCCCTCAGCGGAAGTATCGCCTGGTAGCCCCGGTCTCTTGCCTGTTTTGAGCTTCCCCCTGCTGAATCCCCCTCAACAATGAAAATCTCGGCCTTTGCAGGGTCCTGCTCGCTGCAGTCGGCAAGCTTTCCTGGCAGGAGGCTGCTCTCAAAAACAGTCTTTCTCCTTATCAGTTCCTTTGCTTTCTGCGCAGCCTCTCTTGCTTCCATGGAGCTGACAATCTTCTGGGTTATCACCCTCGCTTCCTGGGGGTGCTCCTCAAGATATGTCTTTAGGGCATCATAGACAATCCTGTCCACTATCCCCCGCACTTCGCTGTTGCCCAGCTTGGTCTTTGTCTGCCCCTCGAACTGGGGCTCAGGGACATGCAGGCTGATTACCGCTGTGAGGCCTTCGCTGGCATCATTTCCCGTGATTTTCCTGTCCTCTTTCACAAGCTTGTTTGATTTTATGTAATCATTGACCGCTCTTGTAATCGCTGTCCTGAACCCTGTCAGGTGCGTGCCTCCCTCAATCGTTTTTATGTTGTTGACAAAACTGTAAATCATCTCATTGTAGCTCTCAGTGTACTGGACGGCTATTTCAACTTCGACGTCTTTCGATTTTTTCTCAAAATAAAACGGCGCGTGGAGCATGTTCCTTGCCTTGTTCAGGTGCTGCACGAACTGCACAATACCCCCCTCATAGAGGAACTGCTCTTCCTTGTCGGTGCGTTCATCTCTCAATACCAGCCTGAGGCCTTTGTTAAGAAATGCGAGCTCCATAAGGCGCTCCTTGAGGTAGTCATAATCAAACTCCAGAACAGTGAAAATCTCAGGGTCGGGCTTGAACCTTACCACAGTCCCGCGATGGTCTGTCTCTCCTGCAACCTTCGGCTCCTGCACCAGTTTTCCTTTTCCGTAGCCTATGGTGTGGAGCTTGCCTTCCCTGTGGGCTTCAATCATCATCCACTCGGAGAGAGCATTCACAACGCTCATGCCCACACCATGGAGCCCGCCTGAGACGGCATATGCCTTCTTGGCGAACTTACCTCCAGCATGCAGGGAGCCTGCGACCACCTCAAGGGCGGATTTGCCGGATTTGTGTACATCGGTAGGGATGCCTCTTCCATCATCCTTTATGGTCGCAGAGCCGTCCTTGTTGAGCGTTATTTCAATGTTCCTGCAGTGGCCTGCCAGGGCCTCATCTATGCTGTTGTCAACAATCTCATAAATAAGGTGGTGGAGGCCTCTTTTCACCGTGTCCCCTATGTACATTCCGGGCCTTCTCCTGACCCCTTCTAGGCCCTCAAGAACTTGTATTTCCTTGGCTGTGTAACCGCTCTCCGATTCCATAATATTACCGCTGTTTTTCGCCTAATCCTTCGTCGATAAAGAGGTCTGTGTTACCAACATAAGACCTTTGGTTAAAAGTCTTTAAATTGCTATCTTTTTTACTCAAATTTAAGGCCTTCCATCTTGGCTTTCCACTGCTCTATGGCCTCATTGAACTTCTCTTTTTTCACGAACAGAACTGACTCTCGGCCGCGTGTTTTCATCAGCACCATGGCACTGCGTTTCCCTATTGCCACAAAGCTCTGGGGCTCATGCTGCCCCAGGTTCTTGGCCAGAGAGCGGAGGTATGTCCTGAGCTTCAGCGCAAGGGCCTTCACCACAGTTCCGCTTCCTTCTGCGAATTCAGAAAGCACAACCTTCTCGTTCTTTATCACTATGGCCCCGTTGATAAGCCCTCTGCTGACCATCTCCTTGACTACCTTCTCAGGGCTGACCTTCACCTTCTTTATTCCGTCCCGGTCCAGCACCACTCCCTCTTCTTCAGAGTATTTGCTCAGCGCCCATGTACGCAGGGATGCAGGTATTGTGACAAGGGCGGATACGTAAACCTCATCTTTTTCATCCAGCATTTTCCCGATGGTTTCTTTCCACTTCGGCCAGTTTTCGTCGGCAACCTTCTTCCTTTCCTGCAGGCTGCCCAAAGCCCTCTCAACACGCGTAAGATAATCGTCAACAAGCGTTTTGTTGCGTGCTGTCATCTCCTTGCTCCATGAATCAACCTTGCTTGCCTGCAGCGTGGTGAGCATGTCATACTCCTGGCTGATATCAAAGTTCTCTTTGCTGTATTCATCAACCAGCTGGCGGAGCTGAGATATCTTTTCCTTCAGGCTTTTTGCCCTTGCACGGAATGCATCCTCCTCGTTCTTCATCACCATTCCATATGCCTTCTCAAGCACCATCACCTTTGCAAGGTTCTCTGCGGCAAAGTAGACCATGATTACGCCCAGCATCATGAGTGTGACTCCTATGGCTCCTGTGCCATTGTTCATCAGGAACCCTATTGATTCCATCAAAGCAGGCGGCTCAAGGGGCGGCGTAGCAACGAATATCGAAGCGCCAAAACCTCCAAGAAGGAACACCACTGCAATCACACCGTCGCTTTTCCACCTCACTTCCGTCCTTCCGAATGCTTTCCTGAAGCCTGTAGTGAAAGTGGCGCCGGCTATTTTTTCGCTGACCAGTGTAATCGCCATGGTGATGACTGTATATGCAAAAAGAAGGGCAGCCACTGTGATGCCCAGCGCAGCTCCAAGAGATATGTAATAATTGGCTGTAATCCCGTAAAGCATGAGCAGGATGATGTTCGTAGGTATGAATCCGCTGAGGTCTATAGTCCTTACCTTGACGTCCGGGGTCTTCATTGAGGTAAGCACATTCTCAGGCGGCGAGTCTGACTCAAATTCATAGACAAGAAGATACCCTTCCTGAGATGCCTTGTCGGACGTCCAGTCCATCTCAACATAGCCTCCTGCCTCTGCTGCAGTCAGCTTCTGTATGGATGATATCTCCTCGCCGTCAATTACCATCATTGACGGTACCTTGTCTGTGAGGCCGACGCCCCCTACCTCCAGCCCTATTTCCCCTTCTTCCTTCTCAGCAAGAGGTGTTATGGAAAGCATGACCCGGTAGTGGTAGCCTGTAGCTTCAGTTCTGTATGTGCCTATCTTCTTGGCAGCATCAATAACATATGAAACGCCGAAATCCGAAGGGCTGCAGAGCTGCACTTCAGGGTGCGTATAGAGAGGATTGGCATTTATGTCTGCTATCCTGGCAACTATCCCCCTTGTCTTGTCAAGGAACTCATTCCTGTTCTCATCTGTTGTTTCCCTGAGTTCGAACACCATTCTGCGTGAATCAAGTATGAGGGAGCGCAGCTCGTTGTTTGCCTGTACATATGATATCATGGCGCCTGCAAGCTCATCTTCATATGTCTCCGCGACATTCCTGCATTTCAAAGAGGCTGCCGAGCACAGCCTGCTGCATGTGGTTACATCGGAACATACCACGCTCACAAGGCCTATCTTGTTGCTGCATGCGGTATCGGACTGCGTCCTTACTTGTGAGAACTCCTCAAGGCTCTGGTCCGCCACAAGAAGGTCCACATCAGTCAGATTCGGATTTATTTCAGTATATGTGGCAGTGGTCGTAGTGACGACTGTGATATACCGCTGTGTCTTCATCTCAGCTCCGCTTACGGTCACAGGAGTGAACTTATAGATACCATAATCAGCGATGCCGTCCTCATCAATGTCAAATTCTTCAGAGGTGACCAGCTGTTCGGATTTGCCCCCTCCAAAACTCTTCTCCTCTATACACCCAAAACTAAGAAGCAATACTGCAGACAGAATCAACAATTGCAAACGCATGTGGAACATTTATTAGTCTTCTTTTAAAACCTTATTGCATGGCAAAACAGCTTCTCACAGAGGTGCTTTCGATAATCAAGCCAAAGCCGAAAGAGCTACGTGAGGAGCTTGATTTCGCCGATGCTCTTGTCAGGCGTATAAAGGCCAAAGCGCCGCAGGGCTGCGAGGCCGTTCTGACAGGGTCCATAGCAAAACGCACATTCCTGCAGGACAGGAGAGATGTGGATATCTTTGTCCTATTTGACCGCTCTGTCCCAAAGGAGACTTTTGAGCCGGCAATCAAGAAGCTGGTGAAATCCGCATTTCCAGGTGTCGGCTATCAGGTGAGCTATGCAGAGCACCCATATGCACGCTTCCATTTCAAGGGAAGGCGCATAGACCTGGTCCCTGCATACAGGATATCCAAAGCTGCAGAAAGGATTAGTGCCGTCGACCGTTCTGTCCTTCATACAAGATTCGTGAAGAAAAACCTCAAGGCAGGACAAAGAGATGACGTCCTGCTGCTCAAGCAGTTCCTAAGGGCCAATTCGCTTTATGGCGCCGAGATAAAAATTGAAGGATTTTCAGGGTACCTGTGCGAGCTCCTTATTATGAAATACAAAAGCTTCATGGGCCTGCTAAAGGCTGCATCGAAATGGAAAGCGCCGGTTTTCATAGATATCCTGAAGGAGTACAGGAAGAAAGAGGTTCCTGGAGCGGTTGGGCGCTTCGGCTCTTTTGCTGTGATAGACCCGACAGACAAAAACAGGAATGTTGCTGCAGCTGTTTCAGAAGTCAACTTCAGGAAATTCATAAAACTCTCAAAAAAATTCCTCAAAAAACCTTCGGAAGATTTCTTCTTCAGGACGCCTGAGACATTTGAGCAGAAGGTTTCCAGGGCAGCAAAAACAAAGAATGTCTTTCTGATATCCATGCCAAGGCCCCGGGTCGTGGATGATGTACTGTGGGGCCAGCTGCACAGGCTGTCCAGGCAGCTTGAGGAGCATCTGGAGGATTTCGTGCCGAGGAAAACGTTTGCAGATGACAGCAGACATCTTGTGAGGATTGCCGCGGTACTTGAAAAGGAGAAACTGCCGGCTAATATGGTTATTGGAGGGCCCCCGCTGAAGATGAAGGAGCATGTGGAGAAATTCAGGAAGATGCACAACAAGGCAAAGTTCACAAAGAAAAAAGGCAGGATTTATGCAGAGGTGAAGCGCCCTGTGACAGATGCCAGAAAGGCGATAATGGATTTCTTCAGGAAATTCAGCAGGACAAAATCCCACCTGGCCTATCCTGAAGAGATGGTAATCATCGCGCGTAAAAAAAGTATTTAATCACAAAGTGATTCTGTCTCCAAGCTTTGGCGCCACAGCATCGTAGCCGTGCTCTTCTTCCAGCTCTTTGGCGAATTTGTCAGGACTGTCGCCATGCACGAGCACTACCTTCTCAGGATTCGCCTTGTCTATGAATTTCAGTATATCTTTCCTGCCTGCATGCGCTGACAGGTCAAGATATTCCACAGGGAGGTCTACATGGAGCTCATTCTCATCCTTCATTATGTAGCCCTTGTTTATGAGCAGCCAGCCGTTGCTTCCCTCTATGCAGTATCCGGTGAATATTATCTTTGACTGGGCATTGGCATGATAAAGATAGTTCAGTATCGCTCCCCCGTGCATCATGCCGGCCCCCGCGATTATCACCGAAGGAGTGCCTGATGCCTTTTTCTTGTCCGCTATGCTCTCCACGATGTTGACGCTTCTCACTGCCTTCCTGAACGATTTCGCATCCTTCAGATACTCGGGATATTTCAGGTAGATGCGCGTCAGCTCCCTTCCCATGCCGTCAACGAAAACAGGTATTTCCTCATCATAATTCCTTATGAGCGCTATGAGCTCCTGTGTTCTTCCCAGAGCAAAGGCAGGAAGCAGTGCATTCCCGCCGTCGTCAATGGTCTCATATATCTCCTGCATCAGCTTTGCTTCCGTCTCCCTTCTCGGAGGGTGGTCCCTGAGCGCATAAGTTGTTTCCATCACCAGCACATCGACATCCTCTACAGGCATGGCTCCCTTGTGCATGAATGTCTCCTGTCCTTTGAAATCCCCGCTGTAGAGCAGCCGTTTGCCTTCATACTGCACGTCTATCATAGCCGCCCCGCTGATGTGTCCTGCATCCAGAAGCTCGACTCTGGTCTTTCCTGTCTCGATGGGCTGATTGTACATGAGCGGGGACCAGTATTTCAAAGCCCTTTTGAAATGCCTCTTCTGGTACGGCAGCCCATCGCCCATTATCTTCATGGAGTCAAGCCAGAGCACTTCACATATATCCCTTGTAGGGGGCGGAGCATACCACCTGATTTTGTTCTTCTTGTAAAGCATGGGGATGCATCCGCTGTGGTCGAGGTGCGCATGGGAAAGCACAGCAAAATCAGGCTTTGGGCATTCAAGGGGGAACTGGGGATTCCCGCTGGGGTCAAAAATCTTTATTCCATAATCCAGCATTATTTTTTTGTCAGTTGTAACCAAAAAGGCGCTTCTTCCCACTTCTCCGGAAGCGCCCAGGCAGTCAATGGACATTCCCATGGTGCAAAGTCCGTATAGAATATTTTAATACGTTTACAAAGTATTCTACAGCATGGCAACAAAACTCAGCAGCCTGGTTATCCCATTGGTAGTTCTGTTTATCATCTACTGTGTGTCAATAATATTCTTCCATTTTGTGGAGGGCTGGAGCTTCCTCGATGCTGCTTATTTCACGACCATGACCATCTCCACCGTGGGCTACGGAGACATAATACCTGCGACAGGTTTGGGGAAGATGGGGACCATAGCCCTGGTATTCGTCGGTGTCTCGGTCGCTTTTTATGTCATAAGCCATCTTGGCGTGCTGAGGGAAAAGAAGGTTGACCCCCATATTGAGAAAAGGCTTGGTGTCCTGCGTACCATCACAATGCTGCAGTCCAAGAAAATCAAGAAAGGCGAACTGAAGGCTCTGAGAAGGAAGATGAAAGGTGTCAAGATAGGATGACAGATTACTTTGTTGTGGAGCCGTGCACAACAGCCAATGGTTTTGAAATCAAGCTCAAAGGAAAAAAAATAGACCTGGAGAAGGCTGAGAAAGCGGTATCCTCTCTCGGCGAAGCGCTTGCCACAAGCTCTGTTGTGATGCTGGCCAGTATAAAGGGGTACTCTGTAAGCGTCTATGCAAGCGGAAGGATGATGGTGAAAAGCGAAAGCAAGATGAGCGAGAAGGAGGCCACAAAGCTTGCAAAGGAAATCATAAGCGCATTTGAGAAAGGCGGGGCCATCATATGAAGATAGATTTCCATGTACATACGAAATATTCCTATGATTCCATAATACACCCAAAGCATCTTGCAAGAAAATCCAGGGAATTGGGCATAATCCCTGCAGTGACCGACCATGACACCATGGAAGGCAGCAATCAGATGCGTTCTCTTGGTGCCGAATGCATACCAGGCATTGAGATACGCACAGAGAGGGGCGACCTCACCGGGCTCTATCTGAATGAGCCAATTGCGAAAGGCATACCTGTGATGGAGGCGCTTGACAAAATCCATGAGCAGGGCGGTATCTCCTATCTTCCGCACATGTATGAGTCAAGAAGGAGCGGTCTGGTTCCTGAAAAGGAAGAAATCCCGAAGATTGATATCATAGAGGTTTTCAATGCGCGCTGCCTGGACCAGAAACTCAATGACAGGGCAAAGGCATTTGCAGAAAAGCATGGAATCCTGCAGGCCGCAGGGACTGATGCACATTTCATCATTGAGTTCGGAAGCACATACACAGAGCTTCCTGATTTTGACCTGGAAAACCCGAAAGAGCTCCTCAAAGCACTGCCTAAAGCCAAGCTTGTGACAAAACAGGCACCGTTCCGTGTACGGGGTCCCACAATACTCATCAGTTGGGGGAAAAGGCTCCTGAAATCAGCAGGATTCTGACTATCTCCTGCGGGCAACATAGATGTCGGCTTCTATCATCTTGCCTTCTTCATAGAAATGATGTGTGAAATAGATGTTGCCTTCA
>Ga0180438_10010451_pt1 | contig 11382 bp, 7 predicted proteins | sample SS_ome_12_FD_132455 | JGI IMG/M metagenome (GOLD analysis project Ga0180438, IMG submission 132455) | Hypersaline lake sediment archaeal communities from the Salton Sea, California, USA - SS_3_D_2 metaG | ecosystem: Environmental > Aquatic > Non-marine Saline and Alkaline > Hypersaline >...
ATTCTCCATTCTTTCAATGCCAATATCCGACAGTTACATGACTACATATTGCAGCCCGAAATCGCCGTAACTGCAATGCTCCCTTGAATTTGCGGCAAGACAGGGAGGGGAACTTCGGCCTAGAGCGGCTTGTGTGTGCTAGCACTGCTCGCCCCGTTCTGTTAGCGGCGCGTGAGGGACACTTGGGTCAATCGATCTCGTGCACAATCACCGCGTTGTGCCGCGTGCTGCTTAGGCCGGTGCCGGAGACGAGCACGATCCGGTCGCCGGGGGCGAGCTGCCCGGCCGCCCGGCCGCGCTCGACAACGAAGCGCAGCAGCTCACCGTCATCGTCGAGCGGGGCGCCCGGCAGAGGGGTCACGCCCCAGTAGAGGCACATCCGGCGCAGCGTGGCCTCGGAGTCGCTCACGCCCAGGGTGGGCACGAAGTGGCGATTCTTCGACACGCAAAGCGCGGTCGCGCCCGACGCGCTGGCCACCACGAGCGTCTTGGCCCCCAGCTCCTCGGCCAGGCGCCCGGCGGCGTAGGTGACCGCTTCGGTGATCGGGCTGACGCCCTCCGCTTCGATATCCGGGGGCGGGCCGGGTGGGTGTTTCATCCCTAACGGCTCGGTGGCCAACGCGATGCGGTGCATCGTCTCGACCGTCTCGCGGGGATAGTCCCCGATGGCCGTCTCGCCGGAGAGCATACAGGCGTCGGCCCCGTCCAGGATCGCATTGGCCACGTCGGTGGCCTCGGCGCGCGTGGGGATGCGGCGGTGCTGCATGCTGTCGAGCATCTGCGTGGCGATAATCACCGGCTTGCGCCGGCGGTGGCAGGCGGCGATGATCCGCTTCTGCACCACCGGCACGTCGGCGATGTCGATCTCCACGCCCAGGTCGCCCCGGGCGACCATCACGCTGTCGGCCGCCTCGATGATCTCGTCGAGGTTCTCCAGTGCCTCGGGCTTTTCGATCTTGGCGATGGCCCGGGCCTCGGAGCCGGTCTCGGCAATGAGCGCCTCGAGCTGCCGGACGTCGTCGGCCGAGCGCACGAAGCTCAGACCGATGAAATCCACGCCGTTCCGCGCGGCCCACCCGGCGTTGTCCCGATCCGTCTCGCTCAGCGTGGGCACGCTCAGCTTCACGCCGGGCAGGTTCACGCCCTGACGTGTTCTTACCAGCCCGCCCTGCACGATCCGGCAGACCGCGCCGTCCTCTTCGATCCGCTCGACGCTCAGGGCGATCGTGCCGTCGGCCAAGACCACGCGGTCGCCCGGCCTAAGCTCGTCGGCCAGCCGGTCGTAGGTGGTCGCGAGGCGCCCGGGGCCGGCGTCCTTCTCGCTGCGCACCAGGCGGACCTCGTCGCCCGTGGCCAGCTCAACCTCGCCCCCGGGCAGCTCGCCCAGACGGATTTTGGGTCCCGCCAAATCGACCAGGACGGCCACCACGTGCCCGGCCCGGCGCCCGGCCGCGCGGATGTCCTCGATCCACCGGGCGTGCTCGTTTCGCTCGCCGTGGGCCGTGTTGACACGAAACACGTCCACGCCGGCCTCGATCAGCGCGGCGAGCTTCTCGGCCCCTTCGCAGGCCGGCCCCACGGTGGCCACGATCTTGGTCTGGCTGGGACGCCGGGAGGGGTGGGGTTGATCGGACATGAAAGGGCTCCATGTTGAAAACCGCAAAATGGAACCACCGATGAACACAGGTGAACACTGATAGACAAACCTAATGCTTGGCTGCCGCCGCGAATGCCCCACACACAATCGCCCTTGCCAAATTCCTTTCTATCCGTGTCTGTCTGTGTTCATCGGTGGTTTCATCTCTCGACCACCACCACCCGCACGTCGCACACGTTGGTGTGCGTCGGGCCGGTTCGGATCAGGGCACCCAGCGGCTCGAAGAAGTGGTAGGCGTCGTTGCGCGCAAGGCAATCGGCCGAATCGAGGCCGCGGGCTCGGGCTGCCGCGGCCACGTCGGCGTCGAGCACGGCGCCGGCCGCGTCGGTCGGCCCGTCCTCGCCGTCGGTCCCGCCCGAAAGCAGGGCGATGCCCGTAAGATCGTCGATCCGCTCCAGTGCAGCCAGCACGAGCTGCTGGTTGCGCCCGCCCAGGCCGCGGCGCGACTTCTCGACCAGCGTGACGACCGGCTCGCCGCCGCTAACCAGACAGTCGGGCCCGTCGAGGCGACTCCGCATCTCGATTGCGGCACGGGCCAGCTCGCGGCCCACGCCCTCGGCCGCGCCCTCGCATCGGGCGGCGGTCTCGATCTTGGGCGAATAGCCCAATCGCTCCGCCTCGCGCCCGGCGGCTTCCACGGCCGTGGCGAGGCTGCCGATGATCAGATTCGTGACTTGGCAGGTCGGCTCCGACGGCGGGCCCTCCTGCTGCTTCGCCCGAAGGTAGCCGAACACCCGCGGCGAAATGCCGGCCTCCCGGGCCCGGAACCGCTCCAGGACGCTAAGCGCCGCCTCGGGCGTCGAGGAGTCCGCCACCGTCGGCCCCGAGGCGATCACGTCGAGCGGATCGCCCAGCACGTCGGAGATGATCAGCGCCACCAACTGCCCGGCGCGGCAGGCCCGCATCAGCCCCCCGCCTTTGACGCGGCTGAGCTGCTTGCGCACCGTGTTCAGCTCTTGGATGTTCGCCCCGGCGCCGCTTAGGTGCTGGGTCACCCCGAGCTTGTCGTTCAGGGTGATGGCTTCGACAGGCGCTGGCAGCAGGGCCGACCCGCCGCCGGAGATCAGGCACAGGCAAAGGTCCCGCTCCATAAGGCCCTCGACAATTTTGAGGATCTCGCGGGCCCCTTCGGCGCCGGCCTCGGTAGGTTCGTTGATGCCGGCGGGCCGGGCGGGGTGCAGATGGATCGAGTCGAGCGGGCGCACGCAGTCGGCCGGCACGTTGACCCAGCCGGTCACCTTCTTTTCTTTGCGGATCGCGGGGCCGAGGACCTCCTCGACCGCGGCGGCCATGCCCGCCCCCGCCTTGCCGGCGCCCACCACGGCGATCCGGTCAATGCCCGCCAGATCGATCGGTTGCCCGCCCACGACCAGCGCGGGCCCTTCGACACGCAGGGCCTCGGCCACGAGTCGCTCGGACCGCACGGCATCGACCCCGGCATGCCAGATTTGCAGGGCGTCGCGGCGGAGCTGTTCTGTAGAACGGGGCATGGGAGTGTTCCGAAACCGTTTGGGCAACCCGAGCAGACCGGCCGTATTGTTTGCCTTGGGCGACGGTCTGTCAACACACCCCTTGGCCGCCGGGTTCCCATGCTCTGCATGGGAACGAGAGCAATGTGGTGGCGGCACTCCGTGACGCCACGTGGTCCGCCGCGGAGCGTCGGATCTACAGCGATCCCCGCGTGGAACGCGACTGACCTTGACACCCTCGTCATCCACAGATATACACGAGGGCCACTTGTTACGAAACCATCGTGAGGACCGGGACATGTTCGAGCGCGAGGTCAATCCCAGCCGGGTCACGCAGGCCGAGATCGCGGTGGTCATCCCCTCCTACCGCGAGGCCGACTCGATCGCCTATCCCACCAAAGTCGCTTCGGAGGGGCTCGCCAAACACTTCCCCGGCCGCCCGAGCGTGATCATCAACGCCGACAACGCCTCGCCCGACGACACCGAAGGGGTATTCCTGGCCACCGAGACCCAGGCGCCGAAGATCTACATCACCACGCCCGAGAACACGCCGGGCAAGGGCTGGAACTTCCTGAACGCCTTCCGCAAGGCCTATGCGTTGGGTGCCCGGGCGGTGGTTTGCGTCGATGCCGACCTGCTCTCGATCACGCCCGAGTGGATGCAGTACATGGCCGCGCCGATCCTCGACGACGGCTACGATTACCTCACCCCGCTGTACGCCCGGCACAAGTACGACGGCACGATCACCAACAACATCTGCTATCCGCTGATCTACGGCATCTTCGGGCAGAACATCCGCCAACCGATCGGCGGCGATTTCGCGCTCTCGGCCCGCCTGGCCCGGCAGATCACCTCCGTGCCCTGGCACCGCACGACCCACGAATACGGCGTGGACGTCTTCATGACCATGCAGGCCCTGTTGGGCGACTTTCGCGTGGGCCAGGTCGGGCTGGGGTCGAAGGTCCACAAGCCCAGCGCCCCGAAGCTCGGCCCGATGTTCCTCCAAGTGGTCAGCACGGCCCTGCTCACCGTGGCGGCGACCTTCGAGCGGTGGAAGTCGATCACGTCGGTGCGTCAGGCCCCGGTGTTCGGCCTGAAGGACCTCGGCCCGGCCCAGGACCTTACGGTCGACCGCGACATGATCCGCCGCAACGCCCTGGAAGGCTTCCAGCAGACGAGCGACGCACTCCAGGAGTATCTCCGGCCCGAGGTGTTCCGCCGCGTCGAGCAGACGTTCGCCGAAGCCGACGGCCCGCGCATCGACACCGACTTCTGGATCGACGTCCTGTTCGACGCGATCGCGGCCTTCCGCGAGAGCGACGACCCGGCCAAGCTGGTCGAGTCGCTGCGCGGTCTCTACTGGGGCCGCGTGTTCACGTTCATGAACGACACCTGGGACCTCTCCAGCGCCGAGGCCGAAGCCCCCATCCGCCAACAGGGCGAGCGCGTCTTCGCCCGCCGCGGCGAGCTGATCGCGCGGCTGGAGAAGTGAGCCGGCACGCTGCAAGAGCCCATCACCTCGCTCTTCCGTGCTGCCTTTTCACCTTTCTATCCCCCATCTTCTTGTCCTCTATCTTCCCGTCTCTCCCCCTTTCTTTCCTCCCACACCCGCCTGTCCAATCATTCCCACGTCAGGCAACGCCAGGTGTCGCCAATGGGGCTGCCATCCACCGGGTGCCTGGCTTAACTACATTCCTCAAGTTGCCAACTTCAGTCTTGTGTTCCCCGATTTCCAGAACCAGCACAAGAGGAATCGCACGGCTTGACAACCGCAGCTACGGCATCGATCCTATTGGGTGACGACCGTGGAGCCAAATCGAAATCTGATCTAGGAGAACCGCACCATGTCCTGTCTCCTCGTCTCGGGATTCTCGCCCCATCTGCTTGCCGCGGCTGATGGTAGATTCCATGGTGACGCATTTGTCATCGTGATTATGATCGGGCTTGCGATGCTCGGCTTCGGATTGGCCATGACTCCTATTGTCATGTCTGCGCGAGGATGGTTAGAGGCCCGTTCTCTCAACGCCGGGGTCAGTCTGGCAGATCTAATCGCGATGCGGTTTAGACGGGTGAACTGGCGCGTGATAGTGCGCGCGAAAGCCGTTGCGGTGCACGCGGGCCTGCCGGCGGCGACCTTGAGCCAGATCACGACACGGCGTCTGGTGAACCACTATCTGGCTGGTGGCAGTGTGCCCAAGTTGGTTCGCGCGATCGTCACCGCGAAACGTGCCGGCCACGATCTTGACTTCGACCTTGCGGCCACTATCGACTTGACAGGTCATGATCTGCTCGAGGCCGTCCACTCCGCCATCGTGCCCCAGGTCATCGACTGCCCCTACTGCGGACAAGGCATGGAGACCGCTTATCAGGCGATTGCCAAGGACGGTTCGGCACTTCGGATCCGTGTTCAACTCGTTGTCTGGACCGACCTGACACGCGTCGTCGACGGAGGCGCCAAAGAGGCGCTTGTCGCCCAGGCGACCGCGGGAATTGTCAACCTGGTTGCGACCGCGAAAAACCACCGAGACGTCGATCCGGAGATGATCCTCAAGGGACTGCTCAAGCTGGATGTCTGCGCTGGAACTCGTTTCAGAGTTCAGTCGATCAACGTCGTCGAATTCAGGCCGGTTACCGCGGAATCGTATGCGAAAGACGAGGACGTCCCACTGCTTAGCACCGACAACGACGCTGGCGCGGCCCGAGAGGAGATGCCGGTCTCGGAGTCGGCCCCGAGAATCAGGACACAGTGAGGAAGGGTCTCGCAGCGTCTGCCATCGCCGAGAAAGACACGCCCCGCTCGGCAGCAGCGGGACGTTGGGCGCAGAGCACGTCCATCACAGTGCAGCTCGGGAAGAGACCCTCCCCTCTCGGGCGGTGAACTGAGAGAAGACTTCCAGATGGTACGGGCTCGCGGGTGGCGTGACTGGGCGGTGGTTGGCGAAACCGATCATCGGAAGTCCGCCAGCTCCCGGTCGCAGTCGGGGCACCGCGGCGCCGCAGCACTCACAGGACCTCCGCAAACCGGACAGGGCTTTCTTGGCAAGGGCCGCGATCTGCCTCCGGGACGAGAGGAGTCGTAGTAGATCGCGTGGAAAATCGCAAGAATGATCGATCCAACCAATAGGGCCGCGACGACGACTTCGAAGTTCAATCCGACCAATAGGCCTGCGACAACAACCAAGTCAACGTCAACCATGGCTCGACCTCCCCAGCCTGACGCCCGTCTTTCGGCCATTCTACGGCCGGTAGCGCACCCGTCGCAACCCCGTCGAAGGAAGGGCAAAGGGGACGCAGCTCTCTTCCGGGGATCTACGTAGCGTTATGCGATTTCCCACCGGGCCGAGCAGTCGGTTGCGCAGACCGCCGCTTGGCTTGGATTCGAAACGACCCTCCGTTTACACGGCAGGCCGCGCGAATATCTTGCCTAAACCCCCGGAAAAGAGCTGCGTCCCCTTTTCTATCTTCGCAGCGCGGTGATGAACCCGTCCAGCGCGCGGCAGTACTCCGGCGTCTGCGGGTCGTTGTGGTCGCCGCCGGGGATGCGCACGAAGTGCTTCGGCTCGTTGGCGGCGGCGAACAGACGCTGGCTCTGCTCGAAGGGGATCAGGCTGTCGGCGTCGCCGTGGCTTAAGAGCAGCGGGCCGTGGTAGCGCGGGATTTTCTTGAGCGAGTTGAGCTGGTTGCGCATCAACAGGCGGAAGGGCAGCCAGGCGACCTGTTCGCCGGCCACCTCGGGCAGGGAGGTGAACGTGCTTTCGAGGATCAGCCCCCGGGTGCCGTCTTTGGCGGCCAGGTCGATGGCCACGGCCCCGCCCAGCGAACGCCCCATGAGCACGACGTCGCGTTCGGCCACGCCGGTCCGCCGGGCGAGCCACGCCCGGGCCGCCCGGGCGTCCTTGAGGATGCCCTCCTCGTCGGGCTCTCCCTCGCTCCGGCCGTAGCCGCGGTAGTCGAACGTCATCACGGCCAGGCCGTGATCGCGGTTCAGATGGCGCAGGACGCCGGCCCAGTCGGTGATGTTGCCCGCGTTGCCGTGGCAGAGCAGCACGACCGCCCGGGGCCGGGGGTGCGGGCAATACCAGCCGTGCAAGCGTGTGCCGTCTTCGGCCGTGAAATGGACGTCCTCGTAGGCCAGCCCGGCCGGCGCCCAGTCTCCCTGGGGGTACTGTGTAGGCTGAAAGACCAGGGAGCTCTCGATCAGCGCCACCGGCCCCGCCGGCGGAAACCCGCCGCGACAGCCCGCCAGGAGCAACAGACCGAGTGCGAAAGACCAGGCCGGAGAGCGAACGCGCATGGACACCAGGCCGAAACGGCGGCAGAAGAGAGCGGAAGAAGCTGGAAGAGGGCCGAACCCTAGCCGAGGGGACCGGGCCGTGTCAAGGCGGATCGTGCCCGGCGCCAAGCTGACAATGGGTGGCTGCAGTACCCCCTTCAAGCTGCCCGTGAGCAGGCTGAAGGCTGTATTCCGGCCGCCGACGCTGGTCTATTTCTCAATCGCCTCGACCGCTTCGGCGGCGGCCTCGCGCACTGCCGGGTCCTTGTCGTCGGCCAGCTCCTTCAGCGCCGGCACGGCCTCTTTGGCCAAAGCCCCCAGGCAGCAGAGCGACTCGCAGGCGTGGATCCGCGTCATGGCGTCCGGCTCGGCGAGCGCCTTGATGAGCACGGGCACCGACTTCGGCGACGTTTCCTCACACTTCGGGTCGATCCGGGCCAAAGCCCAGGCCGCGGCCATCGTCATAAACTCGTCCTCGGCCGAGAGCTTCTCGACCAGCGCGGGCTTGGCTTCCATGGCCCCCGGGCCGATTTGCCCCAGGGCGTAGCAGGCCGCGTAGGCCACGTCGGTCTCCTCGTCGTCCAGGGCCTTGGCGATCGCCGGCGTCGCTTCGGCCGCGTCCGGGCCGATCGCGCCCAGGGCGAAGAGCACTTCGCTGCGGATCTGGTGGTCCTCGTCGGCCAGGGCGTCGATCAGGCCGGGCACCGCGTCCTTGGCCTTTGGCCCGATCCGCCGCAAAACGCCCGCTACCCGGAGCCGGGCTTCCGGCACCTTCAGCGCCTCGATCAGCCGCGGCACCGCCTCGGCCCCAAGGCTGGCCACGGCGTCCAGCACCACGTGGATCACCTCCGGCTTGGCCGTGTCGAAGATCTTCTTCATCTCGGGCCGCAGGATGGCCGGGTCGGGGTTCAGGCTCAACAGGGCCTGGGCCGCCGCCGTGCGGAGCGGTGGCTCGTCGGAAGCCAGGGCCGCGACAAGCTCGGGCACCACCTCGCGCACGAGTTGCTCGTCCTCGGGGTTCATGCGGGCCCGGGCCCAGTGGCAGACGGTCTTCAGGAACGGCGGCGTATCGGCCTCCCCGGCCAGGGCCTTGACCTTCCCTTCAGCCGACTTGGCCTCGGGGCCGATGGACCCCAGCGCGAAGACCACCGACCCGGTAAGCCCCGGCACGTCCTTCTCGTCGAGCAGGGCCGAGAGCACCGGCACCGCCGCGGCGGCCTTCGGGCCGATGGCGGCCAGGGCCAGCGCGGCCTCGCGCCGGACCTCGGGGCGGTCGTCCTTCCGGGCGACCTCGCACAGCGCCGGGACCGCACCGGCCGCGTCAGGGCCGATTTCCTCGAGCACCATGCAGGCCCAAACGGCGGCCTCCTTCTTCTGAAGTGCCCGGACCAGCACCGGCACGGCCGGCTTGCCCTGCTCGGCCAAGGCGTCCATGACGTGGATGCGTATCTCCGGCCCGGCTTCCTCGAAGAGCTGGGCGAAAAGCGGGATGGACACTTCGGGACCGGGCTTGATGTCGCGGTAGGCCTGGATCGCCTCGCGGCGCACCACCGGGTCCTCCTCGAAGACGAGCTTGGCCAGGGGCTCAGCCGCCTCCTTGGCCGCCGGGCCGATGTGTCCCAGGGCGTTGGCGGCGTGGGCCCGGATCAGCGCCGAGGGGTCGGAGAGCTGCTCGATCAGGGCAGGAACGGCCCCCTCGGTCTCCGCCCCTTGGGCACCGAGCATGTCGATGGCCTGGCAGCGGGCCTTCTCATCGCCCGACTTGATGGCCTGAATCAGGTCCGAGGCGTCCGACTCCGCGGCAACGGCGGCGGCCCAGGCGGCCAGCACGGCCCAAACGGCTCCCAGCACAACGGTCTTTCTCATGCGTCCACTCCCGTCTTGCGGCTTGGCCGGCCTAGTGGTCGCCCGGGGGACCCCGGACCGCCGGCCGGTGTTGGTTGACACGAAGCAAATCGTCAGTAGTATACTGCTGACGTGTGGGCAGGAAAAGTGTCGGGGACCGGACCCTCCTTGAACAAAATGGGAACCCGGTATATACATTCTGTGCGGACCTTTGGCCCGTTCCGGCAAGACTAACTTGCGTCCGCTTCAAGTTCGCGGGGTATAATCCCCCCCGTCCATCGGGCGTTTCTCCAGAAGGGAGCGTCGATTATGAGAACTCTCCTGTTCCTCGCGGGCGTTGCGGCCCTGGCCGGGCTCGCCTGGGCTCAGAGCGAAACCCAGCCGGTCCAGCCCATCCAGCCGGTTTCCCCCTCCGGCGGAGGGGGCAACTACTACGGTTACCCGGGCTACTACCACTCCTCGACCGCGGCCGAAGGAGCAATGCGAGGGATGGCCGACATGGTGCGATCGCAGGGCCAGGCCAACCTCGACAACTCCGCGGCCGCGATCAACTACGGCATCGCCCGCTCGCAGGAAATGGACAACTACAAGAAGGGTGTCGACACCTACTTCCAGGCGCGGCAAGCCAACAAGCAATACCGCGATGCGGAGCGCGGCCCACCCCCGACCATGGAGCAGCTCGTCCGCTTTGCCCAGATGGGCAAACCGAAGCCGCTGAGCCCCTCGGAACTCGACGTGATTACGGGCGATATCGCCTGGCCCATGGTGCTCCAAGAGGACGCGTACGCCAAAGACCGGGAGACCATCCAGGCGGCTTTCGCCGGGCGGTCTGCCGGCGGTGCGATGGGGCTCTCGGACCTCACGACGGTCCGCAAGACGACCGACTCGATGCTCGCGCAGCTCAAGGACAACATCCGCGACCTGCCCCCCGACGCATACATGCAGTCCAAGCGCTTCCTGGAAAGCCTGGCCTACGAGGCCGGACGGCCCACCGGGTAGACCTTCTCCCACTGTCGGGCGAGGCGCTTCTCGGAAACCGTGACCGCCGTGCCCAGGGTCTGGGCGAACAGCGAAACGCGGTACTCTTCGAGCATCCAGCGGAAGTGCGTAAGCTCGGGATCGTGGATGACCGACTGGTCGTGGCGGGCGGCCTGCTCTTGGTAGAGCTGCCAGTGGGCGCGCACGAGGTCGGTCGACTCCCGGTCGCGCCGGCCGCCGCTGCGCAGCCGGTCGAAGCGGACGGCGATTGCCCGGAGATAGCGGGGGAAATGCCCTAGCCACGTCCACGGGGTGCCGACGAGGAACCCCGGCCGAACGAGCCGGGTGAGCTGCTCGCGGGCGTCGTCGACGGCGTATTGCCACCGCGCGGACTTACTGAAATCCTCCAGGGCGAGCCGGGCCTCGTGGTACGCGGCGAACAGGCGCGGCAGCACCTCGGCGGCGTCCTGCACGGCCAGCCCGATGCGGCCCCGCGCAGCCGCGGCCCGCTGGTTGAACTCCTCGCGGGTCCGCGGCACCTCCTCGTCGAACAGGAACGCGCGGAAAGCGATCAGCTCGGCCAGCTCTTGGCGAAGATCGAAGTCGGGGATCGTGGCCGCGTGCAGGAGCATGGCCTCCATGTCCGGGAACCACCCGACTTGGCTGCGGATTTCTCGGCTCGCACCCAAGAAGAACAGCCGGGCCGCCCCGCGCCCGGTTTCCGCGACGGCCCTCTCCAACGAGTCTGCCAGCCGCATCGAGACGGACCGCCCGCGGTCGGTCAGCATCGGGTATCCCCGCAGCGCGAGCCCCCGGCTTTGCACGTCGACCTCCTCAGGCAGCTCGTCGAAGTCCCACGCCGTAAGCCCGTCGCGGTGGAACGGGGCGTCGTCCACGGCGGCGAGGCTCTCGGGCACCTTGCGGCCGAGCTGCTCGCGGAGCTGTCCCAGGTCGCGGCCCCGGGCGAGCAGCTTGCCCTGGCCGTCGACCACGCGGACGTTCATCTTCAGCTCGTCGGGCAGCTTGTCGACCTGGAAGTCGGCCGGGGAGATTCGGGCGCCGGCAATGCGCGTTAGGGCCGTCGCCAGCCTGGCCAGCATGTCCCCCTCGCCGAAGCGAAGGTGTCCCATGACCGCCCGGGCCGTGTCGGGGGCGGGCAC
>Ga0180438_10010452_pt1 | contig 11382 bp, 11 predicted proteins | sample SS_ome_12_FD_132455 | JGI IMG/M metagenome (GOLD analysis project Ga0180438, IMG submission 132455) | Hypersaline lake sediment archaeal communities from the Salton Sea, California, USA - SS_3_D_2 metaG | ecosystem: Environmental > Aquatic > Non-marine Saline and Alkaline > Hypersaline >...
AATCATCGAGAAATTCGTGCTCGCTGCCAGGGTGGCCCATGACGCGGGGGCCGACGGGATAGATGTCAAGCTGTGCCACGGCTACCTCGGGTCACAGTTCCTCAGGCCCTACAACGACAGGAAGTGGAAATATGGCGGGTCATGGGAAAATCGCACCAGATTTGCCTATGAAATTTATGAGCGGATCGCAAAGGAAATACAGGACCCGAACTTTGTGGTGGGTTCAAAAATATCCGTGTGGGAGGGTTTCCCCGGAGGCGTCGGGACGGTGGGTCCGGATTCACCGGTCATGGATCTCACAGAGTCCCTCGATCTTGTCCGGGGTCTGGAAGCTCGTGGAGGGAAGTTCATCCTGGTGTCGGCAGGCAGCCCCTCCATCACCCTCGCACTTACTCAGCCTGACCGGAACATTCCGGACTACGCCTATCTCCACTTCTATTTCCAGCAGATGGTGAAAAACGCGGCGAGGCCTGAAACCGTTGTCATCGGCGGCGCCTACTCGGTATTCAGAAACGGACAGAACAAGTTTCTTGCCGTAAACAGGGAACAGAGCTCTTTCGTGTACTGGGGAAACAAGAATATCAAAGACGGCGTGTGCGACATGGTTGCGGTGGGCAGGCAGTCCCTGGCAGACAGCCTCATGCCTGCAAAGCTCGAGGCCGGGAAACCGCAAGAGGTGGACTGGTGCACCTGCTGCGACAACTGCATCGAGTTCCTTATACGGCAGAAGCCTGTGGGGTGTGCGACCTATGACAAGGAGTATGCACGGGCCTTCAAGGAGCTCAGAAAGGAGCAGGGAAGGCTCTCCGAGAAGCACACCTGATGCGAGGAGAGTGGGGCAGCGTTTAACGTTTGACAGTTTCAGAAAGAGGATCGAGTACAGCCTGTGCCAGCAGTTTGCGAGCGATGAGGACGTGCGGGAATTCTGCACACGGGCAAAGGCGGCAGGTGTGGGGGTTGCCTGCGTCAACCCGGTAAATGTCGCCCTTGCTGCAGATCTTCTGAAGAACAGCGGAATAGATGTGAGCTGCAACGTGGGGTTGATGATGAGAAAACTTCTGAGTCCTGCGGTGAAGATCAAGGCTTCCGGCGGGATCTATGATCTGGACTTCGCGCTTACCCTCATCAAAAGCGGGGCGGATCAGCTCGGAGTGAGCAGGGGGGGAGGAGCTGATACAGGAGTTCCGTCTCCGTTTCGGTGACAACATCGACCTGTGATACGGGAATGGTGAATGGCAAAAAAAATAAACACCTGCGATCTCGGCACGGGGGGGAATAAGGCCTCCCTCTATGACGGGGAGGGGAACTGCATCTCAAGCATCTTTGTACCCTATGAAACAAGCTACCCGAAGGCGGGGTGGCACGAACAGCGTCCCCTCGACTGGTGGAATGCGGTTGTCCAGAGCACACGCAGGCTCCTGGAAACGAACCCAGACGAAACGGGCAACATCGACACCATTGCCTTCGCAGGCCACAGCCTCGGTGCTGTTCCACTTGGAGCGGGGGTGAGACCCTCACAGACCATTCCTATGCCTCCGGAAGTGGTGTGTACAATCTGGTAGGCTGGCGGTACAGCGGTGACCTTTTCGAGGCGGCAGGAATGGGTGAAGGAGAATCTGTGCGGAAACCTCCTGAGTGCGGCGGGAAAAGAGGGTAGAGACGTATACGACCTCATAAACGAAAGCGCAGCAGAGTCGCCAATCGGCGTACGGAAGCTGCTCTTCAATCCTTCCCTCGCAGGTGGATCGTCACAGGAGGCAAGCTCCCACATCAGGGGCGCTTTTCTGGGAATCGATCTCGGGCATTCCCGCTGCGACATACTTCGTTCCTGCATGGAGGGCACTGCAATGAATCTGGGCATCGTGCTTGATGTGCTCAGGGGTTTCTGTTCGTTGTGTAGCGAGATGCTTCTTGTGGGCGATGGAAGCACAAGCGGGCTCTGGGGAGACTTCAGCAGGATAGATGACATACATAAGATCCAGGAAGTCGTAAGACCAATCCCTGCCCACGTGAAAAAATACAAAAAGCTCAGGCCTGCCTTTGAGCAGGCGCGCGCATCCCGGCTGCTCTGGGAGACCTCCTCCACGGTATTGAGCTGTGAGTAATGATCCGGAGGAGTTGGGCGAAGACATGAGCAGTGAGGAGGAATTCACACATGACAGAAATGATGAAGGCTGCGGTGGTCGAAAGACCGAACAGGCTGATAGTGAAGGAAGTTCCAGTTCCGAGAATCGGTGATGAGGAGGTTCTCATCAAGGTGAAATATACGGGTATTTGCGGCACCGACTGGAGTATCCTTACCGGGAAGTATTCATCAGACAGGCTGCCCATGATCCCTGGACACGAGTTTTCAGGAGTCATCACACGTGTCGGAAAAAACGTCGAAAACCTGAGCGAAGGAAACAGGGTGACTGCAGACATCAACATGAGCTGCGGGACCTGCTTCTACTGCAGGAGGGGACAGAAGCTCATGTGCCCGGAGTTCACCCAGCTGGGGATACACGTGGACGGAACCTATGCAGAGTATGTCAAGGTACACCGGGACCTTGTGCACAGGCTTCCGGACAGCATTGATTTTCTCAAGGGTGCATTCATCGAGCCGGTTTCCTGTGTAATACACTCCGCAAAGGCGGTGCAGGTAGAGATGGGTTCATCCGTCGCAATACTTGGCAGCAAGCTTGGGATGCTTCATGCAGCGGTGGCACGCCACAGGGGTGCGGCTCCAGTGATCCTCCTCGGGAGAAACGAAAAGAGGCTCGAGATGGCACGGATGATGGGTGCAGATGTCACGATCAATGTGCAGAGGGTAAAGGACCCGATTTCTGAAGTGAAGAAGCTCACCGAAGGAAGAGGGGCGGATTACGTGATCGAGGCAGTGGGAACTGCCGAGACGTACGAGATGGCCTTTGCGATGGTCCGTCCCGGCGGCGCACTCGCCGCATTTGGCATTACCGGAGCTGATGACCTGATGCGGCTCAAGCCCTTCGAACTGGTGCTCGGGGAAAGGAGGATCATCGGATCATGCGCCGGAGTCGGGAACGACTGGAATGATGCGATCGCTCTCCTGCAGTACGGAAGGGTAAACCCGGAGCTGCTTTTTTCCATGATCGTGCCCCTGGAGGAGCTGAAGGATGCTCTCGAAGAGCTTCAGAAGAATCCTGATCTGACAAAGGTGTTTGTGTCTCCTGAGGTTACGAAGAGGGAAATATTGAAGAATTAACTGCATTCTGACGCCCAGGGATAGATATTATCTGAATTTCACAGAGGAGTAAAAATATGAAAAGGATACTCGTTACACCGCGTTCTCTCACAAAATCAGGCCATCCCGCATTCGAGAAATTCACGCAGGCCGGGTATGAGGTGATATTCTGCACTCCCGGCAAGAAGCCGGAGGAGGAGGAGCTCCTAAGGCTCCTTCCGGGCTGTGTGGGCTACCTGGCGGGTGTGGAAAAGGTGTCTGCCAGGGTACTTGAAAATGCAGGAGACCTGAAGGCGATCTCGAGGAACGGGAGCGGGATAGACAACATCGATCTGAAGACAGCAGAGAAGCTCGGGATACGCATCTGCAAAACTGAAGGCGCCAACGCAAAGGGGGTTGCAGAGCTCACCATCAGCCTGATGCTTGCGCTTGTACGCTGGATTCCTTTTCACGATGGGAAAATGAAGGGGGAGGTTTGGGAGCGGAGAAAGGGAATTGAGCTGGAAAACCGTACGCTCGGGCTTGTGGGCTGCGGCCAGATCGGAACGGAGACGACAGTCCGTGCGCTCGGGCTCGGAATGAGGGTCATTGCCTACAGGCGACACCCGGATCTCGGCTTCGCCCCTTCTGAAAGATTCGGCTGGGTTTCCTTTGATGAGGTTTTGGGTGAATCGGATGTGATAAGCCTGCACCGGCCTGCGTCTCCCACGGGTGAACCCGTTATAGACGCGAGTGCGATCGCAAAGATGAAAAGAGGAGTGTATCTCATCAATACCGCACGGGCCTCACTCGTGGATGAGAGTGCAGTGATAGAGGCGCTCAAAAGCGGTCAGCTTGCAGGGTTTGCGACGGATGTGTACGAGAAGGAGCCTCCGGAGGATTACCGCCTGATCAGCCAGGACAGGGTGATCGCAACCCCGCATCTCGGCGGCTTCACGGAGGAAAGCGTGGATCGGGCCACCACGGAGGCGGTGGAGAACCTTCTTGCTGCGCTCCAGGGATGAGGGCATTCGCCTGATTTTGAAACGGAAACCGGTCATATCAAGGATAAGGCGCTTGACAGGATCACTATTCTATGGAGAATTGTAACCGACGAGTAAAATGAGTCTGTCGTTTCAGATCGTGCGAGGGAGGAACTGTTGAAATGATAGTAGATGTCCATGTGCATATGGGGTGGGATCACACCTTTGATGAGGATTTCACAAAAGAAGAGCTCATCAGGAAAATGGAGACCTGTAATGTCGATGTGCAGGTCGTGCAACCGGGAGCGTGCCACGACATAGAGGCGGTGAAAAAGCAGCATGATGCAATCGCCAACCTCTCAAGAGAATACCCTGGACGATTTTTTGGCATGGCAAATCCAAGCCCCCATCTCCCAGGCACCGTTTATGAGGATGAAATCAAACGCTGTATCGATGAGCTTGGCTTTGTCGGAATCAAGGTCAATACCATCGCCAGTGGCGTGAACCCCAATTCAAAGGCGGGAAGAAAGGGATTCACCGCAGCACAGAAATATGGAGTTCCCCTCATGGTGCATACAGGAGCGGGCATTCCCTTTGCATCACCCGTGAATCTCATTTCTATGGCAGAAGAGTTTCCAGACCTGAAAATTATCATGGCTCACTGCGGTGAAATGGTATTCGCAAATGAAGCGGAAGTTGCTTTCTCGGCATGTCAGAACATATTTGGGGAAACCTCCTGGACTCCGGGCTTTATTGTAAAACACTGGATGGAGAAATTCGGGCACCGTTTCATGCTTGGTTCCGACCATGCGGATAATATGGCGACAGAGCTGACGAAGTTTGAAACGGTGGGTCTTTCAGAGGATGAGCGGAAGGCCATCCTTGGGGAAACCGCAATAGAGGTATATCAGCTCCAGGATAGAGTCAAATAGAAAGGAGATAATTTTAGGGGATACTGACATGCAAATCGGGGTGAGCAACTACACCTGGCCATGGGCTGTGGGTCGGGAGGGGTATGAACCAAAAAGACCGCTCGATGTGAAAGCGCTAGTTGAACTGGCACACCGTTTTGAGGTTGAGGTACTTCAGATTGCCGATAAACCGGTCTTACATGAGATGGACGATGATGAGCTTCATCATCTGGCAACATATGCGGAACAAATGGGAATCACCCTTGAAGTCGGAACAAGAGGCATTGAACCCGATCATCTACTGTCCTATCTGAGAATTGCCAAAAAATTAAAATCAAAAATCCTTCGATCCATAACCTACAGGCTCGACAGAGAGGCAGAGTCGTGGTTGAAGGAAGTGCTCCCGATGTGTACAGAGGCCGGGGTCTCCATTGCACTTGAAAACCACGATGAGCATGGGTCGAAAGAGCTTGCTGATTTTATCGATCATATCGGTAGCCCTGTATTGGGGGTCTGTCTTGACACTGTGAACTCTTTTGCAGCTCTCGAGTCTCCTGAAACGGTGGTGAAGACGCTCGCACCTTTCACCCTCAATCTCCACATCAAGGATTTTGATGTGGTTCGCTTCGGACACGAGCTCGGATTTTCAATTGTGGGGCGTCCAGCAGGCGAGGGAAGGCTTGATATACGCTGGATCATTGAACAGCTTTCTGAAGCAGGACAGGATCCGAATGCAATTTTAGAGCTGTGGACCCCATTTTCGGAAAGTGTGGAGAAAACCATTGAACTGGAGGCCGAATGGGCTGAAAGAAGTCTTCAAAACCTTCGCTCGATCATATAAGCGGGAATTCCCTATCAAAAATTGGTAATCATACGTATTGGCCCGGTTTTTGTGAGAAAAGTGACGGTGAATTCGGGGGGAACAGGATGCATGCGCAGATGACATCGAGGGAGCGGGTGAATGCTGCAATCAGTCATGAAGAGCCTGATCGTGTACCCCTGGATATAGGAGGGGGAACGAGCAGCTCGATCGCAGTAGAGGGCTATGAAAAGCTGAAACAGCAGATGGGAGTCAATTCTGAAACAAAATTGTTGAGCAAGGTCTTTCGCATCGCCCGAATTGCTCCATCGATTTCTCAGCAGCTCCGTACGGACTGCCTGCCACTGGTGATCAAACCACCTTCGAACTGGAATCCACCTGAATCAGAACCTGGGACCTTTATCGATATCTGGGGGATAAAATGGAAACAGATATACTATCACAGTGACTGTTTTTATTACGAAGCAGTCACTCATCCTCTCGCTCTTGCTGAGATAGACGATCTGGATCAGTATCCATGGCCTGATCCACTGGACACAGGATTCACCCGTGGATTGAAGGAAGATGCGAGCGAGATGCATGAAGATACGAAGCTCGCGATCGTTGCAGATGGAGGCTTCAAAAGTTTCTGGGAGCTGGGATACCTCTTGAGAGGGTATGACCGGCTCCTCATGGATGTAATGATTCAACCTGAATTCGTTTGGGCGCTCCTATCGAAGCTTCTTGAAATAAACCTTGCAGGAACCGGCAAATTCCTCGATGCAGTAGGGAAATACATACAGGTCTTTCGAACAGCTGACGACATGGCAACGCAGAGCGGTCTGTTGATTTCGCCTGCAGCGTATCGTGCGCTCATCAAGCCGATTTATAAACGCTATTACGATTTCGTGAAATCAAAAACTGACGCAAAGATCTTTTACCACAGCTGCGGAAATGTTGTTGATCTTCTGGATGATCTTATTGAGATTGGGCTTGACATTCTCAATCCTGTTCAGGTCTCCGCAATGGGTGATACTTCTGAACTCAAAGCCAGATTTGGTGATAAATTGGTTTTTTGGGGCGCTGTGGATACCCAGCATGTGCTTCCCAAAGGATCGACCCGGGAAGTCGAGGAGGAGGTAAAAAGAAGAATCCGCGATCTGGCGCCTGGTGGCGGATATGTTGCTGCCCCGGTTCACAACCTTCAGCCTGATGTTCCCCCCCAGAATATTATTGCGATGGCCAAAGCTGTTCATCGATTCGGAAAATATCCGATCAACCTTTAAGATTCTCATTTCGCATTTTCTCTTGACAGCGCTACTCATTCATGGTAAAAAGGTGTTAAACGTTAAATGCCAGACATCCAACAACGTTATTAGTTTGATGCATATGATTTCCGTGTATCTTATTTTCCATCCTTGAGAGGAGACAGAGGAAAATGGCGGAGCAACGTTCCACGATTACCATTCTGGGTGCGGCCGGGAAAATGGGGATGCGAATACTCAACAACCTCGTAAAGGAAGAATATACATTACTGCTCTGTGAAAAATCACCCGAGGGGAGAAAACTTCTCAATACAAAAGGCTTTGACGTGAAAGACATGGAAGAGGCGGTGCCAGCGAGCGATTTTGTCATAATGGCGGTTCCAGACGCACTGCTCGGAAAAATATCGCATGATGTGGTCCCGCGCATGAAAGTGAAGGGGACTTTCATACTGCTTGATCCAGCGGCCGCATATGCACAGGAAATTGCACTCAGGGACGACTGTACCTTCGTTGTGACACATCCGTGCCATCCTCAGCTTTTCTTTGAGCAGGAAACAGCTGAGGCACGTGCGGATATGTTTGGTGGTACAGCTGCCAAGCAGGACATCGTTGTTGCCATGCTTCAGGGAGATGAGGATCGTTTTCAAATTGCGTGCGAAATATGCAAAAGGATGTTTGCGCCAGTGGTAAAGGCGCATAGGGTCACCGTTGAGCAGATGGCGATTCTCGAACCGGCAATGGCGGAGGTAGTTGGCGCTTCGTGTGTCTCTCTCCTGAAGGAAGCTCTGGATGAAGCGGTTCATCGTGGAGTACCCGAAGAGGCGGCGAGGGCTTTTATGCTCGGTCATGTACACATTGAACTTGCCATTGTATTTAAGAGCAGCAATCCGTTTTCAGATGCAGCATGCAGAGCGATCAAATACGGGAAAGAGAAGATATTTAAAGATAACTGGCGGGAGGTCTTTGAGGAGAGTTCGATAAAGGAAGTACTGAAGAAGATGCTCCACCCTGAGTAATCCAAAATGATGCATGAAAGTACAATGGACGATGAATTAGTGAAAAGCAGCTCGAAAGATGATGTATTCTTTGCACTCAAGCAGGAATCTGCCGTCGATCGTGTCATCAATTCGATCAAGGAAGCGCTCATTTCCAACAGACTCCTGCCCGGTGAAAAGCTTCCTTCTGAGATCGATCTGAGTAAGAAGTTCGCGATAAGCAGGGGGTCCGTGCGGGAGGCAATGAAAATACTTTCCGCATTGGGAATAGTCGAGATAAAGCGGGGCGAAGGAACCTTTGTCGCGAAATCCGATCCAAAAGTTATTCTTGACCCTCTGCTTTTTCGCCTCATACTGAGCAGAGCCCACAAGAAGGAACTGGTTGAGCTGCGCGAGCTGATGGAATTTGCGATCGTGAAGCTCATTATTTCCAATGCAGAGCACGGGGATTTCGTCAGGATACGCAAGACAATTGACGAAATGCAGGACAGAATCACACTGGGAAAGGAAAATCTCCCCGAGGATCTTGCCCAATCCGATCTGTCGTTTCACAGGGCACTGGGTCAGGCCACAAAGAACAGACTCGTGGAGAAAATCTATGATTTTGTTATGGATTTTTTTGCTCCATCGATCATACTGACCCATACGAAGCAACAGAAGGGGCTGATGGCCCTTTCTCTCCATACGAGAATATACGAAGCGCTGGAAAAACGGGAATACAAAGAAGCCTTGAATGCGGTTGAAGAATCCATTGTTGCCTGGAAGCAGCTGTCAATGCCGATTGATATTCAATCCTGACTAATTGTTTTTTATTCAATTAGTACTTTATTTTATAAAGAGAGGAGGTAAGAGGTAAAATGAGAATTTTTCGAGCAAAAAAAGTATGGTTGTACCTCATTGTCTGCTTGGTAGTGATTGCGTTCACCGTGCACTACGGGATGGCAGGGAAGGGAGAAAAGGAAGAAAAAGCAGTGGAAAAAGAGATGGAGGAGGTGGCAGCTCCCAGGACCTTCAACTCGGCGACGCGGGCCGTGGAAGAGGCGAAGAAGTATGCCGGCACCACGCTCAATGTGGTGTGGGAGGGCGGTCTTCAGTCGCAGGACCCCCTGACCATGGGACCCAGGTGGGAGGAACTCACAGGGATCAAGATAAAGGTGATCCAACTCTCTTTCTGGGATATCTACTCGAACCAGCTTCAGGACCATCTCACTGGCGGGGGCTCCTACGATGTGATTACCTTCTCACCCCTGTATCTCATTGACTTTGTGAATGCCGGGGTTCTGGAGCCGTTGAACAAGTACATTGACAAGTACATGAACAAGGCAGATCTTGATGATTATCTGGGGCCCTATGCGTCCGAAGGGTATGCACGAATAGGGGATACCTGGTACGGTTTGTTCGATGATGGAGATGTGTTCTGCCTCTACTATCGGAAGGATCTGTTCGAGGATCCGGAGAACAAGAGCGCGTTCAAGCAAAAATACGGGTATGATCTGGCTCCACCCGCGACCTGGGAGCAGTTCGACGATGTCGGCAGCTTTTTCACCGACAAGTACGCCCCGAATATCTATGGAGGGGCCATACAGCGCGTCGAAGGACAGGTGTACTCATGGTGGACAGGCGCCTTCAGCGGCCACGGCGGTCAGTTCTTTGATCCTGCGACCATGAAGCCCGGGATAAACGGGGCGGTAGGCCTGAAAACACTCCAGGAGATGGTCGCGCAAAACAGATGGATGCCCCCGGGTATCGAAAAATGGGGGTTCGTGGAAGTCCTCAGCGCCTGGATGGCAGGAAAGATCGCGATGACCATCACCTGGCCGCCCTATGGAAGGTGGTCGCAGGGGTATGGTGCAACCGCCAAGCAATTGAGCTGGGTGCCTCAAACCCAGATAGCTGGAAAGGTGGGATATGCTCCTATGCCGGGAGGCCGGCCAACGCTGGCTGGAGGATTCGGGCTTGGCGTCTCCTCGATTACAAAAAATAAGGACGCTGCCTATCTGTTCATCCAGTGGCTGAACAGCCCCGATATAAGTCTCCAGCGGGTCATGTTTCCCTTTGCGCTCCGGGACCCCTATCGGATCTCCCATTTCGAATCTCCACTGTACAACTCGCTATTTGAAGATGCTCCGGAATATCTGGATATCTTGAGGAAATCAGCGATGAAGGGGCAGTCCGAGCTCGGAATTCCAGGCGCCCGTGAGTATGCAGAAGCCATCGACAACGCCTGTACCGCAGCGTTTGCAGGAATGAATCCCCAGGAGGCCTTGAACAGGGCTGCCAGACGATGGGAGGACATCACAGACCGGCTGGGAAAAGAAGACCAGAAGAGAAATTATCAGCAGTGGATCAAGGGGCCGTGGAACATGCCAGGCCCTGATGTGCGGTGACAGTTTTCCTGTACGGTTGATACCTCCGCGGGCGCCCGTGTGATTCGCCCGCGGGGTGATTTTTTTGTGGATACAGTACAATAAAAAGGGGGGTTCAGTGGCGGTCAGTAAAATAGGAAAATTTCCCTCTCTTTCCTACATTCAGAAAAGACGTCTGGTTCCATGGCTCTTCGTTGCTCCCTGCATGGTCATCATCCTGATGGTCACGGTGTTCCCCCTGGTCTACTCGCTGGGAATCAGCTTTACGAAGTGGGAGATCACCTTTCCAAAACACCCTTTCATCGGATTCGAAAACTATGTGCGCCTCTTCAGGGACATCCGTTTTCGCAGCTCCATTCTGATAACAGCGATCCTGGTGATCGGCGGAGTGACCATTGAGATGTTTCTGGGATTCGGCCTTGCGCAGGTTCTTTCTGGGAAGATCGTCGGAAGAAGGATCGTTGTTGCCGCGATGCTCCTGCCTGTCATGGTGATGCCGGTGGTGGTGGGATACACCTGGCGGCTGCTGTGGGATGCGCAGTATGGACCCATCAACCAGATCATCGGCTGGATCATCGGCCGCACCTTCCATTACGCGTGGCTTGCCAAACCTCCAACAGCGCTGGTGGCCATTCTGGTAACGGAAATATGGCAGTGGACACCCTTCATGTTTCTGGCATTCATGTCAGGCATCGTGTCTCTGAATCCCGAACTGTTCGAGGCGGCAGATATCGACGGCGCGACGAAGTGGCAGAAAATCAGGCATCTGACCGTTCCGCTTCTTCGTCCCATCATTCTGGTGGCGGTGCTCATACGAAGCCTGGATGCGCTGAAATTTTTCGACGTCATCTTTACGCTCACTGGAGGGGGACCGGGCAATTCCAC
>Ga0180438_10010453_pt1 | contig 11380 bp, 6 predicted proteins | sample SS_ome_12_FD_132455 | JGI IMG/M metagenome (GOLD analysis project Ga0180438, IMG submission 132455) | Hypersaline lake sediment archaeal communities from the Salton Sea, California, USA - SS_3_D_2 metaG | ecosystem: Environmental > Aquatic > Non-marine Saline and Alkaline > Hypersaline >...
CCACCGGGATCTTTTCCGTGGAGCTCGTGGCGGTGGCTCGACAGCAGGAACGCAAGATCAGCACCCAGGTCTGCCCCGGATGCGCCAAGGAGGGGCACGAAGCGGATGCGGTGCACTGCAAGTTTTGCGGATCCCACCTGTGATGAAAGTGGGCAATCCGCGAGGGTGGGTCGGGCAACGAGGAATTTCCCCTTCTCCTGACGACGGTGCCACTACGCAGAAGGTTCGTGGCCCGCTCGACCATATCGCCCCTACTCTATCTCCTGCTCTGGTTGTGCAGAAAATGACACCACGAGACTGGAAAACGCTCGCCCCCTTTTGTTATGATATCGGAAACCTAGTGTATTTCGAGCCGAAAAGCAAACGTTTTTCGAAGGCTTTGCCCCTGGACCGTATTTGCATGGGCGAGGAGGGAAGGCACCATGCATGACGCAGGATTTAAGCGGTATCTGGTTCTGCTTATAGGAGTGCTGGCGGGTATGGTTCTGCTTGCCGCTTCGCCGAAAGAGGAAATGCAGGAGGGCCGTGAGTTGGAGAAGGCGGGCTGGTTGTTCCGTGCAGCCCAGGCCTATACCCGAGCCCTCGATGCGGACCCGCAATTCAAGAATGCGCGGAAGGCGCTGAACCGAATCGTGGACGAGGCGATTGCAAAGAAGCTCAGGGACGTGAAGAGGTTCGAGGACGATCTGGAAACAGAGAATGCCCTTGCGGAACTGCAGAAGGTCGGCAGTCTGCAATCGGCGCTGGCGAAACACGGCATAGAAACCGAAGAGCCTGTTGACGTGAAGTCATACGAGGATGGCATTACATTGCGAGCGGCCCAACGGATCTACGAAAGTGCGCTGATCGCAAAAGGTGAAGGACGGTGGGGTGCCGCCATTGCCCAGTTTCAGGAGATTGAATCCCTACGGCCGGGACATCTGGACACCCGGGACAAACTGGCGGAAACGTATAGGACGTGGGGATTGGAAGATCTCGAGCAACGACGTTACCGTGCCGCTTCGGAGCGGTTTGCACAAGGTGCGGGGGTTCCGGGTGGGGATCAAGCCGCTCTGGGTCGAAGGGCTGCGAAAATTCTGGTGGCTCTCGCACGTTATGGCATGGAAAGGGGGGCTTGTCGTCGGGCCTTGCTGGACTACAAAGCCGCGGCACGTCTCGTGCCTGAAAGTGTGCCCGCCGAGGAGCTGCAGAAAGCTGAGTGCTGTGCCGTGACGTACCTTTCCGTCAGTGTCGTCACGGAGCCTCAGCTCACGCTTGACCCCTTGTCGCTCGGAGACCTGTCCAAGGCGTTGGGCGAGGAAATGAACCGCCGGGTCAGCGAATGTGTCCGGCTGAGAGGATTCGGAGCGAGTCCCAACATCACAGCGGGAAACTCCCTATCTCCACCATGCCCGAAAGAGAAGTCCGGTTCCAGGGGCCCTTACCGGGCTTCGGTCGAGGTAACCGCCTTGACTACGCTCCGTATGGCCCCGACAGCTTCATCAGAGCGGATCCGGACGACAGGCCAGTTCGGCAGCGAGACGGTTGTGTCGTACAAGGATTATGCAGAGCCATTCAACGGGATGATATCCGGTTGGGTGAAGGTTGTGGATGTAGGCAAAGATGCTGCGGTGCTTGCTGCGCCCGTTCATGCAACGGCGACCGAGACGGGACAGTGGATGGGAAACGCAGTAACCGTCATCTCCCGTGAAGACCCATGGACGATGGAACGCGCAGGGGGGGTGGTGGTAACCCCCGGGATGCTCAAGCGTACAGATGTGGATGAGCAAAGACGGGAGGCCCGGAAGCGGTTGGTGGAAAACCTGATTCGCAAGTTCGTGGAGGAAGCATCGAGGATGATGTTGGAGGTTGTCGATACGGAGTTGCCCCTACCGGAACCCGAGACACTCGAGATTGGCGATTGAAGTCCCTCGCGAGGATTGCCAGGCTCAAGAACCCTCTGTGACGAGGGGAGGGAAAAATGAATCTCAATACGCCTTTTGTTCCCCATCTCCCAAAACCACTGGCCGGCCTTCAGCGTCTGGCTGCAAATCTCTGGTGGACCTGGCATCCGGAAGCGGTTGAGCTGTGGCGCGAGATCGATCCTGTCCTCTGGCGCGAGAGCAGGCATTCACCCCTTGCCTTTCTTCGGAGCCTCGGGGGGGAGCGGCTGCAAGAACTGGTGGAGGATCCCGCCCTGCGTATCAGGCTTCATCGCGTCACGTCGGACCTGAATCGCTATATGCGCTGTGAAGGTACGTGGTGCAGCAAAAATGCAGGCCCTCTGCGGGCACGACCGGTTGCCTATTTCAGCGCTGAATTCGGAATACACGAATCACTGCCACTGTATTCAGGGGGTCTCGGAGCATTGGCCGGAGATCACCTCAAGAGCGCTTCCGATCTGGGGGTCCCGATGGTCGGGGTGAGCCTGTTTTATCGTGAAGGGTACTTTCGCCAAAGGCTGACAGAGACGGGTGATCAGACCGAGGAGTATGAAAGGGTCGATCCCGAAGCCCTTCCCCTGGTTCGCGTTCAGGACAAACAGGGGGATCCTTTGATTTTCGAGCTGCCGGTTCGAGGTGAATCCGTGCAGGTGGGGGCATGGAAAGCAGAGGTGGGGCGAGTACCCGTCTATTTCCTGGACATGGAACTCGCCTTTCGGAAGATGGGGATCCAAGATTTGGGGTTACGTCTTTACGGCGGCGACGAGGCAGTGAGGCTCACCCAGGAGATGATCCTCGGGATAGGGGGCATGAAGTTGCTGCTGCACCTTGGCGTGGAACCGGGGGTGATCCATCTCAACGAAGGGCACTCTGCGTTTGCGTGTCTCGAGTATGCACGGCACCTGACGGAAAAGCATGGAATCCCTTTTGAGGAGGCGAGAAGGCAAGCCGGATTCAGGACCGTGTTTACGACACACACACCGGTCCCTGCGGGCCACGACCGCTTCTCCTCGGACTTGACCGGGCAATTGACGTGGAACTTCAGGGAATCCCTCGGGTTGACACACGAGCAGTTCATGGATCTTGGCAGGATGAGGCCGGGCGACAAGAGCGAACCGTTCTGCATGACGGTTCTGGCTCTCAAGACGGCGGACAGGTCGAACGGGGTCTCCTCGATTCACGGCAAGGTCAGCCGCATGATGTGGTCCGGCATGTGGCCCGGCCGGTTCCCTCAGCAGGTGCCGATCGGCCACATCACGAACGGGGTCAACGTGCTGGGCTGGCTTTCGCCTTCGATGATACAGGTCTTCCATCGCTATTTCCCTCCTGGGTGGCAAGAGCGGATAGGCGAAGAAGAGCTCTGGTTGCATATCCACTCGATCCCGGACGACGAACTCTGGAACACGGTCCTGCGCCTGAAGACCCGTCTTATTGAGTTCTTGCCCAGGTCCCCGAATCGTGCGCATCCGGCAGAGCCGGCCTTTGACCCGCACGCCCTTACCATCGGATTTGCACGGCGATTCGCTGGGTACAAACGGGTCGACCTCTTGCTGAGCGAATCGGAAAGGTTCAGGAAGATCCTGTTGGACCCGGATCGGCCCGTTCAGATCATCTTTTCAGGCAAAGCCCACCCCAGGGATGGGATCGGAAAAGGACTCGTGAAGAAGGTGTGCGATTTCGTGAGCGACCCTCGTGTCAGGGGCAAGGCAGCCTTCATTGAAGACTACGATATGAGCGTTTGCCGTCACATGGTGCAGGGAGTCGATCTCTGGTTGAACACGCCACGGCAGGGACACGAGGCCTGTGGCACCAGTGGAATGAAGGTCGCCTTGAACGGAGGATTGAATCTCTCGATCCTGGACGGGTGGTGGCCGGAGGGATATGACGGGACGAACGGGTTCGCAGTAAGCGGGTCCCGTAACCCGAACGACGAGATACGAGATGCCCACGACAGGGAGTCCCTTTTCCGTGTACTCGAAGAGGAGGTCATCCCTCTATACTATGATCAGGACGCAGAGGGGGTGCCAAGAGGCTGGGTCCGTCGAATGAAGCAGGCCATGTGCACCCTTGGCTGGCGCTTCAGTTCGGACAGAATGGTGATGGATTATGTGACGCATGGTTACAAACAGGCAGCAGGAATATCGACCTGTCAAATGAGCACCCGTTTCTCATAGACCTATCAGTCGTTGATCCAAGAGGGGTTGACAAGGGTTTTCAGGACCTTGCTGGGGTTTTTGCCCTGATTTACGATGGTGTATTTCCCGGTACACGCTGGCACGATCGCTGTTTCAGAGAAGGGCAGACGGAATTCCCTGTCCGGGAACGCCAAGGGACGGATGATGACGGTGTCTCCCTCGGCCAGGCTCAACACGTGGGGGACGCCTCGGGTATCGTCCTCGACGGCGGTGGCGAACTCGAACCGACGGACCTCGAAGACCAAATCCTTTCGCTTGCCGAGAACGTATTCGGCCCAGTCCTTGCCCTTTCGGATGCATCTTGGCTCTTGGATCAGGTTCTTCTTCACCCAGTTGGTGTTCCGGTGTGGGTATTTTCGGAGCATACGGAAGGCGTGCTCCGCGTGGATTTCCCTGAGCTTGCCGTTCAGGTCCGGTCGTAAGTAGTCGTAGAAGTGAAAGGTGTATCGGTCCGTCGTAGAGCTCAGTTCCAGGACTGCGCATCCTTTTCCGGAGGCGTGGACGGTTCCTGCCGGGATCAGAAACAGATCCCCTTGTCTCGCTGGAAAAACGTTCACGAATTCCCTGTGGTCGAAGGGAATACCGTCTGTCTCGGCTCGCTGGACACGTTCATGGAACTCACCTATGTCGACGCCTCGCTTGAGCCCCAGATGCACGTAGGCATCCGGGGTCGCATCCATGATGTAATAACTCTCGTCCTGGCGAAGAGGTTCTCGAAAGGTCCTCTTGATGTAAGCGGCGTCCGGATGAATCTGAATCGCCATGTCGCCGCCCTTCCAGCAATCGTCGTAATTGACGCGTATGGGCCAGATGCCCTTGAACCTGCGGTTGACCCGCTGGCCCATGATCTTCTCGGGTTGTTTGTCCAGCATGACAGGGAAGGGTGTTTCAACAAAGGTGTCGCCCGCCGGGAGCTTGACGCTCATGTGATAGGCCATCAATTCGTAGGCCCATGCGCAGTTCACCATCTCCCTGGGCAACTTCCGGATCTTCTTGAGCCACTGTCCTCCCCAGACCCCTTCGTCGTGGAAAGCCTTCAACTGAAAGGGACCTCGAGCAAGATGAGAAACCATCTCATCCAGGATGCTTCGGCCAATGAGTTTGGGTTGGCCCGTGAGGTTGTCGTCTATGTAGTAGTGAATTCGCTTGAGGAGTGACTTCTTCTCCTTGTCCAGCACCGGAAAATCGACATAGTGAAACCTCTTCCCTGCAAGGTAAGCGGGTTGGTCCTTTCCGGTGCCTTCCCTCTTTCTTGCGCCCAGAGGTAGCACAAGGCCCTTTGAGGAACGCTTGGTGAACTCTTCACGGGTGAGGTCCCTGTAGAAGATGATGTCATAGAGCCCTCTCAGAGGTTTGCAGGCCGCACCCGACCCGTGACACAAGATCACTTTGGGTGACCTGGACGGTTGTTTCTTGTAGCGGGCAAACCTCTCTTGCAGGTGAGCGATCCTGTCTTTGTCGAGGAAATCCTCCAGTTTTCCGCTGAAGATGCGACCGAAGGTTTTCTCCTCTGTCATGGCGGGCCGGACAAGTCTTTCGATTGTCCTAGATGACTTATACGACCCGGAAAAATCGATGAGGGTAACGCGAAAGCCCTGCTTTTCGAGTGCCCCTTTGAGACGCGGGATTCTGCTCTTCCAGTCGATGCCACAGGTCCCATCCATGGCGAGAAGGACGGGCCTCCCTTCTTCAAGAAATACCCTCTTGGCCACTTGGCCTATGGTCCGATTGATTTTGGTATTCCCGATGACGAGGGAATGCTGCCACTTCTTGTCCAATACCTCTCCTCTCGGAACGAGCAGGGAAGCGCCCCATACCCCAATCTTCCTTTCCCTCTTCTTCATGGTGGGCAGTCGGTCGATCTCTACGACGTGGATCTTTCCAGCGTACCCTGCCTTCTTCAAGGCCTCTCGGGTCGCCGGCAGGATCACCTGCTTGCCTTCAGGTTTGAGCAACAGCCCGGCAACCAGGAAGACGCGTGTGCCCTTTACAGAGCGCCAGTCATGGGCATCCCATTCGAGGAGTTCTTTGCGTCCCTTGCCCCTGTGCAGTTGAATGATCAGCCGTGCCAGGTCCCTTCCAACCTGGGTCAAAATCTTTCTTGCCTGGTTCTTTGGTTCCCTTTCGCCGGAAAGATAGGCTCTGGCCACGACTTTTCCGGATATCCGGTCCAAGGGTACGTCCTTCAATCCATGGGGCCCCCGGGGCGCATCCTCGGATCCATCCGTGAACCGGGAAAAGACGGCCTTGCCCTGTTCACGGTTTCGTCTCTCCCGGTCCTGTGCCGCCTCGCCGATACCATAGCCGCCGAGCAAAGCCTCTGCGGTCTTTCCATCCCGGATCAGGATGTCGAAGAAGGCTTGAGAGCCGGGCAACGGTTCCACCCGCTTGTTTTCGAGGACCCGGATCTTGCCGGCACCGAATCCGGTGCCGGGGCCGAAATAGATCACCTTGCCTCCGCTTCTCTCGACAATACCCGCCCATTTCCTTCTGTAGTCAGGCGACCGAACGAAGGCCTCGGCCGAGGCCACGGCCTGGGCAACACCGTCGTTGTTGATGTAGACCTTCCAGCCCTTGCCCAGAAGTCCCTCCAGGACCTTTGCCGGTTTCCTTCCGGCCAGGCCCGGAATGTTCGGGACGGTTCTGGGGTCCACTCTTCCGTCTTCTCCATACAGCCCGGGGGCTCCCATGCCGACGGCGTTCAACACGATCCAACCCCTCTTCTCCACTTCTCGGGTTCTTCTTCGAATCAATTCCGCTACCCGCCGAAGGGTTCGATTCGCGTCGGTCCGGCCCTTCACCCTGACGACCTGTGCGGATGGGTATTCCAGGGCCAGTCGCCCCGGCTCATCGGCGTCGACAAAGGCGAAACCGATCTTGGTTCCCCCGAGGTCGACCGCCGGCATGACGATTCTTTGCCTTCCCGGCTTCATCTTCCGTAAATTCCTCTGGGTTGTATTCTGACGGTGACAATCTTCTTGGGCAGTACAGAGATGGAAAGGCTCCCATCCTTGCGTGCACGAATGCTCTTCCTGGTCTCCTCGTTGAGATCGGTCAGCCATGCCTTGTGAATACCCGACAGAATTTCCAAACGCCCCAGGAGAGACCTTGCCGTGGAATTGAAAAACCGAACGATGAGGTGATCTTCGGTGTAGGCTTTCTTGATGGCGCTTACCATCAGTGCATCGGGTTCGATGCGCAGGAAACGCAAGGTCGGTGGAAATGGCCCCTTCTGTCGGGGGACGGTCAAGGATTTTACGGGGATGCTGTAATGGTTTTCCTCCGTGTAGATGGCCGTGGACGGCCACGGGGCGGCCAGGGGGAGAATCGCGTACTTGAACTTGTGCTCACCGATGCACTGAGCGTCGGGAACGGCGAGCTTCGGGCCGGCCAGCTTGTCGCGCGTGGCCAGATCATCCTGGGAGAGGCATCCCACGGAACGGAGCAAGGTCAGGGCAAGGGTCCCGTCGGCTCTCGCTTCGTATTCCGGAAGCCCCTTGTTCAGGATGACCAGCCCTTTCATGCCGTCGTGCAAGCCGACGAAATTACGTTGAAACTGCGTCGCAGAAGGGCCTCTCTCTCTTGGCAACGCCCCTATACTCGTATGGTGTGTGATGTCCCTCTTCCTGCTTTCAGGGTAATCGACCGCGTCCCTTATCCTTCTCTTGACCACATCCGCCTGGGTCTGTACGTAGACGAAATCACTCCTCACCCCGGGGAAGAGGGCCCTCAAGCGATGATCCTTTGCCCGGTTGTGGATGTGTGCCGTTATGTGCACCCGTGGGGAGTCCTTTGTAAGTGTGAAGCGAAAGCGGATGGGGACCTTCACCAACTTCTTCTTCCTTGCCCTTCTGTCTGACTTCAACGCCTCCGGCAGAGCCAGTTCGGTGCGCACTTCGTAGGAAGCCAGGAAGGGGCCGTTCTCCTTGAGGGTGATCTTTCCCTTTGCCGCTTTGGTGGTGATCGGTCTGTCCCCCTCGAGGGGGTCGTAATTGTATGTGTCTCCATGGTCGGCCGTATCCTCGATCAGGTTCAGGTTCTTGAATACAACCCCGTTCCGCTTGTCCAGGAGCACCAACGATCCGTTCCGATGAACGGTTACCCTCAGGAACGCATTCTCGATTACGTTCTTCTTTTCATCGGCAATCTGACCGGCCACGGATGCATTTCGTGTGCTCCCCGATGACAACCTGTACGTCTTGTATCCAAAGGGGGTGAGTCCATGGCAGCAGAGAGCGATTTGGTTCCCTTCTTCATCGTTTTTCAGCACCTGAAGGGGGATGTTCTTCCCCCGTTCATCCTCCAACATCCACCCTTCTGCTCTTCCCAGTCTGGAACGGGCCTCATCCCGATCCAGTTGCCATTCCGCATCCCCATCGATCATGCCTTTCGTGTCGACCTTGACTTTCACGACCTGCGTCCTTTCGACTTCGGAGGGGTTGAACAGTACGAGAGCGCGTTCCCCCTCACGGAGGAGCTTGCTCGTGTCGATATGGGATGCGATTTTATGAAGACTGTCGTCCGTGATATCTCTCGCGAGTTCAATGGCGCTGTTGTATCGGACATCTCCTTCGCGATGGACCTCGTCGATTGCACAGGCATTGCAGTGATGGAAATGTTGTTTCATCAGGAATTCCCAGGCCCTTTCGATGAGGCCCGATGGATAATCATGTCCCAACAACCATGCGAAGGAGGCAAAGGGTTCCGCAAATTTTTCGATCGCCAATTCCGCTTTCTTGTTCTTCTGCTTCAGATACATCCTGGCGGAGAGTTGACCGCTCATGGTGCAGGCCCACTTGTTCCCGGTGAGTTCGCCTCGGCGAAGGGTCAGTCGAGGGTTTTCCCTTTGGATGATTTCGAAGAATTCCTCCATCGTGACTTGGCTCACTTTGTATCTGGGCGCGATGAGCTTGTTGATCTCGCGGATGGTTGTGGTCACATCGGATTGGGCTTGGAACTGGTCATTTCCCTGGGTGATCAGAACGTGCTGTGTGGCCGAAAAGAGCTTCAAGTATTCGGCTTCCGTTCGGATCATGTTCGCGGCGTCCTTGGGATCTTCGGGCAATTGCCACACCTGCGCATACGTTCTCGGCGGATAGTATTTGACAATCGTCGTCTGATCCGCACCTTTCCACAGAGTAAGGTCCTTCAAGGGTTTCCCCTGTTGGTTGGCCCTCCACGTGTAAGCCGATCTCAAGCCTGTTCCTTTGATAATCTGGGGGATTTGGGAGTGATACTGAAATGCGTCGGCATTGTAGAAGACCGAACCCACCCCTCCGAATCTCCTGGAGAACCGTATGCCTCTGTTTATGTTTCGAACGAGGGATTCGATACTGATGAGGGAAGTCTCCGGTGTCGTCCAGCAGGGGCCTATATGGAGCTGGCCGTTCTTCACGAGTCGTCTGATTCGTGCGCGGGCACTTTCCTCTGTTCTTCCTGCGTCCAAGGCGTCTCTCTCCGTCAGGATTTCGAAGTAATCCATGAAGGGCATGACTTGGCCGTCAAAATGGAACTTGAACGTGGGGTCGTTGTCCAGGACGTCTAGCAGGTTGTCCATGAGCTGAACCAGCTGCATCTTGAAGCCTTCTTGCACTTCGTACCATTCAAAATCCCAGTGGGTGTGGGAGAGGATGTGGACGTGGAAGACGTCTTTCGTCGAAGTAGGTGGAGGGTTCGAATGTTTCTTCTTCTGTCTCGTCACGGTGCTTGGGCCCCGTTCGTCGTCATGTTTTCACTATAGCATCCCTGGGTCGTATGCGGAGGGAGCCAGCCGAGGAGGTTACAAAATACCACATGGGCGAAAGGACTTCCATAAAGACGGGTCCTCCGGGGGGGGGAGGAGAACTCACCCGCTGGAAAAGTCTTCGAAGGGCGATTCTTTCCTAGCTCTCTGGATAATTTGCGACGTGTATAGGAAATCTTATTGACAGGCAAGTACTTTGTTCCATAGAGTCTTGTCGAGTCAAGACGACAAAGAGCACCTAGCCGTTTCAAGTTACGCCCTGGAGAAGAAACCTGTGAAGTTGGCAGTTTTGGTATCGTAGAGAGATGACACAGATATACCTCGTGCCAGGATTCTTCGGTTTCACCGAACTGGGATCCTTCAACTACTTCAACAGGGTCTCTGAGGTCTTCGGCCAGGCCCTTTCCGAGCGCTCCGTGGACGCGGAGATCGTCGAAACGGACACGCTTCCTACCGGATCCATACGCCGCCGTGCGATCCGCCTGCTGGAATTTGTGCGCGAGCACCGGGGGCTCGAGCATGAGAACCTCCACTTCGTGGGGCACTCCACGGGCGGCCTCGACATCCGGATGCTCCTCACCCCGGGGGTTCAGCTCCTCCCTACAGGCGAAGAGCGGAAGATTGCAGCTCGCACACGAACAGCGATCACCGTTTCCACGCCTCACTATGGCACTCCCCTTGCCGGCTTCTTCACGAGCCTGAACGGGAGGTACCTGCTCTATGTGCTGACCTTGCTGGCCACGAGCGGGCCGGGCCGATACGGTCTCTACGTCGCTTCCCGCTTCCTTTCCACCTTGGCCGGGCTGGACCGCTTCATCGGCCAGGAGGAAAACATACTCGACTCCTTCGCCGAGAACGTTCTCCGCAAGCTGGGGCCTAAACGGGGAGACGAACTTTGGAAGTTCATCGAGCAGATCTCCCAGGATCAGGGAGCCATGGTCCAGCTGACCCCCGAATCGATGGATATTTTCAACGCCGCAGCCCCGGACCGGAAGGGCATAGAGTATGTCTCCTACGTAAGCGCTTCCCCACCGCCGAGCCTGCGCGGATTCATGATCCGGCCGCGCAACGTGTATCAGCCCGTCACCCACGCCATCTATGCGTTGTGCCATGCGCTGGCCGGCAGGGTGCACCGGCAGTATCCCTATCCGACTCCCGGTGATGCGGATATGAAGAGAATCTGCGAGCAGCTGGCTCTTTCGGTTGATGAAAGAACGAACGACGGTGTCGTGCCGACACTGAGCCAACTCTGGGGACGCCTAGGCGGTGCGGTGTTGGGAGATCACCTGGACGTGGTGGGGCAGTTTCACCATGTATGGGAAGAAAAGGCTTACAGCACTTGGCTCCACAGCGGGTCCGGGTTCGACCTCCAGCGCTTCCAAAGCACCTGGGAGAACATCGCAACCGTCATCGCGGAATCCCAAGCTTGAAAGCCAATTAATTTTTCAAGGTAAACGAGGTCAATCGATCAACTCCTTCCACTTTGGGCTCTTCATCTTGATCTTCCTGATCTGTTCCCC
>Ga0180438_10010455_pt1 | contig 11379 bp, 7 predicted proteins | sample SS_ome_12_FD_132455 | JGI IMG/M metagenome (GOLD analysis project Ga0180438, IMG submission 132455) | Hypersaline lake sediment archaeal communities from the Salton Sea, California, USA - SS_3_D_2 metaG | ecosystem: Environmental > Aquatic > Non-marine Saline and Alkaline > Hypersaline >...
CCTGATAGCAAGTTATGGATAGTGCCGGAAGCTCTGCACGCGAACTCATATATTGTAAGGCCAACAGAGTATAAGGAACAGGTCATATCCTTCTTCGACGAAGCTCTATACTGAGATCGGGATAGCGCGGCTGAACTCCACAACATCTCTATCTTTTCACACTTGCTCCCAGAGCCGACTCCTTTCTGAAGAACTGCCCAATCTACTGCCTACTGTCTACCATCTTCTTGAAGATGCTTGTACAGCCGCAGAAGTAGGTAGCGGCTGCCTTTCGAACAGAGGAGTTGGGTCCCAACGCCCCGGGAGGTGTCACAAAGTTGGAGTGACTGTTCTGCCAAGCAAGAGACAACATCGAGTAACAACCCTACGGATGAAGGGTTGCTACGTGCGTTGACAATTACACGATGGGCGACTACACTGAAGTCAGAGCATATTGAGTGATATTCGACAAGATGGCCTGAAGCATAAAAGGGAAGGAAACTGCGGGCGCGAAGCAAAAAAGACGGCAATGATAAAAGGTATCATAGGATACAAGGTGTTGCGTTATGAGGATCTAGAGCCCATATTGATGAAGCTCAGGTCGCATGCCATGCAGTATCCAGGCTTCATTGGCGCCGAGAATCTCGTCAGCGAGGAGGATTTGTCTGTCGTTATGATGACAACCACGTGGCAGACGATTGAAAATTGGAGGACATGGGCTGAGTCAAACATAACGCAGGATTTGCTTCGGCAATCTAAAGAAGTTGCGGTGGGAACAGCGCGATTAACAGCATACAGGATCATGCCCACAACAGAGTGGCGCCGATAAGCACACAGTTGCTGCACGGGCGTGTCTTGTACCCGCCTGCTTTAATGTCATTTGTCATTGCCAATTGCCCCATCACTGACTACTGGTTGCTGACTACTGACTCCTGTCTACTGTCTGCCACAAACCAGCTGACATAAGTGAACTCAGCTATCTCCGTCGCACGGTCTTTCTTTTTCCCTCACCCTTGCGTTTGGCTTGATAGCCAGGGGGAAGAGCATTCTTCAGCATCCGTTTATACAAACCAGGGTCTCTTGTGAAACTGTTCTTGATGATCTGCGCCATATCCATTTCGGGATTTAGATAGCTAGTTAACTCGCATTTTATCGTCTCAAGCATATCGGCCAGGGCAAGCTGGTCATCGTGTGATAGCGGTGACAGGAGTCTATTGATAAACTCCCAACCCGCTGGAACTGCCGGTTCAACGGCCTCCTTCCCCTTGTCAGTCATGCTCACAAACACTGCCCTGCGGTCCTTTCTGTCCCTGGTTCTTTTGACCAGACCAGCTTTGACCATACGGTCCACCAGCATACTCATGCTGTTCGGTGCACGCTCTAGGAGTGATGCTATTTCAACTGGCCTCAAAGGTCCCCGGGATTTAATACAAGCAAGCACTCGCCACTGCTCGGTAGTAATCCCGTATTTACTGAATACCAGATCCTGGCAGAGATTAAGCGCATCGCCTACTCGCGGCAACAGAAGCCACAATCTCAACACTGTACTTCCCGATTTAGAATCGACTGGCATATCTATGTCCTCCTCATTATTTCATGACAACTTCGCTGATTTGCTGCCCATATTACACAAAAGCATTGTCTGTCTACAACTGCCCCCTTTGTTGCTTCACCAAAGTGACGAGGCACTCAGGTGGGGCTTATCTAATGTTGACTTGCCGCCGACGCGCAGTTGTCAACTGTCCATCATCACACAGAAAGCCAGAATGTTCAGACAGCTGCAGTGCTCTGGATGCCTAGCCACCCATGCTGCGCGGTGGCAGGTACATAAACGGAGCGCCGCATCACATCAAAGATGAACGACCTTCGCCGGGACAATGCCATTTTGCGAGCTTGAGCTTGACCAAGTATTCGGGGTATCTGGTGCCTGAGTCGGAGCAGGGCTAGCTGGTACCGTATCCCTGAAATCCTTGCGGGGGTTTCCTTGTCTCCGTGCTCTAAGGCTGCATTGCCCCAAAGAGCACCAGCCAGGCCAGGATCGACTTGGCAACAAGACTCAGTACGATGTAAGTCCTCTCTCCGTACAGGTAGTCCTTCCATTTACCAACACGCTTGTATTGCAGAATCATGTTGATCGGGAATGTATTGAAGGCCACGAAATACGTGCCGACAATTGCCCACACAAACCAGGGCACCATGCCAAAATTGCCCGTCCCAAACATGTAGATGAGTATGGCTATCCAGGGCGCTATCCCGGCTATGGCTCCCCAGACGAAGGGTCCCCAGTTGACCCGCGTCTTCTCGCTACCCGAATTGAGCTGCTCCATGGTCAAGCCGAATAGATTCATAGATGCATTGACAATGAAGATCAGTACCAGTGAAGCAATATCATAGATCCCGAACAGCGTGGCAATCAGTACGATCATCACAGAGGAACTCAGGGCGTATTCAAACCAGCGGAACTTGTTGATGCCGTTCTTCAGATCGGTGAAGTACCTTTTGCTCATCAGGACGATTAGACCATGAGCAACCGCTGAGATCAGCAGAAAGGAGGCGACGAGATAGCCGAAGGGGAGGTCGAACAACTCCCTGGACGTGACTTCAAGGGAACTCGTGGCGGGATTAAACCTCAAATAGAACTGCGTTATGGTCGGCTGGAACTCTGCTATCTTCTGGATTACAGTCGTAGCCAGAAACGCCATAGTCAGACCCTGGATAAGATGAAATCCTCCCATGATAAGGTTGAAACGCTTCAGCTTCTGAAGTCTCTCGTCCATGTTTCCTCCTGTTTGACTGCTTCTTCGCACTGAGGATTATGGCAGTAACAAGCCAGATTGTACAGTCCCGCGTCGTGCCCTGCACTGAGTAGACAAGCGGCTGCACAATACATCGTCTTGTGACCTAGTAATCGGGTATGCGATGCTTTCAGGATTTGCTGCCCTGTTCCACTTCCAGATTCCGACTTCCTGCTTCTGCGGCTCTACGCTTCTGCCACAGGAATCGACGCCAAGAGGTCAGCACTTCATTGGCTTCTCCCGATGCAGGTCCCATTGTTCCAGCCAGATGGTGCTTCGTATCATTGGCCAGGTCTTGCTACAATCTAGTGCAACGCTAATAGGATAACATGCTTACTGTCACCGACATCTCCAAGTCATATAACGAGCAAGAGCTCTTCAGCGGGCTTACCTTCACCGTTGGTATGAGCGATCGCATTGCGGTCATCGGACGGAATGGCACGGGCAAGACCACCCTTTTCGAAATCATAACCGGCAACATCATCCCCGATTCCGGGAGCGTGTCCGTGCGGCGCGGCACTGCCATCGGCTATCTTCGTCAGGATGTACAACCGTCGTCGGAGCGTAGTCTACTGGAATATGTGTCCGGGTCGTCCGATGTGATCAGCAAGCTTGAGCACAAGATCGCGCTGGTGCAGGGAGACCTGGCCGAGGAACAGGATGAGGAAACCGCGAACGGCCTGTTGAGGAAGCTGGGCGAGCTGCAGTCGCTCTATGAGGCCAAGGGTGGTTATAGCTCCGAGCACGAGGCCAAGATCATCCTCAGCGGAATGGGTTTTGCCCCGTCGGATTTCCAGCGTCCGCTATCTGAGTTCAGCGGGGGCTGGCGGACCCGTATTGAGCTGACCAGGCTCCTTTTCCTCAGTCCCGATATCCTGCTCCTGGACGAACCTACCAACTATCTGGATCTGGAGACGCAGCGTTGGTTTGAGACCTACCTGAAGCGCTATCGCGGGGCTGTTCTGATCACGTCGCATGACCGGGCCTTTCTCAACAATGTCGTCAGCAAGGTCATAGCTATTGAGGATGAGGCTGTTATCTTCCATCATGGAGACTATGATAGCTACGTTCTCGCCCGTGAGAAGGATATCGAAACCCGCAGGGCGGCCGCCCGGCGACAGGAGGCAGAAATCAAGCGGCAAATGCGTTTCGTCGAGCGCTTTCGGGCCAAGAACACCAAGGCTTCTCAGGTGCAGAGCCGCGTCAGACAACTGGACAAGATTGAACGCATTACAGTTCCCCGGGTAATGAAGAAGATACACTTCAACTTCAGGGAGCCCCCGCGTAGCGGTCGTGTCGTAATCGAGCTCAAGCACATTGCCAAGTCCTACGGTCAGAACGTCGTGTACCGGGACCTTAACATAATGCTGGAGCGCGGAGACCGGGCTGCCCTGGTAGGTGTGAATGGGGCCGGTAAGACGACCCTGCTGCGCATACTGGCCGGTGTTTTGCCCTTTGAAAGGGGCGAGCGCGTGCTCGGGCACAACGTAAGTACGGCATACTTCGCCCAGTACTATGTAGAGTCTCTCAACCCGGACAACAGCATAATCGAGGAGCTGCGGAGCGCGGCACCGGACGAGCCCGAACAGCGCTTGCGCGGTCTGGCCGGCGCATTCCTGTTCAGTGGTGACGACGTCACCAAGAGCATATTGGTGCTCTCGGGTGGGGAAAAGACGCGCATTGCTATTGCCAGGATGCTGGTGAGGCCGGCCAATCTCCTTCTTATGGATGAACCGACCAATCACCTGGACATTGCCTCCCGTGAGATCTTGACCGATGCCTTGGACGGCTACAAAGGGACCTTATGCTTCATCACTCATGACCGTACTCTAATCCGGGAGATCGCCAACAAGATAATTCAGGTGCGGGACAGACAGGTAACGGTTTTCCCGGGCGGTTACGATGACTATCTATGGCGGACCAGATCAAGGGATGGTCAAATGGAGACCATGGAAACACAGCCCCGTATAGGGCAGTCGCGCCAGCCATCGGCGGACGTGAGAAAACGCCAGCGCAAAGCACTCGAGGGCCAGCTGCGGAACGAGCACTACCGGGCCGTATCTCCGGTAAGGGGACGTATCGCAGAAATAGAGCAGGAGATGGCAGCGAATACAACGCGAATTGAAGAAATCGAAGCTATGATGGCCGACCCCTCTCATTACAAGGATTCTCGGAACGTAGTTGCTGTGAACCGTGAGTACGCGACGCTAAGGGAAGAGGTGGCCGGGTTAACGGCCGAACGGGAGGGCCTAATGGGCGAGGCTGAGCGGATAGACGCAGACTACCGCAAGAGACGGGAAGAGCTGGCGGGATAACAGTTGCCGGATAAGAATGAAAGACCTAATGAATACGATCAGGCAAAGTCCGGGCGGACACGTCAGCCAGTCGATCGCTCTCGTACTTTCGTTTCACGCACTCTTCTGGAGCGTTTAACAGCTTTGACAATCTCATGAGCTAGCAGGAATATGGCGGCTGCGGCGAGCACGCTTGCCCAGTCACTGAGAGTCAAAGGAGCAAATCCTAGAAACCTATTGATGAGCGGCGTGTATATTACTGTCAGTGTTAGTCCAATTGAGATCACAATTGACCATAGTATCTTCTTGTTGCTCCAGAAGTTCCTGTTGAAAAATGAATCGTAGTTATACCTTCTGGATAAGATATTGGCGAACTGGCAGAAGACAATAGTAGCGTAGCTTAAGCTGGTGGCTCTTGAGTACAGAACGTGTGTCACTGTGAGTTCGGCACCCGTGCGCCCCATAAACACCACGAAATTGGCAAAACCGAGACCTCCCATTAGAATTCCCAGAAACAGGATCTCAAACGTTGTGTACCTGTTCAGGATGTGTTCTTGCTGCCTTCGGGGCGGAGAGGTCATCATGTCCTTTGAAGCCGGGTCAAAGGTAAGAGCGGTGAGCGGTAGAATTTCTGCCAGCAGGTCAATTGCCAGTATCTGAATAACCAGAATCGGTATTGGCCAGCCAAACAGGGCTACTCCAGCTAGCCCCAGAAGGACGATAGACAGTTCCCCAATGTTGCTGGTTAGAGATGCGATTATCGTCTTCTTTAGATTGTTGTAAATGGTCCTGCCTTCTCGTATGGCATATACCAGTGTTGAGAAGCTATCATCCAGCAGTACCAGCTCAGAAGCTTCCTTGGCGACGTCGGTACCGATACTCCCCATGGCCACCCCAATGTGGGCGCTTTTTAGGGCTGGCGCATCATTGACCCCATCTCCGGTGACGGCAACCACTTGCCCCCTGCTTTTTAGCGCTTTCACGATTCGTAGTTTGTCCTCCGGGGAAACTCGGGAGAAAATGAGTGACTGATTATCTTCCATAGTCTGTGTGAGTTGTTCATCCTTGGTTTCAGACAGTTCCTCTCCCGTAATCACCACTACCTCTTTGTTTTGGGGGGAGAGGTCGATTTGCTTTCCTATCGCTTGTGCTGTAATGGCGTGGTCCCCGGTCATCATGAAGGTCTTGATGTGGGCTTCGTGCGCATCCTGTATCGCCTCTTTCACGCCCTCCTTGGCGGGGTCGTTCATTGCCATCAGCCCCAACAGAATTATGTTTTTCTCCACATCATCCATTTCGTAATCATGTTTATGATTCTCCAATTCCCTGTATCCGAATGCCAGTACGCGCATCGCCTTCTTGGAGTATTCCACGTTTAGCTGGTTCAGCATTTCAACGTCCTTCTCTGTCAGCCTGGCCGCTTCACCTCGTTTGTAGATGTATTTGCTTACTCCAAGAACGGACCCAATTGCTCCTTTCATGCACAGGACTTTCCTATTGCCAAACTGCCGGATAGAACTCATCATTTTGCGCTCGGAATCGAACGGGAACTCCTGGAGCTCCGGGTTTTCCTCGTCTTCTTGGGAGAGTGTGTCCCTAGCTTCGTTGATACGGTGATAAGGGCAGCCTCGGTCGGATCGCCAATTGGATACCAGCTCGGGTGATCATTATCAGGTTCATGGATTTCTGCATTAGATGCCATGGTTGCAGTATCCAGTATGATTTCTATTCTGTCGATGTCCTGCTGTGTCAGCTTCTTACCTTCTGAATCCAGTATGTCTCCCTTTGGTTCATAGCCGACCCCCGAGACTTCATATTGATGGCCATCGAACCATACGTGTCTTACCGTAATCTCATTCTTAGTCAGCGTACCCGTCTTATCTGTGCAGATAACGTTGGTCGACCCCAGGGTCTCTACGGATGATAACTTCTTAATAACGGCACGTTTACCGGCCAGACGGGCTACACCATTCGATAGTGCTACGGTTATTTGCATTGGAAGCGCCTGGGGGACAACAGCAACGGCAATGCCCAGGGCGTAGATCAGCGCTATGTTGACGCCCAGCCCTTGCCATATGGTAACTCCGAATAGCATGAGCCCGACCATTATGGCGAAAACAGTGATTCTGTTGGCAATAGATTGCATCTCCAGTTGCAGGGGCGATTTCGATTTCTTTTCTTCCTGTGTCAGACCCGCAATTCTCCCCAGTTCTGTATTCATACCTGTAGCGATGATGACACCTTTTGCATTGCCTGCAGCCACGGTGGTACCGAGATATGCCATATTGTCACGGTCTGCCAGAGATGATTTCTTCTTCATTGTGTTACTGTGTTTTTCCTGCGGCATTGACTCGCCCGTCAGGGAGAAATCATTGGTCCTCAGATCAAACGATTCAATTATGCGAACGTCGGCGGGGACTTTGTCGCCTTCCTCCAGGTGCAAAATATCCCCGGGTACCAGTTCCGACTGCGGCAATTCGGTCAACTCACCGTCTCTATATACCTTGGCCGGAGACTGGACTAGCTTCTTAAGGGAATCCATGATCCGTTCTGCCTTGTGTTCCTGTAGGTAGCCGATGACCGCGTTTATCAGCACAATCATGAACATAACGGAACCACCGCGAATATCGCCGACGGCAAAGGAAACTGCTCCCGCGATAATGAGAATAATCACCAGCACGTTCTTGAATTGCAGCAGGAACTGTAACCACTTAGGTGTCTTTGCCAGAGTAACGAGCTCGTTCTCGCCGTATTGAGTGAGCCGCTTTTGAGCGTCCGAGTTCGAAAGACCCTTTTCACTCGTCTTAAGAGCTTCGAAGCAGTCTTTGACAGTCTTCAGATAGAAATCAGCGGGTTCCGGCATTGCAGCGTTTTCCCCTGCCATTATATATCGTACAGACAACAGGTAATATTCTGGCTTTTTGTTTAGCTGCTGCTGTTGCAGATTCTCCCTCCCCTGGCGGGAGGGAGCTAGAGGGAGAGGTAGCTTCTCGTGCTAATATTAGGGCTAAAACAATTGATGGAGGCAGCAAATGATGATTGGGGCCATGTCGGATACTCATGATAGGCTTGATGCGGCTAACAAAGCCATCAGCTATTTCAACTCTCAGGAGGTAACCGATGTCCTGCACGCCGGCGACCTGGTATCTCCATTTGTGGCACCGCTGTTCTCCGAGCTGAAAGCCAAACTACACTTCGTCTGGGGAAACAATGAAGGTGACCACGAGTTCATCAAAGTGAGGTTTGCCGATATTGGAGTTAGCCCTCTGGGTGATTTCGCCGCGCTGCAACTGGGGGGAAGGAAGATCGCTTTGCTCCACGGCATACATCAGGAAATCGTCGGTTCTCTAGTCGAGTCCGGCCATTATGATCTGGTTGTCCACGGTCATAGCCATAGGGCGGAGGTCATTGACGGCAAGACTTTGGTGGTCAATCCCGGGGAAGTGTGTGGTTATCTTACCGGGCGTCAAACAGTTGCGCTGATCGACCTGGACAAAATGCACGGGCAGATAGTGGACCTATGATTACTCGCCGTTCTCCTGTTTGTCGTTGCGAGGAGCCGCAGGCGACGTGGCAATCTCCCAGCGCAGGGCCATAACCTTCACTTCCCCTCTTAAGGTAAGAGGGGTTGGGGGAGTTATGAATCATTAAAGTGGCGCATCCTCCCACTTCTGGCATTTGTGTTTTGGGCTTTGTTTGACATTTGAGCTTTGTCATTTGTCATTGTGAAGCCCCCCTCACCGGTCACTGCCTCCTGACTACTGACTTCTGCCCAAGAAGCCTATCATTCTTCAGGCGCCGTGAGAATGAAGAACTCGTCGTCTAGCTGTATATTGGGCTCGATTGCTTCGTCCTCAACAATAGTCCGGCCTGTTTGCTCATTGCTAGAGATGGCGCGCGCGGGGACACGCATGCCATGCACCTCACGGAAGTATTCCGACCGGATAGTTACAGGGATACTGATACCTCCCTCCTGGACTGAGATTATTTCAGTAAGGAGCACGTCACCCGTTACGGCATCAACAAACACAGTCATCACCGGCAGGTCACCGGCTTTCAACTCCACAACATAGACTTCCATATCATCAAGAACATCGGCTCGGACCACTCTTATTGAGTCAAAGTAGTCACGCCAATCGCTGGTCATAACATAAGGATGTCCTCTCTTTGCCTGCTCCAGCAACTGGCCGCGTAGTTCCTTAAACGGCCCGAAGCTTGATTCAACCCAGGCACGGTCACCGTTCACCACCGTGTGGCTATAGCCGTACTTACCATAGTCCGCGTCGGCACGATATTTATCGGGACCGGCGACGTAGGTGGAGACTGTACCCCTAACCCCCGACTGAACACTGTGAATAGTGCTGTCAATCCTGTAGTTGCCCATAGCTGCCAGGGCGGCTTCATTGCCTTCGGCATCACGCAGAGCCATGATTTCAGCAACTGTGGGCAAAGTCTTGCTTTCAATCTGCGGCAGGATGAATTCCTGGCCGGCTTGGTACATGGTCAACGAATCTACCTGCCCGTCAGGTGTTTCATTGAAACTCACGCTTATGTCCGGTGTGACGCGAAAGACCCACCTGTCATTCTCATCGGGAGGATACAGCTCATATATCATCTGCCCGGGCACATCAACGGCAAGTCTGTTGTTCTGTATCAGGACCTCTACAGTCACTTGCAGTTCCTCGGAACGATAGCTGCCCAGATACTTCTGTAGCTCGTCTAGGGGAATCTCCGGTGCAATTTCGACGCCTTCCCTGGGCAAATCGAAGGTCATACCTGCCTGGTACATCTTCATACCGATTACATTGTCGTTTTCGTCGCGTTCGAAAGACACAGCGACTTCGCTGCTGATTACAAAGTACCATTTGCCTTCTTCGTCAGGCTCTTTGAGCTCGAAGACCTGTTGGTCCGGGATGTCGATGGCAAGACGGTTGTTCTGTACCAGCACGGTAAATATCGTGTCCTCAAACTGGCCGAAGTTGGCGATATAGTTGCCGACATACGGTTCATAATCTTCAGTGGCATCGCCATCTGCCGGTTCCTCTCCCAGCAGTGTGTCCCAGACCGTATTGATGGCCTGGGGAGGCAGAGGGCTCGCCGAAGCGTTCGTGAGTAATACAAAGCCGAGGTCGGATTCCGGCAGCATGGCCACCTGTGCCGAGAAGCCGTCCACATTACCACCGTGTTCAATTACCGGCTGGCCTTCCCATTCGCGTATCATCCAACCCATTCCGTAACCGACATTCTCAGCAATATCAATCTGAGTGGTCCAGGTTTCACGAAGGCTGTCCTCGCTGATGAGGCGATGGCCTTCGAACTCACCGCGGTTGAGCTGTAGGCGCAGCCACTGCGCCATATCGAGCACATTGGAGTTGATGGACCCGGACGGTCCGATATTATCCACATTCCGCATGGGCTTATATTCATAGGCCTGCAAATCCTCGTCCCACAGGTAGCCTGATGCCAGTCGAGAATCCTGCTCGGCTTGGGCCACGGAGGTTGTCGTGCTGTCCATCCCCAGTGGTTCAAAGATGCGTTCTGCAACCAGCGTATCCCAGTCCGTCCCCTCTGCTTTGCCGGCCGCTACGCCTGCGGACATATACATCACATTGCTGTAATACCATTTCTCTCTGAAGGGCACGTATGGTTCGGCCCCGGTCGCATCAAGCAGCACTTCTTCGCGCGGGATCTGGCCGCTGGCAAAGAGCAGGCTCATACGGGTAAATCCGGTACGGTGGGAAAGCACATCCCGGAGCGTGATCTCGTCGCTTTCATCAGCGCTCGCGATATCCATCTGAAAATAGGGCAGGGATTCGGTTACCGGGTCGTCCCAGTCCATTTTACCTTCATCGATGAGCATGCCGACAAGTGTGGCGGTGAAGGCTTTGGTAGACGAACCGATAGCGAAGATAGTCTCGGGCGTCACTGGCGTTTCCTTCTCGACACTGGCCATCCCGAAGCCATGAGCTAGGACCACTTCGTCGTCCTTGACCACCGCGATGGCCATACCCGGTACCTGGTGCGTCTGGCGCTGCAGTTCAAGTTGCTCCACCAGCAGGTCAAGTCTCTGCTGCAGCTCTGGGGCTTCTGCCGGAGCAGGCGGTGCAGCATAATACGGCAATATAATAGCGGCCAGAAACACCGCTAGCAGCAATGCTGTCTTCATGTTTCACCTCCAGGACAGGTCTTTTGTTTGGCTCTATTCACCTTCTCAATCCAGCCTTTCTTCAACCTGAAGAGTGAAGTCAAGCAGATATTCCCTCTATACCTGTCGTCATTCGTCGAAATGACTATACCAGAGGAAGTCTAAC
>Ga0180438_10010456_pt1 | contig 11378 bp, 6 predicted proteins | sample SS_ome_12_FD_132455 | JGI IMG/M metagenome (GOLD analysis project Ga0180438, IMG submission 132455) | Hypersaline lake sediment archaeal communities from the Salton Sea, California, USA - SS_3_D_2 metaG | ecosystem: Environmental > Aquatic > Non-marine Saline and Alkaline > Hypersaline >...
ACCGCCGCCCGCTCCCTCGCCAGCTTGGTGCGTAGGATCTGCACCGCCTGGTCGGGGTCGGCATTGCGTAGCTCCACATCTTCAGCCTGCTCCTCAAGTCGCCGCTGCGTCTCCTGCATCCTTGCTTCGAGAGCCTGCCGCTGTCGCCGTTCCTCCGCGATCTGTCGCTCCCAACTCGACTGAACGTTGCGGAACTCCTGCGACTCAAACAGGTTTACCCGAGGTGCTGGTTGCGGCTCTTCCTCTTGTTCGGTCCCTTCTTGGATTGTCTGCTCCGCTTCTTCCAGGCTTGCCGCGTCAGCCTGATCTGAGCCTTCAAGGTTATCAGGGGCTAACTCAGGGCCTGGTTCCACTTCTGCAAAGTCCGCTGTCGGTTCCTCACTCATTCTCTTATCTCCTCACTCCTGGTAACCAATGTGGGTAGCGCACGCTGGGCACATCCCGCGCCCGCTGCGCCATCGACGGGAACGATGACATATACAGCTGCTGCAAACCCCACAGCCACGTCTCGAAATCACCGTATCCCACTTCGCTGTAGACGGATTCCAGCGCCGCCCTCGCTTCATCCCCCAGCGGCACGCCGTCCCAGAACTGGAACAGCGCATCCATCGCAGACTGCGGTAACAGCTGCGTAAACCCATACCAATCCCTCGGCGCCGGCCGCCTGCCCGCCGCTGGGGCTGCTGCTGGCGCTCCGCCGCCTCCACCTCCTCCGCCCCCACCTCTCGGCCGTGGCTGCTCGCCGCCACCGCTGGGCGCAGGCGCAGGTGCCGGAGCCGCTGGCGGCACATACGCGGGGGTGTACCCCTCGTTCTGCCGCTCGATCACATCCTGTGGCACGCCCGGGCGGGGACCGTAGGGGCCAGCCGCCCTGGCTTGCATCGCCGGGGGAGGGGCAGCCGCCCCCATAGTCCGAGCCATAACCTCCTGTGGCACGCCGGGGCGATAGTTCCGCTCTGCCCGCTGCTCTGCCACTCGCTGCGCGTTGGCCTCTTCGTACTCGCTGGCTTCCTTCACAGCGTGAATGAAGTCCCAGTAGTCGCCCAGCTCTGGATGCTCCCGCAGGAAAGACCTGGCAGCGCCCTTGCCCTGTTCGTCCTTGACATCGAAGTATTGAGTCTGTATGTCGAAGATTCCAGGCCACCGCTCCTCTGCCCGGTCGTAGGCGTCGTACACGAACTGCAAGCGGGGATCTGCCGGGTCGCGCATCTTCAGCGCCACCTGCAGCCCCCAGTACTGCTCAAGCTCCGGGTTCTTGTCCACGTAGTCCCGGCGCCTGTCCTTGTCCTCAATCTCGTAGTAAGCGTCGAGCTTCTTGTAGATGTCGGGCCAATCGGCAGCCACGCGGGCCTGTAGGTATTCCTTCCTCGTTGTCTCTTCCTCCGCCGCTAACACCTCCGGCGGCTTGATGTAGTTGTCAGGGAAGTTGGACCCCCTGAACCTGTCCAGCGTATCCCACCAGGCTTGCAGATCGTCGCTCACGCGGGGCGGGCGGTCCTGTGACTCGAAATACTGCTGCTCCAGCTCTCGCGTATCCAGCCCCGTCTGCTGCTGGTATCGGTCCCTCAGCGACGCCTCCGCCGCCCTGATGCGCTCGTTCGTCGCCTCCACCTGCGGATCCGTCTGGAACCTCTCCGAGAGCTTGAGGATCGAGCCCATAAACTGCGTCTGCTCGCCCGAGCTCCAGTCCGACATATCGCCCTTTTCGTCGTAGAACCTCTGGAGTAGCTGTCGATCAATCACCACCTCCTCGAGCGCCTGGTCCCGCTGCCAGCCCTTCGGCAGCCTGCTCAGTACGTTCCAGGTCAGCGCCTCGTCCTTCTCGTCCTGGTCACCCCGCACCATCTGCACGATCTCTAGCTGCGGCCAGCGTCGGTGCAGCGTGGCCCAGGCTGCGCGGTAGTCTTCGTAATTTTCAAAATTTCCCCGATTCTCCCTGAGATTCGTCACCGCATCCCACATCCGACTCAGCTCGACCTCGCTCAGGGGGCGCGGCTTGATGCCAGGCCCGCCCAGCCAGGACATCATCGTCGGGGCAAACCGGCTCAACGCTTGCTGCTGCAGCGCCTCGTCGTACACGTCGCCGCCCAGCGAGTAGGCCGCCATAATCCCCTCGTCGGGGTTGACAATCCCCTGTTCAACCATTGACGCCAGGATATTGCCCGTCCGCCGCTGGTCGTAGATACTGCCCCGGAAGCGCAAGCCGTCAGCGGTTCCCATGAACAGCTCAGGGAGGTTGTAGAGCCAAGCATCCATACCCAGCCCCCCGGGCGGCCCTACGCCTAGCTTGGCCGTTATCCCCGGCAGAGCTCTTGTCATCTGCGACTGGTAGCCCCACCAGGCTTCCATCGCCTCGCGGTCGCCCTTCATCCCCGCCAATGCCCCCAGTGCCCAGCTCAGCACAACGTTCGTGCTTGGGCCGTAGGAGCCCAGCTCCTGAATAGCCTTCCCAATCTGCACGCCGCCCAGTTCCGTCCTCGCCCGCTCTGGACTTCGGAACTGGTCTACCAGCCCCACCAGCGGGTTGACGAGTCCCTGCAGCGGCACGTACACCTCGTCACCCAGCGCGTCCGGGAGCTTGATCTGGTCGTGCCACCACTCCGGCAGATCCGCGTTGATTGCCTTCAGCGCCCGAGTTGCCTTGAAGTAGGCGCTGATCACATGCGGCGAATCGAAAGCCCGCGTTACCCACTTCTTGTAGGTTCGCGTGTACCAGAATGGATACTGCCAAACTAGGCCCATCATCGAGTCGATGTTCCGCTTGTCGGCGTAGTTGTGGTACGCGAAGTCCCGCACCATCTCGCCCACCCGCGGCGCCACGGCCCGCAGCGCGTTGAGTTTCGGCTTGTAGCTGTCCAAGAAGTCGTCAATCGCCTTCAGCTGCTCCGCCGATAGCTCGCCCCCCGTCTGGCCCCACCGCCCCTTGACCTGCTCCGCCGCGTTCCGCAGCAGCTGCTCCACCTCCGCCGCTATGCCAGCCGCCTGCTCGTCCGGGGTGGGCATGTGACCGTCGTCAATGAGCTGCGAGAGGCGTTCAAGGGCCTGGGGGGAGGCTGGATTTCTCTCAGTTACAATGTCCTGCACCAGCGCCCGCTCAGTCAACCCGTCCCAGGCGGCTATCGTCTCGTCGTACCACTTCTCGAACTCGGTATCCCGAACCTGGCGGTAGACAGGCCACACCTTCGCTGCCTCGGCGTAGTCGCCCGTCTCGTCGCCCAGCGCACTTGCCGCCAGCGCCCGCTGCAGGTAGTCGCCTGTCGTCTCGTACATCTGCGCCTTGCGCTGCTGCACGCCCTGCCAGATGTTCATAAACTCGTCAATAGACTCGTCGCCCGCCTCGCGGGCAGCCACCAGCGCCCGGGAGCGGGAGCCGCCAATCTCCGCCATGTTGCTGGCGATTGCCGAGGCGTTTTCCTCCAGGTTCTCCGCCTTGATGCGGCCAGGGGCCAAGCGGCGGTAGCCCATACGCTCCAGAATCTCGTCAGCGTCGGATCCCCGCGTCACAACGCCCGCCCGCTTCTGCGTTACGTTATCCCAGTTGCGCCGGATCAGGCTCTCTATCCCTTCGTCCAGCGCCTCCGGACTATTTGCCGTTCGTACGAGCTGCCCGAACGCGTCGTCCCACTCATCCGCTGCCCCGCCCAGAATCGCCCGGTCGTAGCTGCGCCAAAGTTCCTCGTGGCCGCCACGCGCCCGGACCACGGCCTTGATGTCGTCTATCTGTGCTGCGTTCCTGGCCCGCACCAGATCGTTTGCAATCGGCTGCGCCCATTCGTCACCCACAACCTGGCTGAGCCGGTTCACGCTGATGTCGTCAACGAGCCGCCCCCGCCGCCAGAAGCTGCCGAACACCCGCCGCGTGCCCTCGTATACTGCCCGCTCGCTGAATACGTCCTCGACCTTCCCAGATACCTCGATCATCGGCCCACTGCTGAGATACTCGAAAACAGAGTTGTCCTTGATCCTGCCAACAAGCTCAGCAGCCGGGCCGCCGCCGAGGCCCCGCTTCAGGCCGGCGGGCGTATAGCCAATGTCATCCCAGAAGCTCGCCATCGTCTTCGCGCTGCTGGCGCTCAGCACGCCGTCAATCGCACCCTGCACAAAGTTCTGGACAGCGTTGCGGATTGCGTAGCCTGGGTTCAGGCCCATGTGCAGGTACTTCGCCACAAATCCCCGGATGCTGTTGTTCCACTTCGTCAAGCCGCGAGCCCTGCGAACCGGGTACAGTTCCTCCAGCGCCCGGTCCATCTGCCGCACCAGCCAGCCTGTTGCCTCCAGTGGGTTGGGGATCTCCCGCAGCTTCGCACTCATAGCCAGCGGACTAAAGTTTCCATCCGCGTCGGTCAGAATCTGCCGCAGCGCGTAGCTAACCCGCTTGCCCCGGGCGCTCTCCAATGGACTGATGATCTCACCCGCCTTCAGTCCCCACCGCTCCGCCATCTCGGCCGTCAGTTTCGTTCGCCCGACGCCCATAGACTCAAGCGCCGCCTGCGCCCGCCTGATCTCGTCCAGGTCGTCGGAGGACAGCGCCACGAAGTGCCGCGCTGCGTTCGGTATCTCGTCCGAGTTGCGCAAGCCGCTCATCAGCCAGCCCAGTACGTTTCGTGTGTCGTCCATGTGGCGAGCCCGCCGCGCCTGCGACGTGGGCTCAAAGATACCCATAATCAGGCGGGAGAGGTCGCCCTTGCCCTTCGTTCGCTGTGTCGCCTTGAACAGCACGTCAGCCGCCTCATCGGTGTACTTCCCCGCGTCCGCTACCGCCGCCTTCAGCATCCGCCCCTGCCGCCTGGCATTGCCGCCAAAACCGACGATGTTCATGGGATCGAAAAGGAAGCGCCCGATCAACTCCCCAGCGATGTTCCACTCGCCCGGTATGCCCTTGTTCACCATCGCTTCAGTAACGGCGTGCAAGGCTGTTTCCCGCGCAATCCCATTCTGGACCTGGTACGCGACCTCGTTCTCGAAATACATCCGCGTGCGCGGGTCGGAACGGATCTGCGCCAGCAGGTCTGGATGCACTGCCCCTTCTGGCAGCTCCCAGAAGCCGTGCTCATCTGGCGTGATGTCGAGTGAAACGGCAACCGCTCTGATCTGCTCGCTCTTGGCGAAGTCGCCGTAGTACACGTCATTGACTGCCTCGCCCGCGTGTACCCGCTCCGCTGTCTTTACCATCGCCTCCGGCCCGCTGTAGGCCAGCAGAGCAGCCGCCTCAAGCGCCGTGTCCCAAGTGTTGTCCCAAGTGTCAGCGTGCCGCGCCTCCAGCTCTGCCCTCGCATCCACGCCAGCGACTGTCTTGCCGAAGAACTCCTCGGCTGTTAGCGGCGGCACGTCCATTGCGATCAGCCCGGTCTTCAACGCCGTCTCAGCCCCACGGCGGATGTCGCCTGCCGCCCGCTCTGTCCAGGCACGGTGCATTCCAGGCTCAATCGGCGTAACGTCCTCCGCCATCACCCCCGCCACCCTCGGCCACTGCCCGCCCATCGCCAGCGGCTCGTCTTCGGGGCGGTCGGCCCAAGCATCGGCAAATACCCGGTCCAATGCCTCCGCCGTTGCTCTTATCGTGGCGCGGCCCAGGAAAGGCTCGCCCGATAGTATGGCTGCTGGGTCTGGTTGCAGATTGGAGGTTATCGGAAGTTTGATTTGCCGGGCTGTTTCCTCGCTAAGCAACCGCTCCATGTACTGCCGCTGGTCCTCCGGCGTTCGCAGCGTCTGATACCGCCCCACGACGGGCTCAGCCTCCACTAGCTCCTGCGGCCAGGGGCGGCTCAGGTGCTGATACGCACCCAGTACCCAGGGATGTTGCCCCTGATCCTGCGCAGCGTAGCGATCATACTCAGGCTCCTCTGGCGCTGGTTGCCAGGGATGCCCCGGCCCCACGTAGCCCTGCGGCATAATCCGCCCGCCGCCTGTCCCGCTTGGCATAGCACCCGGTATCTCCCCGTACAGCCCCGCCCCCTGCGGCTCGTCTGGCCGCAGCACGGTCGGCAGCATAGGCTCTGGCGGAGGCGGCAGCACCCAGGGCTCGAACTCCTCATCGACGCCAGGGTGGGGCCGCACATCCGTCCCATCGCTCTCCCCGTGCATCAGGAAGTGGCGATACACGTCATCCGACAACCCCCACGGGTTCGTCGTCTCGGCGGGAACGATAGCCCCGCCGCCGCCCGTGGTGGGCGTGATGCCAGGTGAGACGACGCCCGCTGCCGAGCCCTGCCCGGCGGGCGCTAGGCCCGAGGGCTGGTCATCAGCCTTCAGAAACCACTCGTCGTCTTCCTCTTCCTCGACCCAGCGGCCGAGGTGTCGGTCCCAAACCCTAGCCAACTACAGCCACCTCGTTGACGGTCGTTGCCTGCGACCCCACGTCGCCATTGCCTGCTGCTCTTCCTGTGACTTGTTCTGCATCTCCGCTATCCTGCGCCGCATCTCGGCTTCCGCCGCGCTGATCGCCTTCTGCGTGTCCCAGCCGTAGACCGTGCCCTTGTAGCCCACGTCCGCCCCGTACCGCTGCGCCCCCGCCATAGCCTGCGTGCCCTGCAGCCCGAGCTCGGCGCCGTAGCGCTGGGCGCCGGAATACTGGTCGGCCTGGTAGCGCTGGGCAGCCGCTTGCTCCTGCGCCTGGCGGAGATCCCACCGCCCGCCGATTTGCGCCGTTCCAAGCGCCGCCTGCCGCTGCAGCTCAGCGGCATAGCGCTGGGCGTCGGCGTAGGTCTGCGCCTCACCCATCCCGTACTGTCCCTGCGCCGCGATCTGTTCCAGCGTCTGCTGCCCTTGCATCTGCTGCTGCTGCTGATACCAGGCCAGTTGGGCTTGAAGCCGCTCCATGTCCTGGGCACCGACCATCTGCTGTAGGTTCCCCTGCCCCCCAAACTGAGCCTCGATCTGTTCCAGTGCCTGCGATCCCTGCATTCCCTGTTGCTGTTGATACCAGGCAAGCTGCTCCCGCAGCTGCTCCATTTGCTGGTTGCCAAGCTGACCCTGCTGCGCCTGTGCGTACAGGTTCTCCAGCTGCATCTGCTCCGGCAGCCAGTCCATCTGCTGCTGAAATTGCTGGTTCGCTACCTGCTGCTGATACATCGGGTACAGCGTGTTCATCCACGACTGCGCCTCTGGTGCCATACCCGCCGGTATCACGCCACCTTCACCCCAGAAGTTCTCCATCCCCGTCGGAATCCAGGGCGGCACGCCGCCGGTTCCCCACGGTATAGGCGTGTAGCCGCCCTCGCTCGGCTGGGGCGGCTGGGGAGGCGGGAACGTTGGCGGTAGCTGGCCCGGGCCCGGGCCAGGGGGATAGGTTCCCCCCTCGCTGCCCCCCGCCGCTGCGTCAGCCGCCTGCTGGGCCTGCTGGGGCGTCATCCCCTGTTGTATCGCCTGCCAATAGGCTTGATTCCATACGTCATAATCAGCCATACTCTATCTCCCCCCGAGCCGCTTGTTGGCCCAGGCTTCGTACTGCCTCGCCTTCCTCGGGTTGCCGCCTGCGTAGCGCAGCAGCGCCTGCGGGTCGTTCTGGAAGTACATCATGTACCGCACCAGAGCCTCTTCCTCGGTCAGCTTCGGCGGCCCCTGCGCCTCCGCCACGCGGTGCATGTCCTTCCGCACGCCCTCAATCACCTGGCGCATCTGCTGCCTACTCACCCTGGCCTCCCTCAAACCTGGTAAAATCCATCGTATAGGTACTCACCGGGTCATCCTCGATCGCCACAGCTATAATTCGATGAGTGGGGATCAGGTATTTCTCCCCGGTGATTTGATTCTGTTTCCAGAATCCCCAATTAGGAACGCCGCTGATGAACTTGCTCATCAGATTCACGTCATCAAACTGGAAGAAGGTATAGCAATTCTCGCCATCCAGCCCGATATAGTAGACATCAACGGTTTTTCTACTCACGCCCCTGTCCCTCCATCCCGCGCATCCCCTCCGGCCCGGTAGCTGGCGGCACCTCGTAGGGACTCAACGCCGTCGGCGGAGCCCCACGCATCGGCCCCTGCGGGCCCGGAGCGGGTGGGGCGGGGCCAGGCTGCCCCGGCTGCTGCTGCACGCCAGCCTGGGCGGCCTCGAGAAGGGCGTCGTCGCCGTACTCCTTGACCGCCTTCATCGCCATTGCCTTGCGCGGCAACTCGTCCTCGAATTGCACGTCCTCAATCAGAATCCGGGTGATCTCGTCGTCTACGCTCTGGCTCGGGAAGCTCGCGGATCGCTGCATCTCGTCTATCGCGCTTCTCCTGCTCAGCATCTTCTGCTGCACCAGCTGGCTCAGCATCAGCGCGTGAGCCTGTACGTCGCGTGGCATCGTGGCCGAGAGCTGGACGCGGGTCTTCCGCAGCCCGTCAATCTCGCCAGCCCCGATCTGGATGCTGAATGTGGTGTCCGGCTGCTTGGGCTCCACCCCATACACCTGCCAGCCGTCGTCAGCCCAATACTCCGTCAGGCTCAGGATCAGCTCGTTCAGCGCCTCGAATGCCGCCTCCCGCTGCCGCTGCAGGCGGGCGGCTTTCATCAGAACGGGGTTCTGGAGCGTGTTCATACTCACGCCGCTCATCTCCCCGACGTATGCGCCCTGCATCGCTTTCGGCAAAGACGCCATATCCGACAGGTCCACAATGTTCGCCATCAGGTTATCCACGCTGGGCGAGATCCCCGGGTTCACCAGCGGCCAGACCTTCTTCCCCTCCTCCACCTCGTTCAGCGCGTCGATGCCCATGTCCAGCCCCTTCTCGGCCAGTATCCGGCTGTCCGTCGCCCAGGCGCTATTTGCGTAGTGCTCCGCTATTCTGAGCTTCATGCTCAGCAAGTCGTTCTCCGCTCCAATGAGTCCTATCTTGTCCGTGTCCTCTGCGTTCGTGCCGCCCGCCACCGGGAACAGCACACTCAGGTACTCGTGGTCCTGAAACGGCGTCCGGTAGCCTCCCCAGCGCACGAACGGCAGCCGCTCGTAGCCCGGCACGAAGACCGGGCCGTGGATCAGCTCCTTGTCAGCGACGACCGCGTGAATGATCTTTCGGACCGGGCGCAGCTTTCTTTCCGGCTTATCCTCGTCTTCTTCGGTCTCCTCTTTCTCCATCCCCAACCGCTCGCGGACGATCCTGGTTGCACGGGCAATGGCGCCCTCGTCTTCTTCCGGCTCGTCCGTGTCGTCTTCCTCGCTCTCATCTTCATAGGCTAAGATCTCCCGCCAGTAGTCGATGACCTCTACCTTCTTGTCCAACCAGTCCTCTTCCGCCGCCGCCTCGCTGGCGTCGGTTGGGGGGCTCTCCCATTCCACGTCCCAGAGCGCTTCCACGTCCCGGCGCCGCTGCTCGAACGTATGGCAAGCTTCCACGTCTCTGTCCGGCCGCCGCACGTCCGGCCAGTGCAGGTAGGTGCGGGGATCAATCTCAGTAGCCACAAGAGGGAAATCTCCCTGCGGGCACTGGTCGTCGTAGACCATCCGCACTACGCCCTTGCCCAGCGTGCAGGCATAGGTCTCGGCCAGCTCAACCGTCTGCAACAACCTCATCGTGTACCACGCTCCCCAGAGGTACTTCTCGATGCGGTCAGCCCGCTCGTCCGCCTGAGCCTGGACAACCGGAATAGGCACAGACATCATCGGGGGCCGGGTCAGCATAAGCGTAGAAAAGCCCTCAACAATGTTGAAGGCCCGTGGGGAGGCCACCCGCCGCTCCTGCTTAGCGGCCGCGCCCTTCCACACGTCCATCAGGTATAGGTCCTCGAATGTGTCCATCCGGTCATTCTCTGTAGACCAGTGGTCATCGAGTATGTTCTTCCTGCCGACAATGAAATCGGCGTCTATGTCGCTGAGCTTTAGTTCTGCCATACGCTACCCTCAATTACTCAGATATGCGTCACCCATATCTGAAATATCCATCGAAAAAAATCTATCCCACGCTCCCCCTGAAGCGCCGCGCCCGCGGCCGCCAGGGGCGGGCCAGGGGGTCGGCGTAGCCAAAGCGGCCAACGATGTAGTTGCGCAGCGCGTCCAGGGCGTCGTTGTTCTTGTCCTCCGGCTGATCGCTCACCACGTCGCCCACGCGATTCGTCCTCCGCTTGTACTTCCGTGACTCCTCCGCCAAGCCCGTGCAGGTAACGTTGTAGAAGATGCGCGGTATTCCTGTCAGCGGGTCCTTCAGGAAGGTCTTGACGCGGGGAACGCCGTCAAGAATCTTCCCAGCATCTACGACAGTGAACGGTATGCGCCCCCCCTTGGCAGATAGGGCTAGCTCTTCCCAGGTCTCCTTCGTTGACTTCGCCGCCGGGTGTTGGCGCGTCTCATGGCCGCCATAGATGTGTTCCACCTGGCCCCACCAGGGGCGCGATTTCGCCTCTTGGATGATCTCTTGGTGCGTCTGGTGGTTGACCCAAATCTCGTCAATGACATTCAGCACCTCCATCCCGTGCTCGTTCAGTGCCTCCTGGATCGCAAGTACAGCATAGTGAGACGGATAATAGCCAGCGTCAACAGTAAGATCCACGGGCGTAACCGGGTCCAGCTCAATCTCTCGTACATGAACCTCCTGATCGAACTCCGGGTATATCTGCGCCGGGCTCGGTATCAGCTTCGCCGCCACCCGCCTTGCGAACTCGTCCGGCGTCAGCGTTGCTTCCAATAGCCTGATCTGCGGGTCGTCCCTCCCCTCCGGATAGATCGCCCGGTTGTACCACGCCGGGAAGCTGTAGCCCTCCCCGTTATACGCGTTCGGGCCTTTCAGCATCCGGTACAGATCCGCGTACCAACCCCAGTTGTCCCAGAGCGTGCCGATAAGGAGCACCCGCCCCCGCGTCTCGCTAACCCGCCCCCAGGCCGCTGTCAGCGTGTCGTCCGCCACACGGCCCGCCTCCGAGATAATCACGAGGTCGTAGGCCCGCCCCGTGGCCGTCAGCTCAACCGCCCCGTCTTTCAGCGATACCGACTCTATCCGCCCCGGCGGGGTCGCCGCCTCTAGCAACCACTTGCCCGTCTTCGGCGTGGACGATGACCCCAACAGATGGGCTCTCTGGAGGTCATCGAGAATGTATTCCATCTCGGGCCGCGTCGCATCGTAGTCCTGCCCCGCCACCGCCACGCTGCCGCCAGCCAGGGCGGCGCAGGTGCCCTCCATCGCCCCGAACCTGCTCTTGCCTCCCCGCTCGGCGCCGAAGATCCCCAGCAACCGCGCCTGCGCCTGATGCGCCGCTAGCTGCCCCTCGTGCGGCTCGTAGCCCAGGGCGGTAAACAGCGCCAGCTTCGTTTTATACGGCAGAATCGTTTTGTTCAGGTTCGCCCCGCTCACTCACTCGTTCAACTGCTCCATCGCTACGGCAAACACGCCCGGATGCACGCCCATGCAGGCCAGGCCCATCTCCTCGTCCCGTTCGTGCGTGAAACAGACGAGGACTACCACCA
>Ga0180438_10010457_pt1 | contig 11378 bp, 8 predicted proteins | sample SS_ome_12_FD_132455 | JGI IMG/M metagenome (GOLD analysis project Ga0180438, IMG submission 132455) | Hypersaline lake sediment archaeal communities from the Salton Sea, California, USA - SS_3_D_2 metaG | ecosystem: Environmental > Aquatic > Non-marine Saline and Alkaline > Hypersaline >...
CCGCCCGATAGCCCCTTTGAAAAAGCGCCAGCACAAGATCATTTTGGGGAAGGAGCGCAGTGCCGCCAACTCTGACTGAAGGTTTCTATTCGGACTAGATCGCCACTCAAAACCCAAACTGACGGGAGGGGGGAGGGGTACTACGCGAGGCAAGCTGTGACAGCCGATCCCGCTATCAGCTTGACAAAAAGATCGGAGGGGACAGGCTTCGTGGTGCTGGTTGCCCTCCTTTGCTGATTGAACCTGCCGACCCGTGCTGACACTTCACAACCTGTGGGATGGTAAGATCATTCACGCGAAGCGTTGATACAGAGATATAGCGATAGCGTAGAATACACTTGTCTTTCATGAAGTGACACATAGCACTAGATGGTGTTACCTGGATTTACGTTCTACCTGCTTTTTAGGCTACGTACATCACGGTAGAGCCCCAGGCGGGGTCTGTGCCATCGTATTCGGATGACACAGCAGCTCGTGCTGCGTCGAGAGCACGAAATGGATCGCTAAGCTCAATCAATTCTCTATAGAACGTGACCCCTAGGATTATTGCCGCATCGTGGCTGATCTCGCATGTAGTACCAATTACATAAGGAATGCCGAGGTACGCAAAAGCATGCGCTATACCACCGAATGGCATATTGCAACGGCTACTGTTCGCACTTGAACAAGAGTTCAAGAAAACAAGTTGCAGACCATGAGTATCAGACCACGATTTGATTTCCTCGGCACGTAACATTCTCGGCTCTCGTGGATCCTCATCATCATGCACTTCGAGAAAGCTGGTATCGGGAGAATCCTCGACGTATTCGGAGTGACCACAGAAATGGAGAACATTGTATTGACCTGTCTCGATGTGCTCCTCGATGGATTTCTTATTAGCATCTTCTCCCGTGAGTTTATCGATAAGGATTCTCTCTTTCGAAAGCGCAAAAGCTTCGAGTTCTTTCACTATGGCATCGGCCTCGGTGTGAATAGTCGATTTCTTACCGCCGCGGGGATCTGCCGCTACAACAAGCACACCTGTCGGCCGGAGCGGCTTAATTTTTTCAACTGATTGATCTAGCATCGCACCAACACGGGCAATGGAGACTTTTCTCCAAAGAAATCCATCGTAGTCATGCAGCAGTTCCCACGGTAGCTGGGCGTCCTCGTCCTCGGCGTTGATGAGAAGTCGCTTGCATGGTGATGAGTGGGCCTTGAGGGCTATTATCCGCCCTTGGACACGCCCGGGCCCAGCCACATAGTGCTTCCAGAGTTCATTCCCAATCTCTGCTGCCAATCGTAGGAAATCATGCCCGGGGGAAGTATCTACCTGGCTCGATTTATCAGGTGTATGAAAGCCGGATCGAACTGCAGTAGCGTACATATTTGCTGTTTTAAACAGCGACTCCTTAGTACTAAGTAGCTGGTCCCTTATGCTACCCACCGGAAGAGATTCAGCAAAGGACAATCTGTCATCTTTTAGGCTTGAAGTTGAAACTACATGCGAGCATTCATGGCCAATCGGGCGGACCTGCACACGAACCCATTCGGGGGCGATCTCAACAGATTCACCGGGTCGAGTCCAACATACTCCGGATTCGTATTTCTCTAGGTATACGACATCCTGTTGCTCCAGTAGTGACTTCGCCCCGTCGGGCAACTGGGCTACTTTCTCTAACTGCTCCTGAGCTTGCTCAATCGCATGGTCGAGTGCTGCTTCGATTTTCCACCGAAATACCCAGGGAATAAAACGAAACAAAAAGGGCGGTTGTATCTCCGCCTCTAAATTCAATCGTATCTTGTCTGGTCCATTTGTTTGGTACCAAACCGTCAGGTCTTCGGTCGTTTGCATGCCCCAGAGAGACATGGACAGAGCATAACGAACGTCTCCGTTATCCGGCCCCGTTTCACTGGATACGAAACGGATTTCTAGATCGACTCCACGTACTCGCCCAGAATATACTCTACCGCGATCATGCGGCGTCAGACACCAAGCATGATCCATAATCGAATCAGCAATGCTAAGGTTTTCCATGCAGCAGCAGAAGAGCGCAGCAGAACAACTCAAACTTATGTCGGATCTGCGTAATGTAAACACAAAGGCGAGCTCCTTCCGAGCGTATGACAACTCAAACCAAAAAGCGGAAGGGATCCCTTCACAGTTCCCCTGCCTAAGTGGATTCTAGTCTACACCATGCATGGATTCGTTTTCTCTTCGGCCGCTGCCAGCAGCCGAAGAAGAAGGTGAAATATCAATCCACGGTTGCTCCAACTCACTAATCGTGCGGAGCAAATCTTGGACAGAGTCAAGTGAGGTATTTACAGGGATCCGAACTTCGAAGCCAGCAGGGCTGTGGACGTAAATACAGCGACGCCCGCGGTCAGCGGCAACTCGCAGAAGTCCGACAAAGAAATCAGAGAGAATCCCCATGCCGCCACCGACAAGGGTCCTAAGGACAGGGGCATCTATACCTCTAAAAGCCGATTGGCAAGCATCAACATGTAGACATCCAGGCTCGGAGAGGGCCACCGATGTCTTATATAACTCCTCAGCTAGAGTTTCAGGGCTTAATTTGCACCCAACAACCCGAAACTCAAGGATACCATCCGCATCCATAACTTTCGGTTTCCCCCTTCTTTGTAAAGCGAAATTTCGGCAACGAACCGTCTCATCCTCTTGGGAGTAAGAAAATATCCCAAGAAAACTCTTTCTAACACGGCAGAAGGCAGGAAGATTGCACTTTACTAGAATAGCTGATATTCATCGATTCCCACTCGCGAAAAAGGCACGGATACACCGCGCCTTCGCAGACACATGCCCCAATGACGAACTATTCGCCTATCTCAATCAGTTCCAGACGATATGCAATCCCCGTTGGATTGTAGAAATCCCGCGTCGTGCCGGATTTGTTTCGAACCGTTGCTCGGAGTTCGTTTTTCTCCGCCCTGAAGAAATCCGGCGGCACAACCATGCTCACCGTCCGCATGTACTCATTGGTCTGACCGATCCAGTGCCCATTGAGCTGCACCGCGGCATAGTCATCCGCCGCGATCGTCAGATACCCCACGAACTTCTTCTCCGCCGGTGGCGCAGAGAACAGTCGGCGAAACTCCACTTTTGCTCCGTATTTCTCGGCCATTGCGTCCGGACGCCCTGCGCGCCAAATCCACGTCGCCCCCTCCGGCGGTGGACACCAGCCCATATTTGGATCGTGGGTTTCCACGGCCGGCTTCCAGACGCGATTCTTGTGATCGAACCATTCATCCTCTAGCCCACTGGAAACCACGCCGATCAAATCTCCATCCGGCCGCTCGGCGCTGGGATCGCTTCCTTCCGGAAGCAGGAATCCGACATCATGACGCCCATCCCAGCCCAACACCTCAAAGCGATAGCTTTGCCACGTCCTCGCTGGCGAGTCCTTCGGTCCCTCGGTTGCGACGACTCTGTAGTACGCCCCCGCGATCAATCCCGGAATTTCGAACCGGCCCCATTGGTCCGTTGTCTCACATCCCCCCAGTTCGGCTATATTGAGCCACTCCCATCCCGAAAGGGAGACATCCACTCCGCGTGCTGGCTGCCCCTGTTCATCCAAGAGCTCTCCGCTCGCATATCCGGGGGGATAAAGCCGGAGCGTCATCATGTGCCATCCCTCCGGCACAACGAGTATGGGAACAAAAACCCTCTCCCGACCGTCCTTCGTCGTCGCCAGTAAGAAAGCCGGCTCATCCGCTTGGAGCCCTTCGATGCGGACTCGTCCTTCGTCGTCCGAGGTTCGACTCGGAAGCTCCCCGGTGACGCTCATGATCCGCAGCGACGCGCCAGCGGCCGGCTTCCCATTCGAACGAAATAAGAAGAGATCATACGTGGCCGTCTCACCCATAGCGTTGCCGGGGAAGGAAATGCCAACGAACGCTAGGAAAAACGCCCCAACAACACACCACCAGAACTTCACAGGCAGGCCTGAAGCAGATATTCTCATGGTCATCCTCAATCACGTCTCTGCTATTTACAGCCTACTCTCGACTCAATGCGATCCTCCCACAAAAAACTGCTTCCCCCTTCCTCAGTAGACAAACATGCAAACAAATCACATGTGACTATCGGAATTGACAAATGCCAGCACAAGGACCCCATCTCACTTCGCCGAACCCGCGACACTTGGAGACAATAGAAAAAACGTGCCTAGGCGGAAAACGGCTCAGATACGGCCGCTGACGACCAGATAGACGAAAGAGATTCAATGGAGGAGAAATCGTGCCCAAGGAGATGAACCTCGGAACCCAAATCGCTCAGCTTGTAGACGAAGCCCAGGGGACATGTGAGAGCATCCGTCCCCCCGATGCCTTATTGTTTGGAAGGCTTCGACTCTTTTGCTCCTGGGATGTCGATCAGATCATCGAGCATGGCGGAACTCTGTCCATTATCAGCGCCATGCATTTCACGCGGAGCGACCCATTCCCGCTCGAAAGGGCCGAGTTCGACGAGAAGCTGCGTAAGCTCCAGGCCTACACACAGAAAGCCCGCGAAAACGGCGTCACCGTCATGTCCTATGTCAGTCAGAATGTATCCACCTCGTGCCAGGCTGACCCCTCAGGCTGGATCATGTCGGACGTCTGGAAGGACGACGACTGGTGGAATCGCTACGCCGACCTGTATGGGGCAAAACCCGAGGACGAGCCGTCCGAATGGCTCCAAATCGGCGCGGATGGCGTCTACGGGGGCCATGTCTGGATTCCACCCGAGGCCACTGACAAGCGATATTACGAAGTCCGCGGCAATCCGAATAGTCCAGGCTTCCGCCAATACATGGGCGGCATCATCAACATTCTCCTAGAGGCAGGCATCGGCGGAATATATCTCGACCATTCCGAACTTATGCAGGTTCATTCCCGCGATTCGATGCGTTGCTTCCGCGACTTCCTCGCGGCACGCTACACGCCCGAAGAACTCCAGGATCACTTCGGCATCGATGACCTGTCGAAAACCACCCCAGCCGTCGAGAAAGACGATCCGCTCTTCCCGGAGACGCTCCTGTTTCAGGCAGCCAGCGAGGCTGAATTCCATCGCTACCTGCTCGATCTCGGTCGACGCCGCAACCCCGACTTCCTCATCTGCGGCAACCTCTGGGGCGGCTTTGGATTCCAAAACGCGGCCCTTCACGGAAGCGATATACAACTCGCGGGCGCCGTCGACACATTCCTCTACAGCGAGCTCGCCACCGGCACCGAGAGCGCCGAGCACGGCCAGCGCAACATACCCGGCACCCGCAACGGGATCCGTACATCCATGTCTCCGCTCATCCGTATCTTGGTCGCTTCGAGCCGGACCCATGCCGCCACGAGCTACACCTACTACCCACAGGCGCCCAATCCCATACCAACAGAAGAGGCGCTCTACAACATTCAGCGCCTGACTATGGCCGAGGCATTCGCCAATCACACGGCCTTTCGGCGAGTCGAACACCAACACGTTCCCCCAGTCCATCGGGCGGCCAAGACCGTCTACGATCTTCTGCGGAGCGTGGAATCCGACATCCTCGGCGCCGAAATGGGAAGCAATGTCGCCATCGTCGCATCGCTTCAGGGTGGCTACTTCGGACATTACAGCTATCACCGCGAGGCATCCAGAGCGCTTGCCGACGCCGGCATCGCCCATGAAATGATCGCCCCCTGCGATATCCACTCGGACAAGCTCTCTCAATACCGCGCCGTCATCCTCCCGAACATCGCCGTTCTCAGCGATGATGCTTATCGAGCTCTCACGGCGTTCCAAGCCAACGGCGGCGCCGTTATCGGCTTCGGATCTCTCGCTACGCTCGGCCTCCGAGGCGATCCCGGACCGGCCGCGGACGAACTCGCGGAAGGCTTCACCGTTCTCCCTATCGATCCCGATCAACTCGCGGCCGACAACGCCGACGTCCGCGCCGAGGACACACAACATTCCGCATGGGCGCGAGCCGAGTGGCCAGCGACCCTCAAGCCCACGATGGACAAACTCGTGGCGGCCGTCGAATCGGCTTGTCCAAACACACTCACGGCACGGCTGCACAACCCTCGCGGCGTCGAGATCACCGCCATGAAAAGGCCCGGCAGCGACGACCTCATCCTGAATCTCGTCAACTATGCCGTCGACATTGATGGAAACGTGACACCGGCCAAAGACGTCGAGGTTTCGGTTTCCCTGGAAGGTCGCGAGATCGAGCAAATCGACTATCACGCGCTCGATGGAGTGAACGAAACCATTACGGCGGAAACGGCTGACGGTGTCGGCTCGTTCACGATCTCGGAAGTCGCGATCTACGGTATCGCGCTGATCCGCTTCGCCTCCAGTTAGGTCGCAGCCGCGCTTCCTACCCATTGCAGAACAGGGATGCCCGTGGAGTTCCGGGCATCCCTGTGTCTTTCGATGGAACTAGACGGCCGATGTAGCCTAGGGCACCCCCATCTTCCGCCGATAGTTTCTCGGAGACAAGCCCGTCGCTCGGCTGAAGGCATGGCTGAAATGCGCGGGATCGCTATACCCCAGCGAATGAGCGATCTCCCCAATCGATCGATCGGTGGTCTCCAATAGGTGCTTCCCCGCCGTGATCCGCAGGTTCCTGATGTGATCTGACAGAGAATGTCCGAGATGCGTCGAGATCATCCGACTCAAGTGCGTCGGGCTATACCCCACTGCTTCCGCTACATCGGCCAGGCGAATCGGTTTGCGGAAATTCGAATCGCAGTATTCGAGTGCTTGATGGATGACGCGCCAGGTTCGAGGGTCGGCGGATATGGCCGGCGATTCCGTGGCTCGCAGCCGTAGAATATTCCCTCGTCTGATCCGTCGGACCAAAATTGACGCCATGTAGAGAATCAGCGCATTGACGACCTGAAGCCAGTTCCACTCGCGGTTCTCGAGCTCCGTCGCAATTGCGCGAACCATGCCCTCCAGACCCGTCCGTCCCGCCAGCTCGAGCCTCGGACCAGCCCTCCATGTCCGCGGCGGAACATAGCTCGTCCGATAGAGGCGGGCCGTGGTGTCCTCAATCACCAACCAAAATCCCACATACGGTTCCGGTTTACCCACCGGCGACTCTGCATGCTCGATCCCGGGGTCGATCACGAGCAATCGACCCGGCTTCAACTCGAACACATCGTTCGCCGTCGCGACGCGGGCCACTCCATCGGCAATGAGCGCCAGTTCGTAGCGCGGATGAAGGTCGGGATGGCTAAACGGGGTATCCATCTCACCTCGCCGGCTACTGCTGGCGAGGCTTGCATGGAGTATGTCCTCAGCCGGCCGCTCCACGGCCAACTGCTTGAGCAAACCCTCAAAGATTTCTTCAGCGGCCGGAGTCGAGAGAATCCTCTCCCCCGGTTTCTCAGCCGGATTGAGTACCATTCCAAAATCCGTCGGGAACCATTCGAGCTCTTCCCCTTATGGTGTTCTCTGTTCCAGGTCTCAGTCAATCCACCTTCCAGCCGGCCAGGCACAAACTCTACACCAACTGCCGCTCTGGAACTTCAAAAGGGAAATCGAACGAAATTCGGATAATCACAAATGCCGAGTTCCGACCCAAAAACCACACTGACCGTGGGAGATTAAGGAACGACCGTGCGAGGGTCGGAACTCGCCGCCGTAATGGAGGAGGTTACGGCAACCTTATTCTCTTTTTTTCGTCCGCATACACTAGAGTCAGGATAACTCAATCACGCCATCGGGTCATTGCACGACAGGCCAGAAAAATTGTATAATAGGCCAATATGTCGCGACCGAGAAAAACGCCCACACACAAAGTAGACTGGATTCTTCGCGCCACCCGGCCCGACTACGAGCTCTCTTCAGATTCCCCTATCTTCGCGATGGTCAGCCGCCATGCCCAACCCACATCCTTGCGAATCGACATCCACGCAGGAATCGAGGTGGGCATCATGCTCCGCGGCCGCCAACACCGACAATATCCGGGATGGACGACCGACTTGCGCGCGGGTGATGTCTGGCTACAACCGATGTGGGAACCCCATGCCTGGCGCGCGGCCGTTCCAAATACGCACAGCGTCGTCCTCGTCTTCCTCCCCAATTTCCTCGGCGAAGAACGAGTGGCCGATCAATCCTGGCTGAGTCTCTTCGCCGCCCCCCCTGAAAGGCGACCCCGCGTCACGGACAAACAGACCCAAGCTTCAGCGCTCGCCATCGCGCGCGAGCTGGTTCGAGAGATCGAAGGGCGCGATCGCGGCTGGCTCACCGCCCTCCGGATCGGAATCCTGCGGATTCTTTTCCTCGTCGGCCGCCACTGGTCAGCGCCATCCGATTCGCACGACATCTCCCGGGTTAACGCCAGCAATCTCCCGCGGCTCATGCCCGCCATTTCGCTGATCCAGGAGTCCTCTACAGCTACCTGCCGGCTTGAAGACGCGGCCGCCGCCTGCGGCATGAGCCGATCTCGCTTCGTTATGCTCTTTCGCGAGACCATGGGCACCACTTTCGCACGATTTGCACTCCGGGCGCGACTCGGTTTCGCAGCTCACCGCCTCATCACCACGAGCCTCCCCATCGAGGCCATAGCAACACAAGCGGGGTTCGTAGACGCAAGCCATTTCCATCGCATGTTCGTCAAACATTACCGACGAACGCCGAGGCAATACCGCCGCACGGCCGATTGAGCCTCCATGGTTCGTCGCGCGCCGACGCCGTTCCGAAAGGAGACAGAGGGCTCAGGCCGAAGCAAGCTGAGTCGAGGTTCTCGCCGAGAGGTGGAGGAGAAGGACAGCTTTGGACATCAGCGAACTTGTCAGCTTACCCATTATCGATTGCCATTGTCATATCCGGGATCGCTTCGACGCGATCGATTCAATGCTCCACGACGAACGCGCCGCCGGCATTGACCAGATAAATATTGTCGTCACGAGTTTCCCCGGACGCCCGAACCTGAACCCGCAGGGGCTCTACGCCAAAGCGAAATATCCTCATGATGTCTTTCTCTTCCCCGGACTTGACTACTCGGCTCTCGCTGGAAACATCGACCCCCGACTGACGTACCCCCTCGCAGATCAGGTGAACCGTTTCGCCGCCCTCGGTGCCGACGGCGTCAAGATGCTGAACGGAAAGCCCAACTACCGCAAGGCGTCTGGTATCGCTCTCGACTCAGTCATCTACGAGCACTACTTCGCGAGAATCGAGGAAACAGGAGTCCCGGTGCTCTGGCATGTCAATGACCCGGAGGAGTTCTGGAATCCCGAAGAAGCCCCCGAATGGGCCAAAGGACCGGGCTGGCTCTACGATGACACGTTCCCCTCGAAAGAATCCATCTATCAGGAATGCGACCGAGTCCTCAATCGCCACCCCAATCTCAACATCATTTTCGCTCACTTCTACTTCTTGTCGGACGATCTTCCGCGAGCGGCTGAATTTCTCGACAGCCACCCAAACGTCAACTTCGACCTCGCGCCTGGCATTGAGATGCTTCACAACTTCACCAAGGGTTTAGAAGCCGCGCGGGAGTTCTTTCTAAAGTATCAGGACCGTATCTGCTTCGGCACCGACTTCTCCCCCGGTGGTCGTCCTTCACGTCTCTGGGTCGTTCGCAACTTTCTCGAGAGCGACGAAGAGTTTCATGTACCCACCGATGAGGTCCTTTTCTGGCCTGACCATCGGAACACCATTCGCGGCATCGCCCTTTCCCAAGATGCCCTTCGAAAGATCTACGCCGATAACTTCCGCCGGATCGTTTCCAGCAAACCGCGGCCGCTTGATCGCAGTCGCGTCATAGAAGAACTCCATCGCCTCGCAATGGTTTACGATCAGATGGGAACTTCCCGAAACAGTGCCCGCGAAGCCGCTATGCGTATAACGCAAGAACTCGACGAGTAGCTATCCGAAGCATCGCAGATCATTTACAGTCGGGAGTTGCATCCGAAAAACAAATAAAGTCCGGCCCAGGGAATCGTGCTGAGTGGGCGGATCATGCACGTGATTACTGGGCCGGAATCTCATCTACTGACGATCGGTAGTTCGATATAAGTGCGAGAAAGCTCCTCAGCTACTCAGATAATGTGTCTCGCTAGGCGTCTTCACCTCTAATGCGATTACTGTGGTCGCACCTTATCCTTACCGACATCAAGCCTATTAAAATTCCTCGCTTTGCGTGCAACGGATATGCTTTTACCCCTCACTTATAATGAAAGCTTATCAGATGCAGTGTAATTTCGCATTGCACAACCTCATCATTATCATGTATAATCTTATCATAATTTTTATGAGTTCTTCAGAGGGGAAGTTATGGAACCGGATCTGCAAAGCACAGGGCAAGATCGATTTCCGTCCCCCTATCGCCCCTTTGTCGCAAATCTTTTCCATTATGCTAGCTCTGGCGATACCGGAGTCAATATCCACGAAGGGCTCGAGGTTGGTGTAACGATTCGCGGATGTATGGACTTTGGGATCGAAGGCCATAGTTTCTCCGCCACACCTGGAGAGGTGTGGCTTATGGGCATGTGGGAACCTCACAGGTGGCGCGTTACACAACCCAACACCCTCGTGCTCAGCATCCTCTTCATCCCCGAGTTTATTGGCAACGATATCATTCACGGCACTCAATGGCAACCGATGTTCATGTGCCCCCCGGCGACTCGCCCACTGTCATCGAAGGCGAATCTAATGGATCAGACTCTCGCCCTAGGCAACGAAATGAAATCGGAGATAGAGCAGCGAAAGCCTGGCTGGCAGATCGCCATCCGTATTGATCTCGCGAAGCTATTGCTTTTGCTCCAACGCAATTGGGCACCGCAATCGCAGGGACGAGCTATGCGTATTCAGGAGAATGGAACTTTTGACCGTATCATGCCAGCTCTTACCGTCGTTCGCTCGCAACCTTGCGAGCGACTCAGCTTGCACGACGCTGCAGCCAAGTGCGGCCTCAGCCCAGCCCAATTCAGTCGGGTCTTCGCCCAGACTATGGGGCTCAGTTATGGCGTATTCCGAACTCGAGCCCATCTCGCCTATGCCGCACAGCTACTCCTGGAGACTGATCTTTCTATCGAGAGTATAGCGCAAAGGGCAGGTTTCACCGACGCGAGCCATCTTCATCGCTACTTCGTTAAATACTACGAGCGGACACCTGGTAAGTTTCGCCTTATCAACCGTTAGCTCTAACAAGTTGCACCACTTATTGGAGTGTCACTGCAAGTGCGACCAAGTCATCCTTCATCCCTATTGCGTCAGCATCTCCGTCCATCGTCTTGATGCCCGGATGACCGCAGGATTCTTCCCGTGCTCGGGGTAGCATAATAAAGAGTAGAGGCGACGCCATGAAGAGAGGATCGCGGCTTGTTCTCCTCATCGCTCTCATCGCACTGGTCGGGATCGTGCTTGTGCGGGCCGTTCCACGCCGCACGAGCAGCTCGGTCGCCAACGC
>Ga0180438_10010458_pt1 | contig 11376 bp, 9 predicted proteins | sample SS_ome_12_FD_132455 | JGI IMG/M metagenome (GOLD analysis project Ga0180438, IMG submission 132455) | Hypersaline lake sediment archaeal communities from the Salton Sea, California, USA - SS_3_D_2 metaG | ecosystem: Environmental > Aquatic > Non-marine Saline and Alkaline > Hypersaline >...
AAAGAGAAAGCTGATGCGCGAGACGATGATCGATTGGCTGGGAGAACGGAGACCGGAACTCTACCAGGAAATCGGCCGCCGGCCCACATGATCTCTCGTACCGAACGTGCCCGATAAACAGAGATATCGAATAATTACTGTCGAGAAACATATGGTTGCAATTGCACTTCGCCTGTGCTAGACTATGCCGCACCGGGCTGAAGGATTGTATCTGCCTTGAGGGGAATGGATTTCGACCATGCCACGGGTTGAAAGTAGATTTCCGCCTTGGATTAAGAAGAGGCTTCCCGCAAGTCCACAGGCGGACTCGACACGGCACATATTGGAGCGCTATCGCCTCAACACCGTGTGCCGTAGCGCTCACTGCCCCAATACCGGTGAATGTTTCGCGCGCGGGACGGCCACCTTCATGATCATGGGCAATGTGTGTACGCGCTCGTGCCGATTTTGCGCTGTTCGGGGGGGAGAACCCGAGCCGCTCGATTCATCTGAGCCCCAACGGATAGCGGCGGCCACCAAGGAGATGGGACTCCGCCATGTGGTCGTGACATCGGTCACCCGGGACGACCTGGAGGATGGTGGCGCCGCGCATTTTGCGGCAGTGATAAGGGCGCTCAGAGACTTGAGTTCGGAGATATCTGTCGAGGTGCTCGTACCCGATTTCGGAGGGCGCAAGGAGTCGGTCCGAACGGTCGTGCAGGCCGAGCCCGATGTGTTCAACCATAACGTCGAGACGGTGCCTTTGCTGTATCCCGAGGTTCGTCCGGGGGCCGATTATGAGGTGTCGCTCGGCGTGCTTCAGTTTGCGAGAGGACTCAGGCAGCGTATGCTGACCAAGTCGGGGCTGATGCTCGGCTTGGGAGAAAGCAAAGAGGATGTGGAAGCGGTGATGGGCGATCTGCGGCGAGTGGAATGCGACATCCTTACTATCGGTCAGTATTTGCGTCCGTCTGCGGAACATCTTGCTGTGGTAGAGTTTATCGAACCGGCAGAATTTGAGCGCTATCTCGAACTGGGCACGCGAATGGGCTTCAGAACCGTCGCGTCCGGCCCGTTCGTCCGAAGTTCCTTTAACGCGGCCGAAGTGGCCGACAGGGCTCGATTAACCTGATTGTGCGTGGAGGTGAGCGATGTACGAAGTCAGGCTCCCCGATCTGGGCGATGATGCCGGTGATGAAGCAATCGTCTCTCTATGGCATTTCGAGGAGGACGACGAAGTCGTGGAGGGTGACGACCTCGTTGAGATGACAACCGACAAGGCGACGTTCAACGTGCCGTGTCCGGTTTCTGGCATACTGGCCGAAATCATTGCCGAAGAGGACGAAACGGTCAAAGTCGGAGAAGTACTCGCGGTCATAGAGGAGGAGTAGGGTCCTGTGCGGTATATCTCCAAACACATGGAGCGGATTCCGCCCTATTTATTCGCGCGCATCAATCAATTGAAGCTGGATGCGAGAAGGGCGGGAAAAGACGTGATCGACCTGGGTATGGGCAATCCGGATCGTCCCACGCCGTCGCATATTGTGGAAAAACTGTGCGAGGTGGCCCACGACCCGAAGACCCACAGATATTCGGCTTCGAAAGGGATCCCGAATCTCAGGCGCGCCATCGCCAACTGGTATGGCCAGCGTTTCGGGGTGGATATCAATCCGGAGACCGAAGCGATCGCGGTCATCGGCTCGAAGGAAGGCATCACACATCTGTTTCTTGCGATCCTTAATGAGGGCGACATGGTCATCGTGCCGAGTCCGAGCTACCCGATACACTACTACAGCGTGGTGATCGCCGGCGGACACTTGCACACGATTCCATTGACCGAGCAGAATAATTTCTTGCCCGACCTTGCGCACATAACATGGAATGTGTATCCGCAACCGAAGATACTGATACTCAGTTATCCCAACAATCCAACGACACAGGTCGTAGACCTGGCGTTTTTTGAAGAGGTCGTCGAATTCGCGAAACGGGAGGATATGCTCATAGTCCATGATCTGGCGTACAGCGAGATCAGCTTCGACGGCTACAAGGCGCCAAGCTTCCTGCAGGCGAAAGGCGCGAAAGATGTGGGCATAGAATTCTACTCACTGTCGAAGACGTACAACATGGCGGGCTGGCGGGTCGGCTTTGCGGTGGGAAATCGAAACGTAATAGCGGCCCTGGCCAAGCTCAAGAGCTACTACGACTATGGGATTTTCACGCCCATTCAGGTTGCGGCCATCGCAGCGATAGAGGGAGACCAGTCATGCGTGGACGAGCTGAGGTTGGAATACAAGCGTCGTCGCGATGTCATGGTCGACGGGTTGAACGGCATGGGCTGGAACGTTCCGCGACCCAGGGCTACAATGTATGTCTGGGCCCCGATACCTGAAAAATTCAGGAGTCTTGGGTCAATGAAATTTTCCGAGTTCCTTCTCGATGAGGCTCTCGTCGCCTCATCACCGGGAATAGGATTCGGCACATTCGGAGAGGGGTATCTGAGATTATCGCTCGTTGAGAACGAACATCGTATAAAACAGGCGCTGCGCGGGATCCGAAAAGTGATGGAAAGCGACAAGGTGAGCGAGTCCGCCGCGGTCGCAAAGAAATAGGCAGGAGGTAGGCATCCGAATGGCGATTTCAGAGAGAGCACGCAGACTCAAACCGTCATCCACGCTCGCAATCACGGCCAAAGCGAAGGCTATGAGGGCCGAGGGAATAGACGTTATAGGATTCGGCGCCGGAGAGCCCGATTTCGACACACCCGACCACATCAAGGCGGCGGCAATCGAGGCGATAAACAGTGGATTCACCAAATATACCGCCGCGTCCGGTATCCCGGAACTGAAGGACGCTGTTGCCGAAAAGTTCAAACGGGACAACGGCATTGAATACGCGCAATCCGAGGTCACCATCGGCTGCGGCGCGAAACATATCATATATAACATTTTCCAAGTCGTCTGCGATCCCGGCGACGAGGTTCTCATACCCGCCCCGTTCTGGGTCAGCTATCCCGAGCAGGTACGTTTGGCCAACGGGACGCCGAAAATTATCGAGACGACCGATTTCAAAATGTCGGCCGAGCAGTTCGAGGCTGCCATTACACCTAAGACAAAGATGCTCGTACTCAACAGCCCGTGCAACCCGACGGGCGCCGTATACAGCAGAGGCGAACTGGAAGCGATCGGCGAAATCGCCCTCAAACATCGCATACTTATTCTGTCGGATGAATGCTACGAGAAGATACTGTATGACGGAAATGAGCACCATAGCATAGGATCGTTTGACAAAGGCCTCAGAGAGTTGACGCTGACGGTCAACGCGGTATCAAAAACATATTCGATGACCGGCTGGCGCATCGGCTATGCCGGTGGACCGGCGGATTACATCAAGGCTATCGGCACGATCACGAGCCAATCGACCTCCAATCCGAATTCTATCGCTCAGAAGGCGGCCGTAGCGGCTCTTGAAAGTGATTATGCGCTCGTGGAGGAAATAGTGGAGGAATTTGACAAGCGCAGAAGGATTCTGGTCGGGGCTTTGAACGAATGTTTGAAGGATGATACTCCCATGCCGGGAGGCTCATTCTACTATTTCCCGAGCATATCGGAATTCATCGACAAGACAGTGGGGAGCGTCGTCGTGAGGACGGCCGACGATTTTTGCCGAATACTTCTCGAGAAAGCACGCGTTGCAGCCGTGCCGGGCACTGACTTCGGCGACTCAACGAGAATCCGCCTGTCGTTTGCCACCTCCGAAGAAAACATTCGTGAGGGAATGAGAAGAATTGCGGAATGCGTTGGCGAGGCATCTTGAAATGAAAGAGATCGGGATCGGAATCATCGGCCTCGGCATTGTCGGATCAGGCGTATATGAAATGCTTGCTCGGCATTCCGACGAGATTGCCGGGAGAACCGGAGTAAAGCTGGTGGTCCGCAGGGCGGCGGACCTTGACGAATCACGGCGCGAGCGGCTCGGCATCCCCGACGGCGTATTCTCAAAGAGCGCCGAAGAAGTCATCAAAGATGGTTCGGTAGACGTGGTCGTGGAACTGATCGGCGGGTATTCGCCTGCCGGTGAGTACATCGTGGAGGCGTTGAATGAGCGCAAACACGTTGTGACTGCGAACAAGGCGCTGCTTGCCAAGCAGGGTGCCGAACTCGTGGAACTCGCATCGAAAAACGGCGTCGATCTTTGTTTCGAGGCCAGCGTTGCGGGAGGTATTCCGATAATCAGGGCCCTCAGAGAGGGACTTGCCGCAAACAACATAAGTTGCATCTACGGTATCGTCAACGGCACCTGCAACTATATCCTCAGCCAGATGACATACGAAAATATGGGGTTCGAACGCGCGCTCAGGGAGGCGCAGAAGAAAGGCTTTGCCGAGGCCGACCCAACACTCGACGTCGAGGGCGACGACTCGGCCCATAAGCTCGCCATCCTTGCCTCCATTGCCTTCAACATGCGGGTGGACCTTTCCGACATCTATGTCGAAGGCATAACTGCCGTGACTGCAGAGGATGTTGATTATGCCGACGAACTGGGATACGTCATCAAACTTCTCGCAGTCGCCAAGAGGTCCGGCGATGAGGTCGAGGTGCGAGTGCATCCGACGCTCGTCTCCAAAACCTCTCTCCTGGCAGCGATACGCGACGAGTTCAATGCCCTGTTGATAGAGGGAGACATCGTCGGTTCCACCATGTATCACGGGAAAGGAGCGGGAAAGCTGCCGACCGCAAGTGCGGTAATCAGCGATCTCATTGATGTCGGCAAGAACATACAATTCGGTTCGCCGGTGCGCGTCAGGCCGTTCACCTATGTGAACGATCGCAAAATCAAGAGCATGAATGACATAACGTCTTTATATTACATTCGTTTCACGGCATTGGATACGCCGGGAGTGCTGGGCCAGATATCGAGCATTCTGGGCAAGCACGGCATAAGCATCGCGTCGGTTATACAGAAAGCACAGCATCGGGGAAAGCATGTGCCGGTCGTCATGATGACGCACGAGGCACAGGAACGCTCCATACGGAATGCGCTGGCCGAAATAGACGCTTTGGGTTGCATGAAAGAGAAGAGCGCGCTCATACGGATAGCTTGACCCCGGCGCGTTCCCCCATTCCTGATGAACAAACAGCACATAAACGAATTCTCCGAGGGCGACAGAGTCATCGGGCACTTCCTCGTCCAATCCAAGCAACTCCTGACGACCAAGAGCGGCAAACCGTATTTAAGCCTGATTCTGCAGGACAAGACGGGCAGTATCTCCGCCAAAGTCTGGGACAACGCAGACCAATACAATGACACCTTCCGAAATAACGACGTCATAAAAGTCGACGCCAATGTCGAGCTGTATAACAAAGAGCTTCAACTCGGAATCAGGAGACTGCGCCCGAGCGAGGTCCATGAATTCGAATTGTCGAGTTTCCTGCGACGCTCGGACTATGATGTGGATGAGATGCTCCTCGAACTGCGATCTTACATTGAGAGTATCGAGAACACGTACCTGAGATCGCTGCTGGATGCGTTTTTCGAGGATGACGAAATCGTCGAGAAATTCAAGACTTCTCCCGCAGCCAGAAGCATACACCACGTCTGTGTTGGAGGGCTGCTCGAACACACCCTGTCAACGGCACGCATATGTGAATATCTGACGACGCATTATGAACAGCTTGATTCGGACTTGCTGATTTCGATGGCGATACTCCACGATGTCGGTAAGATCAGCGAACTCGAGGTGACTCCCTCGATAAACTATACCGATGAGGGCAACCTGCTCGGACACATCATCATCGGAATTCAGATGATTGAGGAGAGAATCAAACAGATACCGGACTTTCCGCCAAAGCTGAGGACACTCGTCGAACACATGATCCTTTCACACCACGGGCAGTCCGACTGGGGATCACCGCGGCCGCCGATGTTTCTGGAGGCCGAGATTCTGCACAGAGCCGATGATCTGGACGTCAAAGTCGACATAATTCGCAAAGCGCTCTCGGAGGATCGCGATCCCGAATCGTCTTGGACCTCATATCAAAGGGCGCTGGAAAGGGTTCTTTACAAGAAGCCGACGTACGAGACGGATGTGTCCCCCGAACATAGCCCTGATTGAGGAAACTCCTCTCACGCGCCACGACCCGTGCGAAATTTGTCCAATCCAATGTGGAACCGTGATTATTCCGCACGTCCGTTGCGATCCGGAGTCGGGGTGGTCCATCTTACGGCTCCATCGAGGGAAGACGATCCGAAACAGGAGGAATCCGGTCGATGAAGCCGATAATACATCCGAGTGTCTATGTGGCGGAAGGCGCGCACATATGGGGCGATGTTGAAATAGGAGCCGGTTCGAGCGTCTGGTTCGGCGCAGTAATCAGAGGTGACGAAGGCAAGGTCTCGATTGGCACAGACACGAATGTTCAGGATAACTGCGTTATCCACAGCGACCTTGGGATGCCCGTCGTGATCGGATCGCATGTGACCGTCGGCCATGGCTCGGTGCTCAGAGCGTGTCAGATCGAGGATGGAACGATGATCGGCATGCAGTGCACCATAATGTCCGGTGTAGTAATCGGTGAACAGTCTGTCGTAGGCGCGCATTCATTGATAACCTATAACAGGACGTTCGACACTGGCTCGCTCATCGTGGGAGTTCCGGCGGAGCGCACTCGCGAGGCGACAAATGAGGAAAAGCAGCTCTCACTGATCGCATGCGACGTCTATAGAAAGCTTGTGGTAAAATATAGAAGCGGAGAGATACAGCGATTCGGTGCTGGAAGCTGAATCTTCGTCGAGGCTGCTGACTGACTCTCCATCCGGCCAGGGGGCGCAGGATTATTTCTGCGTCGCGCAACGCGGATACTGCAAGTCCCGATATTCCGGCGGAGACCGGGTTATCCCGTATCTCTTTAGATATGAATCGGTTGCCTTGTCAAGAAGGCCGATGGCATTAAAATTGCCACTTTTCTCACTGGCTGACATGAACGGGGATAACAGATTCGGGTGGTGAAGAGATGGCGACCTTACTTAGAGGACTCAGAAGGCAGCTTGTCAAGCTCGCTTCGGGTAAGATAGACTCGCTTATCGAGTTCCTCGAAAAAGAGACGTATGACAGCGGTGTTACCGAGACGCTTAAGCCGGTCACGCCGGCGACGCCGATAGACGCGGAGGAAATAGTCCAGGAAGTCATGACCCGTCTCGGTGACGAACTCCCGGCCGGTACTGAGTGGAAGGCCGTCGAGGCCGAGATCAGAGATATCCTGCCGACGTACAATCTCGTAACCCATCAGCGATATAGGGACATAGCCTATTTCCTTCTCGACTTGATCTTCGACCAGTCGGGATGCTCGAGTTTCCTGACCGAGAAGCAATCCGACATAGCGAACCTCGGTCTGATAACGGCCGACGCATCGATCAGCCGCGTCATAGCGGCAAATCACTCATCAAATATAGATGATATTGTGGTGGGCGAGCTTGTGGATTCGTTCGGGCTCGGGTTGGGCCACTTCGCTGCCGGGGCGAACCTGATGTTCCTGCCTCAGGTTGAAAAGATTATGAAGGAGCTGAATGTAATCAAAGTGAAGCGCTCACTCGACAAGAAGAAGGACGCGACCTTATACAAAACGATCCTCGGCAAGACCTGCGAGGCGCTCACCGACAGGGGTGAGGACTTCATCATCTTTCCTGAAGCCAACAGCCGGCAGGGCGCGCGCAGCCGAAACGGCACCTTGCGTCTGCCGGAACGGCTGAGGGTGGTGGACGGCATATTGGACTCGGCGAAGGATGCAGTTGTGATTCCTATTGCCATTTCATTCTCGCGAGTGCCGGAGTATTACAAACTGGTGCACGGCCGTCGCCCTTATCATTTTCTGCGGCACCGCAGGCGCCCCATGCGTATCCACCGCGAATATGCAAACGGAAAGGGAATGCTGCGCCTGATGGGTCACAGCTTGCTGATGAGCTACAGGAACATATATGGACGGGCCTGCGCCAGTGTCGGCGAGCCTTTCTCCATCAACGATTTCCTTTCTCAGCATCCCGACGCGAGCGAGCCCGCCCGTCTGGTTGCCGAAGAAAGCATGCGCCGCATCGCGAAGGTCAAGAAGGTCATGCCCAGTCACATCGTGGCTGAAGCCATCGAGGACAGCGACAAGATATCAATTCCTCACCTCTCCCAGCAGATACAGACCGAGATCGACAAGGTCGTCGAATATCACCGGAAGACTTTCGACTCCGACCCTCTGTTCTCCTATGAGTTCGATCTGGGCCCGAGAACGGTCATGGAGGTCGGGCTCCGGGAGCTTGGACTCATGCGAATCATCGACCGAGGACGTGTCTTCTTCAGATACAGGGTCTGCGTCAATGATCGTCCGGCACTCGCATACTACGGCAACATGACCGACCACCGCCTCTATTCCCCCGACTTCGACGACAAAATCTGTGTTATCGGAGGAGGCCGATGGGGGTATACGCTTGCCTATATCATCGGTAACAAATTCCTCGAGGACCCGGCGTACCGTCGGCACAGCGTCGTGGTATACGACACGCGGGAAGAGATAACGGAGGCGTTGCGATACAAAGGTGTGCATCCGCAGTTCTTCCAGGGAATGAAGCCGCCCAAGATAGTCTATCCGAAATTCACGTACAAGGATGCGATAACCGATTCGAAAGTGATTATCATCGCCACGCCATCCGGCAATTTCGATGACGTAATGAATAACATCTGCAAATATGCGTCGCGGGATTTGGACCTTGTCATAGCCACGAAGGGATTTTGCCGAACAACCTCGGAGCTCTTGCCCGTCGTGGCGCGGAACAAGATTGAGTCGGCCAGGTTGACTCACGATGTGAAAATCGCAGTCCTCTCGGGCGCAAATATCGCTTCCGAAGTGATGGAGGGCGAACTCTGCTCCACGCAGCTTGCAGGGGACGATGCCGACGATGTCGCCAGATTGAAGAAGATTCTTGCCAGCCCTCGCTTCATCGTGCACACATCAACCGATCCTATCGGAACCTCTCTGGCAGGCGCGGCGAAAAATCCGTATGCGACGATCTATGCCGCCGCCAAAGCGTTCGGGATGGGTGAGAACTATCTCGGGGAGTTCGTTATGGCTGCTACGGAGGAGATCATCCGCCTCGGCATCGCGCTCGGCGCCGAACCGAAAACGTTTACCGAGAGCCACGCCTGGTGGCCGGACCTGCATGCGACATCCATGGCCGGGCGCTCAAGCAGGTTCGGGACTCTTTTGGGGCAGAAGCGGCCCGCCCGAAAGGCGCTCCAGGCATTCGCGGAAAAAAACGAGACCATAGAGACATTCGATTCTATAGCCAGCCTCCACCGACTTGCGGCACGGATGCACGTGAACATGCCGATTGTCGAATTCGGGTATCAGATCATGCACGAAGACTCCGAGCTGACCAAGGCCAAATTCGAGCAGGCCATCCTGCGCCAACCGGGCACGAACGCCTGATTCCGGTCGTGGTGTGTGATCTGACAACGCTTTTCTCCACTCACCGAGAGCTTGCCGAAAGGCTGATAACGCGTTCCGCTCCAACTTGACACGTTGCAGTTTGCGGAGTATAATAACGCACCGGTGGGACAAAAACAAAGAGTCGGTTTCGTGTGGCCGGTAAATGTCGGTGAGGTTTTGATGATTAAAAGCTCGCCCCCGACAGGCGAAGGCGGTAATGAGCCCTCATACGAGGGCTTTTTTTTTGACCTGATACATCATCCATCAACTGTCATAGGACTTGCGATACCTGCAAACTGAAGAGGGCTGCTATGGAATTGCACCAATATGAGTCGCGACTGAACAGACCCGTAATGATGAAGCTCCCGGAGTTTCAGAGCAATGAGCGGCTTAAACACGTCATTTCCTCTGAACAGTTCGATACGGGACTGCTCGAACATCTGTCAAATGTTGCCGATATGATCAAGAACATAGCCGGGATCAAAGAAGGGTACAGCTATCTATCCGGCCTGCTGTCGCACAAGCGGGCCATGCTCTATTTCACACAGGCGTCTACGAGAACTTTCCTTTCCTTCATGGCAGCGTGCCAGATTCTTGGGATCACCTGCAACGAGATTCGGGACCCGTCGGTATCATCGGAATATAAAGGTGAGTCTCCATTCGATTCGGTTCGAATGTTCAGCAGCTACTTCGATATCCTCATAATGAGAAGCAGGATACCGGATTTCGCGGAGTGCTGCGCGTATCTGATGAACGATCTCGAAGACTTCAACCAGAGAAACGTGCCCGTTATCAATGGAGGCGCCGGAGCCGACGAGCATCCGACCCAGGCGTTGTTGGACATCTATACAATTTACAGGACGTTCTCTTTCAGCTCACCGAAGGATTCCTCGAAATGGAATCGGTTCGACGAGTTACGGGAAAAATATCCTTCCCTGACGAAAGGCCTTGATAACAAGGTGTATTGCTTCTGCGGTGATATCGGGCGAGGGAGAACGGTGAGGTCGCTTGCCAACTTGCTTTCACTGTATGAGAACACAACAATGTACTTTGTGTCGCCCGATCACCCGAAACTTCGGCTTCCTGCGGAAGTGAAGACGAAACTTGCAAACAAGGGCGTGAAAGTCCACGAATCGAATGACCTGAATGAGGTTATCGAAGAGATCGATTTGCTGTACATGACAAGGATCCAGCACGAGCATGACAGCAAAAAGGATGTGGAGTTCTTCAATAATCTGGACACAGGCAAGTACTATCTGAACCGGGACATGGTTTCCAGAATGAAATGGTATGCGGCAATCATGCACCCGTTCCCACGAAATGAGGAAATCCCCTTTGAGATAGATAATAACCCGAGGGCAATGTACTTCCGACAGGCTCGAAACGGGATGTGGGTTCGGGCCGCATTGATCGCATATCTCTTCGATATGGATGGGAGGATTGCCAGCCATTATCGAAAGAAATTCTCCGATTTTCATGACTATAATGTAAAAGCCCTGTGAATCAGTCCGCGGCGCGGATGTGGATTGCGTCATCCTCCAAACGTCCGGCGGCATCGGCGGTTTGATATGGAGCTTTCGAAACAGCGGTGAGGTTGGAAGCCCATGTAGCGAACGTCCCGGTTCTGATAGACCGGGATGTTATACTATAAACCGATTCCAGTTTCGCCGAACCTCCTGTGATCCCAGAATTGCAGAAACTGCAGCGTGATCTCTGATATCGGCGGCTTCCGGGCGGAGACACATAGAATATGAACATTCTCATCAAAGGCGGACGACTCATAGACCCCGCATCGGGCGCCGACGACGAAATGGATGTGCTCATCGAGGACACCCTCATTGCCAGGGTCGATAAGAAGATATCCTCTCCCGACGCAACGTGTCTCGACGCCGAAGGATTGGTGGTTGCACCCGGCTTCATCGACATGCAC
>Ga0180438_10010459_pt1 | contig 11376 bp, 6 predicted proteins | sample SS_ome_12_FD_132455 | JGI IMG/M metagenome (GOLD analysis project Ga0180438, IMG submission 132455) | Hypersaline lake sediment archaeal communities from the Salton Sea, California, USA - SS_3_D_2 metaG | ecosystem: Environmental > Aquatic > Non-marine Saline and Alkaline > Hypersaline >...
AGGGAGGGGCGGTCCACCACCAGGGAATGGTAGCGCGTTGCCTCAAAGGGGTGTTTCACGTCCCGGTAGCAGCCCTTGCCATCGTGATAGACGGCAGAGACCTTGCCGTGCATCAGGCGTTCGGCAGGCACTATTTTTCCCCCAAAGGCTTCCCCGATGGCCTGATGTCCCAAACACACCCCGAGAATAGGCACGCGCCCTGCAAAGTGACGAATAACGGAAAGGCTGATGCCGGCCCTTGCCGGCATGCCGGGCCCTGGAGATACAACCAGCCTGTCCACTGACAGTGTTCGGATATGGTCCAAAGAGACCTGGTCATTTCTGAAAACCTCCATCTCCTCTCCGAAGCCTCCGAATGCCTGAACCAGGTTGTAGGTGAATGAATCGTAATTGTCGACGATGAGTATCATAGGCCTACTCCAATCCCGCAGCCCCCATCCTGATGGCCTGAAAGAGCGCCTTGGCCTTGTGCATGGTTTCCTCATATTCCTTACTGGGTATGGAATCAGCCACAATGCCGGCTCCTGCCTGGATAAAGGCCCTGTTTCCCTTGATCACAATGGTCCGTATGGTAATGGCCAGATCCATGTTGCCCCCGAAGCCAAAATACCCCACCGCACCGGCATAGGGCCCGCGGCGACAAGGCTCTAGTTCATGAATGATCTCCATGGCTCGCACCTTCGGCGCACCGGATACCGTGCCGGCCGGAAAGGATGCCCGCAGCACGTCAAAGGCACTGAGGCCTTCTCTCAAGGTTCCTTCAATATTGGAGACAATATGCATGACGTGAGAATAGTGTTCCACGACCATCAGATCGCTGAGTTTCACTGTCCCATACTCTGCCACGCGCCCCACATCGTTTCTGGCCAGATCGACCAGCATCACGTGTTCGGCCCTCTCCTTTGGATCGGCCAAGAGTTCGGTTTCAAGCCTGCGATCTTCATCCTCTGTTTTCCCCCGAGGCCTCGTGCCCGCAATGGGTCTCAGCGTCACCCGCCGTCCCTCAAGGCGGACCATCACTTCAGGAGAAGAGCCAAGGAGGGCAGCGTCTTCAAATTGGAGAAAAAAGAGATAGGGCGACGGATTAATCCGGCGGATGGCCCGGTAAACTTCAAAGGGCGCAGCTTTGGATTCTGTCTCAAACCCTTGGGATAAGACGACTTGAATGATCTCTCCCTGGCGTATGTAGTCCTTTGCCTTTGCTACCATTGATTCGAACTGTGCCTGGGGGATTTTGTTGTGGATAAGGCCTGGCCCTTGGGTTTGCCCTGGTTCGGCTGCAACCGGTGCGGGTTGTTTCAATCGGTCAACGATGTCGCAGATGTCATTTACGGCATGGTTATAGGCGTTTCCCGCCTCATCGTTCCCATCGAGGTGGACGTTGGAAACCACTTTGATGGACTGCCTCAGATTATCGAAGACCAGCAGGGTCCTGGGCACGACGAACCATGTGTCGGGAAGGCCCCGTTCATCTGCTAGGTTGTCCGGTATGGACTCGAAAAAGGAAACCGCTTCATATCCAATATACCCGACGGCTCCGCCAAAAAACCGAGGAAGGCCCTCCAGCGCGGCAGGTCGGTAGGAGGCCAAGCGGCTTTCAAGAAAACGGAGAGGGTCCTCGACAGTCTGCTCCTCACAGTGGCCTCCTCTTTGGATCGTTACGCCGGTGCCCTTGCTCTTGAAGATAAAGAGGGGATCAAAACCAACAAAGGTGTAACGACCCCATCTTTCACCTCCTTCCACGCTCTCTAGCAGAAAACTGTACGGGCCTGGATTCAGTTTCTTGAAGACACTGATGGGCGTTTCCAAATCCGAAAGGATCTCTCGATAGACCGGAATCAGGTTTGATGTTTCTGCCAGCTCCAGAAACGCTTCTCTTGTGGGAAAATGGTTGTTTTCTTTCATATCCCCTTCACCAAAAAGCCGCGGGTCTGAGTGGCCCGCGGCTTTAAGAGGAAACAAAAAAAGCCGTGGGCCTTGAAGTGGCTCACGGCTTGTGCTTGCGATTATTTCAAGCTAACCTGGTGGGCACACTTCAAGTGCTGCGCTCCACCACCACCAATATATTCTCATGACTTTTTTCAAGGTCTTAGACTCTTTCCATTTCTTTCAGATGTATTGACTTTACCATTGCCCTCTTTTTTTGTCAACGACAATTTTTGCCAATGAGGCAAACAAGGCTTGACAGCCATGGGACAATGGGGTATTTTATTTGGCAATTCTGTGAGGAACTGGGTCGATGATGGAACGTGGCAATATGCAAGAATTGTTTCCCCTTGGACGCTTCTTTTTTATCTTTAGAAGCGTCCACCCGGTAGTCTGACGCCAGAAGTCAAACACCCCGGGTGGACCACGCTGGGTCTGCTCGGGGTTTTTTTGTGGTCTGAAGCCCCGAGAAGCAAGATCTCGGGGCTTTCTTTTTTTGCGTACCCGAAGAGGGACCGCTTTTTTGACGAAGGTGACGGATTCACAGGAAGTCGCAGGAAGCCTCGAAACAACCGGTCATTTTCAAGCCTTGAGGCAGGGCTCAATGTTTATTCGGAAATGGACGGTGTCGCCGTGGACGGTGTCGCCGTTTTCAAAGGGTACTAACCGATTGCACCCAAAGGAGGGTTGGTCATGATTCTCGTCTTAGAAGAGAAGATCACAGAGGAACAGAAAAGCCGAATCAAAGGCGCTATCCGCGAAGAGGGATGCATTGTTCGGGAGATGTCAGACGCCGGACAGTCTATCATTGGGGTCATTGGCGAAATCCGCCACGATTCCGGTTTTTTTCGGCAGCTACCTGGCGTGGCAAAGGTGGTTCCTATCTCCACATCTTTCAAACTGGTGAGTCGGCAGATTCATCATGAAGACACGGTGGTAGATGTTGGAGACGTCGCCATTGGTGGAGAGCGTATCGTGGTCATTGCAGGGCCCTGTGCCGTTGAAGGCCGGGACCAGGCCATGACCGTAGCCCGCCATGTGAGGAGATACGGGGCTGTTATGTTCAGAGGGGGGGCCTTCAAGCCGAGAACCTCTCCCTATTCCTTCCAGGGCTTGGGTGAAGAGGGGCTGAAGATCCTTGCCGAAGTCCGCGAAGAGGTGGGCCTTCGTGTGGTCACCGAAATCACCTCACCTGCCCAAGCGGACATGATGATGAAGTACGTGGACGTGGTGCAGGTTGGTGCCCGAAACATGCAGAACTTCGAACTTCTAAAATGTCTGGGACGGATGGGCAAACCGGTCCTCCTAAAGAGGGGGCTTGCGGCGACGATTGAGGAATGGCTCATGTCGGCGGAATACATCCTTTCGGAAGGAAACGACAACGTCGTCCTTTGCGAGAGAGGCATTCGCACCTTTGAGCCCTATACCCGCAACACCCTCGACCTGTCAGCCATCCCGGTCATCAAGAAACTGACCCATTTGCCGGTCATCATCGACCCGAGCCACGCCACGGGCATCCGTGAAAAGGTCAGCCCCATGGCTCGAGCGGCCATTGCTGCAGGGGCCGATGGTTTGATGATAGAGGTGCATCATGACCCGGACAATGCCCTTTCAGACGGTGCGCAGAGCCTTTATCCCAAGCAATTCGGCAGACTGATGCGAAATATCTACGTGATTGCACCGGTGGTAGGCAAACAATTGGACTTCGGCTACCTGGACAAGGCCACCGCCGTAAGTGATTTGAGCAAGGCCAAAGGCAAGGGGGCCCAAACGGCCGGATTCTTGGGAGAGATAGGGACGTTCAGCCATAGGGCCTGCACGCAGTATTTTGGACCCAAAGTTTCTGCCGTGCCCATGTCTTCATTTAGAGCGATATTTGAAGCGGTCAAGGATGGGGAAACCGATTTCGGTGTGGTTCCACTGGAGAACTCACTTACCGGGAGCATACATGAAAACTATGACCTTCTCCTTGAACATGACTTGAAGATCATAGGTGAGATTACACTTCGTATTATGCACCACCTAGTTGGCCATCCCGGGGCCAAGATTGAGGACGTGACGCGTGTGTTTTCTCATCCCCAGGTCTTCCAGCAGTGTCGCCAGTTCTTGGACCGCCATGAAAACTGGGAGCTGGTTTCTGCCAAAGACACGGCCCGGGCCGTCAAACAGATTCATGAGGGGGGGAATCGGGCCGATGCGGCCATTGCCAACAAGGAGGCCGCCCACATCCACGGCATGGAGGTCATGGAAGAAGGTATTGAAACCAATCCCAGAAACTTCACCCGATTTGTCGTCATTGGGACCAAGCAACTCCAAGAGGGGCCGCGGCGCAAGTCTTCTCTTATCTTCTCTGCTGGAAATCGGCCCGGGGCCCTCTATGAGACCTTGAAGATATTTTCCGACGGGGGCGTCAATTTAGTGAAGCTGGAATCCAGACCCATCCACGGCAAACCATGGGAGTATATGTTTTACGTCGACGTTGAGGCAGATGTTGAGGCAGAATCCTTCAAGCCCCTGCTCCTTGCCCTGGAAGAAGAAACAGACTATCTAAGGATACTGGGAAGCTATTAAGACCATTTGTTGCTAGGGTTGAAATGGAGACGAGAAGGGGCAGAGAAGACAGTATGACTTGCGAGAAGCCTATGGGCTGTCTTCTGGGCTGTCTTCTGTGGACAGGATATCATACTGCTTGAGTTTGGTCCTTAGAGTTTTGCGATCAATGCCCAGCATTTCAGCCGCATGGGTCTTATTCCCATTCACTCTGGCCAGTACTTTCATGATATGTTGTCGTTCCATTTCCTTTAGACGAACCGGTTCTGTGGTTACCATCCTGGAAAGATCGGTGTTGGAATATGCCAGATCTTGGGAGGTAATGGTCTCGTCCCGCGCAAAGACGATCAACCTTTCTATGGTATTTTCCAGCTCGCGAACGTTGCCGGGCCATCCGTATCCTATGAGGGCCTCCATGGCGTCAGATGAAAAACCTTCTACTGCCTTTCCCTCTCTCCGAGTGAATATTTTCAGAAAGTGCTCTGCCAAGAGGGGAATGTCCTCCTTACGATCTCTTAAAGGAGGCATATGTATGGAAACGACATTCAAACGAAAGAACAGATCCTCGCGGAACAATCCCTTGGCGATGGCCTCTTGAAGCTTCCGGTTCGTAGCTGACACAAGGCGCACATCCACGTTGACCACCTTGTGGTCTCCCACCTTGGATATGCTTTTCTCCTCCACCGCCTTCAGAAGCTTGGCCTGGATTTCTAGATTGATGCTGGATATTTCATCAAAGAACAGGGTCCCGCCGTGGGCCATCTCAAATTTTCCGTGTTGCGTTGCGTCTGCCCCAGTAAAGGCCCCCTTGACATGGCCGAAGAGCTCACTCTCAAACAGGGTCTTCACCAGAGAACCGCAATCCACGGATATGAAGGGATGGCCATATCGCTTGCTCATCTCATGAATCTTACGGGCCACAAGACCCTTGCCCGTGCCGCTTTCACCCTGTAGCAAGACAGTGCTGTCCGTAGGGGCAACCATGGAAATCATCTCTTTCACCTTTGCCATGGCAGGGCTTTGGCTGACGATTTCCCTCTGCCCGGACGCCTTGTTGGGGTCTTGCTTGATGCCCAAATTCTCCATAGCGAGGCGGCGGTTTCTAAGCGCCCGCTTGACCAGACTGACCAGTTCGTCAGGCGTGAAAGGTTTTGCCAGGAAGTCAAAGGCCCCTAGTTTGATGGCCTGGACGGCCGTTTCAATAGAGCCGTGTCCTGTGATCATGACGACGATGGCTTCGGGGTCCAGATCCTTGATCCTGGCAAGGACGAATAGGCCGTCTTCTTGAGGCATCTTGAGGTCCAGGAGGACAAGGTCAAATGCCCACTTCTCGAGCCGGGATAGCGCTTCTCGGCCGTTTTTTGCCAGAGTGACATTGTGTCCGTGTTTGGTGAGCGTCTGGTGGCAAGCGTCCCGCATAAAGGCGTCATCGTCAATGACCAATATGTTGTAACCGGCATTCATACACAGACTTCCATTTTATGGCTTCTGTCCCTGTTCTGCAATCTGCAAGGTCCGATCAGCCTTCTCTTCGGCCAAGAGGAAGGATACGATGAAGGTGGTGCCCCGTCCCAGTTCACTGTCGACAGTGATGGTACCGCCATGTTGTTCCAAGATGCCGTGGCACAGCGAAAGGCCCAGTCCCGAGCCTTTACCTCTTTCCTTGGTAGTGAAGAAAGGCTCGAAAATCCTGCCAAGGTGTTCCTCTGCTATGCCGCAGCCCGTATCGGAGCATTCGATTTTTACATCGTTAGTGCCCAGGGCACACCATGAACGCAGCTTCAGTTCACCCTTTCCGTCCATTGATTGTGCCGCATTGATGATGAGGTTGATAAAGACCTGCTCCAGTTTGTTTTCATCCCCCATGATCCTGGGAAGGGCTGGATCAAGACTGGTTTCAATGGAAATGCCTTTTAGAAGGACATGATCCTCCAAGAAACCTATTACATTTCTCAAGACCCGATTGATCTGTACCGCCTTTGGGCGAGGGCTTCCCTGATGGGCAAAATCCAGCAGGCTTTGAAGAACGATTTTGCACCGATGGGCCAATTTGTTTATCTTAACAATGTTCTCCACATGCGGATCATCTTCGGACAGATCTTCCAGAAGCAGATGGCTGTACATCAAGATCCCCCCAAGGGGAGTGTTCAGTTCATGGGCTATTTCCCCAGCCATCCTGCTGGTAGCTTTCAGGCGTTCGCTGGAAAGGACCTCCTTGTCTCTCTTGGAGAGTTTCATCTTTCTAAAACAATCCGTTACTCATGGTTTTTTTGTTGGTTCTTCTCCAATTTAGTTGGAGAAGAGGGTCAAAGCCTTGTGCCGCCTTGCTCATCAAAAAAATGCTCATTTCTGAAGTGGAAACTGACGCCAGTGCCCACCTTCTTCATGGGCATCTGTGGATGGGCACTAGCTACAACTAATTGAGAGATGATCCTTTTTTTTAAGCTACGCCTGCAATCTTGACCAGTTGTTTCAAAGTCTTCACGCCATTGTCACTCAATATATTGATAAAACGTTGGAAAAGCAAGGCGGTTGAAAGAGCGTCGCCAAAGGCCGAGTGTCGATCCTGGGCGGTGACTCCGAAGTGTGCAGCCACGACGTCAAAGGCTGTGTCGGCAGAGGTTTCCCGATCCATGATTTCCACCTCTTCCAAACGTCGGATCCAGGCAGCCACCGAGGCCGTATCAATTACAGTATTCTGGACGGGAAACCCAAAACAGCCCTCCATGGCGTGATTGAGAAACTGCATATCAAATGCAGCATGATGGGCAACCAACACATGAGACCCCACAAAGGTCAAGAAGCTTGAAAGGACCTCCGAAATATGGGGCCTGACACTGGCGATGCCAGGCGTGATGCCGTGAATAAAAATAGAAGATCTGGGAATAGGTCGTTGGGGATCGATGAGTTCGTAAAAGGCATCTCCCAGATGAATCCTCCTTCCCGCTATCTTTACGGCTCCGAGGGAAAGAAGTCGGTCCCCTTTTTTTAGGTGCAGGCCCGTGGTTTCCGTGTCAAGAACCACAAAGCCAGCCTCTGAGATGAGTGTGTCACCTGCATATGCGTCCCTTACTTCCAACTGCTTACGGACGGAATCCGGTAGGTCGTCCCGTCCCGTGCGCAGACCGTAGCGCTTTCGCAGATTGTGCTTCTTAAAGATGTTCAACATAATGGTTGCTACAGGCTTTCTGGAAAACGGGCCTTTACCTCCCCTTGGAGGTCCCGAATGACATGAAATGATTCAATAAGGGACTTCCCCTGGAGTTTCGGCAAGGCCCTCGGGTCAATATAGTCACTGGGCTCTAAGTCCTGTTCCTTTTGAGCCATATGGTGATGCAATCGCAGGAATATGATGAATTTGAAGGCTTCTTTCGTGTGTTCTGCCAGTTCTTCAGGAAGAAGTCCCTTCTTCTTAATGAGTTCTAGTCGATTCAATGTATTGGTGGCGGTAATCTGAGCACTTAAGGCGAGGACTCGAATGGCATCGACCAAAGGAACGAGCCCTCTCATCTTCAGATTCAGTTCGTTTTTGTGATCACCCGTCTTTTCCACCACCAGAGCTCTCAGGAAGCCGAGGGGCGGTCCGTTGTAAAGGGCGTTCGTCGTGAGATGCCTCAAAAAGGCCCGATTGTTTTCAATGTTTTCGTTCAGAAAAGTCCGGAGTCTTTGGGCAAGCGTGGCGGCACCTGCAAGAGGCCGGAAATCAAAAAAAATGGTGCAATTCCGCAAGTCTTCAGGCGAGGCTTTGTTGATCCAACCTGAAAAGTATCGTCTCCAAACCGTCTCTGACTGGCACCACTTGGGGTTGTTGGCCATGATCCCTCCTTTGCACAAGGGAAAGCCACAGCGCTCCAACCCGAAAACCACGCCAGCAGCCAAACGAAGGAAGTAATCCTGGACGTCGTTTCCCGGACCAGACTTGGGGTCTGAGTAGATGATGGCATTGTCCTGATCTGTTCGCAAGGTCTGCTCCTTGCGGCCCTCGCTACCCAAGGCAAGCCAGCAGTAGGGCACAGGGGGTTCCCCTAGCCCCTCTTCTTTCAAGGATTCTTCTGTCAACGTAATGACCTTCCGCGTAAGACGATCATTCCACTCAGAAATGAAGGTGGCGATTTCTTTTGATGACACGCCTGCCGTGAGAAGGCCCTTGATGGTGCGGTCCATGGCATGGACCAACCGCTCAAGCCCCTCAATGGTCGTTTGCTTCTGGATGTCCTTCGTCACTGCAAGGGGGTTGGATCCCTGCATGGAAATGAGATCGTGCTGGGAGATGACCCCGATAAGCCGCTCCCCTTCAACCAAACAGACGTGATGACAGTTAACGGTGGCCATTTTAAGGAGGGCGCTGAAGCAGGGCTCCTGTGGGGTCACAGAGACGACCGGCCCACTCATGATGGTCCTTACTGGTTCAGATCCCGATTTTCCTGCTGCAAGGACACGATTGGTCATGTCACTCTTCGTCACAATGCCAAGGGGACGGTTCTGGGCATCCACTACGACCACGGAACCAACACCCTCACGGGCCATCAATCTGGCCACAAGAGCCGCTTCATGATAGGGGGAACAGGTCACGGGTTTTCCCTTCACGAGGTCCCCAGCGGTAACATTGAAGAGGTAGCCGTCCGACCGAAAGACCACCGTACCAGAGAGCGTCTGGGGGGCCAAGATACCGCTCTGGGCCTTTCTCAGTCGGTAGGCAAGCTTAGACACCCTAATGGCGAAGTGCTCATGAAACCCCACATCGTTCTGCATCAGCTCGTCAAAGGTCGCCTTGGGCAGCAAGTAACACACCGTGTCCTCGTGGGCCTCAACACGGAAGGCTGGCCCCGTTCTATTGATAAGGGAAGCACTTCCAAAAAAATCTCCCTCCGTTCTATATTCCAGCAGAATGTCCACACTGTCTTTGCGTACAGTCTTTTTAACAGCCCCGGTCTGAATAATGTAAAGGCACTCGCAGGGCGAACCGTCTTGCTCGAGGATGAGGCTCTCTTTGGGGAAATAGTCGATCAGTAACTGGCTGGGCAGGCCCTTGAGAACATCATCGGGAAGCTCGTTAAAGGGGACCACCCGCCGAAAGAAATCAATAATGGTATTATAGGGGATGTGAACCATCCTGGTTTCCTCCAATCTTGATGGCTTCGGAATCCGTCTTCCGCGGATTTCTTTGCCATCAGGATTTGATTTCTTACGACGCTGTCAATCTCAGGAACATGTTCCTCGCAGATTCGGGCCCGAGGGGCAGGGGACACTTTTTCCGGCCGGCGCCTGGGCAGTTGACATGACCGAAGACAAGCCTTCCGCCTGTTTTTGTCCTTGGGGTTGCGTCGTGAACCCAAAACCCTTTCGGAGGGCATTCCAACGCCGGCTCCCGTGAGCCGTGACATGACCCCCCATGTTTCACAGACAACCTATATGACTTATCACAAAACCAGACACATTTTCAAGGCAAGAGGCCATCCCTAAATCCACCGCCAAAGAGACTGGAAAGAGACAATTATCAAAGGAAGGCTTCGATGGATGGGAAAAAGTGAAAATTGTGCTCGTTTTCACATGGGCGCCCATCTTTAATAGATATCGAAACAAGAGGAAGACATAGCGGGCAGACGAAGATCATTGAGGGGGCTAGATACTACCGTGTACAAGGGGAGTTAGCGAAAGGAGCAAGGTTTTCACCGATCTTGGGGGCACTACTTGACCTCAAAACGCATGATCGGATAGAATTCACCGAACACGAAACATCTCCTCAGCCCCTTGGGAATGGTGAATTGCCACAGCCCTAGGGGCATCTCAGTTTGTTCTCACACGCCTGTTTTCCAAAAACGACCACCCTCTTCCAGTGACAGGTGAGACAAAAGGGCGGTAAATATAAGTACTGCCCCTCCACCCACGTCAAGAAAGGCATTCACCTTTAGTCTGCTCGTCAAAGGGAATTTCCAGGTGATAGACACCGCTTTCCAGATGTGCTTTGACCGGCACAGCCCCTTTGTGAAATACTTTCATCATACCTCTGTTGGAAGCCAAAACCTCGGCCGTAAATCCTCGGATTCCTCTTTCCATGGCCAGCCGGATTAGCAGTTTATACAGAAATGAACCAATTCCCAATCGTTGATACTTTTCGTCCACTACGAAAACCGTTTCAGCGAAGGAGTAACCTGGAATTTTGATGAAACGCGCCTCGGCAATAATACGGCCCTTGCCCTCTTCGCCGATCAAACCGACAATGGACATAATCTGGTTCCAGTCCACGTTGACATATTCCTGCATTTTTGCATGTGGCATGCTGCTAAGGGAATGAAAATATCTGGCGTAAACGGCCTCATCGGAGAACCGATAGAACAGGTGACGCATGCCTTCTTCGTCAGACGGGCGGATGGGTCTATATCTTACACTGAGATCGTCTTTGATGGTTTGGGTTGCTCTAATGTCGGCCGGATAAAGGCGGCCGCTATCGGCAAGAAAGATTTGATCGCGGTATAATATCTTTTTATCTTTAGCAGCCTCCACCAAGGCGGCCCGGTCATCAGGGTGAGCGATGTCGATCAGGGCTTGGGCCCGCTCCCTGAGGGTGCGCCCTTCAAGAAAGGCGATGCCGTATTCGGTCACCACCGCCCCCACGGATTCAATGGCATTGAACTGATTGGGCAGATCGGCGATGGAAAGTGAAACGTTCGGACTGCCGTTGGAGTCCCGACTTTTCAGTGCAAAGATAGAGCGCCCACCATCGGACAATTCTGCGCCATTTAGAAAATCCATCACCTCGGGTGGTCCGGCGGCCACATTGCCTTTACCACTGTATAGTCCCATACGACCATACAAATCCACTTTTCGGGCAGCAACTACGGTGACAAAGCGCGGATTACTACCAATGATTAACGGATTGAATGCCCTGCTGATGCGCTG